>JAEEGI010027073.1_pt1 | contig 10996 bp, 7 predicted proteins | sample 8958751 | NCBI WGS metagenome assembly JAEEGI01 (sample SAMN16246545, study PRJNA631951) | gut metagenome | biome: gut microbiome; feature: rumen; material: KS-attached | host: Bos | place: Iran: Karaj | collected 2018-10 | reverse complement strand
AAGATCGGCGAGATAATGGTAGGCGAAGTTTACCAGGCTTGGAAGAAAGAGGTGCTGGTGATGGACGAGGACGGAAACGAACTCGTGCTCCCCAAGACCGAGCAGATTCCCACCGACTTCTTCCGCAAGGGCGACACCGTCAAGGCTGTCATTTCCAGCGTGGAGATGAAGAACAACACTCCGGTCATCACCCTTTCGCGTACCGCTCCCCTCTTCCTCGAGAAACTCTTCGAGCAGGAGGTGCCTGAGATCTTCGACGGCCTGATCACCATCAAGAAGGTGGTCCGCATGCCCGGTGAGAGGGCAAAGATCGCCGTAGAGTCCTACGACGACCGCATCGACCCCGTAGGCGCTTGCGTCGGAGTCAAGGGTTCGCGTATCCACGGAATCGTCCGCGAGCTGCGCAACGAGAACATCGACATCATCAACTGGACCTCCAACACCCAGCTGCTCGTGACCCGCGCCCTGAGCCCCGCCAAGATCAGCTCGATGGAGATCGACGAGGAGAACAAGCAGATCCGCGTCAACCTCAAGCCCTCCGAGGTATCGCTGGCAATCGGCAAGAACGGCAGCAACATCAAGCTCGCCGGAATGCTCGCAGGCTACCAGATCGAGGTTTACAGGGATATCGACGAGGCCGAGATCGATGAGGAAGACGTGATGCTCGACGAATTCAACGACGAGATCGAGCAGTGGATCATCGACGCCCTCAAGGGTATCGGATGCGACACCGCCAAGAGCGTTCTCGCCCTGCCTGTAAAGGAACTTGTGATGCGCGCCGACCTCGAAGAGGAGACCGCCGAAGAGGTCCAGAGGATTCTCAGGGCCGAGTTCGAAGATGCACCCGCGGAGGAGGAATAATCCTTCTCCGGGGTTTTTATTTAGTCTAACTGCAAAAATATCGGGAGTAAAAATATGTCAGACGGAACAATCAGAATAAACAAGGTGCTGAAGGACTTCAATATCGGAAGCAGCACCCTTCAGGAGTTTTTCAAGAAAAAGAATATCGACATCGAGGTCAAGCCTACCAATAAGATTACCGAAGATGTTTACGAGCTGGTAGCCAAGGAGTTCAGCAAGGAGCAGATACTCAAGGAACAGGCCAGCAAGGTGGCTATCAAGGTGAAGGAAATCACCGAGATGGGCAGCCATCACGGCGAGCCGCAGGAACCCGTGAAGGAGATCGTCATCAAGACGAATGTCCTCACCGGAAAGGCAGCGAAGGCCGCTGAGCCGGAGAAACCCGCCGCTGAGGCGAAGCCCGCAAAGGCCGAGAAGCCCAAGGAGGAGCCCGCAAAGGAGGAGCCCAAGGCAGAGCCTGTCAAGGCAGAAGAGCCGAAGGTGGAACCCAAGCCGGCCGAGCCCGAGGTGAAGCCCGAGCCCAAACCCGAACCCAAGCCCGAACCCAAGCCCGTAGAAAAGGCTCCCGAAGCGCCCAAGGTGGAGAAAAAGCCCGCAGAAACTCCCGCTGCGCCCAAGGCTGAGGCTCCCGCCCCGAAGCCCGTCTCTCCCGCTCCCGTCGAACCGGCTCCCGAACCCGCTCCCGAGGTCAAGCCCGTCCGCACGGAACCCGAGCACATCGCTACCAACGTCGAGAAACTCGACGGTCCCAAGATTACAGGCAAGATCGACCTTTCCCAGTTCGAGAAGAAGCCGTCCCGCGACTCCAAGGAGAAGAAGGACAAGGGCAAGCGCGAACGAATCAAGAAGGGCGGCAGCGCCAAGGTGGACGTCGAGAAGGCCGGTATCAGCCTGGGCGAGAACAACAAGCCACAGCGCAACGACTCCGGAAAGGGCGGAAAGGGCGGCAAGGCTTCCAAGAAGGAGCGCTTCAAGGCACTCCGCGCCGAGATAAATGAGGACGAGATCCAGAAGCAGATAAAGGAGACCTACGCTAGGATGACCGAGGGCAAGGGAAAGACCAAGACCTCGAAGCACCGCCGCGAGAAACGCGAGGAGGTATTCCAGAAGATGCAGGAGGAGCAGGAGCTCCAGGAACTCACCAACAATGTCCTCAAGGTCACCGAGTTCGTCACCGTCAACGAACTTGCCATCCTGATGAACAACACCCCGGTCGTAAAGGTCATCGAGGCCTGCATGAACCTCGGCCTGATGGTCTCCATCAACCAGAGGCTCGACGCCGAGGCCCTCGTGCTGGTGGCCGAGGAGTTCGGATATGAAATCGAATTCGTCAAGCCCGAAGCCCAGGCCGCAATCGAGGAGAAAGAGGATTCCGAGGAGGATCTCGTACCGCGTCCGCCTATCGTCACCGTCATGGGTCACGTGGACCACGGTAAGACCTCCCTGCTCGACTACATCCGCAACACCAACGTCATCGCGGGTGAGGCCGGAGGAATCACGCAGCACATCGGCGCATACAGCGTGGTGCTGGAGGACGGAAGGCACATCACCTTCCTCGACACTCCCGGTCACGAGGCATTCACGGCAATGCGTGCCCGCGGTGCAAAGGTCACCGACCTTGCCATCATCATTGTGGCGGCCGACGACGCCGTGATGCCCCAGACCATAGAGGCAATCAACCACGCACAGGCTGCAGGTGTCCCTATGATCTTCGCCATCAACAAGATAGACAAGCCCGGAGCTAATCCCGAGAAGATCAAGGAGCAGCTCGCGAATATGAACATACTCGTTGAGGACTGGGGCGGCAAGTACCAGTGCCAGGAGATTTCCGCGAAGAAGGGCCTCAACGCGGAACTGCTTCTCGAGAAGGTGCTCCTCGAGGCCGATATGCTCGATTTGAAGGCCAACCCCAACAAACTGGCGGTGGGCAGCATCATAGAGTCTTCGCTCGACAAGGGCCGCGGCTATCTCGCCACTGTCCTGATCCAGGGCGGTACCCTCCACGTGGGCGATCCCATCGTGGCCGGCTGCTACTCCGGACGCGTCAAGGCAATGTTCAACGAACGCGGACAGAGGCTCAAGGAGGCAGGTCCCTCCACCCCTGTATCGGTGCTCGGCCTCAGCGGAGCCCCGACCGCAGGTGACACCCTCAACGCCACCGAGAACGAGAAGGAGGCGCGCGAGGTTGCCAACAAGCGCGAGCAGCTCATCCGCATCCAGGGCATCAAGACCCAGACCCACATCACCCTCGAGGAGATCGGCCGCCGAATCGCCCTCGGCAACTTCCAGGAGCTCAACATCATCGTCAAGGCCGACGTGGACGGTTCCATCGAGGCGCTGTCGGATTCCCTCATCAAGCTCTCCACCGAGGAATTCCACGTCAATGTCATCCACAAGGCTGTGGGCGCCATCTCCGAGTCCGACGTCATGCTGGCAGTCGCATCGAACGCCATCATCATCGGTTTCCAGGTACGCCCCATGCCTGCGGCACGCAAGCTGGCCGAGAAGGAATCCATCGAAATCCGCCTCTACTCAGTCATCTACGATGCAATCGAGGAGGTCAAGGACGGTATCGAGGGTATGCTCGCACCCGAGCAGAAAGAGGAGGTTACCGCTACCGCCGAGGTCCGCGAGACCTTCAAGATCTCGAAGGTGGGTACCATCGCCGGCTGTATGGTCAAGGAGGGCAAGCTGACCCGCACCGCAAAGGTCCGCGTCATCCGCGACGGTATCGTCATCCACACCGGCACCCTCGGTTCGCTCAAGCGTTTCAAGGACGATGTCAAGGAGGTTGCGGCAGGATTCGACTGCGGTCTGAACATCGAAAGCTACAACGACGTCCAGATCAGCGACGTCATCGAGGCGTTCCAGATCGTCGAGGTCAAGAGGAAGCTTTAATCATGCTGATAGTTCTCGAAGGTCTGGACGGGGCGGGCAAATCCACACAGCTGAAGATGCTGTCGGATTATGTGGCCGCAAGCGGGAAGGAGGTGGAACATCTCCACTTCCCCCGTTATGACGCCCCCGTATTCGGCAATATGATAGCGCGTTACCTGCGCGGCGACTACGGCGCCATCGACGCCGTGCACCCGCAGATCGTGGCGCTTCTCTTCGCCGAGGACCGTCGCACAGCCGCTCCCCTTCTGCGCGAAAAGCTCGGGGAGGGCAAGTGCGTGATTCTCGACCGCTACGTCTATTCCAACATAGCGTTCCAATGCTCCAAGACTGCATCGGAAGAGGAGAGCCGCGCACTCCGCGACTGGATTCTCAAGACCGAGTATGAGACTTTCGGCATCCCCAGACCCGACCTGAACCTCTTCCTCGACGTCCCCATCGCATTCGTGGACGACAAGCTCCGCAACGCCCGAGAGGGAAGCGACCGCGACTACCTGGAAGGCGGCAGCGACATACACGAGGCGAGCATCGAGTTCCAGAAGCGCGTGCGCGCCATCTATCTGGATCAGTGCGCCTCCGACCCCGGATTCCGCCGCATAGACTGCTCCGGCAAGGACGGCCGCATGCTCCCCGCAGAAGCAATTTTTGAAAAGATCAGGACCCAAATCGACACTTTGATCAAATGAGATCGCTAAACAGCATCCTCCGCATCATCTTCGGAGTCACCTTCATCGTTTCCGGATTCACCAAACTCATCGACCCCGTGGGAACGGGACTCGTAGTCAAGGAGTACTTCTCCTTTATGCATCTGGGTTTCCTGGATCCGCTTTCCACATACTTCGGGCTGATAATGTCCACCCTGGAGATGCTGACCGGCATCTGCGTCATCACAGGAGTTTTCCTGAGCATCTTCACCTTCATCGGAATGGTGATGATGGCCGCCTTCACCCTGGTGACAGTCTATCTGGCCATATATAATCCTATCAGCGACTGCGGCTGCTTCGGAGAGGCGATACACCTTACCAATATCCAGACTTTGGGCAAGAACCTGGTGCTGCTTCCGATAAGCATACTGCTTTTCGTATGGAACCGCAAGCGGCTCTATAACAAGCCGTTGTGGCTCGACTGCGCGGCTGTGGCGCTGTTCGCCTTCTTCGCCTGCGGAATAGGCGTCAGGGCATGGAGAGGCATCCCCACCCTCGATTATACCGCATACCGTGTCGGAACCGATATGGCTGCCGTGGCCGAAGGCAATGGCACCGCTACCTTCGAGACCACTTTCATTTATGAGAAGGACGGAATCAGGCAGAATTTCACCCTCGACAACCTCCCTGACGACAGCTGGACCTTTGTGGATTCGGTGACCGAAATGACTGGAGGAGACACCTCGGAGGCATTTGCCGACATAGCGCTGCGCGACGCAGAAGGCAACTACCGCAACGACCTCTTCGCCGAAGAGGGAGTCCTCGTGGCCGGCGTGGTCTGGGACAGCGCTTCGATGAGCGACGCCCGCTGGGCCCGCCTGAGGAATCTTTCGCAGCAGCTCGAGATCTTCGAGATGCCGCTCTTCATCTTCTCCGACAGCTCAGAGGTTCCCGGCGACCTGGGCGAGCATCTGCTCACCGCCGACCGCAAATCGCTCATCACCCTTATGCGTGACAACGGCGGTGTAGTTTATCTGAGCGACGGCGTCATCACCCGTAAATGGGCCTCCAAGGAACTCTCGGGGCACAATGTGCTCCCCGTTCTGGAAGAGGATGAAGATATGGTGCTGCTGAGCAGCACGCTGGAGCGCAAGCACTATACGGTCCGCCACATCACCCACATCGCCATCCTCATCGCCCTTTATTTCCTTATCCATAACGCACTGTTAAAAAGACGCCGTGAAGAGAATAAATGATTTTTTGGTTGGATTGTAAATTGAATTATCTTTGTGGTTACACTTGGACAAACAACCAATAAATCAGAACTCATATGGCAAAGAAATGGATTTGCACCGTTTGTGGCTATGTCCACGAAGGTCCCGAAGCTCCCGAGCGCTGCCCGCTCTGCAAAGCTCCCCAGTCTAAATTCAAAGAGGTAGTCGAAAACAACGACGGTCCCCTTCAGTTCGTAACCGAGCACAAGCTCGGCGTTGCAAAGGGATGCGATCCCGAAGTATGGGACGGTCTCCAGAAGCATTACGCAGGTGAATGCAACGAGGTAGGCATGTATCTGGCTATGAGCCGCCAGGCAGACCGCGAGGGTTATCCCGAAGTGGCTGACGCCTTCAAGCGTTACGCTTTCGAAGAGGCTGAGCACGCTGCCAAGATCGCAGAACTCCTCGGCGAAATCGTCTGGGATACCAAGACCAACCTCAAGAAGAGGATGGAGGCTGAGGCCGGCGCCTGCGAGGGCAAGATGGCCATCGCCGCAAAGGCAAAGGAGCTCAACTACGACGCCATCCACGACACAGTTCACGAAATGGCGAAGGACGAGGCCCGTCACGGACAGGGCTTCGAAGGACTCTACAACAGGTTCTTCAAGAAATAACGGCTATTCGACCAGGCCCGTCACCTTGTTCCAGGCGAGGGTCTTGTAGAAAGCATTGAGATTCTTGTATTCGGGATATGGAAGATACATTCCGTATCCCGAATATTTATTTATCTTGATGCTCAGGAATGTGGGGGTCGCAGCCTTGTAAACCGTGCTGGCCGAAAGGGCGGACTGGAATGCGGAATATTCTGCGGTGGTGGCCACCCTGGAGATGATGTCGTCGATATCGTATGTCCAGTGCACGCTGCAGCGGTCGAAATACTGAAGCGAGCGGCGGTTGATTGCTGATATCTCGCTGCGATGGTTGGTAATGATGCGGGAGGTTATCTGGGCAAGGGAGGTCAGTCCGGCGGTATTGATCACGGTCACCGTTCCGCCTCCGTGCTGGGCGTTGTAATAATCGTAATACTCCGCCGCAATTGCAGTGGCTGCCGCCGCCTTGTCCTTGTTGTTGAGCAGTTCCTCCATCATTATATAATAGGGGAAGCCCTTTGCCATGATTTCAGTGGGCGAAACCACCAGATAGTCGCATTTGTCCTTCAGTTCGTAGGCCACCTCGACTCCGCCCATCAGGCAGGAATCGAAGATGATGACTTCATACTTGAAGGGAAGCGCGGCCGCCAGGTCCGGAATCTCGATCTCGAGGGATGAGCCGTAGTCGCGTCCGAAGGTGCGCCTCTCCCCCGTTCTGGAACTGAATAAAGATGAGAGGTCGGAGTCGCCGTACCAAAGCTTGTCGTAATAGCCCGTGGGGAGATATCCGGTCGAATGAGACCACATAACCAGGCTGTGGTGGTCTGCGGGGCAGATGGCTTCGGCGTCGGCGATCACCTGTGCCAGAGTGGAAGCGGTGGCGGAGTTCTGGTTGGAAGGGTAACTGCAGAGAACCAGCTCCTTGATCATTCCGCTGGAGGTCTTTGAAATCTTCTTGAGGGTAGGCGCCTCGCCGGGGATGTGATAATAGACCAGCAATATGTCGGAGTCGGCCTTGTCCTCCGGGATGAAGCCCGACTTGAGCTGTGAGAGGCAGTCCGGGCCGTACGATTCGAGGCTGTTGTTTCCGGCGAGATATATCAGCACGGAGGTCACCTCCCTGCGCTCCTTAGGGCCGCAGGAGACCGTGCAGAGCAGTGCCGGAAGCACCGCCAGAAGCCAGAAAAGCCGTCTCAAGCATTTCATAATCAACAAAGGTAAGATTATTTCTCCAATTGTTGTACTTTTGTACACAAATCAAACCAATATGAAAATCTTGAAAAAACTGATGATTGTCGCAGGCCTGGGACTTACGCTGACAGCCTGCACCAACAAGGAAAAAGAAGCGGAATTCAACTACTGCATAGACCAGTTCGCCGATATCCAGGTACTCAGGTACCGCATTCCCGGCTGGGACGGCCTCACCCTGCAGCAGAAGGAATACATCTACCATCTCAGCGAGGCGGCAAAAGCCGGCCGCGACATCACCTGGGACCAGAATTTCAAATACAACCTCAGGGTTCGCCACCTGCTGGAGGACATCCTCGAGAAATACGACGGAGAGCGCACCGGAGAGGAGTGGGACAACTTCCTGGTATATGCCAAAAGAGTCTTCTTCAGCAACGGCATACATCACCACTACGCCGATTCCAAAATAATCCCCGGATGCTCCAGGGAGTACTTCTCCGCCCTTGCGGAAGCGGTTGGAACCGACCCCAATGAGTGCAAGCTCCTGATGTACCTCATCTACGATCCTGAAATCTTCCCCACCAAACGCTATCAGGGCAACGACAAGGACCTTGTCAAGGCCTCGGCGGTCAACTTCTATGAGGGAGACCTTACCGCAGCGGAGGTCAACGACTTCTATGGCAAGATGGAGGCTGCCGGCGGAGAACATCCCGTCGCCTTCGGCCTCAACAGCAAGCTTGTCAAGAAGAACGGCCGCATCTATGAGGAGGCATACCGGGTCGGAGGGCTCTATTCCGCCGCCATCGAGGTAATCGTATCGCATCTCGAAAAGGCACGCGAGGTGGCCGAGAACGAGCTTCAGAAGAAGTATATCACAGAGCTTATCGAGTACTACAACACCGGCGACCTGAAGATGTGGGACCAGTACAACATCACCTGGGTGAGCGACACCGATTCCGACGTGGATTTCGTGAACGGATTCGTGGAGGATTACGGCGATCCGCTCGGACGCAAGGCGCACTATGAGGGAATCGTCGATTACCGCGACAGGGAGGCGTCCCGCCGCACCGAGATAATCAGTTCCAACGCCCAGTGGTTCGAGGACAACTCTCCCGTCGATCCCCGTTTCAAGAAGAAGGAGGTCAAGGGTGTTTCGGCCAAGGTCATCAATGTGGCAGTCATAGCCGGCGACGACTATCCCGCCACCGCCATCGGAATCAACCTGCCCAACTCCAGCTGGATCCGCAAGGAGTACGGCTCCAAGTCGGTCACCATCGCCAATATCACCGACGCCTATGCAAAGGCAAGGGAGCAGGCTCCCAAGAGCATTCTTACGGAGTTTGCTTGGGACGAGAAGGAGATCGAGCTGTGCAAGAAGTACGGCACCATTACCGACGATCTTCACACCGACCTTCACGAGTGCCTGGGCCACGGTTCCGGACAGTTGCTTCCCGGCGTTCCCGCCAATTCGCTGAAGGAGTTCTCATCCTGCCTGGAGGAGGCCCGCGCAGACCTCTTCGCACTCTATTATCTGGCCGATCCGAAGCTCGTTGAGCTGAGACTGCTCGATGACAAGGATGCCTACAAGGCCGAGTACATTTCGTACATACGCAACGGTCTCTTCACTCAGTTCACCAGAATCGAGCCCGGTGCCAAGAATACGGAGGCCCATATGCAGAACCGCAAGCTCATCGCCGACTGGTGCTATGACCACGGCAAGGAGGCGAATGTCATCGAGAAAAGGGTCCGCGACGGCAAGACTTATTTCGTGATAAACGATTATAAACGTTTACGCGAGCTTTTCGGCGAGTTGCTTAAGGAGGTCCAGAGGATCAAGTCAGAGGGCGATTTCGAGGCCGGAAAGGCGCTTGTGGAGAAGTATGCGATCGATATCGATCCGGACTTGCACCGCGAGGTTCTGGAGCGTTACGCGGCGCTTGAGCTGAAGCCTTACAGCGGTTTCGTAAATCCGGATATAGTGCCCGTCGAGAAGGATGGCGAAGTTGTAGATTATGAAGTGATCTATAATGACGACTTCCTGAAGCAGCAGCTCGACTACGGCAAGAAGTACCGCACGCTATAATCATTCATTTAAGCCGTATGATTAAATAGCCCGATTCCACATCGGGCTATTTTGTTTCAATGAGCATCTATGCTCATTGATAAAAAACCGGGGGTCCTTCAATAGTTTCAGGGAGAGACAAAAAAAACCGCAGGCCGGGAGGTCTGCGGTTTGTTTTTTCTCTGAGAGGCAATTATTTAGCAGCTTCTACAGATGCCTTGCGGAAATCTTTCATCAGTTTGCAAAGATTGAGAGCGGCCTTGCGAGCGCGGGTGCCAGCAGCCTTGTTGCCCTTAACCAACTGAGCCTCAGCATTTTTCTGGAAGAGAGCGATCTCAGCGTTGATAGCGTCTACGAGTTCTTTCATAATGGTTAGATTTATTAGTAGGATAAAAAAGTTGTCTAATTTTCAACTTCGAAGATACTTATAATTCTTTAATTGACAAAATATTATAGAATTTTTCGCACAAAAACTCAAAATTTCGGCATCACGGTATAGAGTCCGTACGCGGGATTGAGAGTCTCCTCGGTCAAATCGATCTTCTTCCTCGAAGAAGAACGGGTCAGATAGCCGTGCTTGGGAGGAAGTTCGGGGAACTGGCCGGTGACGATATGGGTCAGGCAAGCCTTGATATTGTCCTCCTGAGGTCCGAAATCGTGATAGAGGTCATCGGGACGATAGTTGTCCGGAATGAAACCGTTGTCGGGGATGAACTGGTTGATGCCGTTCATGTTGTAGAAACAGATGGGCAGGAAGACCCACTGAAGCAGTGAATAATCGTTGGCGTTGTACCTCTTGTAGTCTTCGTTGGAGCCGGGATACATCAACACATACATACCGTTGGGCTTGCCGTATGTGGTGTCGCCCACCATCTTGACATCCATCATCGGACGGAGGCCGTTGGTAATCATCTCACTGGCTGAAGCCGTTCCCTCGCCGGTGATGACATAGACGTGCTCGGCGCCTATCGAAGTAACCTTGAGGTTCTGCTGGCTGACAGGATCGGGAACTCCGCTCTCGGGACGGATAACCTCTTCTTCATCCAGTTCGGCAAGCAGGTCATTGTGAACCCTCTTGACATATATCTTGCCTGTCTGCATCTCGGGGGCCAGGTAGTCAACCATCAGCTGGCTTGCACGGCTGTCACCGCCGCCGTTGTAACGGAGGTCGAGAATCACCGTCTTGACTCCCGCCGCGCGGAAGGTTTCCATCGCCTCGGAGATGTCGCTGAGGAAGTTTGCCTTGAAGGAAAGATAGAGGAAATATCCGACGGGCTCTGTCAGGCCGGGGAAGTCCTCGGACGTGAAGATCTTGGTCATCAGCGACGAGCGGGTACTCAGGGACTGCGAAGCGGTAGCGGTAAATGTATGCGGCTTGCCTTCAGTGTCGTTAAATGTGAAGGTCTGGGTAGCCATTGAATACATATCGGAGAAGGTGCCCTGACGGATAAGTTCCATAGTCGGCTTTCCGGCGATATGGGT
>JAEEGI010027068.1_pt1 | contig 10998 bp, 9 predicted proteins | sample 8958751 | NCBI WGS metagenome assembly JAEEGI01 (sample SAMN16246545, study PRJNA631951) | gut metagenome | biome: gut microbiome; feature: rumen; material: KS-attached | host: Bos | place: Iran: Karaj | collected 2018-10 | reverse complement strand
CAAAAAACCTCATATCCCATATCTCAAAATAATAATAAAAAGGCTAAAAAATTTCAAAAAAATACATAAAAACAAACCTAACATTTCAATCAAAAAAAAAAATTATTTCATAAACTAAAAGTATTCAAAAAAAAAAAAAATTAATTTATTTCAAAAAAAAAATGCAGCCACCTCAATCAATTCCAAAAGTAACAATTTTTTAAACTCCATATAAAAATCCATTTAAAAATTAGGGTCCAAACAACGCACGTTACAAGACAATGATGTGTAAACATTACAACACTCCTCAAGGATGTAGTTACGGAGATAAGTGTCAATTTGCACATGGACCACAAGAGCTTCGTTCATATATTCCAAACATATTGAGTGGAGATGGACAAATTGATATGACGAAAAATCATAAAAATTTAATAAATTATAAAATAGTAAAATGTAAAAATTGGGAAAAAGATGGAATATGTAAATATGGTCAACATTGTACTTTCGCACATGGAGATAATGATATGAGAACTAAAGTTGAAAATTATTATCAAATGCAACCTAATATTTCAATGATGTATCCAATGAATATGATGGATCCTATGATGATGAATACTCAAATGCAAATGATGAATCAAATTGATCCTAATCAAATTCAACAAATGAATCAATTAATGAGTGGACAAATTGAACCTAATCAATTAATGATGAATATGAATATGAATATGAATCCTAATATTGATGTTAATATGATGGGAATTCAAAATTTAAATAATAATCAAAATCATTTAAATCCAAATTTAAATCAGGGAAGTTTAGATAATAATATTCAATGATTTTCTTTTTGTTTATGTTTTAATTGGCTTTTCTTCTGGGTTTTTTAAATTTTTTTTTAAAAATTCATTTTTTTTTTTGAAAATTATTTTTTTTTTTAGGAGGAATTGTTCAGAATGTTATTTTTGTTTCAATTTATCAGTGATATTTATTTTTTGCAATTTTCTTTTTTGTTCTTAAAAATGATGATATTAATTTTTAAACTTTTGTTAAAATATATTTAAATCATAGACCATTATTTAAGAAGATGTTGATCAAATTGAAAACAGTTTTGATAATATGAGAGAACAAAAGAAATATCATTTAATAAATGATGATAATGAAATAATAATAGTAAGAGAAAAATTAATATAAGCTCTTCAATTATTAAAAATAGATAAAAAAAAAGACGGAACAATATAAACAAGAAGAAAAATAGATGATAATTCAATAATGAAAATAATAAAAGATTTAGATGGTAATAGTCCTAATTCTTTAATAACAGTAATGGAACATTTTCAAAAGAAATTATCAAGAGATAATTTTATTAATTTATTAAGAGATAATAGAATTGAGGATAAAGAAATAAATTTATGCTTGAAAAAATGATAAATGAAAATAGTATGAATAATTTACCTTCTCAATTAATTTATAAAATGAGTGAAAGATTAATTTCAAGAGAAAATTTCCTTCATATGCTGAAAGAAAATGGAGAAAAAATGGATGATAAAGAAATTGGAGATATATTAAAAGTACTTTTTGTAATCCTAATCCTAATAATTTACCTCCTATGCTTTCTTTTAATTATATTTTTGAAAATATTCTTTTAATGGAAAAAGAAGATGTTGAAATTAATAAATAAAAAATATATTTAATTATTTATCTTAGTTTATGTATTTATTATTTCATAATAATTTTTTTATATTTTTTTAAACATCAACAACAAAACTAAATAACTAACCCTGAAAATAAAAATAAAACAAAAAAAAATAAATTTTTTTAAAAAAAAAAAAAATCAAAAAAAAAAAAATATATATTCTAATATAAAAAATGTTAAAAATCACATTAATTCTCCTTTCCTCATTATATATTCTATCAAATGGTCAGCAAGTATCCTTAGAATTATCATTAGAATCAAAAGAAGAGCAATGTTTATCAGAATATTACAAAAGTGAAACAGTGAACGTAGTATCAATATATGGTGACATGGAAACTCAAATGGATATATATAATCCAGACGGAGAATCATTATATTCGAATGTAACAGAAATGCATCAATTTTCCTTTATAAGTGAAAATGATGGTTACTATGAATTTTGTCTTACTAATCAAAATGAAGGAAATATTACTTCTACTATTATTATTAAAACTGGTATTGCTGCAAAAGATTTTTCTTCTTTAGCTAAGACTAGAGATTTAAAACCTTCTGAAATTGAATTGGAAAAAATTAATGATAAAAAAAAAAATATTGAACATTTTAGTTTAAGTAGTGATAGACATCAAAGAAGATTTGAAAGAAAAATGGAAAAGTTAACTTCTAGAATTATCACTTGCTCTATGGTTATTATCGGAGTTATGATTGTTATTGGAGCTGTTGAAACTTTTTATCTTAAAAAATTTATGGAAAGAAGAAAAATTATTTAAAATTAAAATTTCACTTTTAGAAATGGTTATTATTAGATTTTAAAATGTTAAATTTGAGATTTTATTCATTAATATTTTATAATTTTGAAAAATAATTTTTTTATTTTTTTTAAATTAATTAATTAATTGTTTTATTTATAATATCTTCCTATTTTATTATAATTGTTATTATAATTATTATAATTCTTTTTATGATATCCTCTTTCATTTTCATTTTGTTTTGAAAAAGGTTTTACATCTAATTCAACTTCATTTGGAATTTGTAAAATTTCTCTTAAATTTTTATTTATTTCATTAATATTATTTTTTTCATATGTTTTAAACCAAACTTGTAAAAAATTAAATTCTTTTCTTATACTAATAACAATTCCATTTATTTCTTCTTTTACTTTATCATTAAAATTACCTCCTATGAAATTTAATATAATTTCTTGCCAAACTAAAGATGAAGAATCTTTTTTTAATTTAATTGAAACTCTTCCTCCTTTTTCATTTGATTCATCTTCCCATAATGCTTTAATATCATTTTTAAATAAATGGAATTCAATTCCACTTTGTAAATTTTCAGGTTTTTTCATATGTTGAAATATTTTCCAAAAATCATTGACGTTATCAAAATCAGCAATTTTTTTAACTGTATTAGCATATTGACTTTCTCCTTTTTTATCTTTTAATAAAGAAATATCAACAATTCTATACCAGAAAGTAAATTTATCTTTAAATTTAATATTATCCATTAAAAAATAAAAAAATAAAAAAAATTTTATTGAAAAACCAAATGAAAAAAAAATATAAATTCAATGACAGAAGAATTTGACCTAATATTTAAAATAGTATTAATAGGAGATAGTGGAGTAGGAAAAACGAATTTATTAGCAAGATACTTAAAGAAGGAATATAAGGAAGAAACAAAAGCAACAGTCGGAGTAGAATTTGGTGAAAAAAAATATGAATTAAGTGGATTAAAAATAAAAGCTCAAATATGGGATACAGCAGGTCAAGAAAGATATAAAGCAATAACAAGCATGTATTATAAAGGAGCTAAAGGTGCTTTAATTGTTTTTGATTTATCTTCAAAAAATACTTTTCAAAATGTTGAAAAATGGTATAATGAAATTAAAAAAACTGCAGATCCTAATATTAATTTAATTTTAATTGGTAATAAAAGTGATTTAAAAGATAAAAGACAAATTTCTACTGAAGAAGGTGAAAATAAAGCTAAAGAAATGAATGTTGCTTATTTAGAAACTTCAGCTTTAAATTGTGATAATGTTGATAAAGCTTTTGATGCTTTAATTGAAGCAATTTCAAATAAAATGAAAAAGGAAATGGAAGCTGAAGAAGAAGAAAATGATGATAATAATAATGATAATATTCAAAATAAAAATTTTAAGGATGATAAACAAAATCAAATGATTAATTTAAATACTGGTAATAAAGGAAATAAAGATAATATTAATAAAAATTGTTGTCAGAATATTCCATTTTTGAAAGATAAGAAATAAATTGTTTTAAAACATAGTTATAATTATTAGGGATTTAAATATTTAAAATTTTAAAAAAATTATATCAAACATTGAAATAATATTATTATGAAATAATTAAGAAGTTTCTTAGGTTTTAAGATAAGATAATTTTGTGTAAAATTTTATTTTTCCTAATATTTCAAAAAATATAAAAAATAAATATATGTTAATATAATAATCCTAAATTAAATTTTCAAAAAAAATAGTTTCTTTTATTTCCTCATTTTTTTCTTTATTGAATTCATTTCTTTGAGATTCGGCATTATAAATTGGATATTTCATCTTCCAATTAACAATATTTACTTTATTATATCTTGAATATTTATGAATAAAAAATTTCTCTAATTCATAAATTTTAGTATTTTTATCTTCTTCTTGGTTAAATCTCAAAAAATTCATTTTTTCAGCTTCAATTTCTCTTTTACTTAATTTTTTTTCAATATAACGATTACCTGAAATATTTTTAAAATTTTTTTCTTCATCATTTTTTCTTTGAATAGAATATTTAAGTACATTTAAATAATAAACAATACCATGATCAATAATATTTGGATATTTATTTATTCTAAATAATTTACTACTAAAATCAATAAAATGATTTTTTAAATGAGGAACTTTATAACAATCATAAAGAAAATTAAATTTATTTTCTATTGAATTATAAAATTCAGGTTTAAATATTTGTAATTGATTTAATTTATTATCTTTTGCTTTTAAAAAATTTAATATTATTTGTTTAAATTTTTTCACTTTTAAATCTTCATCAAAAAATTTATCTTTTTCTTCTAAAATTTCTTCTATATTTTTTTCTTCTTTTAAAATTTTGTCAATTTTTTTTTGAACTAATTTCATTTTATGAACTCCTTTATTTATTAAAAAATTAGTTTTAAAATCATGAAAAATTTGAGAATTAAATTTTTTTTCTGCAATAATTTTAGATATACAAGATAATTTATTTGCTTGTTCAGGAAGATAAAATTTATAATCTAAATTACCATTATAATCATATATTGAATTAATTTGAGGTAAAATTATTTGTTTAATTCCTGAAATATTTGATTTATTTAATATTGTTTTCATATTGTCAACTTGAGTTGATATTGTTTTTGAGTTTTCATTTGATGATTCTTTATTACTTAATTTTTTAGTTAATATTTTCTTTGGGAAATAAGAAAATTTTGAATTATTATTATGTTTTGATTTAAATATTGAAAAATGAGATTTTGATTTATTGAAAAATGTTGTGGGTTTTTTATCTTTTTGTTCAGTTATAAAAGTATCAAATAAATTTAAAATTTCTGTTTTTTTTGGTTTGTTTCTTGTATTATTATTTCTAATAAAAATATTACTTAATTTTATACTCATAATTTTTAATTTAATATATAATTCTTATTTAAATAATGAATAAATTCTACTATCGATTGATTATATATATATTAATAAATAAATAAATAACTATAACTAATTCACAAATATTATCTGATAACAAAATATTAATTCCCTATATATGGAAAAATAACTCTATCTTTTTTATCTTTTTTAGTAAGAATAAATTTATTAGATTTACTAAGTCTTTTAGTTTCAGTTTTATTAATATTAGAAGATTTATTATATAAACATGAATTATATCTATTATAATTTCTAGAAGAAATTTCATTATATTTCATTAATTTATTTGTTAAATCTTCAGAATTATCATTTGATGAAATGTATTTAAAATTATTCCTATTTGATTTTTCTAATGATATATCTTTTGACGAATTATCTGAATTTATTAATTGATTTTTTAATTCATTTAATTGTAATTTTTCTAATTGAAGAAGTATTCCTGCTGATGGATGACGCATTTTTAATCCCATTTTTGAATTTAAATTTGAATGAAAATAATTTTCATTTTTTTCATCTTCTCTTTGATTATTATCTTCTATGTTTTTATCTCTGAATTTACTTTTTTGAATTTTTATTAATTCTCTTATATTATTTAAATTCTTTTTAGATTTTAATAAATTTATTTTGTTTTCTAATGATTCTTCAATATCATCTTTATTTACTTCTGAATCTTTAGTATTCATTGATAAAGAATTTCCTATAATTGGTTTTAATAAATGAGAATTTCTTTTCATTAAAATATGATTATTAGTTGCATTTTCTTGAAATATTTTTAATGAATCAGGAGAAATTGAATTACTACTTAATTTAAATATTACTTTTTTTCTATTTCTTCTATTTCTTTCTGTCCTATTAATATACTGTACACTTTCTCTTTTTTCATATTCTTTTATTAAATTTTGATCATTTTTTTCAATTTCAGTTAGTTTATTATATGATTTTGCTCTTTCAGGTATTTGATCTAAATTTTTTTCTATTTCTGAATCATCGTTAAATATTTTGTAAAAATAATTAACACATTTTTCATAGTTTTCATAGTCATAATTATATACTTTTTTAGTTATTTCTTCTTTAAAAACTTTACTATGAAAACCATATTTTTTTCTTATATAATATATAATACTAAAAGCAATTTGTTTATTTGAAAAATTTTTTAAAATTCTATCTTCCAATAAAATATCATCAAAAAAAGTTATAATTCTTCTATATAACTTAGATAAGGAAATATTTAATTCTTCATTTTGAAAAACAAAACCAGAATACATTAAAACTTTAAGTATACTAAAAATATCAACTTCATTTAAATTATATTCTAAAATTTGAAGGCATTTAACTTCATATTTTAATATTTCATCACGAGTAACATTAAATTTATTCATTAAATAAGAGAAATCAATGTGATTTAAGAAATGATCAATTTCATAATATTTATATGCAATAATATAACTTGAAATTGTTAATAAAGTTATTTTTTTTCCTAATTTATTTTCAATATGATAATAATTACAAAATATTCTATCAAGATAAGAAATTGAAAGATATAATGTCGTTAAACTTCCAGTAAATTTTTTATTTAAATTATAAAGAATATTAATTAATTTTGTTCTAAAGTTTAAAAAAAAAGAAGGATAATATAATTTTATTTCCTTATGTTTATTTAAATTTTCTAATAGTTTAAAAGGAGAAATATCAATTGATTTATAATAATTTTTTGGTTTTATTAAAGTTTTTGTAAAAGTATTTCTCATTACTTTTTCAGTATAAGTTATTATTCCACAATGTTCACAAATTGATATATTTTTATCTATTTGTTTGAAAATATGACTTGAACAAATAATTTGAACATTTTTTGCAAAAGATACTTTTTTTTTGGGAGATACTTCTTTTTTATTTTCTGACATAATTTTCTATAATTCGAAAATTATTTATATTTTTATTTTAATTATTTCGAACTTATTAAAGATTTTTTTTTTTTAAATTTTAAAATAGACATAATTCTATTATATTAATTTAATGTTTTTCTCATTTTATATTTTCATTTTTTTTTTTATTTATTTATAAATAATATTAATACAATATTTAAAAGAAAAAACTTCTTTATTCTTTTTAAACTTTTAAAATACAATAATATTAAATAAGATATAAAAAAATAAAAAAAATGGAGAAAGAAAATGGAATGATTAAAGAATTTAATGAAGAAGAATTCTTTATAAAAAAAGTAATTTAACCTCATTATTAAAAAAGTTACAATAGGAAATTCCATATTTTGATTCATGGAAAGGACATAATTTTTTTTTATTTAATAACTACCTAATATCAGGACCACAAAGTTTTAAACCATCATTAACAACATTTTCAGCAATTTTTTTTCCATATATTCTTTTTATATCATTTGAATCTAAAGTACAATATAATAATAAATATATAGTTATTTGGAGAAAGAATATCAGCGTTTTTTCCAATTTTTATAACAATATTATTTTTAATATCATCTTTTTGTTTAATTTACACATCTCATTGTGATGCAGGAATAATTTTTAGAGGAGATGAAAAAACAATAGAAACAAAGCATATAAGATATAGAAAAAATATATTAATTAATTATAGAGGATATCTTCATAATTATAAAATTTGTGATACTTGTAATATTATTAGACCTGAAAGAAGTACTCATTGTTCTTTATGTAATAATTGTGTTGAAAAATTTGATCATCATTGTTCTTGGATGGGAAATTGTATTGGAAAAAGAAATTATCCTTTTTTTTATTGTTTTTTAATATCATTAAATTTACTTCAAATTTTCATGGCATTATTTTCTTTTATTCATTTATGTAAATCAATGGCTGATGATGTGAAAGAATATAAGAAAGATCCTAATTTTCAATATAAAAATAAAATTCAAACTGCTTTTTGTGGTGTTGTTGTTTCTATTTTTTTAATGATATATATTGGATTAAGTATGGTTTTCACTACAGGACTTTTAATTTATCATACTAAAATTATTAAACAATGTTTAACTACTAAAGAACAATTAAAAAAATTTTATAGAAATCCTATTGGAAATCCTTATTGTAGAAGTCAAAAAGAAAATTTTATTAATGCTTTATTTCCGAAAATTAGAAAAGAATCTTGTTTAGAAATTATGAGAAAAAACAAAAATGATTATTATAAACAATTTGAATTAAGAGAAAAAATAAGAAAAGAAGAAGAAGAAAAAAATCAACAAAAGAATTCTTTTATGAAAAGCACTGATCAAAATTCTTTTTCTCAAAATATGAATAATAGTAATATTAGTACTAACAAAAATATGGAAGAAATTAAGAATAATGACATTCAAATTAATGTTAATGAAGAGAAAAACAAAATTAATAATAAAATGAAAAATAGTTTAATTGAATCTAATCAAAGTTCTTCTTCTTATAGAAAAAAAAGAAATTATGAAGATGAGAAATTAATTGAAGAAAGAAATAAAGTGAATAGAAAAAAAAACGGAATAATGGATATTGAATTAATAAGAAAAAAAAAATCAGATGAAAGTACTAATAATAAAAAAAAAAATAAAAGAGTAAATAATAGATATGAAGTTGAAATAACAATGAATCAGAATACAGATAATAATATTAATACAGAAAGTGAAAAAAAAGAATTAACAGGAGAACAAAAAGTACAAGTTGCACTTAATGTTTTTGGAAATTCTCCGGATGTAAATGTATTAGCAAGTTCAGCCTTTCTTCCAAAACCAAGTCAAAATTTCCAAAAAACAAATAATTTACCAAAAAGACTTCCAAAAAGAGAGAAAAAATAAATAATAACAATTCAAATTAAAATTTAAAAATACTTATTTTTTTATTAAATTTAAATAAAATAAAATCTCTATCATCATTTTTCATAATAGTAGATTTTTTTTAATTATAATTTTACTCATAAAAAATAAATAGATTTTTTATATAATTAATTTAATCTAATTTCATTTATTTTTCTTATCATTATTATCAAAAATAATTATTTAATTAAATTATTTGAAGATTGATTTTTTATAGTTTTTTATGAAATTTCTTCAAAAATTTTTATCCTTAATATTTTTTAGAAGAATAGAAATTTTCTCTTTGAATTTTGAATAGTATAATAAATATTTTTTTTTGTTTTTAAACTTTATTTAATGAATTAAAATTTATTGAATATTTATTTGAATATATAATGAATATTAATAAATGTCCTGTTTAAAAACCAAAAGAACTAATTTCAAAATTACAAATTAATGAAATTGGAGTTCCAAGTGATTTAAATGATTTCAAATAAAGAATTTAATTGATAGAATTAAATTTTATCTCATATATAAAAAATATGAGAGTGTAATATTAAAATCAAAGGAAGAGGGAACATCAAAAATTAATATCAATAATAGATATTCTTCTAAGGAAAAACGATTATATATGAATCAAATAATTATTCAATAACTTATATAATTAAAAAGGAATTAAACAAAGAAACAAAATCACCACACACATAGATGCAATATTAACTTTAAAAGAAATAGAAGGTTTTTCTCTTCCTAGAAAGATAAAAGATTTAAAATCTAATTATATTGATTCTCTAAATTATCATGATTTTAAGACTTTAAGAAGTAATAATATTATTAAGAAATAATAATTATAATGAAAGAGAATTTAAACCTGGTTTTATAGGGAAATTTTTATTCCGGAAAATAGATGAATTATTTGTTTTAAATAAAGATAATTATTAATATTTTAATAAAAAAATAATAATGTTTAGTTTGATTAAAAACATTTTCTAATAAAAAACAGAAATGTAATTATTTAACTAATTAAATTATTTAATTTATCTAAATTATTTTTTTGATAATCATTTTGATAAGTACTAGAATCAATTAAAATAATTTTTAAGGGTAATTCAAACAAAACATTAAAAAAACAAGAAAGAAAAATAATAAAAGTGAATTCACCAAAAGAAACAAAAAGATTATCTGCAATATTTAAACATACTTGATAATCAAATAATATATAAAATAATTTAATAAAAGAATCATAACTTGCAAATATTGTAAAACTATTTCTTGAAATAAGAGTTATTAAAGAAATTTTTCCTATTTTAGAAAGAAATGTTTCTCCCATGATTATTAATAATAATAAGAAATTAAAAATTATTACAATTGTAATTTTTTCATATAGAAATATAAAAAATGTAAATTCATTTGTTTCAAATGTTATTTTATTGTTATTTTTATTTATTATTAGTTCTAAAATATAATAAAATGTTGATAAAATTAAGATAATTAAACAACAAAAAACAATAAGAAAAGATTTACAACAAATTGAAATATCATATAACCATTTGGAAAAAGATCTAAGAAAAGAAAAAGGAATGTTACTATAATCATAATCATTAGAAATTGAATTAATATAATGAAAATATGTTATACCAGATAAAATTCCAATAAAATATATTCCTAAAAAAAAATAAATATATTTTATTGAATAATTTTCTCCATCAAAGTAATATATATTAAATACATTATTTCTTTTATATATTAGATAAATCAATAAATAAGGAACAAAAATTATTATTAAGAATAAATATTCTAATAATTTTGATTGAAGATTATATAATAATAAAAAAATAAAAATAA
>JAEEGI010027067.1_pt1 | contig 10999 bp, 4 predicted proteins | sample 8958751 | NCBI WGS metagenome assembly JAEEGI01 (sample SAMN16246545, study PRJNA631951) | gut metagenome | biome: gut microbiome; feature: rumen; material: KS-attached | host: Bos | place: Iran: Karaj | collected 2018-10 | reverse complement strand
GTCTACCCCACATCGATCTTCACGGGAAGCGCGCTTCTTCTGCCTGCAGTGCAGACCTATACGGAAGGCACCCTCACCGAAGCGCCGATGATCGCCTCCAGCTCCACCACCAGCCTGCAGTTCAAGAACGTATGCGGCGCGATGCGGCTGAACCTCAGCACGACCCAGGCCGGAATCAAGGTCCGCAAGATAATCCTCACTGCGGACAAAGGCCTCAGCGGCGAGGCCTGGGTGACCAATGACGCCGCCGTGCCCGAAGGGAAAGACGGCGTCACGCTGGACTGCGGCGAAGACGGAGTGGCCATCGGAGAGACGGCGCTGCCGTTCTTCATCTCCGTTCCGCAGGGAACCTACAGCACCTTCAAGATCACCGTGGTAAGCACGGACGGACAGGTCCAGACGCGCACGGCTTCCACCGACATCGTCATAACGCGCAGCAAGGTCACCGTGTTCAACCTCGGCTTCGGGGAACTCGGACCGGTCAGCGGCAGCGCGCCTGTACTCGGAGGCAAGGAGCAGCCGTGGGTGCAGCTCTGGACAGGCGGTCCGAAGTGGGCCAGGTTCAACATCGGGTCCACCATAACCAGCTATGCCAACCTGACGGACTACACCGCTCCCGACGTGGTCGGAGGCTACTATTCATTCAAGGGCTCCAAGGATTCAGTGCCCGATTCCAACGGCACGGAAGACACCGCCTACACGCTCTGGGGCCCGAACTGGGCCACTCCCACGATGGAGCAGGAGCAGGATCTTGCGGACAACTGCACGTGGACCTTCTGCGACGGAGGCGAAGTCCAATATGAACCCGGCTGCACGCTCAAGGGATGGAAGGTCTCCGGCAATGAACCGGGCTTCGAAGACCAGTCGATATTCCTTCCTCTCGGAGGCGTCCGGGACCAGAACGGCCGTGCCCGCCAGAGCGTCGGCGGAAGGGGCACCTTCTGGTCATCCAGCCCGGGAGGATACGGCGCTTACTTCCTGGAAACCAACGCCAACGGTTATACCGTTCCGTCCCACAACCAGCCGCACGGCTGCTCCGTACGCGCAATATGCGTGGGTGAGGTGTCGTTGGACGAAGGCAGCTTCGTCATCGACCCCGGGCACGTCAAGGCCATCATCCGGCAGTTCGAGAACTACGCTGGAGAGAACCCGACCCTGAGCTTAGGGGACGACTACACCGGAGACCTGACCATCACCCGCAGCGACGGCGTGATAGACCTCGGCGGCCACTCCGTCAGCGGGACGCTGTACCTGCAGAACAACGACCCGGAGAAGAGCGTCACCGTCCGGAACGGAACCGTCGGCAACATCGACGGCACGAGCGGACCGGGCAGTTTCGCAGGCAAGGTGGAGCTGGAAGACGTGAATGCCGGCAGCGTCCAGGGCGACGGCCACCCCTACTCCATCAAGGGCGGAAAGTTCGGCGTTAAACCCGACAAGAAGCTGTGCGCCCCCGGTTATTACGTCGGGCGGAACACGGGCGACGACGCGGAGACCTATCCGTATATGGTGATTGAAGGCGATCCTTCCGACCAATGGTTCAACGGCCCGGCCACCGACCTGAGCGCAGAAGAGACCGCCAACACCTATATGGTCACCACCCCCGGTACCTATAAGATCAAGGCGACCGTCAAGGGCAACGGCGGACTGGATCCCCTCACCGGCACCACCGCCGCTCCCATCGATCCGGCGGACATCAGCGGCGCTGCGGTGCTGTGGGAACTCGCCGCCGCCGGCAGGGCCCTCGTCTTCGAGGACGAGACCTATCAGGTTAAATACAAGGATGGCTACATCTGGTTCAACACTCCCGATCCCTTCATGCCCGGAGCGGCCTACATAGCCGTCTTCAAGGACAGCGAAGGCGGCACTGCCGGATACTACGACAAGGACGTGGACGAAGTCCTCTGGAGCTGGATGATCTGGACTACTGAAGAGCCTGAGGTCTGGAGGGCTGCCGACGTCGGGGTAATGGACCGCAACCTCGGGGCCTTCGCTGCCGGCAACACCCAGTTCAGGGGATGCGCCTACGAGTGGGGCCGCAAGGACCCGTTCCCGGGAAGCTACGCCGGCAGTTATACGCCTTCAAGTTACTTCCCCGCCAGAATGACCGCCTTCAGCCTGGTCAACTTCGATGCTGGGGGCATGGAGGTGGCCTACAGCATCGCCCATCCTACCGTCTATCCGAAGGGCTGGAGCGCAAAGTTCTGGCAGACGGAGGACGAGTTCACCCTCGGAATGTGGTGGGACGGCGAGAAGACCATCTACGACCCGAGCCCGGCCGGATGGAAGATTCCGAGCAAGGACGAGTTGAACTACGTCCGCGTATCCGGCGTGAGCCTGCCCGGAGCGGGCTTCCTGGGCAACTGCCAGAGCGATTTCGGCTACGGCAACCCCGGGTCCTGCTACTACTGGACCAGCACCGGCGTCGACAGGGACCACGCCTGGGCGTGGTATGGAGGAAGCGCCTTCAGCTACACCCACGTGGACAACTACCTGAGGTCCGGCTACACCGTACGCTGCGTGGAGGACCGGGTCATCGAACCCGTTCCCACCGTTCCCGGTGCCGCCAACACCTATATGATTACAAAGGCCGGGGAGTTCAGTTTCGACGCTACCGTCAAGGGTAACGGCGGCCTGGATCCCCTCACGGGAAGGCAGGCCACCCGCATCGACAAGAACAGCATAGCGGGAGTCAAGGTACTCTGGGAGATTTACGAGCAGGGCCGCGCCATCAAGTTTGACGGCACCGAGTACGACATACGCTATGCCGACGGAGTCGTGACCCTGTCCACCCCGGACGAATTCGTCCCCGGCGCCGCCTGCGTGGCCATCTACGACACCGACGGCGTGATACTCTGGAGCTGGCTCATCTGGGCTACCCCCGAACCGGGATTCTTCGAGCACAACGGAGCCCTGTTCATGGACCGCAACCTCGGCGGCATAGAACCGGGCAACAAGATGCGCGGATTCCTCTACCAGTGGGGCAGGAAAGACGCCTTCTCCGCCGCCACCGGCAACTACAGCCCCTTCACCTACGTGCCCGAAGCCAACACCGCCTTCACCACCGTGAGCGGCATCCAGAGCGTCGCATTCACCATCGCCAATCCGACGGTGCATATAGACAACGGCGACCCCAACTCCTGGATGAGCCAGAGGGAATACAGTTCCCTGCCCTGGCGCGATGACGTGAAGACCATCTACGACCCGTCCCCGTGCGGCTGGCGCGTCCCGACCACCGCCGAGCAGAACGGCCTTTCCGGCCTGCCCGGCACCGGCTTCAGCAATTCCGCGAACGCTTATGGCAACCCCGGCGACGGTTATTACCGCACGAGCACGGTCAGCGCATACCCGAAGGCGTACGCACACCGCCAGAGCGGCCAGCAGAACAACTGGGGCACCAATCCCGCAATGGCCATACGCTGCGTCAGGGAAAAGACTCCCGCGGATTCAGCGGGCGGCGGAACCGAGCAGTACGGCAGCGGCGGAGGCTCCTACAACGACAGCAACTTCAATGAATAGGAGGAACAGGCGATGAAAAGAATACCATTATTCATAGCAGGCGCAGCCATGATCCTGGCATCCTGCCAGCAGAGCTTGGAAATCCTTGAAAGCCAAGGGGCTGAGAACCTCGTCTCCACCTTCACCGCAAGCACGGAGATTCCCGGCACCAGGACCGCCCTGGGCGAGAACGGGGCGGCATTCGACGTGCTCTGGCAGCCCGGCGACAAGATTGTCGTGATGGACTGTCTCCTCAAGCCGGGGATCTATGTCACCGGGAGCACCGGCACAACCGGGACCTTTGAATTCGAGAGCGGCGAGAAAGTCGGCTATCCGGATTATGTGGCCTATTACCCGGCATCCCTGTATCACGACGGCGTCCTGTCCCTGCCGGCGGTGCAGAAATATGCCGAAGGCAACATAGCCGAAGCCCCGATGTATGCCGTCAGCAGCACGTCAGAACTCGCTTTCAAGAACCTCTGCGGCATCATACGCCTCAACCTGAGCACCGCTGCGGAGGGCTCGAAAGTGCGCAAGATAACGCTGAAGTCCGACAAGGGCTTGAGAGGCCGGTTCAAGGTCGTGGACAATGCGGCCGTAGTCCTGGATACGGACTGCATTACGCTCGACTGCGGAGAGGACGGGGTCGCCATCGGAGCCGAGGCCGTCCCGTTCCACATCGCGGTCCCCGCCGGCAACTACTCCACCCTGGAAGTGGCCGTGTGGACCACGGACGGCAAGAAGCAGGCCCGCACCACCAAGGCCGGCCTGAAGGTTGTCCGGAGCAACGTCACCGACGTGACGCTCCGCTTCGACAATTTTGCGGCTGCCGCCGTAACGGACCTGAGCTTCCTCGGGAGCGCGAACTGCTACCTGGTCCCGATGGCCGGCAGCTACAAGTTCAAGGCTACCGTGAAGGGCAACGGCGCCGCCGACCTCGCGGGAATAGAGAAGGACACCGACCCGGCTTCCATCGCCAAGGCCGAACTCGTCTGGGCTACCTTCAACACCGTAACGGCGCCCGAGGAGGGTCAGCTGATAAAGGACGTACGCTATGAAGACGGCTACGTATGGTTCTCCACCGGCGACGAATACCTGGAAGGCAATGCCCTGGTGGCGGTCAAGGACGCTTCGGACAACATCCTGTGGAGCTGGCATCTCTGGTTCGAGAGCGACGACATGCTGGACATGGCCCAGAAATATCCCGGATCGGGCCGCGTGATGATGGACCGCAACCTGGGAGCCCTCAGCAACTGCTACGCCGCCGACAACGCCCTGGATTTCGGCTTCGCCTACCAGAACGGCCGCAAGGACCCGTTCATGATGACGGCGAGCCGCACCGAATTCAAGGCACTGGGCGTGCTGGGTACCTATACATCTTATGCCGGATCGTCCACCGTCGCGTCATCGATACTCCGCCCTACAGTGGTCTTCGGAACCGACGGCTGGGGAGGCAGCGCGAACAACTGGTCTTCCGAGGACAAGACCATATTCGACCCCTGCCCTCCGGGATGGATGGTTCCGCCTTCCGACATCTGGAAGACCTCCGGATTCAATTCCGCCAGCTTCGTGAAGATGAACGACGACTGGAACACCTACCACGGATGCATCTTCAACGGGATGGCCTGGTTCCCGGCCACCGGAGACCGCTGGGGCGCCAACCACAACAATACCGGCAAGGCCATCAGGGTCTGGGCGCAGGGGGCCGGAAAGGACCTCGCATCGGACAATGGCGGCGGGCCGAGCACCAACGGAGGCTCCAACCCCGGGCACGGCTACAGCGTGCGCTGCGTAAGGGCGGAGATCAAAGATGTGCGGGACGGACTCGTGCAGTACTGGCCTTTCGACGGGAACGCCAAGAATGCCGTGAGCGGCGGAATCGACGCCACCGTGAACGGCGCGACGCTGACGGAAGACCGCTTCGGGGTCGCACAACGCGCATACTACTTCGACGGCGGAGTCTCGATGGAAGCCACCGGCGCCGCGGATTTCGGGCAGTCGTCATTCACGGCGAACCTCTGGGTCAGCACCACCCAGAGTACCTGGAACGGGGCGAACATCCTGAGAACAGACGGCGGCTTCGACAACGGATGGCTGCTGCGCTTCGTGGGAAGCGGAAGGCTCGAAATATGGGAAGGCCGCTCGGTCAACGTGGGTTACACCACCCCTGCCGCATACAACGACGGCAACTGGCACATGCTGACATTCGTCAGGGACGTGGAGAACCGCGTCGGACGGCTGTATGTGGATGCGGAATACGTGGGTGGCTACGGAATGTCGCCCGACGTCATCAACGACGTGAGCAACCCGCTCCGCTTCGGCACTTACGGCGACGGAGAGTTCTACGCAGGCAAGATGGACGACGTTCGCCTTTACGACCGCGCCCTGTCTTCCCAGGAAATTTTCGACCTGTATATCCTGAATACCGAATAATGGAACTATCTTTACAGATATGAGGAAAGCTGCTCTCATAGCCACCGCCGTTCTGCTGGCCGCCTGCTCCCCGACAGGAAACGGGGAGCGGGAGGCCGTGGAAGCGGGCGGAGTGACGTTCCGGACGATGACGGTGGAGCGGATGCCGGGCCTACTGACGGCCCGCGGCTGCCACCGCACAGTCCTGCTGGGAGACGAAATCACCGTCTTCGGCGGGCATACCGACGGCTTCAAGCCGGTGCAGACGGCGGAGTACTTCTCCGGCGGCGCCTGGCACGAGCTGCAGATGATGTACACCCACGACAACGGCGCGGCAGTGCAACTTCCCGACGGCAGGATAATGCTGTTGGGCGGCACTCCCGAGGACTTCGGGATCGGGCAGAGCTGGGGCGTGGAGACCTACGATCCCCATACCCGCACGTTCAGTTCGGACTGCATACTCGACCGCAAGCGCGCCAGGCCGGCAGCCCTTGCCCTCGAGGACGGCGGAGTGCTCGTATGCGGCAACTGGTACGCGCCGGACGGCCTGGAAATCTACCGAGAAGGCCGGGGCTTCAGCCCGCTCCCGGCTCCGTCGGTTGGAAGGGCAGAGCCTTTCATCCTGCCGGCTTCCGAAAAGGAGACGGCCATCTTCGCCTGTGAAGGCACCCGGGGGGAAATCCTGGACGGGACGGTGGACGTGCTGGGCGGCGAGCCTTACCACGAGCCGCTGCTGGACAGATGGGCGGTGATCCCCAACCATGCGCTTTCGCCGGAAAACTTCCGGATAGCACCCTATACCTACCTGCTGACAGCACGCGACCGGGAGACCGGCAGCTTCGCGGTCATCAAGTTCGCCGAGGACAAGTTCTCCCTGCTGGACGTGGACGCACAACTGCCCTCCGAGGGCCTGGAAGGCGAGATATTCTGGTCCGGGCGCCTGCAGGTCAACCGTCCGGACAGGACGGCGTGGGTGCAGGGCGCGGATGCCGGCGGCAACATCTACCTGGCCCGCATCGATTACGACGCGGTGCTGGAGGGCGGAACGGCCTCCGTAAGTTTCCTGTGCGCTGAAATCCCGGGGGACAAGCACTTCGTGGAAGAAGCCTTGATGCTTCCCGGCAACCGCTTCGCGATGGTCGGAGGCGTGGAAGTGACCAATGCGGAAGGCCGGCCGCAAGTGACCAATTTCAGCACGACTTCCCTGGCGTACATACTCCATACGGAGGCGCCGGAGGCGGCTCCCGTCCCCTGGGCGACCGCCGCTGCGGTGGCCCTCGCCGTGCTTCTGGCGCTCATCCTTCTGGCTGTGCTCCTGCGCCGCCGGAAAGAAAATGAGGGCGGCGGAACGCCCGCTCCGGAGGAACCCGCCTACAGGGGCGACCTCATGTCCCGCATCATCTCGCTGATGGAAGAAAAGGAACTTTTCCGCCGCAGCGACCTCAAGCTCGCCGACATCGCCGCCGAACTCGGCACCAACGTTACCTACATCTCGGCCTGCATCAACGGCCAGGCGGGGGTTTCGTTCAACGAGTTCGTGACCCGCTACAGAGTGAAATATGCCCAGGCGCTGATGAAACAGCACCCGGGCATGAAAGTGTCCCAGATAAGCGAGGAGGCCGGATTCTCGGGCGAGCGCTCGTTCTTCCGTAATTTCAAGAAGGTCACGGGCGTGACTCCCCGCCAGTGGGTGGAATCGTCGAAAGACTAGAAATCGGCAGCGATACCGACAGTCCAATAGCTGTAGTTCAAGCTGCCGGCCGCGAGGGGCCTGGAAGACTTCGGGTAGAACTTCGCGAACACGTCGACGCCGTCGACACCGACGAAACCCATAAAATTGTAGGTGAAGGTGTTGAGGCCGATCTTCGTAGTGGAGACGGAAGTGTTGGTGTCGCCCCTGTCGTATGAGTGGCGGACGCTTCCGGCGAGGTTGAAGTTGAGCTCAGCGCCGCCGCCGATATCGAACTTGTCGAAGCTGACCTTGGCCATCACGGGAAGCGCGAGGGAGAAGTAACTGAAGCGGCCGGAGAACTTCTCGACCCCTATAAGTGAAACGACATCAGGCACTTTCATGGCCTGGACGGTCTTGTCGTCGGCGCGGAAGAAATAATCTTTCTTGGAGCCGAAATCGTCCCACTTGCAGTCCACGCCGAGCTTGAGGGTGAGCCCCTGGACCGGACGGACCTTGAGCGCGAGCACGTTGATGAAGTACTCTCCGCAATATGCAGGAGTGAAAGCGTCGGTGGTCACGATATTATAGCCCCAGCCCACGTGGTCTGCGATATTGAAGGCGAAGATGCCGTTGGTGTAGATGTCCCTGGAGTCTCCTTCCTGCGCGAATGCCGGAGCGGCCAGCGCGAGGGAAAGGATGAACAATGCAATTCTCTTCATAATAGTTGATGAATGTTTTGATTTTTCAGGTCGCAAAGTTATCAAAATAATTTATCTTTACACGATATGAAACGATTACTCCTCATAGCAACAGCCATCCTGCTTCTCGCCGGATGCAACAGATACGACGATTCCGCAATCAAGGCCGAGCTGGAAAACCTCAAGGGGCGCGTGGCTTACCTCGAGGGCCTCTGCGACCGGATGAACACCAACCTGACCACCTTCGGGACCATCCTGGACGGCATCCAGAAAGGGAAGATGGTGACCGGGATGACCCCGATCAAACAGGGGGACGCCGTAATCGGCTATACCCTCAGTTTCTCGGACGACAGTTCCATCACCCTGTACAACGGCAAGGACGGCGGGACGCCCGTGATAGGCGTGGCGGAGGCTGACGGCCGCTACTGGTGGACCGTGGACGGAAGCTGGCTCCTGGATGCCGCCGGAAACAGGATTCCGGCATCGGGCACGGACGGGGAAGCCGGGATCACCCCCCAGCTCAGGATAGAGGACGGATGGTGGTTCGTATCCACCGACAAGGGCGCCAGCTGGACCAGGCTCGGAAAGGCCACCGGAGAGGACGGGGACTCGTTCTTCACCTCCGTGACCCAGGACGATGGCGGCGTGTATCTCGTCCTCGCGGACGGCACGACCATCACCATCCCCAAGGACAGGCCGCTCCAGCTCATTTTCGACGGCACCAGCCTCCTTGCCCCCGACGGAGCCGGCACCATTCCCTTCAGGATCACCGGTGCATATGACGACCTGCAGCTCCTCGCCTTCAGCAGCGACTCCCTCAAGGTCGGCATCTCCGTGAACGGGGTAGAAAAAGCCACCCCGGCGGACACCCTGCAGGCCGCCCTGGACATCCAAATCCTCTGAGGCGCATTCGGCGGCGGAATAATGGTGGCCGCCACCAGCAAGGACAAGAGCGCCGTCAGGATCATCGACATCGAGCGCCGCCTGGTCCTCCTGGACAAGGAATACTTCGAGATAGGCCGCGACGGCGGAGTCATCCCCTTCACGCTCTTCCGGAACATGCCCGTGGAGATCGGCACCGACGCGGACTGGATGAGGGTGGATCCCGTGACCAGGGTAATCGAAGAAAACTTTGCCGTCACCGTGGAGGAGAACGCCAGCGGGGAGGACCGCACGGGCATCATATTGATAAAGAGCGGCGCGGACGGGCCGCAGGCGACCCTCACCGTGAAGCAGTGGGGGAAGGACGTGCTGGAGGTCGGCTCCGTGTCCAACCGGCTGGATTTCGTTGCCGGAAGCACCGCTACCGTGGATCTGACCTGCTCCGGCAGCTGGACGGTGGAAGTCGAGGACACCACCAATTTCGCCGTGTCCCCGGCTTCGGGCGGGAGCGGAAGCCATACCCTGACCTTCACCGCCCGCACGCCGAACGAGGGCAGCAGCACCCGCAGGGGCATTTTCAACATCCGCTCCGGCAGCCTCTCCAAGAGGGTGGTAGTCTGGCAGTATGCCGCATTCAACATCACCGGTAAGGCCGTCAGCGTGCCCGCCACAGGCGGGACCGTCCGGGTCAGCTGCACCTTCAACAGGCCAACTCCCGATGACGTGGGATGCGAGGAAGCCGAAGGATTCGATATCCTTTACGACAACGTGAAACCGTCGGTCTTCGGCGGCAGCGGCAGCTTCAAACCCGCAAAGCCTAGCGTGACCTGCACCGGCACCGGAACGCAGTGCAACCTGTCTGTCGACTACCTCCTGCCGCCCAACTACACCGGCAAGGAACGCTCGGGAAACGTGCGCTTCGTCTGCACCGCGGACGGGCAGACCATCTGCTCCGAATGGTTCACCCTGACGCAGTCGTCCGGAGGCTATTCCTCCGACTATTCGCAGGACGGGGCCGTAACCCGGATGCAGACCCACAGCAAGGGGGCGGGAGTGCCTTTCGTCCTGATGGGCGACGGCTTCAGGGACACCGACATAGCCTCGGGAAAATACGACCAGGCCCTTTCCGATGCACTCAGATACTGCTTCGACATCCCGCCGTACAACGGCCTGAAAGAATACTTCGACGTCTACAAGATCACCGCCGTATCGCCGAGCGCGAACTTCGACGGGTCCACCACCCGCTTCGACTGCGAGTTCGGGGACGGAACCCTGATTTCCGGAGATGACGACCTCGCGAAGAGATACGCCAGCCGCGCCACCCCTTCATATGCGGCCAACAATACGGTGATATTCATCGTGCTTAACTCCGACCGCTACGCCGGGACGGCCTACCTCTATACCACCGGCGCCAGCCAGGACATCCCGGAAGGCCTTTCCATAGCCTATATCCCGATGACCAACCCGTCCAACAATGCCTTCAATGCCGGATTCCGCGAAGTCCTGCACCACGAGGCGCTCGGGCACGGCTTCGGCAAGCTGGCGGACGAGTACTACAGCACCAAGGCCCTGGATGCCAGCGGCAGGAACAAACTCACCACCTGGCAGGGCTACGGCTTCTACAAGAACGTGTCGATGTATCCCTCTCCGGCACAGACCACCTGGGCCGCGTTTGCGGCCGACGAAAGATATGCTTCGGAACACATAAGCTGCTACGAAGGCGGATTCTCCTATTCCTCCGGAGTCTACCGGCCGACGCAGATCAGCATAATGTATCACAACACGGGCGGCTTCAACGCCCCGTCCAGGGAGGCCATCTACAAGAGGGTGATGTTCC
>JAEEGI010027066.1_pt1 | contig 10999 bp, 16 predicted proteins | sample 8958751 | NCBI WGS metagenome assembly JAEEGI01 (sample SAMN16246545, study PRJNA631951) | gut metagenome | biome: gut microbiome; feature: rumen; material: KS-attached | host: Bos | place: Iran: Karaj | collected 2018-10 | reverse complement strand
AGAAAATCCTTCTCATTTGTCGTTTCATGAAGTTTTATTGTTTCTCCGTATAGTCGTGCAAAGTTTTTTCCTGTTTCATCAAATTCATCACAGTCCAAATATAGTTCTATTTCTTCTGAATAAAACTTTATCCAACCAAATGCTTTATTATTCCATGTATCTGTAAATGAAAATTCATATTTTCCATCTTCTGTTAACTTTAGAGTAACCTCTGTCAAAATGATTTGTGCAAATGGTGTTACCGTATGAAATAACTCTGCTTGTATTTCATACGGTTTGTTATTTTCGTTTTTGGGGGAATCTTTTATCTTAATTTCATATATTGAATTTCCACCAGCTGAGTCGGAGTAATACCAGACTTCTGTATAAGAATATTTTTTTATATATTCTTGTGAAAACACTGAGAAACTAAATAAACCAAATATAAAAAGAACAAAACTTTTTTTCATTTTTTTATAATTTTATAATATTGAAACTAAATAAATAGATTATGAAAGCACAACCAATGTTTGTAATTGCATTAACAATCAAGGATGTTGTTAATGTCTTCTTCCAGTTTATTCCAAGTTTTTTAAATAAAAGTATATTAATTGGAATTTCTATTATCAAAGTTATAATAAAAATTATTAAAAAATATATTATAAAATACGGACTCATAAATGTTATTTCATGTGAACTTACCCAAGGAAACCAAAAAGCACCAAGCCATCCGCCATTTAAAATCAATGATAATACAAATCCTAAAACTCCACTTACGAGATTTGAAATTGTTAATCTCCAAAATAGTCCACCAAATTTATACTGTCGCTTTAGAAAAAAATAAAAAAGTGAAACTTCCAGCAATAATATTGCTGAAATTATTGCCCATCCTTGTGGCATTATAATAAGAATTGCCATTGAAACATTAAAAGTTGTAGTAGAAATTTTCGAGATAAAAATATTTAATTCGTTTTTCATTTTAGCCCTCACTGGTTTGTATAATATTCCCTATTTCTCTTATATCATTCATTTTATAATCTCAAAAAGTTTATATAATATATATACAATTACAATAAGTGGATATGAAATTAATCCAAGGTAAAATCTTAAATTCCAAAAACTTATTTTATAGTTTTCTGTTTCTCCCTTTCTTTTATCAATTATGTAACCAATCAAAAATGAAATATAAATAAATCCTAAAAACAACAAGCAAATTGGAAACTTCCAATTTTCAGAAATTGAGTTTTTTAGGACGGTTTCTGTAATTATAAGTCCTATTACACCTAAAATAAAAAAACTAAGAGATACTTTCTTCATTTCTTCTTACATCGCCCCAGTGCAGGAGTCTACAAAAATATTATATTGGTCAATTTGATATTTGTAAATTCACACGGGAGCAGAGGAAACGCCATGTCGCATGTTTCGATTACGGTGTTGAAATTACACGTTTCCGAAAAAACACATTTTTAATAATTTTATCACACTATTTTGTGTGTACTACACCTAGAATCTCGCCTGTTTCTTTTGATATTTTTATATAAGGAACTCCACCTCCATAAATCCCTTTTTGTGGTAAAGTTCCTTGAACAAGCCAAACTGTTCCATTTTGAACCAAAGAGGCAATAAAAGGCTCTTTTTCTAAAACTTTTTCTCCGTATATAGCAGAAAGAACGGCTTCTGCTATTTTTATGGCTGTTTCTGGATCGGGTACAAAACCATCTGAAACTTTAATTATCATTTTACGTTGGATATCAGAATCATCTTCTTTGGACCATTCATTCTCTGCGAAACAAAAATCCAGGAAACATATGAATATAAAAAATATAATGATGGCTTTTCTCATAGAACTCTCAAAACCTTGTTATCCAAGTACAGCTTGCTTCTTTGTGATAGAGATATGTTCTTTTTCGGAATTCTTAGCAAGAAGGTATACACAATATTGATTCATGCTTACGCCTTCTTTTTTTGAATCTTCGGCGAGAGTTTTGTGCAAAGTTTTTGGAATACGAAGTTTGAACTGGCCTGAATAAGAATCTGCAGTTTCCGGTTCTGCGATTTCGATGCCGTCCTCAATTGCAGCAGAAATCCATTCTTTTTTTGCATCTTCAGCATTTGCCACAACTTCAGCTACAGTTTCACCGCAAGTAATACATCCAGGAAGGTCTGGATATGAAGCGACATAACCAGATTCTTCTGTATCAGGAATGATTTCCAATTTGTAAGGTAATTTCATATATTCTTCAAAAGTTCTCATATCAGTCCTCCTTTTTCTTGTTAGCATCATCTGCTTCAACAATTTCTTTTACCATTCTTACGTAAACAACTTTAATCGGTTCATGGTTTGGAATGGTAATAGGATTACAACCAGTTTTTCGGAATGTATAGTGACTGCTTCCTTTTTTGGGTTGCGATTCTATATATCCATAACTTCGAAGAACTTTTTTAAGTTCTGTAAAGCGCATATCCTTATCAAGTGACTTTATTTTGTTTAGCAGTTTATCCCACTGTGACATGTTTATATTATAAGTGGTGTTATATATGGTGTCAAGATGCGTTTTTTAGCGATATAAATCTAAGTAATCTTGCAGCAGAAACCTCTCTTGTGCATGTTTCGAGTTTGTTTTTTTTACGACTCGTTGACGAGTTTTCCTGTCATATGCTCGATTGTAAACTCAAAGCATTGTACACGGGGGAGTGCGTTGTTCAGTTCTTTTTCCAGATATTCTTTGTCATCAGTAAACTTTTGAACTAACTTTGTGCATATCTCTTCTGTCTTTTTGCTGTCCGTAACAAGGCTGACTTTTCCGAAAGCTACGACGCTTTTTATATTCAAAGCCCATTCGCCATCTTTCCTATAACCTTTGTCCATGACACAGAAACTTGCTTTGGGGTTTGCTTTTATCGCATCGATTTTGTGACCTTCTTTTGCTCCGTGGAAATATATTTTTCCATCGCGCTCGTCGTAAAAATGGTTGATAGGAATCCCGTAAGGATAGCCGTCGTCGCCAATCAAAGAAAGCACACCACGTTTTTCTGTTTTCAAAATCTCAATACATTCCGCATCTGAAATCTGCTGCTTGAATCTTCTCATCGCTCTGAACATATTATCACCTTCAAATCAGTTTCTTTAATTCTTCTTTAACTTTCTTCAAATCGGAACAAGTCAGAATCGGGATTAAAGAGTTGATTTCATCAATCGATTTATCCCACCACTTGAAGCGTTCAAGAAGTTCTATAAGCTCGTCATCAAAACGCTTGCGGATAACGCGGATCGGATTTCCGGCAACGATTGTGTAAGGTTCGACATTCTTCCCGACGATACTGTTTGCACCGATTATTGCACCGTCGCCAATATGCACGCCCGGAAGTATTGTCGCATTCTGCCCAATCCAGACATCATTCCCGATTACAGTATCACCTTTAAGTGGCAAATCTGATTTTTGCGGAGCTGCTGCATTCCAACCTTCAAGTGTGTAAAACGGAAAAGTGGAGACTGCGTTCATCTGGTGATTCGCGCCGTTCATCACAAACTCCACACCGGTGGCAATCTGACAGAATTTCCCGATAATCAGCCGGTCATCGTTCCATTCATACAAGTGCGTAACATGGCTTTCAAAATGGGAATCTGCAATATATGTAAAATCGCCTACAATAATCTGCGGATTCTTTAAGGTTGGCTTTACGTAGATTTCCTTGTCGTAGCCTGGAATCGGATGAATTGTGTTCGGGTCTGGTGTTTTGTTCATCATAAAGAAGTTTAGCAGCCGATTTCTTCGTGCTTTGTGCGCATTGCAAGGATGCAGTCCTGAATTACTTCGTTGAGTTCTATGCCCATAAGTTCCGTTCCTGCCTTGATAACTTCGCGGTTACAGCCTGCTGCAAAATTGAGGGCTTTGAATTTCTTTGTAACTGATTTTACTTCCATATCAGTTACGGACTTGCTCGGACGTGCCATTGCGCATGCAAAAATCAGACCTGTAAGCTCATCAACGGTGTAAAGAACTTTCTCCATGATGTGCTCAGGTTTTACATCAACTGTGATATTCCAGCCGTGGCTCTGGACGGCGTGAACAAGCTGCGCATCAATTTCGGGATAGTTTGATTTTTCCGCATCGAAGATTTCTACACATTTTGTACAGTGAGCATCCGGAGCGACTTCAAAATCGATATCATGAAGAATTCCGACACTTTCCCAGTAATCGGCATCCTCGCCATATTTTTCTGCAAAATAACGCATTGCAACGCCTACAGTTTTGCAGTGACGGAGCAATGTTTCTCCATGAACGTATTTTCCAAGTAATTCAAAAGCAGTCTCTGGTTTCATTTTTTTCTACCTACCTGATAAATGGGACTATAACAAATTAACGGCTTCTGCGCTAGACGTTTTCTATGTCACAGCCAAGCTTGTACGTCACGACTTGAAAAAAAAGTATGACTGAATTATTATCAACTGCATTTTTTGCTTATACATAAAAAAGGGGACGATATGGCTAAACAAAACATTTACGACAATGAAACATTTTTTGATGGCTACAAAAAGCTGCGTGAACGAAAAAACAACGCGAACATTCTTTTTGAAATTCCCGCATTGTTTTCTTTGATACCCGATTTAACCGGAAAATTTGTGCTCGATTTAGGCTGTGGCTTCGGCGAGCATTGCAAACGCTTTGTAGAAAAAGGCGCGGCGAAAGTCATCGGCATTGATATCTCCGAGAAAATGCTTGAGGTCGCCAAAACGGAAAACGTTGATCCTAAGATTACGTATCTTAATATCCCGATGGAAGATATTGGAACTATTGATGAAAAGTTCGATGTGGTTATAAGCTCGCTCGCGCTTCATTATGTGGAAGATTTTTCCGGTGTCGTGAAGAATGTCTACAATCTTTTGAAGGACGGCGGTTTTTTTATTTTCTCGCAGGAGCATCCGCTTAATACATGTCATTCCGGGGGCGACCGATGGACACGCGACAAAGACGGAAACAAGCTTTATCTGAACCTTAAGAACTACGGCATAGAAGGTGAGCGCGAGTCTGTCTGGTTTGTGGATAACGTGAAAAAGTATCATAGGACATTTTCAACGGTAATAAACACGCTTATCGACGGCGGGTTTGCTGTTGAAAAACTGATTGAGCCGCTCCCGACAGCTGAGATTCTTAAAGAGCACCCAGATCAGGAAGATTTGTTCCACAAACCAGATTTCCTGCTCGTAAAAGTGAAAAAGCTTGCCTGATAAGTACTGACAGGGTAGTGCGTCAACGTTCGCCGTTTTGTCACAAACAGCAAATAACTAATCGCTGATATCTACGTCGAGCGCGATATTTACCTTGTAGCCGGCAAATTTCTGCTGAATCTCGTCGTATATCGTTTCGTATAATTCTTCTCTATTCTTTATGCTGAAATCAATTATGATGTCAAAGCTGATTATTTTCTCTGCTTCGTCCAAATAGAAACCGTGCATCTGCAAAATGCCGTTATGGCTGAAAACTAAGTCGTGAACCTCTTTTTGGATTTTCGCAGTTTTCTCGTCTTGTGTATTCACGGAATAAACTCCTATTGTGTGAAGAATTACGCCGTATTTTTCCATGATGGTTTTCGTGATTTTCCGCGAAATCTTATCGACTTCTGCGACTGTTAAAGTATCGGAAACCTCGATATGAACAGAGCCAAGGTATTTATCCGGACCGTAATTGTTCAATATCAGGTCGAATGCGCCTTGTACATCCGGCTCTTTTATTATTTCCATTTTAATGTTGTTTGCTAAATCGCTTTCGATTCTTACGCCAAGAATGTTGTCAACGGATTCTTTAACAAGTTCCAACCCTGATTTTATGATGAAAACTGATAAAACAGCGCCGACATACGCTTCAAGACTGATTTTAAACAACATGTATATGACGGCGGAAATGAGGACTGAAATAGAAAGAATCGCGTCGTTGAACGCGTCTGAGCCGCTTGCAACGAGAGAATCGGAATTAACGTCCTTTCCCTTTTTCTTGACGAATAATCCAAGGATGAATTTGACGATTATGCCGGAAATCAAGATTATCAAAGTAATTATGCTGTAATCGGCTGCTTCGGGATGAATTATTTTTTTTATTGACTCAACTAAAGAGGTGATACCGGCGTATAAAACGATGCATGAAATAATGGATGAAGTTATATATTCAATTCGTCCGTAGCCGTAGGGATGTTTTTTGTCCGGTGCTTTTCCGGCAAGTTTTGTGCCTGCGATCGTAATGATGCTTGATAATGCGTCGCTCGTGTTGTTTACCGCATCAGAGATAATGGCGATTGAATTTGAAAGCAAGCCGACAAAGGCTTTGAATCCCGCCAAAACTATGTTCGCAATAATACTGATTACGCTTGTTCTGATTATTGTTTTTTCTCTGCTGTTGTTCATAAAAACACCTCGTGGAAAGTATATCATAGATTGTTGGTTCAATGTAATCGGATATGTCAAACAAATCTGTTATTGACAAGTTAGCACTAAGTAACTATAATCATTGCCGAAAGTTGTTTAAGACTAACTAAATCGCGCGGTAAAAGCTTGAACGCGGTCCCCGCCGTTTTTTAGGTGTGCCGCATCAGTTTGGGTTGTCGTAAACTAACTTTTATCGAGGTTTTTATCATGAATATACCGCTTAGTGTCGGCGACATCGGGGTGCAGTACGTTATCAAGAAGATTTCCGGTCAACAGGAAGTCAGACAGCATTTAGAGAACATGGGGTTTGTTACAGGCGGAGTTGTCCGAATCGTTTCGGAAAACAACGGCAATCTCATTATCGCGGTTAAAGAATCACGTGTTGCGGTAAGCAAGGAAATGGCAACAAGGATTTACGTATAGGAGGAAATATGAAGACATTGAAAGATGTGCCGGTCGGCGGAACAGGAAGAGTAGTTCAGTTGAAAGGCGAGGGTGCTGTTAAGCGCAGAATCATGGACATGGGCATTACGAAAGGAGCAGAGATTTATGTCCGCAAAGTAGCCCCTTTGGGCGATCCTGTAGAAGTAACTGTTCGTGGCTATGAGCTTAGTCTTAGAAAAGCGGACGCGGATATTATTTGGGTGGAATAGTGTGTTTTTTTTATACAGCAGTTGTTGTTAGCTAACTCAATGTGCTGCAAAAACATCACCTAAAACGTAATCAAGTTCAAGAGGAGATATGAAGATGGAAATAAAAATAGCGTTGGCAGGTAACCCTAACAGCGGAAAAACAACGCTTTTCAACGCACTTACCGGCTCGAATCAGTTTGTTGGAAACTGGCCGGGAGTAACTGTAGAAAAAAAGGAAGGAACCTACAAAAAGAGCGGGTCCGGAAACAAAGTCATTATCACGGACTTGCCCGGTATTTACTCGCTTTCACCGTACACACTCGAAGAAGTTGTCGCGCGTAACTACCTTATTGACGAAAAACCAGATGCTATCCTTAACATCGTTGATGGAACAAACTTGGAGCGTAACCTTTACCTTACGACACAGCTTACAGAGCTTGGTATTCCGGTTGTTGTAGCTGTTAACATGATGGATGTCGTCCGCAAGAAAGGCGACAAAATCAACATAAAGGAACTTTCAAAGGCTCTTGGTTGCCCGGTCGTAGAGATTTCCGCTCTTAAGGGCGAAGGAATTGATGCGGCTGTAGAAGAAACACTTAAGGCTGTTTCTAAAGGAAGCACGGTGCCGCAGCATACGTTCTCTGGCGTTGTAGAGCACGCGCTCGCTCATATAGAGGAAGCAGTCATTCACAATCTGCCAGAAGCAAAGCAGCGTTTCTTTGCAATAAAGATTTTCGAAGGCGATGAGAAGATTGTTCAGAAACTCGGCATTTCAGCGGATAAACTGGAGCATGTTAAGGGCGATATAAAGGCCGCTGAGACAGAGCTTGGAGACGATGCAGAATCGATTATCACAAATGAGCGTTATATCTATATCGGGCAGGTGATTAAAACTTGCTACAAGAAGGTTTCGAGCGGCACTTCAACATCAGATAAAATTGACCGCGTTGTAACGAACCGCTGGCTTGCGTTGCCGATTTTCGCCATTGTCATGTGGCTCGTTTATTACGTTTCTATGGTAACAATCGGTTCTGCCGCAACGGACTGGGCAAATGACGGCTTGTTCGGCGACGGCTGGCACTTGTTCGGAATCGGTAGCGGCGCTTATGAAGAAGCCGTGGAAGAATACGGTGACACCGCAGAGATATTAGAGGCTCTTGATGCCGGAGAAAGCACATACATCGTAATTGATGATGAAACGATGGAAGTTTCTGACCCGATCGAGATTACAGACGATATGGTTGTAGAAGCTCTTGAAATGGTTGAAAAGTACGGCGAAGAAGGGCCTGATCCGGCCGATTATGGCGTTTGGGTACCTGGTATTCCGGCTCTTATAGAAAGCGGACTTGACGCGGCGGAATGCGCGGACTGGCTTAAAGGCCTTATCCTTGACGGTATTGTAGCCGGTGTTGGCGCTGTCCTTGGTTTCGTTCCGCAGATGCTCGTTCTGTTCATCTTCCTTGCGTTCCTGGAATCCTGTGGTTACATGGCGCGTATTGCGTTCATTCTTGACCGCGTATTCCGCCGCTTCGGACTTTCCGGAAAATCGTTCATCCCGGTTCTTGTTGGAACAGGTTGCGGTGTACCGGGTATTATGGCGTGCCGCACGATTGAAAGCGAGCGCGACCGCCGCATGACAATCATGACGACGACGTTCATCCCTTGCGGCGCAAAACTTCCTTTCATTGCCCTTGTTTCTGGCGCAATTTTCGGCGGTTCTGCTTGGGTAGCGACATCTTCTTACTTCATCGGTATCGCGGCAATCATCTGCTCAGGTATCATCCTTAAAAAGACAAAGCCATTCTTGGGTGAAGTCGCTCCTTTCGTAATGGAGCTTCCGGCATACCACTGGCCTACATTCGGAAACGTAATGCGCTCAATGTGGGAACGCGGCTGGTCATTCATCAAGAAAGCCGGAACAATTATCTTGCTTTCAACAATCGTAATCTGGTTCCTTTCTTTCTTCGGTTGGACGGAAGAAGGCTTCGGAATGCTCGAAGAAGACCAGATGGATTCAAGTATCCTTGCCAAAGTCGGTAGCGCAATCGCTTGGCTTTTCTCACCGGTTGGCTGGGGCAACTGGCAGGCAGCCGTCGCGTCAATTACAGGTCTTGTCGCAAAAGAGAACATCGTCGGTACAATGGGTATTCTTTACGGCGGCGAAGAAACTTGGGCAAACCTTGCAGCAGCTTTCACACACGCATCAGGTCTTTCCTTCCTTATCTTCAACCTGCTCTGCGCGCCGTGTTTCGCTGCAATCGGTGCTATAAAGCGCGAGATGAACAGCCGCAAGTGGACATGGGCTGCAATCGGCTGGCAGTGCGGATTCGCATATGTCGTAAGCTTTGTAGTATTCCAGTTCGGAAGCATGTTCGGCGGTTACGGAAGCGTTGTAGGCTTTGTAATTGCAATAGCAGTTCTTGTTGCGTTCTTCTGGGCTTTGTTCAGAAAACCGCGTAAGGCTGTAAAGTAAGGCTGCAAAGTAATTGTACGGGTGCGCCAGAATCATCGGCATGTACTGCATGTATGAGCTGGCGCATCCAGTCGCATTAGTTATGTAAAAAAGGCATCTCCAAAAACTGGAGCTTTTGGAGATTGTCGCTCCCTAAAAAGAGTTTTATAGTGATTTTATAGGATGTTTGGTGTAGTTGAGTTTCATGAGATGATTGAGTGCATCGCGGCAGCTCTTGAAGAACGCGATCACTACACAGAAGGTCATTCGCTCCGTGTAAGCGATATGGTTCGTGCTATAGCCGGCAAAATGGGATTTTCGGAAGATGAGACCCGCATTTTCCATTTTTCGGCACATCTGCATGACATCGGTAAAATCGGAATACCAGATTCTGTTTTACGCAAACCCGGCAGGCTTTCTGACGAAGAATTCGAAATAATCAAACAGCACCCGGCAATCGGAGCAAGAATACTAAGAAAAGCGTCTGCCTTTGGGGAACTGGCAGAAATCGTCCTTCATCATCACGAAAGGTTCGACGGACTCGGCTACCCGGACGGAATATCGGGATATTCAATCCCTATCGGTTCAAGGATAATAGCCGTTTGCGACTCAATTGACGCGATGATGACGACAAGAAGCTACCGCAACGCATTTACAGAAAGTGAGTGTTTTGAAGAGATAAAAAGATGCGCCGGTACGCGCTATGACCCTGATATTGTTGATGTTGCGGTCAAATACTGGAACGAACTGATGGAAGCCGCACAGTATAAATAGCAGTATAAATAAAAAGCAGATAGGGGGCGATTATGGGAACAGCAATAATACTTTTAGTTTTAGTCGTAGTCTGCGTAATTGCGCTTGCAAGCATAAAAAAACGCATAAAATACGGTTCGGCTTGCTGCGGAACGCACGATGCCCCGCCCGCGAAAATCCGGGTACGCGATAAAAATCCCAGAAATTATCAATACACGTACACACTTACTGTGGATGGAATGCACTGCTCCAACTGTGCCCGCCGCGTGGAAAACGCTTTTAACCAAAAAGACGGCGTGTGGGCAACTGTAAGCCTGGAGAAAAAATCAGTCCTTGTGCGGGCAAAAAATCAAATCGATGAAAAAGAACTTTCACACATCGTAGCAGAAGAAGGATATACGGTAATCGATGTGAAATAAAGCAGAGGTTACAGAGATAGAGTGTGTTAGGGTAACATTTTTTTACATCGGTTAGCCCGTGCTAACTCTCAGCTTAACTTAATTTGTACATCTTTGGAGGAAATATGAAAAAACTTATTGACCTGCAGACAAATGAAAGCGGAAAAATCGCCGCCATAAACGGTGATTCCCGCTTTGTCAGCAGAATCACTTCTATCGGGCTTACTCCCGGCTGCAAGGTGACGGTTGTGAAAAACGATAAACACCGCCCCCTGCTAGTCTATTCGCGCGACACAATGATCGCGCTCAACCGCAGCGAATGCGATTGGATTGAAGTAAAGGAGGGGTGATAGATGACAGAAAA
>JAEEGI010027060.1_pt1 | contig 11001 bp, 5 predicted proteins | sample 8958751 | NCBI WGS metagenome assembly JAEEGI01 (sample SAMN16246545, study PRJNA631951) | gut metagenome | biome: gut microbiome; feature: rumen; material: KS-attached | host: Bos | place: Iran: Karaj | collected 2018-10 | reverse complement strand
GGAGGGCAGCGCGCCGTCGATGCGTTTGACTTCCTCGTTCATGTACGTGTTCCGTTTCCTCAGCGCAGATTTTGCAGCAGAGTGGACCTGCTGAGGTCCGCTTTGCCCTCAAAGCGGGGAATGGTGATCTCCATGATCTCATCCGTCTCCGTCAGCCGGATGAGGCCCAGCTCGTCCAGCACCCAGAGACACACCAGCACCCGCCCCGGCACCGGCAATCCCGCGCGGAGAGCGATGTCCGGCAGCAGGGTATCCGTCGCCTCGTCGAAGCGGCGGGCCCGGCGGGTGAGGTAGCGCCACACCTTGCCCATGTCGCTGCGGTCCGGCAGCAGGATGGCCCGTTCCATGGGCAGCAGCTGCTGCCCGCTGCGGAAGCGGCGGGCCATGCCCACGCTGGGATCCCCCGGCATGCGGCTGGGCCGCACATCCCGCAGCAGGAGCTGCACGCTGCGGTTTCCCCGGAAGTCGTTGATGCCCGGCTCAAAGGCCAGGTCCACCAGGCTGCCGGGATGGATGCCCAGCTCCCGCACGGACACCCCGAAGAACACACAGTCAAACTTCAGCCCGTTCTTCACGCCCACCAGCTTCAGATGCCGGTCGCCCCCGATGGGGATCAGCGCCTCCGCCACCACGTTGCGCATACAAAGGGTGGCGGGGGGATTGCCCACGCCCCAGGGGGACATGAGCTTCAGCGCGTCGATCTCCTCCAGGGTCAGCCAGGAGGGGTCCTCCACGCAGAAATCGATGAGGATATGCAGCTGGGGCCTGTCCCCCTCGTGGGCGCGGTAGTAGTCCCCCAGGCGCTTCCGCAGGGCGTCCACCCGGTCCCGCCGAAGGGTCAGCCCCGCGGCCAGCTCATGGCCGCCGAAGCTGGTCAGCTCCTCCTTCGCGTCGTCCAGGGCGTCGAAAATGCCGAAGTCCCCGTAGCTGCGGCAGGAGCCGCGGCCCTCCTCCCCCTCCAGGCAGATGATGACGGCGGGGACACCGAACTTCTCCGCCAGACGGGAAGCCACGATGCCGCTGACGCCGTGGTGCCAGTTGGCCGAAGCCAGGACGATGGGCTCCTCCGGATGCCGCACGTCCCCCAGCATCTCCAGAGCCTCCCGGAAGACCCGGTCCTCCACGGTCCGCCGCTCCGTGTTCATGGCGCAGAGCTCCCCCGCCAGGCGCTGGGCTTCCCGCCGGTCCTCCGCCATGAGCAGGTCGAAGGCCACCCGCACCCTGCCCATCCTTCCGGCGGCATTGAGCTTGGGGATCAGGGAAAAGCTGATATCCGTGCCGGAAATGCGGCTCTTATCCACGAAGATCGCCGCCATCAGGCTGTCCAGCCCCGCATATTCCCTGGTGCGCAGCATCCAGATGCCCCGGCGGATCAGCACCCGGTTTTCCCCGGTGACGGGCATGATGTCCGCGATGCTGCCCAGGGCTGTCAGAGCCCCGTAGCGCTTCAGCAGTTCCTCCTCCGCGCCGGGACCCTCCAGGGCGGAAACCAGCTTGAAGGCCACGCCCACGCCTGCCAGCCCCTTGAAGGGATAGCTGTCGTCCTTCCGATGAGGGTCCACCACCGCGACGGCGGGGGGCAGGTCCCCCACGCACTCGTGGTGATCCGTCACAACAACGTCCATACCCAGCTCCGCAGCCCGCATCACCTGGCTCATGGCGGTCACGCCGCAGTCCACGGTGACCATCAGGGTCACGCCCTCGGCAGCCAGCGAGCTGAGGGCCTCCTCGCTGACGCCATAGCCCTCCGTCAGGCGCTCCGGGATATAGGGGATGCAGCGCAGGCCCCTGCGCCGGAACCAGGAGGTCATGAGGGCGGTGGCGGTGATGCCGTCCACGTCATAGTCCCCGTAGACGGCGACGGTTTCTTTTTTCTCCACCGCGGCGCGGATGCGCGCCACGGCCTTGTCCATATCCTTCATTTCCATGGGATCGTGGAGGAGGCCGGGGTCTTCCCGCAGAAACTCGGCCGCCTCCTCCGGCGTCCGGATCCCGCGGGCAGAGAGCAGTGCGGCGGTCAGTCTCCGGCAGCAGCCGGATCTCCAGATCGCATCTGCCGCCGCACTGTCGCACTTGCCGACACGCCACGCACCGTATGCTTGCATCGCCGCACCTCCCATTCCGGGGTTTGCTCCCCTAATATTACTTATTTTACAGAAAAAGACAGAAAAAGGCAAGGCACAAATCGTGCTCCATCTTAATTTTTCTGTAACATTTCCCGCCGGGAAGGATCAATCCTCCAGATCCATGACCATCTGTACCCGTCGGGCATGGCGGCCGCCCTCAAAGGGCGTGTCCAGAAACAGGTCCACGATCTTCAGGGCAAGGCCTGCGCCGGTCACCCTGCCGCCCAGCGCCAGAACATTCGCGTCGTTGTGGCGGCGGGTCATTTCCGCGGAAAAGCAATCGCCGCAGCAGGCGCAGCGGATGCCCTTGACCTTGTTGGCCGCCATGGACATGCCGATGCCGGTGCCGCAGCACAGGATGCCCTTCTCCGCTTCGCCGCCCACCACGGCCTTTGTCACCAGCGCCGCATAAACGGGATAATCGCAGCTGGCCTCGGAATCGGTGCCGTAATCGGTGAAGGGGACGCCCCGCTCCGTCAGGTGCTTCTTGATCTCTTCCTTCAGTGCATAGCCCCCGTGGTCGCTTCCCAGTGCAATCATAGCAGTATCTCTCCTTTGTATGGTCTTGTTTATAGAGGCGCAATAGCCTCGCAGAGTTCGCATCCGCAGATGCGAATTGAGTCGGAATCATTTTGGGGCGGCCTGGCGGGGATCCGGCAAGCAAGATGCGTGCCTGGGTCCCCGATCTCTCCTGCCAATCAAAATGGCCAGTAGCCGCCGAGCCACTTCAGCAGCGCATCCCCGTAGGCGGTGGTGTAGGCGACGCCGCTGAGGACGGGATAGAATAGGGCGAAGAGCAGGGCGCAGCCGGAAGCCAGAACAGGCCCGGTATGATCCCGCCGGGTCAGACTGCGGCGCTGGCAGTCCCGCAGGCAGCGGCCAAGGGCCAGGGCCAGAAAGACGGTGGCGGGGAAATAGTGGTAGATGAAGGCGCAGCGCTGCACCGTCACCCAGGGGAGGAGGCAGCTGAGATAGCCTGCCAGGATGAACCAGGCCATGCGGTCCCCCCGGATGCCCTTCACGATCATGGCGGCCATGGCCCCCAGGCCCGTCCACCAGAAAAGGGGATTGCCGCAGGCGCCGATGGCGGATTTCACCGCATAGGCGTCGTCGAAATAGTGGAGATAATAGAGGATGGGGCGCACATCCAGCATCCACATCCACCAGGTGGACTCGTAGGGGTGGGTGGCCTCCAGACCGCTGTGGTAGTTATACATATACGTGATATTGTCCAGGATCAGCTTCAGATAGTCCATGCTTCTCATGGACACGCCCTCTGCCCGGGCATAAGGCGCATAACAGACATAGTAGGCCAGGGCGGGAAAGAGCAGGAAAAAGACGCAGCTCCAGCCCACGGTGGGCAGGAAATAAGCGGTGAGTTCCTCCCGGAAGCCCCGGCGGCGCAGCCGCTCGCCCTGCCGCAGGGCCCAGAGCACCGCCAGACCGCCTCCGGAAAAGACGCAGGTCCATTTGCTCACCACCCCCAGGGCAAAGGCGGCGCCGCTGAGGGCCAGGGGCAGGAGGGTCTTTCGCAGGGGTGCGTCCCAGGGTTGGGTGTAATAGAGATAGAAGAAGAAATACATCAGCAGCGTGAAGAATACGCTGTAGGTGTCGATGGTGGAAATGCGCGTCTGGGTAAAATGCATGAAATCCAGGGCGAAGACGACGGTCGTGCAGCAGGCTGCCATGGTGCTGCTGAGCATCAGCTTCAGGAGGATATAGAGGATCGGCAGCATCAGCATCCCGAAGAACGCTCCGGAAAAGCGCCAGCCAAAGGGGGTCATGCCGAAAATGCGGATGCCCAGACCGATGATCTCCTTCCCCAGAGGCGGGTGGGTGATCTCATAGACCTTGTGATCCGTCAGATGCTCCCAGGCGGTGCGGGCATGGTAGATCTCGTCGAAATAGGAGCTGTTGCGCCAGCTTTCCTCCCCCGGGACCTTCTGCTGCTCGTCTGCGACGGCAAGGGTCTCGCAGAGATAGGTCAGCTGCCTTCCCTCCGGATCGAAGAGGGCTGCCTCCCCCAGGGTCAGGTCCCCCCGCAGGGCGGTGATGCGGACCCGGCGCACCTTGCCGAAGGGCTCCTCCGGCTGGAAGAAATGCCATTTCAGCACGTCCACATAGGTCTGTTCCAGGGTCTCCTCCGTCCAGTTTTCCCCGTCGGCAGACCAGGCCAGACGGTAGCTGCCCACGGTGGCGCCGGAATAATAACCGACCCTGCCCAGCTCGGTTTCCTCCGGGAGGATCAGCTCCACCTTCTCCCCCGGGGTCCGGAAGGTATGCCAGGAGGTGATGCCCCGCAGATCCCCCAGATTGAGGAAAGCCAGAACTGCATAGCTCAGGGTGATGACCAGGAGGGGGATCAGATCGGCCCTGGTGAGCTTTCCGGGCTTGTGAAAGCGCAGCAGGGGCTTTTCCAGCCCATCGGCGTCCCGCTCCGGCTCCAGCCTTTCAGGATTCCCGTCGAACATCCGCACGGACAGGAAGATCGCCGCCAGCATGACCAGCAGCATGAAAATGACCGCGCTCAGGCTCATTCCGTCAACCTCGCAAGTTCTCTGATATAGGCAGGGTCCGTGCCGCAGCAGCCCCCGGCATAGGCCACGCCCAGCCGAAGGATGGGGGCCATGGCCGCGGCAAAGGCGGCTGCGTCCATGGGGTAGGCCCCGGTGGCCGGGTCCGGCATGCCCGCATTGGGCTTGACGATCAGGGGCAGGTCCGACGCCTTCCGCAGAGTCTCCACCAGGGGCAGGGCCTCCGCGGGACCCAGGGAACAGTTGAGGCCGATGGCAGCCGCCCCGGCCGCGTCCAGCTCCCGGGCCATTTCCTCCACAGTGACGCCCGTGAGGGTCCGCCCGCTGCCCTGGAAGGTCATGGTGGCAAAGATCGGCTTGTCCGGAAGGGTCTCCCGGGCGGCCTCCAGAGCGATCAGCAGCTCCGTCAGGTCAAAAAAGGTCTCCAGCACCACCAGGTCCGCACTCCCCCCGGCGGAAAAGACCTCCCGAAAGGCGGCCCCGGCATCCTCCTCCGCCAGATCTCCGTAGGGCTCCAGCAGCTGCCCCAGAGGCCCCACATCCAGGGCGACCCGGGCGGTCTCCCCGGCGGCACTCCGGGCATTGGCAAGGGCGGCCCCGATCACGGGGGCTACGGCCTCACCCCTGGCCTTGATGGGATTGGCCCCGAAGGTGCAGGCATAGATGATGCGGCTCCCCGCCTCGATATAGTCCCGGTGGATGGCCTGCACCGCCGCCGGATCCGTCAGATTCACCTGCTCGGGGAAGCGGGGCATGCTTGCGCCGCGCTTCATGAGTTCCGTACCCATGGCCCCGTCCAGCAGACAGAGTTCTCTCATCGTTCGTTCTCCTTCCAAAGGAATCTCGTCAAATTTCCACCGCCTGCCCGGTGGCAAAGAACCAGATCATCCGGCGCAATACTCTTTTCCCCGTGATGCGCTCCAGGGCCCAGGCGTAGGCCCGCAGCTGGGGCTCGTATTCCGCGGCGCGGGCCGCCTGGTTCTCCGGCGTAACCCGGTCGGTCTTGTAGTCCAGGAGAAGGACGCCCTCCGGCAGCTCGCTCCAAAGGTCCACAACGCCCTGGAGAAGGGTCTCTCCCTCCCCTTCGCCCAGGAACTCCCGCACCGGGGCCAGCAGGGAGAATTTGAATTCCCGATGCAGTCGGCCCCGGCGCAGGGCAGCCATGGCATCGCTGACGCAGAAGGCGCGGAGCTTTTCCGGCTCTACCGCCGAACACTGCTCCTTCGTCAGCAGCCGCTGCTTTTCCAGCGCTGCCAGAGCCTCCGCCGCCCCCTGGGAGGTGACGCACTTGTCCAGGTCCGCATATTGCAGCGCAAGGTGCATGGCGCTGCCCTTCTCCGCTGCGTCCAGGGCTTTGCGTTCCCGCAGCACCGGCGGCGGGAAATCCTCCGCGCCGTATCGGCGGCGGCGAAGCTGATCCGCCCCCTCCGCCGCTTCCACGGAGGCGAAGCCGCTGCGCAGAGAGGTGGCTGTGAGCTTGCTGGGCAGCCGGGTATCCGCGCTTCGGCGGTAGCGCCAGTCCAATCGGGCGCGCAGGAGGGCGGGATCCGCGCTCTTCGGCTCCTCCTCCCCGTCTCCCGCCGGAAGACAGCTGTCCGCTGCGGGAGGGCTCCGCCAGGCCCAGGGGCCTTCTCCCCCCAAGGCCAGGGAAGCGGTGAGGATCCAGCTTCCGGCGCAGGCTGCCTTGTCCAGATATTCCGGAGGCAGCGGCGTTCCCGTGCCGATATCATAGCCGCTGCGGGCCGCGGCCAGGTCCGGGACCCGGCAGAACAGCGCCAGATGCCGTCGGGCACGGGTCATGGCCACATAAAGGATGCGCAGTTCCTCACTGAGGCACTCGCTGCGCAGCTGATTCGCAATGGCCAGCCGGGGAAGGGTATCATATTGGATGCCCCGCTGCCGGTCGATCCGGCGGACGCCCACGCCCAGCCGGGGGTGGATCAGCAGGGGCTTGCGCATATCCTTCAGGTTGAACTTGCGCATCAGGTCCGCCAGGATCACCACCGGGTATTCCAGTCCCTTCGCGCCGTGGACGGTGGTGATGGTGACGCCCTCCCCGCCGCCGGGTTGGGCGGTCACCGTCGCCCGCGCTGGATCCCGGGCTTCCTGCAGACAGGAGACAAAGCTGTAAAGATCCTGCCTGCCGCTCTCCCCATATTCATGAGCGGCAGCGATGAGACTGTCAAGATTAGCGCCGGAGCCTGGTTCTCTGGCCTCGGCCAGGGCGCGCAGGCCGGTTTCCGCACAGAGCTCGCTCAGCAGCTCCTCCGCCGGGACCAGACTGCTCCTCGCCCGCCAGCGCGCCAGCTTTTCCAGCATGGCGCGGCAATCCTCCTCCGATTCCGCGGCGGCCTTCAGGGCATCGTAATAGGGTCCCTTCCGGCGGCAGCAGCGGATCCGGGCAAGCCGGTCCTCATCGAAGCGAAAGACCGGGCTGCGCAGGGCAGTCAGCAGGGGGAGGTCCTGCCGGGGGTTATCAATGATCTGCAAAAGGCTCAGGGCCCAGCGCACCTCCGGCCTTGTCTCCAGATCGTCCGTGGATTTCAGGCAGACGGCGGGGATGCCCAGCCGCTTCAGCGCTTCCGCGTAGGCCCCGTCCCGCCCCTTGACCGAGCGAAGAAGGATGGCGATATCCCCGGGGCGGACCCTGCGCTCTCCCTCCGGCCCCGACAGGATGACGCCGCCGGACAGGAGCCAGGAGACATAGCGGGCCACCGTCTCTTCCTCCGGCTCGCCCGCGCTCTGATCGGTGACATAAAGGCGGAAGGCATCCTCGGAGTTCCCGGCGTCGGGACCGGGCTTCAGCGCTTCGTCCCTGCCATAGTCCAGCTCTCCCAATTCCTCGGACATGACGGCGGAAAAGAACTCGTTCACCGGCCCCAGGATACCCCCGTCGGAGCGGAAATTCTCCGGCAGCAGGATGCGCCTTCCCTGACCGGGGGCGGGTTCATCGGCATAGTCGGCATATTTTTGCAGGAAAAGGCCGGGATCTGCCAGGCGGAAACGATAGATGGACTGCTTCACATCCCCCACCATGGTGACATTCGTCCCCTCGCGGCTGACGGCGAAAAAGATGCGTTCCTGCACCTGGTTGCAGTCCTGATATTCATCCACCAGGATCTCGTCAAAGCGGCTGCTCAGCTCTCTTCCCAGGGGGGAGGGCGTTTTCCGGTCCGCCTCCGTCAGCAGCCGAAGGGCCATATGCTCCAGGTCCGAAAAATCCAGCAGGCCCAGCCGGAGCTTTTCGGCGGCGAAAGCCGCGGAATAATCCCGCACCAGGGCCAGCAGCTCCCCCGTCACGGGGGTCACGGCGGCCATATCCTCGGCATGGGCCGCGCTGTCCTCCCCGAAGAGCTCCTGCATCTTCTCCAGGGCCTTTTTACAGGCATCCCGGCGCGCCCGCACCCGCGCGGCCAGGGGATCGTTCTTATCCCCCCGATAGGGATTCAGCCGCGGGAATCGGACGGGCGGGCAGGCGACAGCCGCATCCCAGCCCTGCTCCAGCGCCAGGGCCCACTCCCCCAGGTCCTCCAGCGTGACATGCAGGGATGGTGCATAGGCCTTTTCCACCGAGAGCTCCCCCGCCATGGTCTCCAGCAGCTCTTCCAGCTGCCTGCGCCAGAAGCCGACGGTCTTTTGCCCCCGCGCAAGCAGGTCCCGCCCCCAGATCGACCGGCCCGCATCGGCAAAGGAGACGGTGGATTCCATCTGTCCGCGCAGCCAGGCAGCGGGATCGGGGTGGCTCTGCACGGCATCGTAGGTATCCAGCACCACGTCGCTGAGCTGCTGGTCGCTCTCGCCGCTGCTGAGGGCGTCCACCAGGGCGTGGAAGCCGGGGCTGTCGTCCTCATACCGTCCGGCCAGCACATCCTGCAGGATCTCCCTGCGCAGCAGCCGTTCCTCCGCCCCCTGGAGGAGGCGGAAATCCGGCCGGATCTCCAGCAGCTGGGCATTCTCCCGCAGCACGGCGGAGCAAAAGGAGTGGATGGTGCCGATTCGGGCATGGGGAAGCAGCAGGATCTGCTGCCGGAGATGGGCGCTGCGGCTGGTGCGCAGCTTTTCCCGCAGGGCGGCAAGGATCCGCCCGCGCAGCTCGGCGGCGGCGGCGCGGGTATAGGTGATGATGAGAAATCGGTCGATCTGCCCGCCGGAAGCGATGAGGTCCAGCAGGCGTTCCACCAGCACCCTCGTTTTGCCGCTCCCGGCGCCGGCGGAGATGAGCAGCGCGCCGCCCGGATGCTTCACGGCCCGGGCCTGGGCCTCCGTCAGCCGGAATTCAGCCATGCTCTCCCTCCTTTCCTGCCAGCTCCCAGAATTCGGCGTCGGTCATTTTCCGGGGCAGCCGCGGCGGCTGCTCCTTGCTGTCGAAGCCGCAGATGCGGCCATATTCGCAGTTGCGGCAGGGATCCTCCGAAGGAATGTGCGCCAGCGGGCTCGCTTCCGCCTTTCCCTGCCGGAGTTCCTCTCCCATGCGCAGGAGCAGGCCCCGCACATAAGCCTCCAGCTTTTCCATCTGCTCCAGGTCCGCCGCGCCCTTCACCGGGCGGCCATCCCTGAAGGTCACCGGCAGATAACGGGGCGGGTCGCTGCGGTCCCTGGCCCGGAGCATCTCCGGGTCGTCCAGCAGCAGGCCGCTGATCTTCAGTTCCCTGTCTCTGGCCCTGCGGATCTCCTCGTCGCTGCTGCCCCGGGGCAGAGTAACGGTCTTGTCCCTGGCGGGAAGATAGAGCACGCCGCCGGGAACGATCTGTTTTCCATAGCGTCCCGCGCCCTCGGCGGTCAGCAGGAAGAGATAGATGAGCATCTGGATGGTCTGGCCCTCGCTGACATCCGCCAGCCGGAATTCCTTTCTGCCGGACTTGTAGTCCGCCACGCAGAGATAGAGCTTGTCCCCTGCGGCCCAGCCGTCCACCCGGTCCACCTTGCCCTCCACCAGGATGCCGCCCAGGTCCAGGGGCGGCAGGTCCCCGCCCCTGGAGATATCCAGTTCGAAATCCAGGGGCTGGAAGTCCCCCGCCGCCAGCTGCTCCGCCATGGTCAGCACCACGGTCTCCGCCGTGTCGCAGAGGCGGCGGAAAAGATAGTGAAAGCGCTTATCCCGCAGCTGGGCGGGCCGGAAGCTTTCGGCGGCGTAGGCTTCCGCGTATTTTTTCGTGAGACCGCGGAGCATTTCCTCGTCGGCGGCGGCAAAGCCGCCTCCCTCGCTCACCTCCCGGCAGACATTCTCCAGGAGATAATGGAAAAAACTGCCCCGCTGCGGCGCGGCGAACTGGGCGGTCTTCCGCTCCTTCAGGCGCAGACCGTATTCCAGAAAATAACGGTAGGAGCACTGATAATAGCGCTCCGCCCGGGATGGGGTCAGATGCAGGGGGCTGCCGTAAAGCCCGCGCACCGTATCCGGCTGCAGAGGCACATGGGCCTGGGCGGCGGCGGCGCGCCGCTCCGACAGGGTTTCCGGCGGCAGACAGGCCCGGGCCGCCTCCGCCCCGGGGCCCTTTCCCAATGCCAGGGGCAGGGCGGGCAGGGGCGCTGCGGCCAGATGCCGCCCCTCCAGGCCGTCCTCCGTTTGCAGGGGCACGGCGCAGAGGCTCATCATCCGCTCCGCAAGGATGCTGGGCCGGATACCCTCGCCGCCGCTCCAGCTGACCAGGAGCTTCTCCCCGGCAGAGGCGGTGAGCAGATAGGTTTCCAGCAGGGGACGGGTCAGCTCCGCATCCTGTTCCCGGTCCAGCCGCAGGCCAAGACGGGCAAGGATGCGCTTCTCCTCCGGTGAAAAGACGCCGGCGGAGGCGACGGGAGCGGGAAGATGCTCGTCGTCTGCCCCCAGGACCAGCAGCACCCGGGGGCGGCGGAAGCGCAGCCGTTCAGGGCTGCCCAGGCTCACACAGTCCAGGGCGGCGGGGATGGAGCCCACCTGTTTTTCGGAAAAAAGCAGTTCCAGCAGCCGGAATGTCTCCTCGCCCCGGAGGCGCAGGCTGCCCGCCAGGCCGTTCATTTCCTCCAGGCACTCCGTCAGCGCGCCCCAAAAGCGCGCGCAGGCTGCGGCCCCGGCAGCGTCGCCCTCGGCTTCCAGACTTCCGGCGCGCTGCCGCAGGGTCTCCCCCGCGCCGGTTTCCTCCAGGAAGGCCGCCAGCGCTTCCAGCTGTCCGGCGGCCTCCTCCCGCTCCCGCAGCGCATCGGCGAGACGGCCAAAGGGCGCGGCGGCCCGCCGCCGCAGCGCATCCAGACGCTGCAGGGTCTCCCCATCGGATGCGGAAGGATCCCCATAGCCCTCCGGGCTCAGATCCCAGGGCTCCTCCTGACGCCAGATCCCCTCGCCCCGGAGATTCCAGGTCAGGCAG
>JAEEGI010027055.1_pt1 | contig 11002 bp, 10 predicted proteins | sample 8958751 | NCBI WGS metagenome assembly JAEEGI01 (sample SAMN16246545, study PRJNA631951) | gut metagenome | biome: gut microbiome; feature: rumen; material: KS-attached | host: Bos | place: Iran: Karaj | collected 2018-10 | reverse complement strand
GGAGTTCAACATGCTCTTCTACTTCCTTATGTTCAGGTTGTACTAACTCTTCATTATTATCTTGCTCAGGTTGTGGCATCTCCTTTTCGATGCTTTGTTCTGGCTGTACCAACTCTTCGACCCTAACTTGCACGGGCTGAGCTATGGACGTTTCCGAAGTTGAACAATTCTGATGTAGGGCTTTATTGAGTTTCTCTGCACCATAAATGAAGATGAAAGAGCAAGCATAAGTGTAAATGATAATGCCAAATAACACCAAATAATAATACGTCAAGAACCAGTTTGAAATAATACCAAAAGGAAGGCTGTTCATTATACGATGTTGATCCTCAGCTATATAAAGAACATGAATCCCATGTAGAACAACTATTTATTGGTATTTTTATTGATTATTAGATGGTATACTTTTCTATTAATATTTACACCAAATGCTAACCCACCTTTTGAACACAGTTATACAACACGATAATAATCAATAATTTTCTCCAATTTACAATTTGAAAGCAAATTGACACTTTAGAAGTCGTTTATGTGTTAATTTGCATTAAAATTCAGGTATATACATTGTACAATGTAAGTTATTTCGTATTTTAACATACAAATTGCTTTGCTTTCCTTTGTTTTCCTTTCATTTTGTCATACCTTTGCAATCTATAAGTAACAAAATGGAACTTTTATGAAGGTAAAGAAACGTTGGATAATTCTAATGGCAGCAATGACGCTGATAGCCATTGTTGGTATTTTTGTAGGCGAGCCCACCTTTGAGTGTGACTGTTCGGTGATTTCCGCAGCCGATGTGGCTTGGCTCATCACGGCAACTATCTTTGTGCTGATGATGACACCAGGACTGTCGTTCTTCTATGGCGGCATGGTGGGAGCAAAGAATGTCATCAGCACGATGCTCCAGTCGTTTATCGCAATGGGACTGATTTCCGTGTTGTGGGTGGTGATTGGATTCTCGCTATGTTTTGGCGATGACATTGGCGGCATCATTGGTAATCCGGCAACATTTCCCATGTTCCACAACGTAGGCGGTGCCGTTTATACCACGCCTGCGGGTAATATATTAGGTGGAGCCACTATTCCACTGGCTCTCTTTGCCTTGTTTCAGATGAAGTTTGCCATCATCACCCCGTCGCTGATTACAGGGTCGTTTGCCGAACGTGTGCGCTTCTCGGCCTATATGTTCTTCATGATGTTTTTCTTCTTTGTGATTTACTGTCCGCTGGCCCACATGACGTGGCATCCCGAAGGGCTTTTCTGTCGCTGGGGAGTCATCGACTTTGCCGGAGGCATCGTGGTACCCGCCTCCAGTGGTGTGGCTGCCCTTGCAGGAGCACTCTACCTTGGCAGGCGTAAGGCAGAGACTCGCAGAAGCGAGCCAGCCAATATCCCCTTTGTACTGCTGGGAGCAGCCCTGCTGTGGCTTGGGTGGTTCGGTTTCAATGCGGGTTCGTCACTTCACGCTGACGGACAGGCAGTCAAGGCCTTCCTGAATACCAATACAGCCTCGGCTACTGCCATGATGACCTGGATATTCTTCGACTGTCTGAGGGGACGCAAGCCCTCGGCTATGGGGGCTGCCGTCGGATGTGTAGTGGGTTTGGTTGCCATCACCCCGTCAGCAGGCTATGTTACGGTGGGGCAGAGCATCTTCATTGCCTTCATCATTACGCTGATTTGTAACATTGCCGTCTACTGGCGTTCACGCAGCAGCATCGACGATGCGCTCGACGTGTTTCCCACGCACGGTACAGGCGGTATATTCGGCACCGTGCTGACAGGCATCTTCATTCAGGAAGGACTCATCTCAGGCACGTGGGACGGATTAGTGATTTTCCTCTACCATCTGCTGGCCATCGTCATCGTCTTTGTCTATACGTTCGGTATGAGTTGGTTGGGTTATACGCTGATAGACAAGTTGATACCTATGCGTGTATCGGTTTATAGCGAGAAGGTGGGACTCGACTACAGCCAGCACGACGAGCACTACGGCCTGGCCCATGTCGGCGAAAGGGAAATAGCGGAATACGAAGAGCATATCCGCGAAAAGGAGATGAAAACGTTAGTAGCACAGCGTAAAACGACACCAATACAAATATGAATATCAGGATAAATGAATTGGTTGACAGCCGTGATACGGTGAACAAATGGATGGAACGCTTTGGCGTTAGGTTCGGGGTCTATAAGCATGGAATATTTAATGAACAACTATTCCCTTTTGACTCCATCCCCCGAATCATCTCCAGTGACGATTGGGCTTATCTGGAGAGAGGACTCCGCCAGCGCGTGACGGCACTGAACAAGTTTCTCTGGGATGTCTATCACGACATGCGCATCATCAAGGACGGTATCGTGCCCGAGGAGTTCGTGTATTCCTCGAAGGGCTATATGCCTGAGTGTGAAGGCATCAGCCCGACGGGTGAGGTCTATGCTCATATCGCGGGCATCGACCTTGTGGAAGGCAAGGACGGCCAGTGGTATGTATTGGAGGACAATCTGCGCATCCCCTCTGGTGCCAGTTATCCGATGATAGCCCGTGAGATTACCCGCAAGGTGTCGCCGCAGACCTTCACCCAGAATGCCGTGGCCGAAAACCGCGACTATGCCCGTCTGCTTGCCACGATGATGGACGAGATGAACGATGGCCGTGGCATCTCGGTCATCCTCACTCCTGGCCGCTATAACTCAGCCTACTTTGAGCATAGTTATTTCGCCGAAAAGACGGGGGCCACGCTGGCCTATCCCGGTGACCTGTTTGTGGAGGACAACAAGGTGTACTATGCGGGTATCTACAAGGAGAAGACCCGCGTGGGTTGTATCTATCGTCGTGTGAGCGATGAGTACATGGATCCGCTGCTGTTCGAGGCATCCTCACTGCTGGGCATCCCCAATGTGATGCAGGCCTACAAGGCAGGCAACGTCGCACTTATCAATGCCATCGGCAATGGCGTGGCTGATGACAAGGGCATCTACTATTTTGTGCCGAAGATGGTGGAATACTATCTCGACGAGATTCCTATCCTGCAGAACGCCCCCACCTATCTACCGTATTTCGAGAAAGACCGAGACTATGTGCTGAAAAATATTCAGAAACTTGTCATCAAGGATGTCAGCGAGGCGGGAGGCTACGGTGTGGTGTTTGGTAAAGACCTTGCAGAGAAAGAACTGGCCGAACTGACGGAACTGGTCAGAAGCGAGCCTCGCCGTTGGATAGCACAGGAGGTCATTGACTTTAAGGATTTAGAAATCCTGGAGGGTGACGAGACCGTCTGGCGTAAGGCCGACCTAAGAGCCTTTGTCGTCAGCGGCAAGGATGTGAAGATTTGGAAGAGCGGCTTGACGCGCTTCTCGAGAAACCCCGACTCGTTTGTGGTCAACTCCTCACAGGGTGGTGGATTTAAGGACACATGGATCATGGAGAGTTAAGAGAATTGTCAAAAGTGAATAGGTAGAAAAATGATACAGAATAATTTGATATCGGCAACCAAGGCGAACAGCCTTTATTGGCTGGGACGCTACGAAGAGAGAGTTTATATCACGCTGCACCTGCTGCGTAAGTGCTATGACAAGATGATCGACGGCGAATTGGAAGACTATTCCTTGCTATGGACGCGTCTTGATGCCAACGGCGTATACCAGTCGAGTGAGGAGTTCACCTTTGGCATGATGTACGACGAGAACAATATCTCATCAGTGATGGCGGCACAGGTCAAGGCAATGGACAATGCCATCCTCCTGCGCGAGGACATCATGAGCGAGACGCTCAGTTATCTAGAGATGAGTATGGCACTGATGAAGGAGTGCCGTAATCGACGCGAGATGAACGTCACGGCCTTGCAGCCCATTATCGACTGGTCGCTAGCGTTCTGGGGCTCAGCCGAACAGCGTCTGCGAAACCACAATGCACTCTATATCATGATGATTGGGCGCAATGTGGAGAATCTCGACATGTTGCTGCGTTTCGACTATCCCTACGAGCGGGTGGCACTGGCCTACGACTCGTTGAAACGCTATTTCTGTCAGATGTCCACCATCGTCGACGACCACATCGAGGGGCAGCTCAACAGTCTCATCATTGAGGAGCGTTTTAATCTGAACGATGTGGAATACAAGAGCAAACTACTGAAGTTTATCAACCAACTGGTGCGAGTGTGAAACGCTATTTGTATAACTACCAGACGGTGGTCGAGTTCTCCGAACCCATACCCGCCCATGCCGTCATGCTCCGCTGCCAGCCTATCAACAATGCCTGTCAGACAGTGGAGGAGGAACATCTGGTTGTATCGCCGAATTATTGGCTGCAGGCTGGCAGTGATGCCTTCTACAACCGCATCCTCTTCGGCGGAGCCACTGAGCCACACTCCATATTCGCCTACGTCAGCACGGGCATCGTGGCTACCGACACCTATCTGATCAAGTATCGGGGCGAGAATTTGTTCCTCTATCGTCAGCCTACTTTGCTCACGACAATTGGCGAAGGGATTCCAAAAGATGTCAGCGACAATGCTATCAAAGCCGCTTACGAAATCTGCCAATGGCTCAATGAGAACATTGAGTATCAACCACAGGCAACCACGATAGAGACCACGGCAGCCGAGGTGATGCAGTCGTGTCAGGGCGTATGCCAGGACTTTGCCCACCTCATGATAGCCCTCTGCCGACGGCAAGGCATCCCGGCCCGCTACGTCAACGGATTCCTTGTGGGCGAGGGTGAGACCCATGCCTGGGTAGAGATTTTCGACGGCTACAACTGGTTGGGTTTCGACCCCACCCACAACTGCCGCATCAGCGACGGCTATGTCAAACTGGGCCACGGACGCGATGCCAGAGACTGCTCCGTCAGCCGGGGCATGTACACAGGCCCGGCGCAGCAGCAAACCACCATTCACGTTATATTACACGAGATATGATTAAAACTATAGTTTCTACAGAACTTCCCATCGACGAGCAATTCTGCATCCGCAAGAATGTCTTTCAGCATGGCCGGAAAAACGGGTTGCGCTTCTGTGTCGTTACGGGTACGCACGGTGACGAACTGGAGGGGCAGATGGTATGCTACGAACTGGCACGCATCGCCAACGAGCACATCGAGGCCCTCGACGGCACGCTCGAAATCTACCCGGCCCTCAACCCGCTAGGCATCGACACCATACAGCGAGGCATCCCTAATTTCGACCTCGACATGAACCGCATCTTCCCTGGTGATCCTAACGGCACGATGGCCGAACAGACGGCTCACGCCATCGTGGAGGACATCAAGGGAGCCGACATGGTGATAGACATCCATTCCAGCAACCTCTACCTGCGCGAAACACCTCAGGTGCGCATCAACGTGCAAGATGCCGAGTGGCTCGTGCCCTTTGCAGAGCGCTTGGGCATGGACTTCGTCTGGGTACACGATGCCGCCACCGTGCTCGAAGCCACGCTCGCCCATTCGCTAAATGCTACCAACACCCCCTGTCTGGTAGTAGAGATGGGTGTCGGACAGCGCATCAACCACAAGATGTGCCGTCGACTCGTGACGGGTATTCTCAACCTGATGCAGACCATGGGCATGTGGCATGAGACTGACGAAACTGCATTGCCCAAACCTATTGTCTGCAAGGGCGACCATGTAGCCTTCCTCAACGCCGAGACATCTGGGGTGTTCCTCACTGAACTGAAATGCGGCATCAACGTGTCGAAGGGACAAATCATCGGACAAATCGTCGATCCATTGCGTGGTATCGTGCGTAGCACCGTCACCTCACCTGTCGACGGCTATCTGTTTACCATCCGTGCCTACCCCATTGTCTACGAAGGCTCACTGATGGCAAGAATCTTTAGAAGTGAATAGTGAAAAATTCCTATGAGAAAAGAAACGATATTTGAGATGACATCGCCCTGCCGCGACAACTTCCGCATCACGGGCTATCGCTTTGGCACCGGTCAAAAGACACTCGCCATCGTAGGATGCATGCGCGGTGACGAGTTGCAGCAGCAGTACATCTGCTCACAACTTGTCAACCGCCTGCACCTCATCGAACAGCGGGGAGGCATCACCGACGGCAACAGCATCCTCATTATCCCGTCGTGCAACCCCTTCTCCATGAACGTAAGCCGACGTTTCTGGGCTATGGACTCTACCGACATCAACCGTATGTTCCCTGGCTACGACCAGGGGGAAACCACCCAGCGCATTGCAGCCGCCATCTTCTCCGCACTCAACGGTTACAAATACGGCATCCAACTGGCCAGTTACTACGTGCCGGGCGACTTCGTGCCCCATGTGCGGATGCTCAAAACGGGCTACGAGGACGTCGAGACCGCCCGCCTCTTCGGCATGCGATACGTCACTACCTACCAGCCCCGTCCCTTCGACACCACTCTGCTCAACTATAACTGGCAACTGTGGAACACCAAGGCTTTCTCCGTCTATGCCGGTCACACAGACCGTATAGACTTCGACAGTTGCGACGAAACCATCGATGCCATCCTGCGTATGATGCAGCGCACAGCCATCATCAGCCCCCGTCCCTTGCGCACCGCCTACGAGAGCATTGTGATAGACGAGGCCACCCTGCTGCACGTCAAGGCTCGCCATGCAGGCATCTTTCGCTGCCTTGTCGCCACCAACAAGAGTGTGGTAGCCGGTGAGTCTCTGGCCAACATCATCGACCCCTACAACGGCATGATACTCTGCGATGTCAAGACCACTGTCGACGGTGTCGTCTTTTTCACCCATAACCGTCAGCTAGTACTACAAAACGCCCTGCTGTTCAAGATTCACACTATTTAAACCAAGAAAATAAAAGGATGAATATATGGAATGTAAATGATAATACCAAATAACACCAAATAATAATACGTCAAGAACCAGTTTGAAAAAATACCAAAAGGAAGGCTGTTCATTATACAATGTTGATTCTCAGCTATATAAAGAATATAAATTCCATGTAAAACAAATATTATTGGTATATTTATTGATTATTAGATGGTATACTTTTCTATTATTATTTACACTCAAATAAAACATCAACTTTTTTGCTTCCTATTGGAACTGCTTCGCCCTTACGATTCTGTCGAGACTGTCCTAAGGCTGTTTCCTCAAACAAAGCGTTCAAGTCTGATTCAGGAAAAAACTCTGTTTTACCAGGCTTCCAATAACTTTTCACTTCCCGAGCGGAATATTTAGGATAGTCACCACAATAGATACGCCCACACATGTATGCCAACAGGGCTTTCGATTCTTTCCATTTGTAGTGGCCACCAATTTCTTCAATCAAACCGTTTTCAATGGCACGGGCAAAGACTTGTTGGGCAAGAGGCGTATCAAGTCGCTCTGGAAGAATAACATGCTGTTCAACTTCTACTTGTTCTGGCAGTGGTGCATTTTCATCAATGATTTGCTCAGACTGAGTCACGGGCACTTCAAAAGTAGAATTATGCTGTAAGGCTTTATTAGTCTTCTCTGCTCCATAAACAAAAATGACAGAACAAGCATAGGCAAGAGTGACGCCTATCAGAACCGCATGATTGACCTTACCATTCTCATGTATTTTCAAGAGACCTAAGCCAAGCATTATCGAAGTACCGATAAACAACAACAGTGCAACAGTCCACAATATGGAACGCTGCCACTTTTTGAATAGGAATGCTATGACAAATGTCAGAACCGCCAATCCTATTGTCATAAATACAACTTGAAACATTGCTGTCATTCTATTACCTCCCAATGGCCACCTTTGTCAGGACCAACACGCTTAATTATTCCTTTGTTCTTTAGATTCCTTATATTATAATTAATACCATCACGAGTTAATCCACACTGTTCCGCAAGTTCTTTTGTTGAGATTGTTGGGGTGTTTCTCATCAACTCCACTATTTTCTGTGTAGTCTTCTGTGTAGTTTTCTGTGTAGTATCAATCTTACTACTCTGTAAAGTTGGAACATATGGGATTTCTATACGGTAAACGTCCTGCTCCTCAATGATAGGTTCCTTTCCGTTAGCATAGAGCGGAGTATACTTGAACATCTTTCTCATACCGCTGCCCAGTTCTTCCACGATACCCATTTGAGAGAACACCTTGGCTATCTTTGGATTCTTACGATGCGGGCGCATTGTCTGAAGGTCGATGTGGCCATAGACATATGGAATGTTCCAATTCTCAGTTACAATACTGTCACGATAGATGGTAAATGTCGTAGGGTAAGCACTGCTATACTCGCGATGAATAATCATGTTCAGCACCACTTCTCGTAATATTGTATCGCGAAGGCTGAAACGCTGTATGCCCTCAATATAGGGTTGCTCTGGCAAATGCTTCTTGATGAAAGCCATCATAATAGGATAGGCCTTCAACAAATTACAGCTCAACAGTTCCCTGTCGTCATATAGTTCTGTGTTATTCACACGGCAAAGCATGTCTATTCGATAAGCAGGAAGGGCTGTTGTAATGGCATGACTATTTCCAAACAAAAGAATAGCAGCCAGAGTCAACCCTTCTTTACCTGATTCTGGGTCAACAGCAAGTAATTCTGCCGAGCGTATGATTTCCTCGTTTGACAAATTGAGCCAAGAATGTTGTGAATTCTCAATGCGGATGCCTCTTCTTAATTCATCGAATGCTTCCTCATCCAAATCTCTCATTCCCAACATCGGATATACCCTATCCTCTGTCTTCAACTTGCTTTTTCGGATGAACAGGTTGGCTATCTGTTCTGTACTACGCAGTTCAAAGTCGCCATCCTGATTGCGGTCATAAAAGACGCCTTTGTAACTGTGCCCCTGAGTGCTTTCAGGCACATAGAAATAGATGACCTTCTTGCCATCTAAATCCATTGGCTCAAAGTTCAGATAGTAAGTAGGTTTGAACAGCTGAGGGTTGTTCATATCCTTTGCCAATTGGTCTAACTGCTCCTGAACTTTCGAAGGGTTGATGCCGACAACATTTCTATCATTATCAACTCCCAGCACGACATGACCACCTCTGCGATTCAGAAATGCGCAGATGGATTCATAAACCTTACGGGCAAGGCTGTCTTTCGACTCTTTTAACTCGATTTCGGTTCCTTCACCTTGTGATATAATCGCTTTTAACTTTTCTGGTGTCATCATTATTTCTATTTGACGCGGCAAAAATACAATTTTTCGTTGAGAATCCTTCACAACAAGACATCAAAGCCCCTGATTTTACAAAAGTTTGTATCAAATTGGTTCAAGCAAGTCAAGATCTGCTTTTAGTTTGGCAACTTCTGACGCTAAGGTTTCGGGCAGGAAATGAGCATATACTTTTTCTGTCACATCCGTACTTCCATGCCCCAATAAACGACTTACAACTGACATTGAGAGTCCTTTGTTCAGAGCCATCACAGCAAACGTATGACGGCTTACATGCATTGATAGACTAAAAGGGAATCCAAGTTGCTCTCCAACTACTGCCAGTGACTGACCGATACACTTTGTGGCATTGATGCGGGCTTTATAGAGTGCTTCCTCATCATTCAAGTCCAGGTTGTCGTTAACCAAATCGAAGACGTACTTACAACCAATACGCTTCTCACGCCATTTACGCAGTATCTTCAATGCTGGTTCTGTGAGGGGGATGACATGACGCTTACTGGTTTTCACCATTATCTTCCTCAGTTCTTTTTTTTCAAAATTGATATGTCCCCACTGCAATGTTATTACATCCACAATGCGCAATCCGCAAGCATGGAAAGAAAAGAAGAATATCTCCAAAAATTCCTTTCGTCGTGGTTCCTTACATTTCTTATAATAATCAAGCAAGGCTCCCATCTGTTCCTTGGTCAGCACTTTGCCATCAAACCCACTTTCTTCATCAGACAGATTTGGCTTAGTCACAATCATCATATCTTGAATACGGGCATTGATCGTCTGCTCTATCATTCCCAACTCTGCAGCATAGGAGCAAGCCTTCAGTATTGGGGTAAGCGAGTGATTGATGGTCTCATCATTATTTTGACGAATGTCGCGTCGCCATGTTATGTAGCCATCTATCAGTTCTGGTGTAATATCACCGACATAGATTTTATCACGCTCGTATGTACCCTGGTTTGTTGAACGCAGGAACATTGCAAACACATTCATACAGCAAATGCTGTTCTTATACCTGCTCCTGCCTATCTTATGGCGGGAATAATCAGAATCTAAACGTTCTTGTACGAATTCTGCAAAGTCTTTTCCCTGATCCCTACGTGTGAGAGGCTTGTCAAATAAGAAACCTTTAATAATCTCTTCTGTTATCTGACCTGGATGTTTCTCACTGTACTCTGCTAATTGAGCATCAATCCTGTCCACACGGTTTAAAAGGATTTGATTTAGTCGTTTGTATTCACCACCATGACTGGCACGTATCTCTCCACGCCCTTGATTCCCCTTTTGATTCCAGTCTGCAGCCTTCACCATAATATTTGTGGTTCTGCGAATCACACCTGTACCCCAAGTATATTCTAACTCTAAAGGATACGTCTTTTCCTTGTCCACCGCCTTCCTGATGCGCATGCGGTACTTACCTAATGGATATAATCTCTTCGGTCTTCCCATATTATTAATGTTTAATCTCGTTATGGATGAGGATGCGCAAAGGTATATAAATTTAGCCAAGAAAACTCTATTTTTAGAGTTAAAAAAACTAATTTAGCCAAGAAAACAAGACTATCTAAGGCCATAAAACACCAATGGGACAAAAGAATTATCATCCTTTATCCCATTGGTATTCAGCTTGTTAGATTCAAACAAACTAGTTAGTATTCATCCTCGTTGAATAGGAAGTCTTCTTTGGATGGATAGTCGGGCCAGATTTCTTCGATGGATTCGTACACATCGCCCTCGTCCTCAATCTCCTGAAGGTTCTCAATCACCTCCATAGGAGCGCCAGAACGAGTTGCATAGTCTATGAGTTCTTCCTTGGTTGCTGGCCAAGGTGCATCTTCCAATGAGATGGCTAATTCAAGTGTCCAATACATATATAATAAGTTAAAAATGAAATATTAAAAG
>JAEEGI010027051.1_pt1 | contig 11003 bp, 5 predicted proteins | sample 8958751 | NCBI WGS metagenome assembly JAEEGI01 (sample SAMN16246545, study PRJNA631951) | gut metagenome | biome: gut microbiome; feature: rumen; material: KS-attached | host: Bos | place: Iran: Karaj | collected 2018-10 | reverse complement strand
TCAACTTGAAGAAACTGCCGTTGGGATTCTGGAGGAACTCCATCTTCTGAAGATCGGCATTCTCCTTCACGGTCGCGTAGGGGATAGGAGTCATCAGGGATTCCACCTTCTCGAACCAGATCTGCTGGCCATCATTCTCTTTTGACACGATAGCGAGAGCAGTAATCTGCTTCGTGGGATTCGCCTCATAGCAGATGACCTTGTCTCCGGCCTTTGCATCAGTGAAATTGTGGAAGATGCGGCGCTTGTTGCCGTTATCGTTGTAGAGTGTGTAGTCCTGCTCATCACCTACGGGCCAGTCCGTCATGCTCCATACAGAGGGGTTGGCGCAAAGCCACCAATACCGGCAATCCTCTTCGGGGACCACACCTCCGGTCACAAGGATGGTGAGACGCTTGACGTAATCGGAGTACTGGGTAATCTCCGTAAGCGTCTTCATGGCCTGGAACTGCTGAGTCTCCCAGTTGCCTATTTCCGTCCAGTGGACCTTACGTAGGCTGCGGTATTCGTCCCTCTTCTCGTCATAATAATACTCAGACTCAACTACGCCGCGTCCGACAATCGTTGTGCGACCGCGTTTTGCGAAAACGACATCTCCCACCTGGACCTCGTTAGCGAATTCCCAAGTCGCAAGACTGGCATTCACGTATGAACCGTCCAGACCATATTCCTGGCGCATCTGGTCCCTCATCGTCTCACGGCTTTCATAATCCTGAAGATTACCGATTTCGTCCCATCCCAGACACATCACGCCTTCTGTGGTGCAGTCGTTCCATTTGCGGGCATTCTCGCCGGGGGAGTACATCCAGTACTTGACGTCTTTCTGTGCTACTGGTTTCACAGGAGTGAGTTCTTCCCAGAAACGGCTCACATAGAAGTCAAGGTCAACCACTACACAGTTCAAGTTCTCGTCCTTAAAGCAATCGGAAGTAAGTGCCGCATTGAGCATGGGGCGGATGTCAGGATCTTTCTGGACCTCGGAACGGATAATGTCAAAGAATTCTATTGCCTGTCGAAACCCTGCGGCATCTGCACCCTTGCGTACGACATAGCTGGACTCCAATACCCTGGTGGTTGCCCGAATCTCGGAATACTTGTAGATGTAATACTTGTCCGGGTACCTGGCCCAGAGATAGGTGCTTATGGAGTTGAAATCCTGATAATGCATCTTTTCCGGCCAGTATTGCTCACGGATACGGTCGGCTTCTGCCCTGAAAGCATTTACCCTTCCTTCAAGAGGCTTGGATTCGTCAAACAAATCACGAAACATCTGCCGTACCGCGTCTGGCTCGGACTCACACATAACCTTGACCATTCCGCGTGGATAATGGTTCATGGAAGTAAGAAGGTTATCAAATGCAGAGGTCGCCTCCCAGAACATCGCAAGGAAGTCCGGAGCATCAATGTCCCAGTGGTCCTGGAAATGCTTTACAGCCTTCCACTTATAAATCTCATCAGCTATGTGCGTGGGAAAATACTGCTTATAGCCTGCGATTACTTCCTGTAACTTGGCGTGGTTAATCGTGATCATATCAATGATGTTTATCTGTTTCAATTTGTAGACGGATAGGATGCTGCAATTTGGCATTCAAGAAATCTTCCATTTCATGAAGCTTCTTTTCACGTAACCAATTAGTCTGCATATCATTATCCATATAAATGGTCAAGGTAAGAGTTCCACTTGAATCTCTCCCGAATTCCTTTCTGCAACTCTCCAGCTGGCGAGCCAAACGATGTTGGTCAGAATAACTCTTTACAAGTGCCGACCAAGCCAAAAGGAACGAATCGTCCATTGTAAGAGACTCTCCGTCATTGCAATCAACAGCAAAACAATCCTTTTTCTCTTCCCTTGCCTTCAGCCAATCGACATAGATGTTTCCGGTCCTTAATGGAACATCGGATGACATCGATACTAGGTGCTTAATGGCATCGAGCACATCTCCACCAGTTATCGTCTGCAATCTTAGAAACTGGACATCTTCTTTAAGCAGGCTGGCAGGATTCATCAAGAAAGCGTCTATGCTCCCACAACGCTCCATGATTGAAGATATTGTCTTTGGATTGTCCAGGATCTGCTCGAGAGGAGACAGCCATCTTAAGTTCTCCGGTCGGTTGTTCTCCACATTGCCATCAATGTGCGATGCAAAATAGAAATCATTTGGCGCAGGGCCAAGAAACGCCGTGGCGACAACTTTGGGAACAGATACGTTCTTATAATGAAGGATTCCACGGGAGTTGAAAGTGCCGAAAGTCCATTCCTCATCACCCGCATCGCAGTGACGCATGATGGCACCGTTATCCCTAACGGAATAACGATGGCTCTTGTATTCACATACGACCTGCCTTGTATAGTTTTCGTCAGGGTTTCGATCCATATCAGTCCATTGATTTCATGATGTCCAGAAGCGTCTGGTAACTATCTACCTTGTGATAGCGGACGTTGGAAGTCGAGAGATTATTGAAAAGCTTCTCGGCACATCCTATCTTAGCACGTTCCACTTCCTTCAACTGCATCGAATCCATCGAGCCCTTGGTCTCAGCAATGAAGAAAATATGCTTGACGGCGCCCTTGTTGAAGGCGATGGCCCAGTCCGGAGCATAGTTGCCGACCGGCGTGGGTATCTGGAAGGAGCGGGGGAGTTTTGCATATACACAGACTTCGGTTGCCGCATCCAAATCCTCGGCGAATTTCCGTTCTCCATCCGAATCGGCAAAAACATAGTCCATGATGCTCTTCTTTGACGAATACGCCTTGGTTACGTTCTGTGAATGCTTCTCCTGGGTGAAGATCTCGCTGTCGTAGGTCTGGTCGATCTGGTCGTACTCGATATGCTCCACAATCATCGTGGCTTTCTCGTCCTTGATGATCCGGCTGACGTTCTTGATGAACTCCTCGGGATTGTTGCGGAACATGGCCAACTTGATCGGACGGATACCTTTGAGGATGGTAGCCACCGTCCGGCGGGTGAGGGTGGTCCGCTTGGCCACTTCGCCGACCAGGTCATATTTGACCGTCGAGGTACTGACCGTTCCGAGAGCCTTGGTAGAAGTCTTGGTGTCTCCAAAGGTGTCAACGGAATCCTGGTCACCCACAGTCATCACGTACTTGAGCTCGGTGACAGTGAGATCCCGGTCAATAGCAGCGATAGCCTTCTCAATGAGCTCTTTGCTATCGTAGTGGACCGTATAGACGTACTTGTGGTTTATCTCGTTCCAGAGCGCCTGGAACTCTTTCTTTGAGAAGTTCTCGTTGAGCTTGTTGATGGCATCAGCAGAGGCATTGCCGTTCTCGATCATCGTATCGAGCGTGATGCTCTCGTCGAAGATGGATTGCACAAGCGTATGGACACCTTCTTCCTTACCGGCGAACTTCTTACCCATCGGCATCAGTTTTCCGGCTGCCAAATCATTTTTGTAATCCGCTGTGATTTTTCCATCGTCGTCAGCATAGTCGTTCAGTTTGAGATAGCCGACAATCGCCTCGGCATCGGATTGAGTGATGGTATACTTCGCGCCTTCAACGGTAATAACCTTTCCAGTGAAGTACTCAACAGACACCTTGGTTGGACGGTCACGGAGAGCCTCCTTCGTCTCCTTCTGGAGGTCATCCACAAAGGTCTTGTAACTCTCATTGGCAATGACCGTCAACTTGTTGATGTCCTGGACCGTCTCCTCTCCGAGCTCCTCCATATCCATGCGGTTCCCGTTCTGGTCGACGCAGATACGAAGGCCGCGCCCGACTTCCTGGCGTTTCGCAATGGCCGAAGCCGCATGGCGAAGCGTACAAATCTGGAAAACATTAGGATTGTCCCAGCCTTCACGGAGGGCAGAGTGTGAGAAGATGAATCTAGTAGGCTCATCAAAACTCAACAAGCGTTCCTTGTTCTTGAGGATGAGGTCATAAGCGGAGATATCATCAGAAATATCACTCTTTCCCTTCGTTTCGCTGTTCACTGCCCGGCCTTTCTTATCAATGGAGAAATAGCCATTGTGAACTTCCGAAGCATTGAACCTGCGGAGATATTTCTGATAATCATCCTCGAACAGGGAGATGTTCTCGTTCAAGATGCGTTCGTACTCCTCTTCGAAGATCTTCCAGAAAGGTCCGTGGACCTCATTACCCTCGGAGTCGTAGCTCTTATAGTGGGAGACTTCATCGATGAAGAAAAGGGAAAGGGTCTTGATGCCCCTTTTGAAAAGGTCACGTTCTTTCTCGAAGTGGGAAGCGATGGTCTCGCGGATCTGTACACGCTGCATGGCCTCTTCGCTGCTGTCTCCATAGACTTCACCCTTGGCAATCTTGACGCCATTCAAGAAGGTCACTGTGTTCCGGAAGGCATCGATGTCAGAGATCGTGAAATCCTTATACTCCAGGAGGCCTGATTCGCTGTACAGGCTATCTCCCTGGCCAAGCTTCTTCATCACCTTCTTGACTCCAGAAGCAGTTTCGACCTCCATCTCTAGACGCACCATCGGAGGTTGATTCTTTGAGAGGATGATATCATCCAGATACAGATAGGAACTGGTACCCTTCAGATTCTTTACCTCGAATCCCTTCACCTGAATCTTCTTGACAAGTTTCTGCTTGTATGCATCCAAGGCATCCAAGGCATAGATGCAGTTATGCTGAGTCTTATGAGTCGCAGAGTAGTAAAGGACGAATAGCGGCTTGAAGCGTTTGAGTGCTGTCTGGGTTGCCTGGCCTTCCATCTTCTGCGGCTCATCCATAATGATGATCGGCCGGTTGGCGGCAATAACATCGATGGGTTTGCGGCTACCAAAGTCGTCACGTTCTGTATAGATGATACGCGCGGCTCCTCTGGTCCCTCCTTCCTTCATATCCGTCGCGAACGCCTGGGTATTGATGATCATCACATTGATGCCAGCATCGCTGGAATAGGAATCAAGAAGCTGAAGATTGGATGAATTGTAGATGAAAAAACGAGCTTTCTTGCCGTAGTGTTCCATGAAATGGTCTTCCAGCATATTGAAACTCTTGTTAACGCCCTCACGGATAGCAATGGAAGGGACGACAACGATGAACTTGTTCCAGCCATAGCGCTTGTTGAGTTCGAACATAGTCTTGATATAGACGTAGGTCTTACCGGTACCGGTTTCCATCTCAATGTCAAGCCCTAGCTTACCTAGATCTCCAACGAGTTTAAGAGACTGCTTGATATCCTGAGAATCCTGAATCTGATGAATGTTGTCAAGAAGCTGCTTGTCATTCAATTCGATATCATTGTTCCTGTATCCAGCTGAATCCAATTCATCATATAGCGTTGCTTGACCCTTGCCAAGATCCCTCTTGTATTGGAAGGAATCACGGGAAGGCTGTCCAGCAAACACGGAGACGGTGTTTTCTACCGCATCGGTCTGGTATTGCTGTATCTTGAATTTGAAGTTCATGGCTACAAGATTCTGCGAATGGTTTCTTTGCTATAAGCCTGGAAAATCTGTTCGAAGTTATCGGCAACATTATCAGAAGCGAGAGAACTGTCGCGCATGACAAAGTAATATGGCTTGCGTTTGGCCACAGCCTTAATAACCTCCTCGTTCACATCTTCATCGAAGCAAGCGACAAGGTATCCATTGTTCACCGAAAACACTTCCTTTCCGGCAATCTTCTCTGACTGAATCCTTGCGGACAGAGGGAGGTTGCATTCCAGCATCACCTGGAAGAGCAAATCTTCCGAATTGCGGTCTTCTTTGACATTATCCTCCTTTATCAACTGCTCATTGAACTCTTCAGGACGATAATATACATCGTTCATATTGCTAGTGTCGAGCTTTAGGACACGAAAGCCCACATCAGGTTTCCCGTAATCATCATCGTCTTTAGAGAATAACCCTACTTCCTGATTTGTTGAAGAAGCTTTGTTCAAAATTAACTTGCCGGCACGGCGAATGCGTTCCTTTGCGATATCACAAATCGTATAATAGCCATCCTTAAATGCCTGTGAACCATCCTCGGTTTTTTCGGGTAGTTGAATCATAATAAAGCGGCGGTGACCTTTATCCTCATAATTGAGGTTAAGAGTAGCATGCGCTGTTGTCGAACTACCTGAGAAGAAATCTAGAACGATATCATTATCTGTAGTAACGCGTTTAATTATATACGTTACCAAATCGAGAGGCTTTGGATAAGGGAAATATTTCTCAGATAAAAGCTCTTTAAGTTCTGTACTGCCCTTTGTTGTGTAAAAGCGTTTATCAGTCCACATTGTTGACAGACCAAAACCGGCTGTTTTATAATCCCGAACATCAATTGTTGGAATATCTGGATCATCAGACACTTTATAAACCTGAACTTCACCAGATTCAATCTTGGAAATAATGCCTCCAGACAGATATTGAACTGTAAAACCATTCTTGGTCCCCGAAGATGGATTCTTAACAACCTTGATATAACCTTTCTTCCAATCTCCAAGAAGGCGAGAAGGGATAAGTCTCCAAACGCACTGGTCACCTTTAGTTGTAATTGGCCATATGGCGAAACATCCATCAGGCGCTTCATTAAAATCATAAACAAAATCGCCTGGCTTGCCACTATACTCTCCACTTTCAATCCTTTCTTGTATTGATTTTCCACAGCCGATAATTGCTCCCTTTTTATTGACAAAAATGGGATATGCTTGATTGGGCCTTTCTACTTGATTGAATGTGGCCAGATTCATCCCATGATAAGGGGAAGCATATTCCCGCATATCTTCTTCAGTTGGAATTGGGATAAAATCCAACGGGCACACAAATACAACATACTCATGGACGATACTAAAAGCACCATTGGGTTTCCCCCCAGATGTTTGAACAGTAACGCCCATTATCTGTCTACCGCCAAAGATGCTTTCACATAATTTGATTAAGTTTACGTATTCTTGATAACCAATACTGATAGCAAGAACTCCATCCTTTGCTAAAAGATCTTTGGCAATAATAAGCCGAGAGTACATCATATTAAGCCAGTCTGTATGAAAACGGCCATTACTCTCTGTGTTCTGCACCAGACGATTACCCACTTCGTCTAATTGGCCGGAATGGCCTAGATAGTCTGAAGCATCTTGAGAAAAATCATCTTCATAAACAAAGTCATCTCCTGTATTATAAGGAGGATCAATGTAAATCATCTTGACTTTACCGAGATAATCTTCTCGTAGGAGTTTGAGTACCTCCAGATTATCGCCTTCTATATAGAGATTTTCTGTATTATCAAAATCGACGCTCTCTTTCCGACAAGGGCGTAGGGTCATGCAGGAAGGGGTATTCGCTAAGCGAACTGCCTTTTTCTTATCCGGCCATGAGAACTGATACCTTTCCTGCGGTCCCTCGATAATCTCTTTGGAGAGTTCTTGCCGGAGCTGATCAAAGTCAATCGCAGTTTCTACCTTTCCGTCTTCTCCAATTCGCTCGGTAAGGCAATTCGGGAATAATAGTCCGATTCTCTCAATGTTGCTGTCTGTGATATCCACAGTGTGCATTCTCATCTTATCCATATAAAGTCTTTATTGTTTCCAGAAATGATAAATGGGTAACGAGCGAAAGAAATCCTTTTGATCTTCGGGTATCTTTGCATAATGGTATTCTGCTCCTGGTTGATTATCCAAAAGAAGCATACAGGCAGTTTTGAAGTCCTCTGGATAACCACCTTCGAGAATCTCGCACACACGATTATTTTCGTCTTCTGAAAGTATTCTTCGACGCTTGATAATCTGAAGACGGTTGAGTTCGTTAATTGGTAAGTCGCAGAACCGATTGGTCTCGATGAACCAGTTATTCAACACTTCGGCGGCATCTAGGAGTTTAGTCTTTTTCCCTCCTGTTTTGTCATATGCAAGAATCATCCGCAGCATATCAAGATTGGCCTGCTGAGCAACCTTCTCATCCTGCCCAACAAACTGTTCATAGCTAGAAATCATGCGACTGTAGTCGAAATTTGATACTTCAACATATTGATCAACGCTCAAAAGTGTAAATCGACTGGACTTGGTCGTGACATCGTTTTCGGTTAACAGACAACACACGTCGTCGTCCATAAAGAAATCCCGGACTAGGAATCTCCCATCAACCATTGGCTCGAACATCACGTATAAGACGAGGTGGCCAATCTCGATACGGACATTCTTCTCCATTCCGGTTTTGAGATCCAACGGTTCGTTAAGGACAATCCCTTTGTAGAGCGCTTCTAAATTACTGAGGGCGTTTGTGTCCAACTCGTCCAGATTGATATCGCCTTCAATGTGCATGGTGCTGAACAAACTACGCACCTGGCTGAGAATCTTAAGCTCTACCTTCATTCTCTCCACCAACTCATTATCAGCGTGAAGCCCTTCGCAGGGGATTTCCAGTTTGCCAATACTGAATTTGTTGTGTTTAATCAGATCGAGACAGAACGACAGATATGGAATCTTCTTAATGTTGGATTGCTTTTCAAGCTTGAAGTTCAGAGACGCCTGCTTATCCTTATTACCAGAACGGAAAGTAAAGAAGTTACCTATCTTTACGATGGTTTCTCCTTCATCCTCGAAGATAGTACATCCCTTGAAATACGGTGTCCCGTTAACAGAAACATTTTGCTCAATGTTCTTACCTATCTTTAGCGTGACGGGGCCGTCGCCAATAGCATATGTGACATTCTTATCGTCATCAGTCGCATATAGGTAAAGCGGATGACTCTGCATATGCCTGAAGACATTGTCAACGGGGTCAGGCGACTTTGCAAAAACGGTGAACTGCCTTTTTCCTGATTTGCCAAAATAGTCCTGCATCTCAACAATTGGCTTATCAGAAGAGGATGTCTGTTTCTTACAATCAAAGTGGAACTGGAATAACTCCTCAGTGACAGTGTTCTTGTCAGTTGGTAACTGATGAAGAGTGATTGAGATCTTGCCTCCTTTTGCTGGAACGCGCAGATACTTCTTTATGACAACTGGGGTCAACAAGCAATAGAATATCTGTGAGCCAATAGGATTCTCGGTTAATACATAGAAGAATGCAAGCCCTCCATCTCGTTTATATGACTCTAAAGCCGTGACGCTGACCGGAAAGGTGTAAGTATTCTTAGATGACGCTTTTGCTGATGACTTCAATTGCGTGGGGATTCTCCCATAAACTTGGTCGGCCTTTTGTTCTGAAGAAGAAAATAGATAGAGATGACCATCCCAGAGGGGCTCCTTGTCATTGCAAGGGATATAAGTATCAACGCGATCACACTCTGCGAAATAATCACAGAGGATGCGCTGACCTTTTTCCTCTATCTTTTTTGTGGTCATCTTTGACTTGGTTAAAGGTTTTTCTTCAATTGTTGTAACTCTTCAAACATCTCCAGTTTCCTACGGGGTTGCTTCTCTTGCCTTGATTTTGCTTCTAATGCATCTATCTGCTTGCGGAGTTTCTCACGTTCTTCGTCAATGACAATCTGTTCAACGAGGGTATTGCCATCTTCGACTTCAATACCGCCAATGGTCTTCACGAGATTCTCCCAGACCAAATCGGTCGTGGTTCCGACAAGCTCTAGCTCATAAGCATCAGCTGGCATCCAACTGCCACAGATTAGCTTCGTATGATAAATGGCCAGCTGAATCTCATCCTCATAGTGAAGAGCAAAAAGCATCTTCTGAGGAATGAGTTTGCTGAGCATCTGAATGTTCTTTGGATCGTAGTTTGGCCGCTTCAGCGCCACATCGACCACATATATCGTCTCGATGGCTTCGCCTTTCTGGAGAGCAGGTAGTTTGTTCTGGGAAATAGCATTCACAAGGGTCAACTTGCTGATATCCGCGTCGAAGTGGTCGCGCTGAGCGGGCTTCAACTCGAACTTCTGGAAGATGGCCTTCTTGGGAAGTTGCTGGGCTATTTCTGTACTCTTCGGCAGTCCTAACATATGCGGTTACTTGATGACAAGGAAGCAGATCAGTTCGAAATCGTCCAGCCCTTTGATCTCCTTGGTGAAGAGATCTCCCTGGATTCCCTCAAGGAAGCTATCAATATCGCTGCTTTCTTTGACGGTGATGATGCTGCTAATGGCATCGCCAAGCAGCTTGGAATATGTCCCCATCTTGAATCCGTCACGAGTCTCGTGATTGAACCTCTTCGTAAGGGTAGGGATAGGCTGGTTCTTGCCCTTGCAGAGACTGCGGAACTTATCCAGCAGCTCCTTCGGGGAAAGGTGGTTCACAACGACGGAACCATCGTTCCGGAGATAAACCATATAGAAGGGGTGCAGGCGATTCTTCTTGTCGATGTTGACCCCGGCATTGCGGTTCTTCAGTACATAGATGACGCCGGGCTCCGTGAATTCATTGGCTCCGACGACAGCATGAAGGCCGAAAGGAGTATGCTCGACATCGCTGTGAGTCTTCATGTATTCCAGGAGATCCAGACGGAACTCGTTCAGCCCAAGGTCCATGATGGAGACACCGCTGTTCATATCCTCGATGTCCACGACCTCTTCCTGGAGGCGCTTGAGTTGTTCCTTGCGGTACTCGAGATCGCCTTTCTCTTCCGGAGAGATGAGGTTGTCATCGCCTGTGGAAGTCATCACGGACACTTTCATTCTAGCCTCGACACGGCCCTTGAGGTCGATATACTCGTCCAAGGTCATATCCGGCCAGTAGTTAACCAGCTGGATGACATCGTTCTTGGAACCGATACGGTCGATTCGACCGAAACGCTGGATGATACGGACCGGGTTCCAATGGATGTCGTAGTTGATGAGGTAGTCGCAGTCCTGAAGGTTCTGACCCTCGGAAATACAGTCAGTCGCTATGAGAACCTCAATCTCCTCGTTGATATTCGGATAGACGGAAGCCTTTTCCTTGGAGATAGGGGAGAAAAGCGTCAGGACCTTGTTAAAGTCCAGCTTCTCTTTAAGCTTGAGTGTGCTCCTCGCCTCGACATCACCGGTGACGAGGGCTGTGTCCATATCGTACTTCTCCTTGATGGGTTTGGCCAGGTTATCATAGAGATAGACGGCCGTGTCAGAGAAAGCTGTGAAGATGATGACC
>JAEEGI010027050.1_pt1 | contig 11003 bp, 8 predicted proteins | sample 8958751 | NCBI WGS metagenome assembly JAEEGI01 (sample SAMN16246545, study PRJNA631951) | gut metagenome | biome: gut microbiome; feature: rumen; material: KS-attached | host: Bos | place: Iran: Karaj | collected 2018-10 | reverse complement strand
TCCATGGCGTCCAGCACGAGGTTGTCCAGCTGCTGCGAGGTGTTGACCGCGAGGCCGTTCAAAAAGCCGCCGACGTGATATTTATAGTCGGAAAATGTCTCCATGCGCTCCGCCTCGGCGCTCACCGGCCCGCGGATCAGCTCGTAGGGCAGATAGTAGCCGCGCAGGTTCTTGATGGCCGCCAGCACGGCCTTGGCCTCTTCCTGCTTCTGGTTTTTCTGCGCCCATTCCTGAAGCCGCGCCCGGGCCTCGTCCTCGGTCAGTACGAAGGGGATGATGACCTCGGGAAGCTCCGAAGCCGCGAAAGCCCGCCGCGCGAACTTGCCGCCGCAGAATTCGCAGTTGCCCATGGCCTCGCCCTGGGGAATCACGACCTCCGCGCCGCAGTTCTGGCAGACGCATTTCTCCTCGGCGACGCTCTTGTCCTTCAGGACTTCCTTCTTGCGTGCGTCCCGCCACTCGCCGAGCCGCTGCACCGGCTCGTGGATGTCCGTCGTGCCGCCGCAGTATCCGCAGTGGTACTCCTGATGCACGATGTCGTACTCCGCCGGCGCTCCGCAGTAGGAGCAATAGACGGCAAGGGGATTGTTCTTCGTCTCGCTCATGACAGTGTCCTTTCCGAAATGTTATTGTATCGTCTCGACGACCTCCGGCGCGCCGCCCGCGCCCACGCGGCAGCGGCGATGCGCTTCCCGGAGCGGCACGCCCGTGGCGTTCAGCTTGAAATTCTCCGGATCGGTCATCACGAACCATTCCTTCGGGATGGAGTCGTCGCCGATGAACTCGTTCTTCATCGTGAAATTGCCGTTGCACTCGACGCGGCGGATTTCGTCGCCGGTGAGGTCGTAAACGAGAAGCTCGTGCCGGTTTTCCAGCTCGGTCATCTTCTGCGCGTCGTAGCCCTTTTCATAGTCCTCCGGCGTGGGAGCGATCAGGCAGTCCACATAGAGATATTTCCGTCCGTTCTTCGTCTTGACGAACACGGGACGGATGCCGTTCGACCGCACGGGATCGGTGAATACCGCTTCTTCCTTGCCGATGACGCCGTTGTAAGGCGCCGCCGCGCCGCCGCGAATGATATGGACGCCGTTCACATCGCTCCTGACCTCCAGCGTGCTCATTATGGAATCGCCCAGCGCGACCCGCATCGGCATCCTCGGCTCCAGCTCCATGCACCACTGCTCGGGGGCGTGACGGTATTTCTCCTGGAAGCAATGGGAGTTCATATCGAAAAGGATCGTCGCCGTGTAAATCGGGGCGTAGGGGTCCTCGGAAAGGCTGAACATATTGAAGTAAAACGTGGCGCCGCAGGGGTCGAGGGTCCAGGAGCAGTTGCCGTCGTCGAAGATTTTCTGCACCTTGGCGGCTAAGGCCGGCACGCTCCCCGTGACAAAGGCTTCGCCGGGATAATTGCGGCTCAGCAGTATGGCGAGCTCGTTGGCGACGACGTTCTGGTTCGTGAACACGTCTTCCCAGGCCAGCTTCTCTCCGGTGGCGGCGTCGTAATTCCTGCCGAATACGGCGTAGCGTCCGCGCATCCCGCCGCCGTACTGGGCGCAGGACTCGACGAAGCTGACGACCAGGTTGTCAGCGCGATGGACGTAGAGCGATTTGATGATCCTCTCGTGATCCGCCTCCTCGTCCTGAGACGCATTGTATATCTCCAACGACGACAACAGCGGGAGGTAGTCCTGGCCGCTATGCCCGTCGTAGTTGATCGAGGTGCTGCGGAATCTCCACTGGCCGTTCTCTTCCTCGGAAAAGATGTTGATCCGAAGCGGCAGCGGCGTCCCCAGGTCCGTCTCGATCGCCGCCGGCGGCACCTCATGCTCCGCATGGGCCACGGCGGGGGCGAAGTACGTCGGCGCATAGGGACACGCGCCGAAAAGGGAAAGGGTCGCGGCAAGCGCGGCGGCAAAGGGCTTGGCTTTTATCATGGTGATTCCTCCTCGTTGTTTCACCTGCATATTATTTAACCACGTCGCGGGCGGGGCCCATAATCACCGGCGCCCCGTCCTTGCCCACGTGGCAGAGGACATAATCGTCGAGGAACTGCGAATCGACGCGGGTCATCAGGAAAGAGTCCGGATCGGTCATCGTGAACCATGCGCGCTGAATCTCCTCCGACGGCTCGGTAGCGAGGAAGGTCAGCTTGCTGTCGCACTCCACGCGGAAGATATTGTCGCCGTTCAGGTCGTAGACGCGAAGCTCGTGCTTCGGATTCATCGCGGCGGTCTCGCAGTCCGCATAGAGATACTTCCTCCGGTCGCCGGTCATGACGAAGACCGGGCGAATGCCTTCCAGCTCGCCGGGGTCGACAAATACCTCGCCGTTCCGCCGGATCACGACGCCCTGCGTATTGACCGTGACTTCCGTCAGCTTGTCGCTCGACTCGTCGAAGCAAAGCATGGTCGGCAGCCGCGGCTCCACGTCCATGCAAAACGACTCGGGGCAGGAGCGGTACTTCGTCTGGAAATGATAGGGCGTATAGGCGAAGCAGAACGTAATCGTGTAAATATTGTCGTCGGATTCCGGCGTCAGCGAGCCGGGGTTGAAGTAGAACGTCGCGCCGAAGGGATCGAGGCTCCACGAAAACTCGTTGTTTGCCATTACGCGCTTCACCTTCGCGCAGAAGGCGTCATATTCGCCGCTGCCCAAGCTGTCGGCCGGGAAACGTCCCGGATAGAGGGCGCTCATCCGAGGGGCGATTTCATTGGCGAGCTGCTCCCGATTGACAAATACGTCGTCAAAGGCAAGCTCGCTGCCCGTGGCTGTATCGTAGTTTATTCCGAATATGCCGTAGCGCCCGTGTTTCCCGTCCGTAAAGCAGGAACGGGACTCGACGAAGCTGACCACGCGGTTGTCGGCGCGGCGCACCCGGAGCTTCGTGATAATGTCCGGTCCGTCCTCCTCCGTGAACTTGGACTGATCCACGCTGTATCCTTCCAACGCGCCTATAATCGGAAGGTATTTTTCCTCGAATTTCCCTTTGAACATGATCCCGGGGAAGTGACGCTTGATCGTCATCCACTCCGGGCCGGAATACGTCTCGTATACTCTGAGCGGCAGACCCCAGCCCAGGTTTTCCATGAAAAGCGGCCCCGTCGTCTCCGCCCGTGCCGCGGCGGGCGGGAAAAGCGCCGGCATACCGGGAACCGTCCCGAAAATCGAAAGCGACGCGGCAAGTGCAGCGACAAGTCGTTTGCTTCTTTTCATCATATGTTCTCCTTACCGTTTTCCGCTGTTCTCAAATGCGTTGTACGAGCTTTCCAGCACTTTCGGCAGCTCCGCCGATCCGATGCGCTTCTGTATCTCCTCGGCGCGATACCATGAGATGATCGCATAGGTTTTCTCGGCGCCGGGGAAGTGCTCGCTTTCTATATTAGCAAAGCGCTCGGCGTCAATCTCCTCCGGCGAGCCGACCTGCCCGCTCTCGGCCTCCACTTTCAGCCATCCGGGCAGGAAGAATTTCCGTTCCGCCAGGTCGGAGCCGGGAGCCGGAAGTTTCGCTTTCACCATGGCAAGATCTTCGATCTGGAGATCGCCGCGCAGCGTAACCGCGACTTTCGTATCGACATAATCCCATTCGTCCTCGTCGAGCTCTTTTGAACTGACAAAAATATAGTTATACCTGTCGTCAGACCGTTCATAAAATACACGGGGCTCCGCCGCCGACTCGTTCGTCATGATGTCGGGGACGTCGGAGCCGCCCGCGAAAAAGAGTCCCCAGGTCCGTCCGCCGTTCTCGTTGAATTCCTCGCAGCGAATCTCCGGCGCGATTCCCTTGCCGCCGCGTTTGGCCTTGAAGATTTCCAGCCGCCCGTCATGGTCGAGATCGGTCACGGCGTAAAACCAGCGGTTCCAGTCCGCGTCCTTTTCCGGCGACACGAACCAGCCGCCCTCCTGCCCGGAGTTCGCCGTCTCCGCAAAAATCTGGATCTGCTCCGAAGCCGAGCGCGGAGCGGCGCAGACCGTCGCCGAAAGAGCGAGGGTCGCGAGAATCGTGGCGGCAAGTTTCTTTCCTTTTGTCATGTCGTTTCCTCCTTTAGTATGTTCCTTGCCCTCCCCCATGGGGGCGCTTTGCGCGGGAGTCCAGTGGACTCCCTGGACAGGGGACCGCGTAAGCGGTGGGTGAGGTCTTGTAATGTTGCATTAATACATCATCAATACGTTTAGTTTATCGGCGCGTTTCGGGCGACACCTCAAGGGGAATGTTACCAAAACTAATCCCGCAGCTCGTCGTAGACCAGATAGCCGAGCAAGACGGCCACATAGCAGGCGAGAAGGATGAAAAAGTCCTTGATCGGTTCGCCGGTGGAATATATCGCGAGCACCGCCCGGCCGGCCAGCGTGAGCACGAACAGAGAGACTGCGAGGAGCACAGGCGAGAATACCAGCTTGTGGGAGTCCTGGTCCTCTGACGACATCGCGTAGATATGCACCGAATGCCAGCCGGGGGCGAACTCGATGGTGATCTCGCCGCCGTGGCTTCGATAGCTCCATTCCATATAGTGTCTTTCTTGATAGGCCTGATAATTGACGTACATGCTGACAAGGCAGACGATAAGCGACGCGGCGAAGGCCACAGCCAATTTTTGCATAAACGAACCCCCAAGCATCATTCTCGCTTCTATTATAGGAAAACGGCAAACGAAAAGCAAAAATTTTTTGAAATTTCGACAAAAGGCACAAAAAATCCGTGCCCTTCGTCTTACGAGGAATGGCACGGATTATGACTCTGTATTGGGGCGTTATTCCGGCTTCTTGATGACCGTCTCGCCGCCCATGTACGGAACGAGAACCTTCGGCACGACGACGGAGCCGTCTTCCTGCTGATAGTTTTCGAGAATCGCGGCGACGGTGCGGCCCACCGCGAGACCGGAGCCGTTCAGCGTGTGGCAGAACTCCGGCTTGTCCTTCGGCGTGCGGCGGAACTTGATGTTCGCGCGGCGCGCCTGGAAGTCGAGGCAGTTCGAGCAGGACGAGATTTCGCGGTAGCGGTTCTGGCTCGGGAACCAGACCTCGATGTCGTAAGTCTTCGCCGAGGTGAAGCCCATGTCGCCGGTGCAGAGCGTCACGACGTGGTAGGGGAGCTCAAGCTGGCGCAGCACCTCTTCGGCGTCGTCCACCATTTTCTCCAGGGCCGCCCAGGAGTTTTCCGGCTTCTCGAACATGATCAGCTCGACCTTGTTGAACTGGTGCTGGCGAATAAGACCTCTCGTGTCTCTGCCGGCGGAACCCGCTTCGGACCTGAAGCACGCCGAGTACGCGCAGTACTTGATAGGCAGCTGGCTTCCGTCGAGAATTTCGTCTCTGTGAAGGTTCGTTACCGGAACCTCCGCGGTCGGAATCAGGAAGAAGTCCTTTTCATCCTCAGCCGCGTCGTCATCGCAGTTCTTGATTTTGAACGCGCCGTTCTCGAACTTCGGAAGCTGGCCGGTGCCGGTCATACTCGCGCGGTTAACCATATAAGGCGGGAATATCTCGGTGTACCCGTGCTTTTCCACGTGCAAATCGAGCATGAAGTTGTAAATTGCCCTTTCAAGCCTCGCGCCTGCACCGCGGTAGAACGTGAACCTGGCTCCGGTAACCTTCGCGGCCCTCTCGGCGTCCAGAATGTTGAGATCCGTTCCGATGTCCCAGTGCGCCTTCGGTTCGAAGTCAAACTTCGTCGGTTCGCCGAATTTTCTCATCTCGAAATTGTCGGAGTCGTCACGCCCGTACGGAACCTTCTCGTTCGGGATGTTCGGAATCGTCAGTATTATGGTTTTGATGTCGGCTTCAACGTCCTTGAGCTCCGTATCCAGATCTTTAACCTGCGCGGCAAGCTCTTTCATCTCCGCCATTATCGGCGCAACGTCCTTTCCTTCCTTTTTATAGGCGGGAATGAGCTTCGACGCGTCGTTCTGGCGCTTTTTGATCTGTTCGGAAACCGTAAGAATCTCACGGCGTCTTTCGTCTTTTGCCAGAAGCTCGCCGATGTCTATGTTCGAGTTCCTTTTTTTCAGCGCTTCTCTGACGTAATCCGGGTTTTGTCTGATGAGCTTAATATCTAACACTTTGCTTCAACTCCTAATTCAAGTTTATTCTTTCGTTTTTCTTGCAACGGCGCATTCCTCCGCGGGCGTCAGCTCGACGTTGCCCTTTCCGTTGCGGATGGACTTGACTTCGAGCGACGTTCCGCCCTCAGCCGCGGTAATGCCGGTCAGCACCACGCCGTCGCTGTCCTGGTTGGTTATGCCGATAGAGTAACCGGGAACCGTCTCGCCTCCCGGCAGAGTTGCATTATAGCGCACAACTTTAATTTTATCAAAGCACTTTCTCTGTTTTGCCGCCGCGTTGCTGAGTTTTTCCTCAACTTCTTCGTTTTGAGACTTGATTACGGCGATTTCGGCGCCGAGAGCGGAAATCCGGGAAAGGACCTCATCCATCTCTTTTTTACTCTCTTCAGGAACGGAGATGGGTTCTTCTTCCGGCTCCTCCCCGGCGCCGGCTTTTTCGGCGTCTTCCGCAGGCTCTTCGGCAGGTTCTTCAGGTTCCTCCGCTTCCGGTTCTTCGGCAGGTTCTTCAACAGGCTCTTCAACAGGTTCGTCTTCAGCGTCCTCTGCTGCCTCTTCGGGAACAGGCTCCTCCTGCTTAACTTCGGCAGCCTCTTCACCGGGAAGCTCACGTTCTTCGCCGTCCGCCTCGGGCTCTTCCCCGTCGCCGTCCTGACCGTCCGCCATCTTCCCGACCAGCGAATTCAGTTTTTTGTACTTGATCCCGACGACAAGAAGCATTATAAAGCACAATACAAGCAAGATGAACATCACCGCAACCATCAGATAAACCTGGTTCTCAAATGTCATCATCTCTGACAATTTCTCAAAAAACTTTTCCATATAATCCTCCTTATCGTTCCGTACATGGCGCCTTAAGCGCTTTTATCCTTCGTGTTCTGAATTATTCTCTAAAGTCTTAATCGTCTTCCCCGAGCAGCAGCCCGATCAGCCGTTCTCTGTCGTCTGAGGAAACGTATTCAATCTGAATCTTTCCCTTCCCCTTTTTCTCTGTCAACACGACCCTCGTCCCGAGCTTGCTCTTGAGCTTCTTTTCAATATCCTTTTTCGCGAGCGCGAATACGTCGACCTGCGGTTTTTCGCTGCCGCCCGCTTTCTGCAACGCTTTCAGAGCGTTGAATTTCTTGACCAGCGCTTCTGTCTGGCGGACGTTGAGGTTGTTCTCCGATATCGTTTTCACGATTTTCTCGGGGTTGATCGACTCGTCCAGCCCAAGCAGCGCCTTGCCGTGTCCTTTTGTCAGCTCGCCCGCCGCGATCTTATCCCTCACAATCTTGTTCAGGCTGAGCAGTCTGAGCGAGTTCGCAATGTCGGAACGGCTCTTCGACAGAACGTCCGAAAGCGTCTCCTGCGTAAGGTCGAACTCTCTCTGCAGCCTGTCAAACGCCTCCGCCTCTTCAATGGGGTTCAAGTCTTCACGCTGAATGTTCTCGATCAGAGCAATTTCAAGAATTTCCCGCTCCGTGGCGTCCTTTTCAATAACCGGCACCGTCTCAAGTCCCGCGAGCTTCGCGGCGCGCCATCTGCGTTCACCGGCAATAATTCTGTAGCCCTGCCCCTTCTTGTGGACGATCAGCGGCTGAATCACGCCGTGTTCCTTTATAGATTCTGCCAGTTGTTCGATTTTGCTTTGGTCGAACACTTTTCGAGGCTGCCCGCTTCCCGGTTGGATGTCATCCACCTTTACCTCGAGAACTGCTCTCGATACCGCCGACTGCGTGTTCGCAACGCTGTTTTCAGGCCTCTCCTGAAAAAACGCCTCAATTCCAACGCCTAAACCATTTCTTTTGTTCTTTGCCATAATTTACTTACCTCCTTTTGGTATATGAAAACAACTAACTTATGACAGAAACAATTGTCCATTTTGACGTCGAATCTTTCTGAGCATTTTTAGTCCAATCGTTCATAAACAGTCAATTAATGACGTTTGCTGGGTTAATTGTTCAAATGTCATCTCACGCTTCCGGGAACGGGAACAGGAACGGGAACAGTGACGAGAGAGGAAACGTTACAATCCCCGGTCCGGTCCGGTGCGTGAACCGGACATTTTTTGTGCGGTGGTTCGAATAAGCTGTGTGGCTTGACAAATAAATGTCTTTTGCGGTTTAACTGCCAATGACCTCTTTGGCCAAATCTAAATATGCTTCAGAGCCTTTCGACTTGAAATCATATTGGATAATCGGCAAGCCATAGCTAGGTGCTTCCCCGAGCCGTATATTTCTGGGAATCACGGTGCGGTACACCTTGTCCCCGAAATATTTCCGGACCTCGTCGACGACTTCCGCCGACAGATTGGTCCTTACATCAAACATTGTCATGACAACGCCTTCAACCGTAAGCTTCTTGTTCAGAAGTTTCTGAACAGTCTTAACGGTGTCAAGCAGCTGCGACAATCCTTCAAGCGCATAGAATTCACACTGAATCGGAACGAGCACCGTGTCTGCGGCGGTCAGCGCGTTCAGAGTGAGCAGTCCGAGTGCCGGCGGGCAGTCAATGAAAATATAATCATAACTGCCTTTCAAGCCGTCGAGCGCCATTTTCAGCCGGCTTTCTCTGGACATAAGCGAAACCAGTTCGATTTCCGCCCCCGCGAGCGAAATGCTCGACGGAATCAGGAAAAGATTCTCCTGAACGGTCGGAATTATCGCATTCACCGGGTCCTCTTCGTTGATTACAACGTCATACGAGGAAATATCGAGGCTTCTCTTGTCTACCCCGAGACCGGTCGTCGCGTTCCCCTGCGGATCCAGATCCACCAGCAAAACCGACTTCCCGTAGTAGGCAATTCCCGCGCTCAGATTGATTGCGGTAGTCGTCTTTCCGACGCCTCCTTTTTGGTTCGCGATCGCAATAATTTTCGCTGCCATTTTTCACCTCACCGATATTTCACGCCTGTGAAATCCACCGGCATTAAACTGAAATCAATCTCCGATAATTGTTCCACGTGGAACAATTGACTTTTTGCCTAAAAATAGAGCAAAAACACAAATCATGCCCGGATTGACGTTTTTAAATATCCAGATTGACGACGAACTTCGCGTTCTGGCTTATAAAATCGCGCCTCGGTTCAACTTTTTCGCCCATAAGATCTGAGAATATCTCGTTCGCCATTGCGGCATCTTTAAGGTTGACGCGCAGAAGCATTCTCGTGTCCGGGTTCATCGTGGTATCCCAGAGCTCCTCCGGCTTCATTTCGCCGAGACCTTTGAATCTCTGAACCGCAAGCCTTCCGTCTGCCGAGCTCCAGCCCTTTTCGGCGAGCTTTTTGTCGTACTCGTCGTCGTTGAGAATGTACGTAAACTCTTTGCCCTTCGAAACCTTGTAGAGCGGCGGCTGCGCGAGGTAAAGGTAACCCTGCTCGATCAGCGGGCGCATATACCGGAAGAAAAAGGTCATGAGAAGCATTCTGATGTGCGATCCGTCGACGTCGGCGTCGGCCATAATAATGATCTTGTGATATCTCAGCTTTTCAACGTCAAAATCGGCGCCGATTCCCGCTCCGAGAGACTGAATGATAGGCCTCAGTTTTTCATTGCCGTAGACCTTGTCGATTCTGGATTTCTCGACGTTCAGCATTTTTCCCCACAGCGGAAGAATAGCCTGGAATTCTCTCTTGCGGCCCAGTTTTGCCGAACCGCCTGCGGAGTCTCCCTCGACGATAAACAGTTCGCAGTCTGCCGGATTCTTCTCCGTGCAGTCGGAAAGTTTTCCGGGAAGCGAAGTGCTGTCGAGTGCGTTCTTCCTTCTTGTGAGTTCTCTTGCTTTCCTCGCCGCCTCTCTCGCACGCTGCGCGGTAAGGCACTTCTCGAAAATCGTTTTGACGATTGCGGGGTTCTCTTCAAGATACTCCCTCAGTTTGTCGCCGAGAAGGCTTTCGATATAACCCCTGACCTCCGAGTTGCCAAGCTTTTCCTTGGTCTGACCCTCGAACTGCGGCTCATGAAGCTTGACGCTGATGATGGCAGTGAGACCTTCCCTGATGTCCTCGCCGGCAAGGTTCGGCTCGTTTTCCTTCAGAATATTGAATTTTCTACCGTACTCGTTGAAAACCTTGTTCAGCGCCGATTTGAAACCGGTCAGGTGCGTGCCGCCCTCGTGCGTGCAGATGTTGTTCGCGTACGAGTAAATGTTTTCGGTGTACGAGTCATTGTACTGCATCGCCACGTCGATATACGTGCCTTCCCGCTCGCCGAAAACGTGAATGACCTCCGGGTTGATGACGTTTTCTTTCCTGTTGAGATACTGAACGTACTCGACAATGCCGCCTTTATAATAAAGAACGTTCTCCACCGGCTCCTCGCCGCGGTCATCCCTGAAATCGATTCTGATTCCCTGGTTCAGGAATGCCATCTCGCGGAATCGCGTCAGCAGCAGATCGTAGTCGAAAACCAGCTCCTCGAAAATGGTCGGATCCGGCTTGAAAGTCGTCGTCGTGCCGGTTTTGTCCGTGTCGCCGATAACCTTAAGCTCGCACGCAGTCTTGCCCCGCTCATAGCGCTGGTAGTAAACGTGGCCGTCCCTGCTGACCTCGACTTCAAGGTACTCCGAAAGAGCGTTGACGACTGACGCGCCGACGCCGTGAAGACCGCCCGAAACCGTATATCCTTTTCCTCCGAATTTTCCGCCTGCGTGAAGAACGGTGTGCACGACTTCAACCGTAGGAATCCCGAGCTTTTCGTTGATTCCCACAGGTATGCCGGCTCCGTTATCCGAAACCGTAACAGAATTGTCGCTGTGAATCGTGACTTCTATCTTGTCGCACCGCCCCGCGAGCGCCTCATCTATACTATTGTCAACAATCTCGTAAACCAGGTGGTGCAAACCCCTGAGTGACGTGCTTCCGATATACATACCTGGGCGCTTTCTGACCGCTTCGAGGCCTTCAAGCACCTGAATATCCTTCTCGGGATAGCTGTTTTCGACTGCTGTTGAATAATTCTCTTC
>JAEEGI010027049.1_pt1 | contig 11003 bp, 5 predicted proteins | sample 8958751 | NCBI WGS metagenome assembly JAEEGI01 (sample SAMN16246545, study PRJNA631951) | gut metagenome | biome: gut microbiome; feature: rumen; material: KS-attached | host: Bos | place: Iran: Karaj | collected 2018-10 | reverse complement strand
GTATTCCATTCGATTACTTCCTTTCACGGATTATCCTATGCAATCCGAACATATTTTATCATAATTCGGGCAAAAAACAGGGGTTTTATTGCATATTTTTTGAATTTTGCGCATTTGAAGGGCTTTTTTTGTTGTTTTTTTATAAAATTTGACTTTTTCAATATTAATAATGAAACAACAGATTGACTGTAAAAAAAAATTATAGTATTCTAAATTGGTTTTTATATATAATAAGGAAATTCGTTATGAAAAAAAATAAAAAAGCACAATCCTCGGAAACGGAAATAAAAATCCGTAAAGAAGGGCGATTTGAAAAATACATAAAAGGATTGCTTCCGTTTGCAATATATTTCGGTATATTCCTCTTTGCAATCACTTTGTCGGAATTGTTTTTAAGATATCATATCTCCGGTAAAATATTCAAAATGAACCTTGCTTTTCTCGCATTTGTTCCGGCGGAAGCAATGTTTTTCACGGTATTTGCCGGTTTCTTCAAAAATATCGGCAACAGAATCGTCATGCCCCTTCTTTTGCTGATTCTTGATTTGTATTACTGCGTTCAGTTTGTATATTTCAAAATATTCGGTTCGCTTTTCTCCGTATCCATGATGGGTATGGGAGGAACCGCCGTAGGAAACTTTTTCTGGGCAATGGAAGAAGTGCTTATCGCTTCGCTTATTTTTATCATCATCTTCTTCTCACCCACGTTAATATGTATTTTCCTTGTATTCGTAAAGAAAATCAAATTTGCGGGATATCCTCTTCTTATGCATATTCTGCCCCTGTTACTTACGGCAGGCCTTTGGTTTGGCGGAATCGGCGCCCTGAAATTGATCGGAACGGACAGACAGTCCGCATATTATGTTCTGACAAACAGTTCTTCCGATACAGATACCACGGCAAATCATCTCGGTTCGCTTACGACATTCATCGTTGAGAGCGGCGCATATTATTTCGGAATCGGAAACACGCAAAACGAAATCGAAATATCAAGCATAGACAAAGCCGATTTGGAGCTTGTTCCGGATACTCCTGCGGGCGCAGCAAAGGATGAGGATAATTCTTCGGAAAAAGAAGCCGTAATCGTAAAGGAAGAAAAGGTTGTTTACGATCCCTGGATTGACGAGAGATTCGATTTCGAGGCTCTTGCGGAATCAGCAACGGATCCGGCCTCAAAGAATTTATATACATACCTTGCGGAAAAAGAACCCACATACCAAAACGAATATACCGGTTATTTCGAAGGTTATAATTTGATTTACATATGCGGTGAGGCTTTCTGGACTTACGCATGCAACGAAAAAGTTACGCCTACACTTTACAAGATGGCCAATAACGGCATCGTTTTGGACAATTATTACAATTCGTTCTTAAATACCACCACCAACGGTGAATTTGCATTCGCCACATCTTTATGGCCCGATGTATCAAGATGGGCAATGTCCGGAACGGATGTGGGAAGTTTCCCCCAGTCAGCCGGCAAATTCATGCCCTACGGTGTCGGTGATTTCTTCGCAAACGATTCCGTACAGACTTACGGATACCATAATTATTACGGTACTTATTACAGAAGATATCTTTCCTGGCCCAATATCGGATTTGAAAACTGCAAATTCATGGGCGATATGAAGTTCACATCCAACTGGCCTTCAAGCGATTTGGAAATGATGCAGCAAAGCGTGGACGATTATATAGGAAACGACAGATTCTTCGCTTATTATATGACCTTTTCCGGTCACGGTCCTTATTCGGGATCGAATTACATGTCAAGAAAGAACATAAACGAAGTCAGGGAACTCCTCGGCGAGGATGCGGATAAATACAATGCCGAAGCGCTCAATTATCTCGCATGCAATCTCGAACTCGAAAAAGCAATGGCATATCTTCTCGAGAGACTCGAAGAAGAAGGAAAGCTCGACAATACCGTTATCGTTCTTACCGGCGATCACTATCCTTACTATCTCTCCGAAGCCGGAAGAACAAGTCTCTGCCAGCAGGAAATAAGCGAACTTGAACAGTATCATTCCACATGCACCATTTACAATGCCGGAATGAGCGAGCCCATTCACAACGACGAATATTGCTGCAATGTGGATATCGTTCCCACGATACTTAATCTTTTCAATATACCTTACGATTCAAGACTTTTAATGGGAACGGATGTATTTTCCAAAGACAGCATGCATACGGCCATGCTTTACAACAAAAGTTTCATAAACAACAAAGTGGCTTACAATTCATCAACGCAAAAAGCGGAATGGAAAATAGATACTTCCGTTTACTGCGACGAAGCGCTTGACGCTTATCTCGAAAATTATCTTGCAATGAACGATTCCAATTACCTTGCAAGCATAAATATGATGAAATACAATTTCTATTTCACCATATGGAAACAGTCCGGTCTTCTTACGGAAGAAGAAATAGCCTCTGAAAACGCAAGAGCAGCCAAGGCAATGGAAACAAACGCCGAGCAAAATGCAATCGAAGCGGAAGCCGAAAGACTCAGAAAAGAGGCAGAGGAAGCCGCTGCAGCCGAAGCAGCCGCACAAGCGGAGGGTCAGGAGCAGAACAATTAAACAAAATACTTACAATTCATAATTTTCTTCAAATATAATAATAAAACAAATCCCCGTATCATCATGATACGGGGATTTGTTTTATATAGTGTTTTTTCAGATCCTTGCCCCGGGTGATAATTCACCCGGGACTAATAATCTTACGATTATTTATAGAGTTCAACAAGCTTGAGCAAGTGCTGATATCTCTCGTTTGCAACCTTCTCGGATTCTGCAAAGAGTCTCTCTGCTCTTTCAGGGAAAGGCTTAACAAGACGTGTATATCTGGACTCGTTGTTAAGGAATTCCTGATATGTTCCGTCGCCTTCCTTGGATGTAAGAGTGAAAGGATTCTTTCCTTCTGCCTTAAGTGCGGGGTTGAAGGAGAAGAGGTTCCAGTAACCTGCCTTAACGGCTTTCTTCATTTCATCCTGGCAGTGGTTCATACCGCCCTTAGCGATACCGTGAAGTTCGCAGGGAGCGTAACCGATGATGAGCGAAGGTCCGTTGTAAGCTTCAGCTTCGGCGATAGCCTTAACAGCCTGTGCGGGATTTGCGCCGAGAGCGATCTGTGCTACATATACGTAACCGTAGCTCATAGCGATTTCCGCAAGTGACTTCTTGCTGATTTCCTTACCTGCTGCAGCGAACTGACATACTTCACCGATATTGGAAGCCTTGGATGCCTGTCCGCCTGTATTTGAATACATTTCAGTATCGAATACCATAACGTTAACGTTCTCACCGGAAGCAAGTACGTGATCCAAACCGCCGAAACCGATATCGTATGCCCAACCGTCACCGCCGAAGATCCATACGGACTTCTTGGGAAGGTAATCTTTCTTGGCAAGTACTTCTTTAGCCTTATCGCATCCGTCTGCTGCAGCTTTTTCAAGTTCTGCAACAAGTGCTGCTGCGTATTCGGAGTTGCAGGTTGTGCAATCCTTTGTTTCGATGAACTTCTCTGCTGCTGCCTTGAATTCTGCGCTTGCCTTGTCAGACTGCATCATCTCTTCGATCTTTGCGATAGCCTGGTTTCTTAATACCTTCTGGCCTAAGTACATACCAAAGCCGTGCTCTGCGTTGTCTTCGAAGAGGGAGTTCGACCAAGCAGGGCCCTTCTTGGAATCCTTGTTAACAGTATAAGGTGATGTAGCTGCGGGACCACCCCAAATGGATGAACATCCTGTAGCGTTCGAAATATACATATGCTCACCGAAGAGCTGTGTAATAAGTCTGGCGTATGATGTTTCAGCACATCCCGCACATGAGCCCGAGAACTCAAGGAGAGGCTGATTGTACTGAGAATTGATAGGTGTTACGCCGTTTGCAAGAGCGGGCTTAAGCTCTTTCTTACCAACGTTTGCAACAAGATAATCAAATACGGGCTGTTCAGCTGCCTGTGATTCCTGAGGAACCATCTTAAGAGCTTCGTTAGCCTTAGGACATACGGTAACACATTCGCCGCATCCCATACAGTCAAGAGGAGATACGGTCATTGTATACTTCATGGAAGCATCGTTGGCATGCTTTGAATCTGCAAGTTTGATGTTTGAAGGAGCTGCCGCAACTTCGGAAGCATCAAGAATGAAAGGACGGATTGTAGCATGTGAACATACGAAAGCACAGCTGTTACACTGAAGACAAGCTTCTGCGTTCCATTCGGGAACCATAACCGCGGTACCTCTCTTCTCGTATGCGGATGCACCTGTTTCGAACTGACCGTCAGCTCTGTCTGCGAATGCAGATACGGGAAGTGAATAACCATCCATTAATCCGATAGGATCAAGAAGTTCGTTAACCATCTTAACCGTTGCGGGACGACCTTCTCTTTCAACGGGTTTCTTGTTGTCAACCGCATTAGCCCAATCAGCGGGAACGGCAACTTCGTGAATTGCGTCTACGCCGGCATCGATTGCCTTGTAGTTCATTTCAACAACTGCGTCACCCTTCTTGGAATAGGACTTCTTTGCAGCCTGCTTCATATAATCTACTGCTTCTTCAATAGGCATTACGTTAGCGAGTTTGAAGAAAGCGGACTGTAAGATTGTGTTTGTTCTCTTACCCATACCGATTTCGATAGCCTTGTCGATAGCGTTGATTGTATAAAGTTTAATATTGTTGTTTGCGATATAACGCTTAGCTTCAGCGGGCATATGCTCGTTGAGTTCTTCGTCGGACCACTGGCAGTTAATCATGTAGATACCGCCGGGCTTAACGTCCTGAACCATCTTGTAACCCTTGATAACATATGAAGGGTTGTGGCATGCAACGAAGTCAGCCTGGTTGATGTAGTAAGGACTCTTGATGGGCTTGTCACCGAATCTTAAGTGAGAAATGGTGATACCGCCGGTCTTCTTTGAGTCATACTGGAAGTAAGCCTGAATGTACTTGTCGGTATGATCGCCGATAATCTTTGTGGAGTTCTTGTTTGCACCTACCGTACCGTCACCGCCGAGACCCCAGAATTTACATTCTACGGTACCTGCTGCGGATGTAATGGGTGCGGGCTTGATTTCAGTTAAGCTTAAGTTGGTAACGTCATCAACGATACCGATTGTAAATCTTGCCTTGGGAGCATCCTTGGCAAGTTCTGTATAGATAGCAAAAATTGAAGAAGGACATGTATCCTTTGAACCGAGACCGTAACGGCCGCCGATAAGCGTAACATCGTTAAGAGCAGCTTCACGAAGTGTGGTTGCAACGTCAAGGTATAAAGGCTCGCCGAGGGAACCGGGCTCTTTTGTTCTGTCAAGAACAGCAATCTTCTTGGCTGTCTTGGGAAGAACCTTAAGAAGTGCGCTTGAAACCCAAGGACGATACAAACGAACCTTAATAAGGCCGACTTTCTCTCCCTTGGCTGTTAAATAATCGATTACTTCTTCCGTTACGTCACATACGGAACCCATTGCGATGATTACTCTGTCTGCATCGGGTGCACCGTAGTAGTTAAACAAATCATAATCTGTTCCGAGCTTGTCGTTGATTTTCTTCATATACTTCTCAACTACAGCGGGAAGCGCTTCGTAAACCGAGTTGCAAGCTTCTCTGTGCTGGAAGAATACGTCATCGTTTTCATGAGAACCTCTCATAGCGGGATGCTCGGGATTGAGAGCATGTGCACGGAATGCTTCAACTGCCTCCATATTGCACATTTCCTTGAGATCTTCGTAATCCCATGTTTCAATCTTCTGAATTTCGTGGGATGTACGGAAACCGTCGAAGAAGTTAAGGAAAGGAACTTTTCCTTCGATTGCAGCAAGGTGAGCAACGGGTGAAAGGTCCATAACTTCCTGAGGGTCTGATTCGGCAAGCATTGCGAAACCTGTCTGACGGCAGGCGTAAACATCGGAGTGATCGCCGAAAATGTTAAGCGACTGTGTAGCAACGCAACGAGCGGATACGTCGAATACGCAAGGTAACTGCTCTGCTGCTATTTTGTACATGTTGGGAATCATAAGTAAGAGACCCTGAGATGCGGTAAATGTAGTAGTGATGGCACCTGCTGCAAGTGAACCGTGAACCGTACCTGCGGCACCTGCTTCAGACTGCATTTCGGATACTGTAACAGTATTGCCGAAAATGTTCTTTCTTCCTTCAGCCGACCACTGATCTACGTAATCAGCCATGGGTGAGGAAGGTGTGATGGGGTAAATGCCGGCTACTTCAGTAAACGCATAGGCTACATGAGCGGCGGCGGTATTACCATCCATTGACATTTTTGTTCTAGCCATTATATTTGCCTCCTTAATATTTTTGCACTTTTAATTGAAATGATGTCTTGCAAGAAACCATTATCGATAAAAATTATAGAATAATTTCCTCTTTTTGTAAACAAACAATTGCGCCCGTTTGCCCAAGAAAAAGCGAAAAAATCTTCGCAAAACGATTGATTAAATTCTTTTCTTCTCTTAATATATGAAATAAGTCTGTTTAAGGCTGAATTTTTTAAAAGAACGGGTATATAACATGTCATTTGGTGAATTTATAAGAAAAAACGGATTAAAAGCTCTTCTTTTCGGTCTTATCGTCGAAATGATATACTCTCCCGTGGTATGCACGAACAATTATTGTGCCGACCTTGAATACGTGGCAGGCACCAAAGGTTCGATATATAACTGGAACGAACTCGGAAGATATACTCTCCTTCTTATCAAGAAACTCTGCTTCACACCCTACAACCCGGTTTTGGAAAGCATTCTTTTCGTGATTATTTCTTTTGCTGCCGTCACTTCCCTTGCTTACCTTTTTTATCTTACGGCCGAAAACTTAGAATCCCTTGTCTGTTTCATCCTTTCCGCAGCCGCACTCGTTTTCCCTACTTTCGCCGAACAATATTATTTTAAATTTCAGTCGGCCGAAGTTTTTTTCGGAATTCTTCTTTTAATCTTTTCCGGTATTTTGCTTATAAAATTTTTTAAAGACAAGAAACCGCTTTTATTTGTTTTTTCGATTCTTCTTTGCGTGCTTTCCTTCGGAATCTACCAGAGCATGTTAAACATAATCATGATTATATACGCGGGAACTTTCACGGTTTTCGCTTTGGAAAAAAGATTCAAGGACACGGTTAAAGACGCCCTTTGGTATGTTCTTCTTTTCTTTGCCTCTTTTTTGATAAACAAAATTATTACGATGTTTTTTTGCGACAGCGGAAGTTATTTCTCGGATAAAATCATGTGGAAAACCTACCCTTTTGAAACATGTTTTCATTTTGTAAAACATTACTTCAGAGTTGTTCTTCTTGCGGAAAAAGCCACATATTCTTTTTCTTTTATAATATCCGTCGTTCTCTCCCTTATAGCGCTTCTGATTCTTTCGATTAAAACAAAGAACAAAGCGCTGACGGTACTTTTGGGAATCTCCGGTCTTATCATACTTCCGTTTTGCATTGCGATAATTCAGGGATTCGAGCCCGATTCGAGAACGCAGCTCGCCCTTCCTTTTTCCGTAGCTTACCTTATATTGTTTTCGATAAAAGTTTTTACAAAATACCTCTCCATGTTTAAGGAAAACACCGAAGGCGAAGAGAATGCCAAATCGCAGAGGAATTTTAAAACCGCGGCGTTTTTTATTTCTTTTTTCATTCTTTTGCTTAATCTCGTTCCCACCGCCCGCCTTGTATATTCAAGAAGCGTTATAAACAAAGCCGACAATCTTCGCATCGAAAAAATCGCTTCGGATCTGGAGAATTATAACTGCTCGGCATTTTCAGACGACTCCTCTCCCGTAATTTTCATAGGAAAGCTCGAGGGTGAGAGCAATTCGTTATCCGTAAAACCCGACGAAAAAAACAGAGATTATATTTTAATCTCTGTCTTTTCTCTCGATGCCGATACCGAACCGAAGTTTTTCTTTTCAAGCAACCGAATTCTCGGCGCCATGGAAAATGCCGGATATTCTTTCAAAAAGCCTTCAACAAGCGAATTCGTAAAAGAAGCCGAATCTGAGGCAAAATCCCTTCCTTCGTTTCCGGACGACGGATATATAAAAGAATTCGACAATTACGTATTGGTTAATCTTTCCAATACATCCGAATAATTATTACCAAACTTCATAATATTCGTAAGAGCCCTGAATCATTCCGTAAGAGATTATGTTTCCGGGCTTTTCTTTTTCAAGAAGATCGATGAATTTCCGGACTTCGAGTCCCTGTCCGCCCGGAATCAAACCGAGGTCATCCGTTTCTTCCCTTAAAGCAAAAACGTAAATATTGTAGTCATGAGGGCTTTCCGGGAAAGGACCGTCATATCCGCTTGTTTTGTCATATGCTCCCTCTTCGACCCTCGTGCCTTCCACCGTTTCAAACCAATGCAGATGATTGTTCTGCTCGTCCAAATCAATCATAATAATCGCATACTGCGCGGCTCCTTCAACTTCTTCCCATGAAAGGCCGGGACTTAAATTTCCGTTTTTTGTGCCGCATTCTTTTTTCCATTCTCCGAAAACAAGACTTTCGCTTGATACTTCAAACGTATCGATCTCATCAATCGACAAAGCATCCGATAAATCCGAATCGCCCTCCAATATCTTCTTTGCCGAAAGATTGGAAATATATTCGTATCCGTTTGCAAAATCCATATAATCTTCGCCGTTTTCGGTTACAAGCTTCAGGGAAAAATTGCCTTTGTCGTCGGTTTTGCCCTCCGTGCATTTGAAAGAAACTTCCTTCACCGTATCCCCGCTTACAAAATACAAATCCCCGCTGCAATTCGTTCCGATTTTCGCCTCAAAAGGTTTCTCTTCGTCCTTAAACGCGCTTAATATATTCATATTCTTTTTAAAGCAGACGTACAATTCTCCCGTATCTTCTTTTGACACTCCCTCAAACCAATCGGAAATATCCCTCGAAGCATCGATTTTTTTATGCCATCCGCTTCCGCTTATTCTTTTGTTTTTAACAGTCCATTCGCTCCATTCGTTTGATACGAGTTTCCACTCACCGCCTTCTTCCTCGAAAACGGCATCGAATTTTACTGTCTGCGCCACCATTCCCGTAGGATTGACTATATCCGTTTTGTATGATACGAAATCCTTCACCTTACCGTCTTCGGCTTTTACATCGTGGGACAAAAGAACCGTTCTCTCATATGAATCCTTTTTAAGCTTTTCCGATATGACCTTCAATGGTACTTCTTTTTCGTATTCTTTGTACGTATCGTCGACTTTTATTATTCCTCCATAGATAAATGATTCTCTCTCTTTCGGTTCTCCTATTGTTATTTCCCTTGCATCAGGCTCTTCTTCGGATGTTATATTTGCGGTTTCGTTTTCACTGACGCCGCATCCGAAAAACAAAAGAAGCGAGAGAATCAAAACCGAATATACAAAAAAATTGTGCATTCCTTTCTTTGTCATTGTATCCTCCTTATAATACACGTGTTATCCGTTACACATATATTACGAAAAGAAGATCTGTCGCCAAAGAAATAAATGCACAACTAATAGAAATATCTGCACTAAGAATTTTGCTTTCGGTATAAGGAAGGCGTGCAGCCGGTCTGTTTTTTGAATATTTTGGTGAAATAATTCGAATCCGTATATCCGACGCGTGCGCTCACTTCGCCTATGGGAATTTCCGTATTTGAAAGAATCGATTTGGCCATATCGATTCTTAAATCGACAAGATAATTAAGCCAGGTTTTCGATGTTTTCGAAACAAAAATCGAATTTAATTTGTTTCGGTTTATATTGAAATTTCCGGTAATGTCATCAAGTGAAATATCATCTCCCAAATGCTCATTCAGATAATCCGATATTTCAAGAAATATTTCTTCATCCTCCGAAATTTCTTTGTGTTCATCCTTTAGAGAGAATATGTATTTTACGTAGAAAAGAAGTTCCAAAAGAAAAGATCTGCTTCGGCAGGGCCAGAGGCCGTCATACTGAAGCGTCAGTTCCCTCTCCGTCAGTTCAATCAGATTTTTCACTCTAATCATTTCGTTCATGCCAAGAGGAAATATCTTGTTTTCAAGCCCTATCGTCTTGAAGAAATCACGAACGAGAAGATAATCCTGATATATTGTTTTGCCGAAAGTTTCCTCGTAAACATCGCCGTAAAGATCTTCAAGAGTGAATTCTTCCCTAACGACCGTCGGATTGAAATAAAGGATCCTGTTGCTTCCTTTTTTAACCGTTTCAAAACCCGAAACTTCCTTATCCGACAAAATAATAAGCGAAGGAGTTTTAACCGTATAAGAACCGGCGGCATCGCTTAATCTTATTTCGCCTTTTTCGTGAAGTATTATTTTAAATAACGTATCGTTTGTTACGTCTTCGGAAAGCTTATCGCATGTCTCGACAGCCATTAAAACGACTCTGTTCCAGTCAGGATTGTAACTTCTTGTATATAGATTCATAATTATTTCCTCTCTTAAAAAATTATATCTTTTAAAGAAGACTTTTACAATATAAACAAAAAAAGGTTCGCCCGACATACGGACGAACCTTTGAATTTTTTAATTCAATCAGCCTTTTTCAAGAGCAAGGGTTCTTGTTGTAAGGTCGCATACTTCTGCGGGACCGTAGTACTGAATCGCACCGGGGAATGTGAAGCATGTTTCAACTGCCCACTCTTCACGATGAGCTTCGAAGTATTTGAAGGGCTTGCCGTCAAGTTCAACGAGAGCTTTTCTGATAACGGGCTTGTCTTCACCGTTTCTTCTTTCCATATTCATCATCTTTGTAATGGGCATACCGCCTGCAACCCATTCTTCAGCGGGCTTGGAAATATTGGAAACCTTTGAAAGATATCCGGTATAACCGTACTGAATGAGCATGAATGCGTTGTATCCGAGCGAGTAGCAGTAGTCTGCATCGAAGTTTGAAGGGAATGCACATCTTCCTTCATAACCGAAGAAATGATGCTGCTGACCGAATTTGCCCTTGTATGTTCCTGCTGCTTTTCTCTTTGCAAGTTCATTCTTAACCATTTCGGAGAAGAGTTTTTCG
>JAEEGI010027044.1_pt1 | contig 11004 bp, 7 predicted proteins | sample 8958751 | NCBI WGS metagenome assembly JAEEGI01 (sample SAMN16246545, study PRJNA631951) | gut metagenome | biome: gut microbiome; feature: rumen; material: KS-attached | host: Bos | place: Iran: Karaj | collected 2018-10 | reverse complement strand
CCCGGCAGAAACTCCGGTAGAAGTAGTAGGCCCAGATGGAATCCTGCAGCTCGTAAGTCGGCAGGCCGAAGCCCACGCGCAGGTTGTACGGGATGAACGAGGCGCTGACGGTGCGGGACGGGAAGATCCCCTCGCCGACCGAGAGCATAATGACGTTGCGGAAGTCGAGGGCGCGGGTCTCGAGCGGGCCCATCACCTGCAGGCCGCTGAGCGGCTCGCCTTCGAAGGGGATCTTGATCAGCGCGACGGCCTGCGCCAGCAGCCGGAACCAGGTGCGGGGCTCCAGCCCGTCGAAATCGAGGCCCACCGATTCGAGATCGGACACGGCCTTGTGGAAATAGTACAGGAACTCCCGCTCGAGCGGCGTCTGATGCTCCTGCATCGCTTCGAGGATCCGGCAGAGATAGGCCGGCAGGTCGCCGGTGCGCTCGACATAACGGAACACGTGGGCGAACAGGCCGCCGGAGGCCGCCAGTTCGGCCGCCGGCATAAAGATGCGGTTTTCGGTCCGGATCTGCGTTTTGAGCGTGGCCACCTGCGCCGCATCGGCCGCTGCCGCGAAATAAGGATGTTCCATCAGGTCCACCACGTCGCGATGGTAGAAGCCCCAGCCATCCTTGCGCTGCCGGGCATTGGCCTGCAGGCGTTCCAGCAGTTCGAACAGCATCGCGCCGCTGCTGGCCGAGAGCGAGTAGCCCATCGTCACGTTGACCTTCCCGATCGCAGCCGGCACGGCGCCGAGCATCGGGAAGAGCAGGTTCTCATCGGGCAGAATGACGGCGGTCTCTTCGGGGTGCGCCAGGGCTCCCGCCTGATTCAACTCCTCGAGGATCTGCATCGCCTTGCGGGTCTGGCCCACGGCCGAGGGAACGCGGATCACTTCGAAGTGTTGCGTCTGCGGATCCAGGGCCGGGCATTCGAAGGGCGTTTTCGAGGGATAGCGTTTGACGTTCTCGCGCAGGAAGCGGCCGGCCGGATTGTCGGGGTCGGTGACCATCGGTCCGGAGAAATCCCAGTAGAAGTCGGCCCGGCCCTCCTTGCGCAGATGGTCGAGCAGCGCTTTTTCGCAGGCATTGAGGGCATTGAGGCCCACGAAGACGAATTCGTCGAACTGCGGGAGGATCTCCCCCGCCGCCGGCAGTGAATCGGCCACGCCGCGATAGATCATCCCGGCATAGGCCAGCCCCTCCGCCGTCAGGCTCGCCCGGAACCGCTCGTACAGCGGATAGAGGATATCCCAGATCTCGGCGAACTTCCGCCGGCTCAGGCTGCCGGCCTGACCTTCGTCATGCCCGGCTTGACCGGGCATCTCCCCGGTGAAAAAGCTGTTGCAGAAAGCGGCGATCGCCGCTTTCTGGTCGTCGGTCAGGAAGTCGTAGTCGACGCTGAGCGCCTTGAGGTCGCGGAGGTTGACCAGCAGGCGGCGCACGTCGATGCGGTATTTGTCGAGGTCGTCGAAGTCGCGCAGGAGGATGTCGCCCCAGTAGAGGAATTCATCGAAGGACTCCGGCTCCTTGCCTTCCGGCGGCGGCATCAGGGGCAGGTATTCGCGATAGAGGATGTCGAGCAGCCGGACTTTCTCCGGCGTCTCCTCCATCCCGGCGATCCGGGAGAAAAGTTCGTCGATGGTCAGGACATTCGGCACAAAAACCGGCCGTTCGGCCTGGATGCCGAGCCAGCGTTTGAAGAACGTCCCCGACCTTCGGTTGGGGAACACGAAACACACCCGGTCCAACGGCCCGCGGTGCACAAAACGATCGGCAACTGCTTGAAGAAAAACCATACGATCAACGTTTGTTTTCTTTCTTATACTCCCGTTCCCCTATTTTCTTTCAGTGTTGTTACTACTTTTTTAGTTTGATTCACTTTCGGGGTTATTGTCTCGGGAAACTGTGCCACCCTCGGCAACATAAGAGGGAGGGGCCCAAGCTCCGCTTGGGAGGGGTCGCGCCTTGGCGCGACGTTTCAAGAGACAATAACCCCGAAAAGAATCAAACAACCGATTGAATCAATAGCCGGGCTTTTCAAGAAGTTTGAACATGTTCTTCTTGTAGGCTTCGACGCCGGGCTGGTTGAAGGGGTTGACGCCGAGGACGTAGGCGCTGATGCCGCAGACCTTCTCGAAGAAGTAGAACAGCTGGCCGAGATGATACTCGTCGAGTTTGTCGACCCGGATGTCGAGATTCGGGACGCCGCCGTCGATGTGGGCCATCTTCGTGCCGAGCTGGGCCATGCGGTTGCAGTGCTCCACGTGCTTGCCGGCCAGATAGTTCAGCCCGTCGAGATCCTGCGGATCCGAAGGGATCGTCACCTCGCGGCCGGCATTCTCCACGGTGATCACCGTCTCGAAAAGCATCCGCTCACCGTCCTGGATGTACTGGCCCATCGAGTGCAGATCGGTGGTGAAGATCACCGAGGCGGGGAAAATGCCCTTGCCGTCCTTGCCTTCGCTCTCGCCGAAGAGCTGCTTGAGCCATTCGCCCAGATACTGCAGCTTCGGATTGAAACTGGCGAAGAGCTCTATCTTGCGGCCGCCGTCGTAGAGGAGATTGCGCATCGCGGCATACTGCACCGCCGGGTTGTCGGCCTTGCGGGCGCCGAGCGCCTTCTCGGCATCTTTCGCACCCTTGACCATCGCCGCGACATCGAAGCCGGCCAGCGCGATGGGCACCAGGCCGACGGGCGTCAGCACGGAGAAGCGGCCGCCGATGTTGTCTTCGATGACGAAGGTCTTGTACCCTTCCTGGTTGGAAAGCGACTTGAGGGCGCCGCGGGCCTTGTCGGTGATGGCTACGATGCGCTCGCGCGCCTCGGCCTTGCCATAGGCCTCTTCCAGATGGTTCTTGACCAGCCGGAAGGCCACGGCGGGCTCGGTGGTGGTGCCGCTCTTGGAGATCACCACGCAGGCGGCGTTGCGGACCTTGACCAGGTCGAGCAGTTCGGCCGTATAGTCTTCGGAGAGGTTTTCGCCGGCGAACACGACCTTCAGGCCGTGCGTGCCCAGCTGATTGGCGAAGGTGTGGCTGAGGGCTTCGATGGCGGCCTTGGCGCCGAGATACGAACCGCCGATGCCGATGACCACCACCAGGTCGATGTCTTTTGCCAGCCAGAGGTCCACCACGCCGAGGCAGTCGGCGATTTCGTCTTTGCCGATGGCGGAAGGCAGATGCTGCCAACCCAGGAAATCATTGCCTGCGCCGCTTTCTTCCTCAAGAACGACCTGAGCGGCAAGCGCTTTTTCTACGTATGCCTGGAACTGTTCCTTGCCGACGAAGGAATCACATCCCGTTAAATCTACTTTTACCATATTGTTGCGTTATTTTTTGTGTTTGTATTGTCAGGAAATGTTGGAATAGTCCTTGAACGCCGTGTCGAGCCGGAGCGCGTGGAGCTGCAGGTCCAGCAGCCGGTTCTGCGGCTTCTCGAGGAGCGGGTCGTCGGCGAGGATCTGCTCGCCGAGTTCCCGGGCCTCGACCAGCGCCGGCGAGTCTTTCGCCAGGTCGGCGATGTGCAGGTCGAAGGCCAGACCGCTCTGGCGCGTCCCCTCGAAATCGCCGGGGCCGCGCATCCGCAGGTCGGCTTCGGCCAGCTCGAACCCGTCGCTCGTGGCGCACATCAGTTCGATGCGCTGCCGCGACTCGGTGCTCAGCTTGTAGCCCGTCATCAGGATGCAGTACGACTTCTCGGCGCCGCGACCGACGCGGCCGCGCAGCTGGTGCAGCTGCGACAGGCCGAACCGCTCGGCGCTCTCGATCACCATCACGGAGGCGTTGGGCACGTCGACGCCCACCTCGATCACCGAGGTGGCCACCAGGATGTTCGCCTTGCCGCGGGCGAACAGGTCCATGTCGAAGGCCTTGTTCTCGGCCTTCTGCTTGCCGTGGACGACGGCGGTGACGTATTGCGGGGCCGGGAAGGCCTCGGTAATATGCATATACCCCTCTTCGAGGTTTTTGTAGTCCATTTTTTCCGACTCCTTGATGAGCGGGTACACCACGAAGATCTGCCGGCCGAGGGCGATCTGCTGCCGCATGAAGTTGTAGAGGTCGCCGCGGCGGTTCTCCGTCCAGTGGACGGTCTCCACGGGCTTGCGGCCGGGCGGGAGCTCGTCGAGCACCGACACGTCGAGGTCGCCGTAGAGCGTCATCGCCAGCGTGCGGGGGATCGGCGTGGCCGTCATCACCAGCACGTGCGGCGCCACGGCCGACTTCGACCAGAGGCGCGAACGCTGCTCCACCCCGAAGCGGTGCTGCTCGTCGATGACCGCCAGGGCCAGGCACTTGAACTGCACCGTGTCTTCGATCAGGGCGTGCGTGCCGACGATGATCTGGAGTGATCCGTCGAGCAGGCCGCGGTGGATCTCGTCGCGGTCTTTCTGCTTCGTGTTGCCGGTCAGCAGGGCGATCTGCGCCCCGGAGGGAGCCAGGAACTTCTGGATGCTGTGGTAGTGCTGGTTGGCCAGCACTTCGGTGGGAGCCATCACGCAGGCCTGATAACCGTTGTCGAGGGCCATCATGGCGGCCAGCACGGCCACCAGCGTCTTGCCGCTGCCCACGTCGCCCTGGAGGAGCCGGTTCATCTGCTTGCCGGAGGCCACGTCGGCGCGGATCTCCTTGAGCACGCGCTTCTGCGCCCCGGTGAGCGGGAACGGGAGACTTTCGTACGTCTTGTTGAAATAGTCGCCGATGCGGCGGAACACGACGCCGCTCTCTCCGCGCATCCGGATGCTTTTCTGCCGGAGCAGCGACAGCTGCAGGTAGAAAAGCTCCTCGAACTTGAGCCGGCGCTGCGCTCGCGTGAGGTCCTGCACCGAAGCGGGGAAATGGATGCTGTGCAATGCAAATTCCAGCGGGCAGAGCCGCTTCTGCTCGCGGATGTAGGCGGGCAGCGTCTCTTCGAGCGTGCCCGACACCTTCTCGAGCAGCGTGGCGATCATCTTCTCGAAGAACTTGTTGGTGATGCCCGCGTTGCGCAGTTTCTCGGTGCTGGAATACACGCCCATCATCACGCCGGTCTGGGAGAGTTTCTCCTCGGTGGCCGGATCGACCTCGGGATGGACCAGGTTCCAGCTCTGGCCGAAGACCGAGGGCTTGCCGAAGACGATGTATTCGGCGCCGACCTTCAGCTTGTCTTCCATCCACTTGAGCCCTTTGAAGAACACCAGGTCGATGGTGCCGGTCCCGTCGGTGAACTTGGCGACCAGACGCAGCGCACTCCCCTTGCCCACCTTCTCGACGCGGGTGACGTGGCCGCGGAGCTGGATCCAGGCCGACGAGGAATCGATCTCCCGGACGCTGTAGAAGCGGGAGCGGTCGATGTAGCGGAAAGGGAAGGTGTAGAGCAGATCCCGGAATGTGCTGATGCCGAGCTCCTTGTTCAGCAGCTCGGCCCGCCTCGGCCCCACGCCGGGCAGATACTTGATGTCACTGTCGAGGATATGCGGCATACACAAATATATGAAATTTTTGTATCTTGCGGAAAAATTGAACGCACCATGAAAGACAAGATTGTTGTAGGCATCACCCAAGGCGATACCAACGGCATTGGATATGAAGTCATTATCAAAGCGCTGGCCGACGCGCGGATCCTCGAGAACTGCGTGATCGTGCTCTACGGCTCGTCGCGCTTCTTCGGCATCTACCGCAAGTTCCTGCCGGAAGTCGAACAGATCGCCACCAACGTGATCAACGCCGCCGAGGACGCCCGCTCGCGCCGCATCAATATCATCAACGCCGTGCCGGAGAGCATGGCCATGGAAATCGGCCAGCCGACGGCCGACGGCGCCAAAGCCGCCATCCTGGCCCTCAAGGCCGCCGTCGCCGACGCCAAGCGCGGCGCCATCGACGCCATCGTCACCGCCCCCTTCAACAAACACACCGTGGCGGAACTCGGCTTCGGGTTCCCCGGCCACACCGAATACCTCATCCACGAATTCGGCCAGGAAGACGGCCTGATGTTCCTCTGCTCCGAGAACCTGCGGGTCGGCGTGCTCACCAACCACCTTCCGCTCGCCAAAGTCAGCGCCGCCGTCACCGGCGAGACGATCCTCAGCAAACTCCGCCTGATGAACGACTCGCTCCGGCGCGACTTCGGCATCATCAAGCCCAAAATCGCCGTGATGGGCCTCAACCCCCACGCCGGCGACGGCGGTTCGCTCGGCACCGAAGAGATCGACACCATCATCCCGGCCATCCGCCAGGCCAACAAGGAGAAAATCCTGGCCTTCGGGCCTTACTCCCCCGACGGCTTCTTCAGCATCCATATGCAGGGGCAGTTCGACGCCGTCCTGGCGATGTACCACGACCAGGGGCTCATCCCGTTCAAGGCCCTGGCGTTCGACAGCGGTGTGAACTTCACCGCCGGTCTGCCCATCGTCCGCACGTCGCCCGACCACGGCACCGGCTACGACATCGCCGGCAAGGACAAGGCCAACTCCGGGCCGATGCAGCGCGCCATCTTCGCCGCCATCGACCTGAGCAACAACCGCCGCAAATTCGACGAGATGCACGCCAATCCGCTCGAAGTGCGCCGCTTCGAAGGCCCGCGCTACGAGAAGACCATCCTGCCTGAATAGTGACCCACGCACCCATCCAGATGTACACCGACGGGGCCTGCAGCGGCAACCCCGGCCCCGGTGGCTACGCCACCATCCTGCGCTGCGGCAGCTACGAGAAGGAGCTGTCGGGCGGCTATGCCGTCACCACCAACAACCGGATGGAACTGCTGGCCGTCATCACCGGGCTGGAAGCCATCCGCTGGGAACAGGCCGACGTGACCATCTGGAGCGACTCCTCGTATGTAGTCGACGCGGTGGAAAAAGGCTGGGTGTTCAGCTGGGAACGGAAAAACTTCGCCAAAAAAGCCAACGCCGACCTGTGGACGCGCTTCCTCGCGGTCTATCGTCGGCATCACGTCCGCTTCGTCTGGATCCGGGGGCACAACGGGCACCCGGAAAACGAACGCTGCGACCGGTTGGCGGTCGCAGCGTCCCAGGGGCCCGATCTGCTCACGGACTCAGGATACACGCAGGAAGCGTAAGGCCTTGAGCATCCAGCGCGGCATCGACTTGTGGTCGTCGCGCTTGGTGAAATTGATGTAAATCCCGTATTTCTTGGCTACCGGAATCCGGAAGGTCTCCACGAACTCGATGAGGGTTCCGTCGGGGTCTTCGATATAGGTGAAGTGGCCGCCGGCATCGCCCATGCCGAAGTCGGCGCCGCTGTCGCAGACGAAGGGGTGGCCGGCCGCCTTGCAGTCGGCTTCCACGGCGTCCATATTGCGCACGTCGAAGCAGATCTGGATATAGCCGGGGTCGCCCCAATAGCGGTTCTCATAGAGTTTTACCACGGGGGCGTCGAGGGCCTGGACCAGTTCGAGGTGGGAAGTGCCCATCAGCGGGGAAAGCGGGCCGTCGAACGGTTTGGTGCGCTCCAGCATTACGCGGCGAACCTTCCGGTCGCCGCCCGGAACGCCTTCCATATCGGCGAACACGCCGGTCTCGTCGACGCGGACCTTGTCGTAGCCCAGCACCTGGCCGTAGAAAGCGATGGAGCGGTCCATGTCGCTGACGCCCAGCACGGCGCCGCCGGCGCCGCCGGTGGCGAAGGTCTTCGAGGGCTGGAAGACATAGTCATCTTCCTCGATTTCCAGGATATTGTCCCACGGGTCGGCCATATAGAAATGGGCCAGGCCGGCGAAGGATTTCTTCGGCGCCGAGAGGAGGCGGAGCCCCGCACGGACGAAACGTTCATAGGTAGCCGGCACATCGTGGCATTTGATCTTGGCAATGAAAATGCCCAGGTCGCCCAGCTTCGGCTGCTGTTTGGGATAATTGAGGTCACGCCCCCGCGGCTCCCAGATCTCGAGGCCGCCGCCACCCTGGAGGCTGATGGCCAAAATGGCATAGCGCGGCTGCGGCTTCCCGCCCGTATAAGGCAGCATCCGTTCCGCCACCCCTTCGTCGACGACGACCGGAATGTCGATCCCGAAATGTTCCCGATACCACTTCCACGACTCATCGGCATTCTTCACGCCCACCCCCACCTGCTGCAGTCCGCAAATAACTTTTTCTTTCATAACAATATAACTAGTCAGATTCTTCCCGAAAACTCGGATTCTTCCTACAAATATAGTGATTTTTCGCAACTTTTCCGCCTCCCCTCCTCCCCATCTCCCATCCCCCGTGAGCGAAACCGCCCCTCCCACACCCCAACCCCTCCATTTCCGCCCTCCGGTGTGTGAAATCAGCCTTTTCGCTCACCAGACCATCATTTTTCAGCCATCGGTGTGTAAAACAAGGCTTTCCGCTCACGGGAGCCCTCTTCGGATACCCTCGGTGAGTAAAACAGACCATTTTACTCACCAGACCTTGTTTTTCGACCATCGGTGTGCGAAACAGGCCTCTCGGCTCACCAGGCCATCGTTTTTCGGCCGGTGGTGAGTGAAACGGCGTGATTTGCTCACCGATTCTTGGGAATCCACGTTTTTTTGACGAAATTAGCATTTTGATGAAACGACTCAGGAAAGACGAAGCTTTGTCGCTCTATTGCGATGCGCCGCTTGAAGATCTCTGCGGGCTGGCACAGGTTGCCCGGTTCGAACACGTTCCGCAGCAGCGGGTCAGTTATCAGATTGACCGTAATGTCAATTACACCAACGTTTGCCTTTCGGGCTGTAAATTCTGTAATTTCCATTGCCGGCCCGACGAGCCGGAGAAAGCCTATACGCTTTCGTTCGAAGACTATCTGCCGAAGATAGCCGAGATGAAGGCGCTCGGTGGCGACCAGCTGTTGCTGCAGGGAGGATTGCATCCGAAGTATGGCGTCGAATGGTATGAGACACTCTTCCGCCGACTGAAAGAGGCTGAGCCATCGCTTCGACTCAACGCGCTCGGTCCGCCGGAGATTGCGCACATCGCCCGCATCAGCAAGTTGTCGTATCGCGATGTCCTTGTCCGACTCCGCGACGCCGGACTCGATACGCTTCCGGGGGCCGGCGCGGAGATTCTCTCCGACCGCGTCCGCCGATTCCTCTCGCCTGCCAAGCCGTCGGCTAAGCAGTGGCTTGACGTGATGCGCGAGGCGCACGCCCTTGGGATGAGCACGACGGCAACGATGGTCTATGGCCACATCGAGACGCGGGAAGAACGCATCGACCATCTGCTGGCGCTGCGGACGTTGCAGGACGAACGTCCTGCGGACACGCCCGGCTTCCGCGCTTTCATCTGCTGGCCGATGCAGCTCACAGGAACGGAACTCCAACGGCTGGCCGCGTCCTGCCGACTTCCCGACGGCATCGCCCTTCCCGGCGAACCCCGTCGCTGGAATCCCGACGAAGAATTCCTCCGCACCGTCGCCATCGCCCGCCTCGTCCTCGACAACGTCGACCATATCCAGGCCTCCTGGCTCACCGTCGGCCTCGAAACGGGCCTTCGCGCCCTCCACGCCGGCGCCGACGATATGGGCTCGATTATGATCGAAGAAAACGTCGTCTCCTCAGCCGGCTCGCGCCACACCCTCAACGAGACGCCCGGTCAAGCCGGAGGTGACGGGCTCGCCAGCTCCGAGACCGCCGCCGGACTCGCATCCCTCGCCGACCCGGCTGGGGCGCGCAAGCTGCGCGCCGCCATCACCGCCGCCGGCTTCGAACCCTGGCTGCGCGACCAGTTGTACAACCCCCGATAGAATTCCCCCTCTCCCCCGTAAAAATTGCTTTTTTGTCGGATGATTCCGGCAATCGCACCTTATCTTTGTCGTCGGATCGCCAACAGCGGCGAGAGATTTTGCGATGAACGAACGATCCTTTGGAGAAAGAGAGAAACAGTGCGAAAGGCATTATTACGAAATCTGCAGGCGATATGGCCAACTCTGGCACATCAGCACCCCGGGAAACCTGACGGAAACCCTTTTTGTAGAAGATGAAGACTTCAAGTTTGGTGTCTCGAACAGCGCAATCAGCGCCGCCGAGAGCGGACTGGTCATCTTCACCGACCAAATTATGGGCAATCACATCCACACCCTGGGCGGAGGGACAAAATCGCAGTGCACCGCCTATCTGGAAACCTTCACCTACCGGCTCGACAAATACAGCACCCAGCAAGGCAGATTCTTGAAACTCAACGAATTCCGCTGCGACGATCCGATTGAAATCACGTCGCTCGATATGATGCGCAACGAGATTACCTACATCAACCGCAACGGCTATCTCGTCAATCCGTTACACACACCGTTCTCCTACCCCTGGGGCAGCGGATCCGTCTATTTCAACCATTCGCTTCACAGCGATCCGGGAATCCCTTATCAGCAAGTCCCCTATCAGACAAGACGCTTCCTTTGCCGCCGGCGGCTCTTTGAAATGCCAGCCGGCTATCGCTATGGCAACGGTATGATCCTCCCCGATAGCTACGCCCTCTATCGCGACGGGGAACTGATGTTCCGGGATGCCCATCAGTACTTCTATCAGCTCACCCGACATTATGAAGCCTATAGCGAAGAGGCCAAAAGGCTGAGCGACACCATTATTCTGACCGACGAAGAAATCTATCCCGTAGCCCGTATGCTCGCCTGGCGAGACTACAAAATCAAGCAACCGTCCCTGCTCCCATCAGATGCAAAAATCGTCGTAGCCCGAACCCTCCATTCAGACTATCACGCCACTCCCAACCAAATCCGCCGCGTGCTAGGCCTGACCAAAGAAATCGTCCAACAACTCTTCCCTTCCCAAGGCTAGTCGCAGTGAGCGGAGAGGGCGGTTTCGCACACCGGAGGGCACAAACAAGGGCCTCTGTGTGCAGAGGCCCTTGTTTTGCTTACCGCTAAAGGGAATGCGGCAGGGCGAACGATGGCTACAGCTTGAAAGAATCCTTCAACTGGACGGTTTTGTTCATGACCAGGTGGTCGGGGGTGGAGTCGGGGTCTTTGCGGAAGTAGCCGACGCGTTCGAACTGGACGGCGAGGTCGGCGGGGTCGTCGAGGAGGGCGGGTTCGGCCCAACCGGGGCGGACGA
>JAEEGI010027042.1_pt1 | contig 11006 bp, 16 predicted proteins | sample 8958751 | NCBI WGS metagenome assembly JAEEGI01 (sample SAMN16246545, study PRJNA631951) | gut metagenome | biome: gut microbiome; feature: rumen; material: KS-attached | host: Bos | place: Iran: Karaj | collected 2018-10 | reverse complement strand
CCTTTCTTCATTCACGGTCTCTATGACTTCTCGCTCAGTGAGGAATTGCTCAAAACAAATGATAATCTTGCCTTCATCGGATTATCGTTGGCAGTACTCGATGTCGTGCTGATCATACTTATGATTCGTTTCTTCCTGATCTCACGCAAAAAAGAACGCTGTACCAATCAGTTGATCGAAAAGACAATCGAGGTTAATCTTTGATTCTTTTCAATTGCTTGGCTAAAAAGAAAAGAAGAACTATAATGCAAGTCCGTAATAGGAACTTCTTTGGCCATATTTTCTCTCCTTCGGATTGTTTTGAATAAAGATATAAGGAAGAACTTGTTAATCAAACAAGTCGTACCCTCATAACAATCAGCTGAAATCGGATCAATACTATATCCCATTAATCTTGTGTATTAACAAGCTCAAGTGCTTTAGTCAGAAATTCATTCCATGTGATTTCATTATTGGAATATTGGCGACACAATTCATAACCTTCATCACTAAGATAAAGGCCTTCCATTTCTACGGACGCGATTGCATTAGCTAGAGCCAAATCGTTTGACATAAGCACCTCCTGACACCGAGATTATATCACACAAGCGATAGGTTCATTTATATATAAATATGACCGGCATTCTGCCAGTCCATTAGTTTGTTATATTCTTGAATTAAACAAATATAGTGCATGTTTACCCTAAATTTAATGAACAATTTAGTAGAGAAAAGTATATTCAAATATTTGGCGAAGAAACGAAATATATAAGGAATAGATTAACGAATTTGCAAAATGTCTAGCGGCGCTTTTTATCGATATACGGAAGTATTTGGCTCGAACTTATAAATGAAACCAGTGTTCTGGCAGAAAGAAATCCTATCCTTTTCCTTATTTTGAGAAAAGGAGGATGTGCTGTAATGATGAATTATGCAGGACTGGACAAGGAATTACTTTTGGAAAGAGCAGGGGAATTTATAGTAAATGCGAGGAAAAAGAACGGGATAACGCAAGAAGGTTTACTTAGATTGATAGACAAAGGATGCAATCTGAATATGGACAGGAATACACTTTCGCTTATAGAACGCGGCCGAGTGGCAACCAATTGGTTGAATCTGATGGTCATACAACATGTTCTTGGGTTTTCCTTTGATGACTTTATAAGTTTTGTAACTAATCCGGACTCCTAATATTTTGTGCGGACATGGTTTTCGCGATGTGCAATACTCCTTTTCATTATTTGAGGGAGGTATATTTATGTCTGAAAAACTGAGATATGATCCTTTTGGAAATCAGTTGCATACAGGTGAAGGTTTTCGAAATAAAGACCATCTATATGTCTATCGTTATAAGGATTCTACCGGAAAGCGGTGTAGTATTTATGCGAAGGATATTTATGAGCTGAGGAGCAAAGAACGTGATCTCCTTGGGATAATGAAATCTATTTCAGATGTCTATAACCGCGGAATAATTACTCTTAATGAAGCTTTTGACTTCTATATGGGAACCAAGAAAAGCCTCAGAAAAACGACAATCGACAACTATCATTACACATTTGATCATTTTGTGAGGGACCGGTTCGGAAAGAAAATCGTGAATCAATACAAAAGAACGGATATTCTGTTTTTCTACAGGTCGTTATACGATAACAGAATATCGATAGGCACTCTGGACAATATCCAGACACTGATCTACCCGACATTCCAGATGCTGGTGGATGACGGGATCTTAAGTTTCAATCCGGCGAACAATGCGTTGAAAGAATTCAGAAAGAATCACAACCTTCATCACGGCATCAGGCATGCTCTGACAGAGGAACAGGAAACGGCTTTTCTGGATTATGTCAGAAATGCCCCGGAATGCGCACTGTGGCGTAACCTGCTCATTATCCTGTTTGGTACAGGAATGCGTATCGGAGAGTGTTTAGGCCTTCTCTGGGATAATATCGACTTCGAAGAAAGGACGATAACCATTGACCATTCTATAGTTACGTTAAGGGAATCCACAGTTGGCTGTCCGTATCATATCTCTGAACCCAAAACAGAGAGCGGTATAAGAAAGATTCCCATGATTGATGAAGTCTACAATGCCTTCCTTGATGAGTATAGAAGACAGGAAGAAGCCGGCTGGAGTAATATTGCAGTTGAGGGTATCACAGGTTTTATTTTCATCAATAAGGAAGATAGATTGATGAACAAGCAAAACGTAAATCGTGCAATTGAGCGCATCAGGATTGCCTGTAACGAACATTCCCTGCGTTCAAAAGACAGAAAACCCGTTATCATTCCGCATTTTTCCAGTCATCATATCCGGCACACTTTCTGTTCCCGTCTATGTGAGAATGAGTGCAATATTAAGGTTATTCAGTCGATCATGGGTCAAACTGATATCAGGACCACAATGGAGGTGTATAGCGAGGTATCAACAAGACGTCTCAAAGAGTCACTTAAAGAACATCAGGAAAAACTGATGTAAGGGAGATGGTGTAAAACATGGTGTAAAAAAGTGTGAGTTTTTAAGCTCACACTTTTTAAATGTCTTATATTTATTGGGGTTGAAGATAAATTATTTGTCGAGAGGTTTCATTGTCGGGAACTCGACCCGAAAAAATGAATTATCCTCTTATAGTATCTATATATCTCTATTTCTTTAATCCCAAATATCGCCGATAAACCAGAACTCTCTACATCTGTCTGCAAGTATCTGACTGTTAGATGTAAGAAAAGATGTAAGGTTAGATGTAAGAGATGTAAGCTCGATCATCTGAATTATATAAGGCCCGAAGTCGAAATGACCCGGGCCTTTGGAGGGTGTTTGAGAAGGATGTTTGCATCTATCTCTGAGATGATTATTATATCAGGAAATATAATCATTAAGATTCGCTATTTCGCAATTTGGTTCTCCTAGTACACTATCCATGTAATTCTCAAACGGTTTGATTTGCACACGCTTGAATTCATCAGTTACATCGATGTAAGTATCATATGTAATCTGAATATCAGAATGGCCCATCTGTGCAGAAATGAACTTGATTGCTGCTCCCGATTCTAAGAGGCGAGTTGCATATGTATGTCTGAGTATATGACAGGAGAAATGCGGAAGCAGTTCGTTCTGATCTGTAATACCTTTGCTCCGGATCCATTTGTTATAGTCAGTAATGATGTTCTCTATAATCTTATTGAGTTTATTGTAGGTCTGAACATGATTGTTTTTGCCGATAAACACAAAATTCTTATATCCGTCTATTACGTCTATACTTTTAAGTCCAAGGAACTCTTGAAACTTGCGCTCCATATGAAAAGCATCAATTACTGCTTGAGTCATAATGACTTTGCGGATTCCATTTTTGGTCTTGGGAGTACTGATTGAATAATGGTATCCTGATTCATCTCCATGATAGTAATAAACCAGATTATGATTAATGTCTATTATCCCGTTTTCCAGATCAATATCTTTCCAGCGAAGTCCGGTCAATTCTCCAGCTCTTAACCCAGTATTCAGCATTATGAAAAATATCGGATACAGATGCCAATATCTGCCGTCTTCACGCACGAACTTTAAGAAGTTAATCTCCTGCTGTAGCGTAAGAGCATTCTTCTTTTTCCTCTTGTGATCACCATACGAAAGCTTGAGTTCTTTAAGCATGTTATCACACGGATTCTTTCTCAAATAATCGTCGTCAACAGCAAACTGAAATACCTGGTGAAGTACGGTGTGGACATTATCAAGCGTTCCAATCGATAAGCCTTTTTCATCTAAGAGGCTGATATAGAAGGCTCGGATATTTGAACGCTTCATTAGTATTACTTGTTTCTTTCCAATAGCAGGTTTTATTAGCGATTCGAATACCTGAATATAACCGGAGCGAGTACTACCTTTGATGCCTCGCTTAAGCTTTATCCATGTTTCAAATACTTTTTCGACGGTAAGATCAGGCGGAGCATCTTTTAAACCTTCAAGTCTGTCGAGTTGAAGCTTTTGTTCCTTAATTCTGAGTGCGTCAAGATCCTTGGCATAGATGCAATGTCTTTTACCAAACATATCAGTCCATCGATACCCGTATGATCCGTTTTTTAGTTGATACTCGCCAACGTGAAGAACACGCCGCATGTTGTCATACCGCTTTTTATAATACATATGCTAATCCCTTGCTCTGAGCTATATAGATGTTGCGTTCTCAAGATATTCATCTAGCTTTTTACGTTTGAACATCTTTTTGCTGCCGACCCAGAGAATAAGATCTGAATGTGGCTTTGACGCGATTAAGCGTAGCCTATTAACACCGATTCCTGTGTAATCAGAAGCTTCATCCATTGTAAGCAGAGCTCTTTCCCATATCGGAACTTCTCTCGTTTTGTTATACGGTCCTCTTTTGTTTCCCATAATTACCTCCATTGCTTAAACAGCCTTAGATTCGAATACCTTTTCAACCTCGACAAGTGATTTATCAACCATTTCTTTTGTACAGTCTGCGTAGATGTTCAAAGTAGTGGTGATATCGTCATGTCCGAGCCATTTCTGAAGTACCTTCACGTTGATCCCTGCTTCTATGCAGCGTGTCGTGAATGTATGCCTGAGTGAGTGACAAGAGAAGTCGGGAAGCAACACTTCCGGTTCTGGATCCTTTTCAAATTCAGCATAATTGCAGTCCCTGATTATTCTTTTAAGTGCTTTGTTGAGAGTTCCTTGATGAAGTGTCTTTCCATCTTTATTAAGGAAGATGAAATCTGTATATCCGTCAACCTGAGCATTGCATTTCAGACCGGCATCTTCCAGATATTCTCTTTGCATTTCAAATGCTTCCTTAACAAACCCCATCATCGGGACCTTTCTTATGCTCGCCTTGGTTTTCGGACTATGGCATTCCAGATAGCTATAGCTTTTACCTCCTGGATCACGATGCGAAACACAAACGAGATTGTGATTAACGTCAATGACACCTTCGTCCATATCAATATCACACCAACGAAGACCGGTTATTTCTCCTACCCTAAGGCCTGAACCGATCATTATTGCAAATATCGGATACCAATGTCTGTATACAGCTCTCTTTTTAAGAAAAGACAAAAACAGATTCTGCTCGCTAATTGTAAGTCCATGTTTCTGCTCTGTCTTGTACGAATGAGACTTCTTGATTTCCTTTAGCACATTATTGCTTGGATTTACTGCGATGTAACCGTCATCAATTGCCATATCAAACAGCTGATGAATAACTGACTGTACGCTTTCTAATGTTGTGGCAGCAAGTCCTCTTTCATCCGCAAGGGTATTGTAGAAACGGCGAACATCTGTCTTTTTGATCACATCGATCTTCTTTTTACCGAGACTGTTTCTTACATACATCTCGTACGAGTATTTATATCCCTCGAACGTATTCGACTTGAGGCCGCGCTTTACCTCTTTCCAGATCTCATATATATCATTGAGCGTCTTAAATCTTCCATTGGGATTAAGGCCGTTAACGGTCTTCTTAGTTACATCCAATTCTTTAATTCTCAACTCTTCAAGCGTTTTTCCGTAAACGAAATGGCGCTTGCCGTTAATGTCATACCAATTGTATGAATATGTCCCGTTGGAACGCTGGAGTTCACCTGTCCTAAGGACGGCACGCTTATTATCTTTTCTTCTCTCTTTAGCCATATTGATTACCTCGTTCAATTATTCTGATCTGCCCCTTTTCCTAACAGCAGATATCATCAATACCTGCTGTTAGGGTAACAGGGCTACATTAAATTGTTAATTGTGCGATTTTGAAGGTCGCACACTAATCAGATCGAGTACATACCCTCAAGGTACTTCTCAAACAGACGTCTCTTAATGAGGCGTTTCTCGCCTACAAACAGAACAAATTCGCAGTTAGGATCATCTGTTAGTTTGCGTATCTTGTCTCTGCCGATATTGAAGTAAGCCGCTGCCTCATCAAGAGTAAGATTTGCTTTTTCGTGGATAGGAACATAGTATCTTTCAGATTTATACATAAGCTCACCTCGATAACAATCCGACTACAGCATAGTCGACGCCAGTACGATAATTGCAAAGGTCACATATGTCCTTAGGACCACCTACATTTATGACGCGGAATCCACGATGACGATACGAATTACGACAAACAGGGCAAAGGCAGATGATGTCTCTGGGATTATATGCCGGTTTCTTCTTTTTCCTGCGCTTTCTCTTTTTTTGGCAGGAGGATACTCGCAAGCGGAGATAACTGTCACCTTGAACACTTTTCATGTTCAATACCTTGACCAGAGTACTGTCGATCAACTGCATCAAATCAGGATCATCAATGTGACCGATGAGATCACCGATATCTTCCTGGTCAACTATCTGCATCTTTTCGAGAAAGACCATCGAATCCACCAAAAGGCCGAAACGCTTCTCAAGAAGGACATGTGCACACATCTTCCGCTTTCTTGCCGGAACGATCGGTGCAATGATCGTAGTAGGACTGGATGTGTTGAACTTATCGTGCTGAAGCACTAATGCAGGACGGAGTCCGCTCTTATCGGAACCGGGTTTTTTCCCAAAATCGTAGAATACGATGTCACCACGCTTAACTGAGTTAGTAATCATGCTGCCACCCCCAACTCTACGAAGATGTCATGAACCTTTGGCTTGGCTCTGACAATACTTGCGCGAACTGACCAATGGGAAACGCCTTCTTGCTGAGCAATTTCTCTTGCCGTGTACCCAATTACATAGCGCTTGTAGATCCTTGAGCCCTCGTTGTCAGGGAGTGCACGAAGCTTCTTGAAAATGCACGCTAATGTGAATTTCGACTCACAGATGCGAGCAGGATTCGCCATTTCATCTACCAAAAGCAATGCTGATGATTCGAACGCAAATGCATCATGATAATCTCCTTCTCTGGTGTGTTCGCGATGCTCATTCTTGTCATAATCATGAAAAGCTGAATACATCTTGCCTGTAAGATAAATACATGGCCTGAATGATTCAGTTTCTTCACCGAAATTGGCCAAGAATTCTTTCTCTGAAAGATCGGTAACAATTGCATAAGGAATGTCACCGGTATATCCGTGATATTCAGTTTCAAGGTTGATGATTACGTACTCGTCCTTGTATTCTTTTTCTTTCTTTTCTGTATTTATTTCTGCCATAATTCTTCTCCAAAAAATTTAGTTTTGTGTTGAACGAAATTTCCGAAGAACTATGGGTAGCGATCAAAATAAGGAGCCCACTTGTTATGCATAAAAAAGCCTCTTTCCCGGACTCAAGGGAAAGAGGCAAGACATACAAGTTAGATAAAAAAGGCGGCGTGCGATTAGATATCAGGAGATCCGGTTATGGATCAACCATTTTTATCTAACTCGCACGTCGCCGGCGTCACACCCGCGCTACCAGGTGGCCCTTTTATCCGTAAGTTATGTCTATTCATTATGTTCGGCTTCTACTCCCCTGCGGCGGGGAGTACAGGGTAGGGATCTTAGAGGCGGCGCCTCTTCGAAACTATCCTGAAGTATTTGATGTTTATAGTGCGATACTCATGACACTTATTGCAGTACATGGTAGTGTGCCCTTGAAGATCATCAAAAGCTATCATCATGCTATTCCTGCATTCGGGACATCTTACTGTTCTCGAATTAAGCCCTTCCGGTTCAGTCAGAGAGTTATTGACTTTATGGTATTGGCTCGATGCATTTCCTTTTATGATGCGGTACTCATGACACTTGTTGCAGTATAGCTTTGCGTGACCGTTAAGATCTTCAAATGCTTGCATTATCCTGTTTCCGCACTCAGGGCATCTGATTATTCTTGAACTGAGTCCCCTCGTTTCCGCTAGGGAATCCCGCGCTTTGCGCATCCGATAGTTATAGTTCTTGTCTTTATTCATTAGGATTTTCTCCGATTACTTTCTCTTCAACATAAGTTTCCAATATTCCATCAATGAGGTAGCCCATATGCTTAAGTCTGATGAACATAGTCTCATATGCGACTCCGAATACTTCAGCCATGTATTTGATCTTCTTAATGTCTTCGCCGGCAAGGATGTCACCCTGATACTTTACGATCTTCTCACCGTCGTAAAGCTTAAGCATAAGCATTGCAACCATTGCTTCGGGCATAAGAATACTTGCAGCAAACTTGTTGGCTTCAAGCTCATGGTATGAATATCTTTTCTTCATAGCCGGAGCTGTGGTAAGTACTACTCCGCCAACATGATTAAACTCTGCCTGGACTTTTCCTGTCATACGATTCTTGATGATGTGTCCGGCCTCGTGTGCTATGCAGAACCTTCTGCGGTTATCGAGGTTAGGATTTGTCGTCAGATACTTATCGATAACGATAGTATCCTTGGGGAAGACGACCCATTCGCTTTTGCCGTTCCTGATGATCGGGATAGCCTGAATTCCGTCTGAACAAAAGCCCATGCAATCATCTTCTTTATCAACTTCTACCAACGAATTGGAGTCAATGCTCTCGTAGACTACTTTGGCTCCGAGGATCTTCTCTACGAATTCTTCAATATTGATCCTGCTAACGATAAAGCCTTCCTCGAACTTCTTTTCTGTGTAGTTATCTGTGAGGACGTTGCAGATGCTGTCGATCTGCTTATCATTAAAATAGTTTGCGCTTAAGTAATTGTTGTTTACCTTCATGATCTTTTCCTTTCTATCTTTGCTTTGCCGGCTAAAGGGAATAACTCCGGCTAAGCTACGAAATATTTGCCGAGTTGTACCAGCACAAAAGAGCACTTTTTCTTTTGCGATAGTTTCTTCTTTAAGTTGTAATGGGGCTGTACTACAACTTGGGTCCTGTGATCCCAAGTCCCGGACCACTGGGTTCGATCTGATCCGGCAGGGCAGGGGATTTATATAAGCCGAGCAGGATTCTGATAATTGCATCTCTTCTCAGAATGCTGTTTATCTTATGCATCTCTACCTCCCTCGCTTTCTTCAGATCATTTACAAGAACGTTTGTTCGATTGCCTTGTGACTAGATTATACGAGGCGGCTTTTTGCATTGCAACAGCTATTTTTTGACCTGTTAAAAAATGCTTACACCTTGAGGGTTTCGATTCCCGAAAAGCCTTATTTTACAGGCTTTGTAACAGTGTTATAGTCTTGCCATCTCCTTGGATACTCGGCGGACATACTGCTCCTGAACCTCTCTGCTCCCGGCAAGGCGGACCTTGCCGTCGAAGCCGAACAGCCAAGCAAAAAAGACGTTATTCAGCTGCACCTTTACCTTGGCTTTGTATGTAGATCTCTTGATACAAGTAATCTCCAGGTCCTGGCCAAAATGGTCAACGAGATTGCCAATGACACTTTCATCGCATTCCAAAACCACCTCAGCATCGTCGCCGGTCATCATGCGCATTGCTTCCTTGGTGTACTTGTCCGTATAAAGATAATCGGGTTCGGGTATGCATTGCTTATTAATGGTCTTCGGAATCTCGCTTATATGATCGATCCTGAATGCAGTTATCTTCTCATGCTTTTCAGAGTATCCGATGACATAGTAGAAATCATTAGAGCACATGAGCTTGTAAGGAGACAGCTTATACTCTCTCCCATTGTTCTTCATTCGCTTACCTGAAGAAGTAAGGTAGTCATAGTACTTGAAGGAGATCTGCTTCTTGTCTGCGATAGCCTTAAAGATTTCATCAATGATATAGAAGACCTTCTTGTTGCTTGTTTTAGGGACGTTCTCGATACAAGCATTATTCAAAAGCAAGTCTGCTGAAGGACCGGCAAGATTACAGATCTTCCTGACTAAACTTTCCGTTTGCAGCTCACTTATTGATTTGACATATTTGACCATGTCACGAAGGAGCAGAAGTTCTGCTATATCAAAGTCTCTGGATAGCACACGGTACTTGTTCTGTCTGGCTTTTACACACTCTATATCAAGACCACTGGCTATAAGGAGCTCTATATCATCGTAAATCGTCTGACGAGTAGCGGTGATATCGTACCTTTCCTTAAGGATATCCATGATCTCATTAACGGTGATAAGATGTGTCTCGTCAGTGAGTTCGAAAAGGATATCTCTTACGAACATGATCCTAAGATTGTTGTTTGTCTTAACATTCAATTCTTTTCTCATAACAAACCTCCCCTGTGGCAGATTTGGACATAGCTTTTATGTCATTCTGATTACAATACTGTAGTAAGTATACAGGGTGGCATGGTCTATTATTGGGACAGAAGTGGATGTCTGTTCTGGCTGTTCTGGGTTGTTCGAATTCGTTTGCGCGCGCTGGAGCGATTACTTTAGCCGATTAGTGGTGAAGGCTTCTTATTTCTTCTTTAACCTTTCTGCCATCAGTTCTCCGGCTATCTCAGAGTATAGTTCATCTTTTCTAATAAGATCTTCAGTCATTTCCGGATCGTCCCAGCCGATGCACTCAACAGCTTCGATTTTGAATGCATTTCTCATATCAGGACTAACAAGAACATGTTCTGTCAGATATGCCGCTCTGTTTAATACGGTCTTATTGAGCTGCATCATTTCGGCGTCAGTGATTTTACCTTCAGAGTGAATGTCTTCAACGACTTCTCTAAACAGGAAGTGTGCCAGGGCCTTAGACATAGCATGTGGGTCACCGGCTACCTGCGATAATAACTGCGCATATGTTTCATTCATAAACTATTTCCTTTCGTATCCTAGGTGGTAAACAAATTCGATAGCGTTTCCGTCAATACCAGTGGTTTGATCGACCCATAGTTCCGGAGTCTCGCTTCTGTCGTTCGGCTTTCATTATGTTCTCAGCTTCTTCTTTAGTTGCATACAAGCGATGACCTTTGAGCCTCATACCGCTACCATAGTTTTCGACCGATCTGAGCGTATAGAAGTCGCCTGAGATACGCATGATCTGCATCTCCATAACGTACGAGTTATTGGAGATTATAAAGACATGCTGTCCGACACTATAGTTCTTTTCAGCCATATAATAATTCCATTTGGTCTTAAACGTCAGCGACCGTAGAATAATTTGATTCTACGGCCGCCAACGGAGTATCTTGGTTGTTATCGAGCAGAAGAGGGTGACGGAGTTACC
>JAEEGI010027037.1_pt1 | contig 11008 bp, 7 predicted proteins | sample 8958751 | NCBI WGS metagenome assembly JAEEGI01 (sample SAMN16246545, study PRJNA631951) | gut metagenome | biome: gut microbiome; feature: rumen; material: KS-attached | host: Bos | place: Iran: Karaj | collected 2018-10 | reverse complement strand
GTCCACGCTCGGAGAGAACGTGCCGAAGCCGTCGAGCTTCACGGGCTGCCCCTCGCGCAACAGGTGCACCAGGCACTTCACCATCTCGCCCAGCACCAGCTGACACATCTCCAGCGAGGAGATCTTGCCGTGCTCCGTCATGTGCTTTGCCAGACCCTTCAGGTTCAGCGGTTCCTTACTGTCAATCTCGGCAAACCACTTGCCGAAGGCCGTACTGTCGTCATTCGTGTTCTGACGCAGATTAATCACCATGGGAATTTCACTTCTTGCCATAATTCCTTTTCCTTTCTTTTTTTCATCGTATTAGATTCCTTTGCGGCGAACTACATCGGGTCACCGCCTCCCGCGTTTTTCAGATCTGATTTCTGATGCAAAGTTACTAAATATATCCATGCACTCCAAGCATTTTTTCACTTTATTCCAAATTATTTTCTGTTTTCACACTCCTTAATTTTTGTGAAATCACCCCTCTCAATCATCGCCCTCACGAATCAACTATCTGTGTTCATCTGTGTCATCTGTGTGACACCCATTTTGCAGGGCAAAATCTTTCTGTGTTTTCTGTGTGACAACCTTTTGCAAGGCAAAACAATTCTGTGCTTTCCGTGATTTCTGTGTGACAATAAATCAATATGTAAAGCAATTTCAGAACCGCCACTTTCACCGTGGAATCCCCGTTTTTCAGCCCATTTTAGCTCTCTGGACTTTCCTTAGGGGAAACCTGGACTTTCCCCTAACGAAACTCCCACTTTCCCCTAACGAAACTTCCCGTTACCCCAAGGCTCTCTCTGCGCTCAGTTCATCTGCTTAAAATATGTAAAAGCTTTTCTTTGTACAGCACGCTGTGACGCAGTGACGCTGTGACGCAGTTGCATTTGCCTCCGTCGAAGTTCAAAATTTCTAACTGTAATTTATATAATATTATATATATAATATATTATATATATAATATTATATAAATCTATCAGCCAAAATCGCCATCCAGAAACAACCTAATGCAACTGCGTCACAGCGTCACAGTGTCACATGCGCTGACGCCGTATCACCGTATCACCGTAACATCTGCGAAAGTGAGAAATGAAGAGTGAAAAGTAAAAATGAATAAGAGATTATGACAGAAGTAAGTATTAACAAAACTATGCACCTCTCCGAGCACTTCACGCTCGGGGAGGTTACCAAGAGCAAGCATGCTGAGATATACAACATCCCCAGTCATGTCGCCATCGAGAACTTGAAACGCGTTTGTGCGTGGTTAGAAGAACTGAGGGCGAGGGCAAAAACCCCGATTGTAATCAATAGTGGTTATCGCTCGCCTCAATTAAATAAAAAGGTGGGAGGATCGCCGACGAGTAATCATCTGACGGGGTGCGCCGTAGATATCAGGGTGGCTGGTATCGAGCAGGCGATGAGATATGCGGTGATCCTGATGGACTATGCAGATGAGACGAAGCAGGACTATGACGAAATCATCATAGAGAAGAATAGTCGTGGGGCTATTTGGCTGCACTTCGCAGTGAGGCCGAGGGACAATCGCAGGAAAATAGCGGTGTTATCTGTTTGATGTTTTATTTATCCAACAAGTCCGGACGGAGGCGGCGGGTGCGCTCCATAGCCTGATCGAGTTCCCACTCACGGATCTTAGCCTCGTTGCCGCTCAGCAGGATTTCGGGCACCTTCCAGCCCTTGTAGTCGGCGGGACGGGTGTAGATGGGAGCAGCGAGGATGTCGTCCTGGAAACAGTCGGAGAGGGCAGACTGTTCGTCGCCGATGACACCTGGCACGACACGGATGACAGCATCTGCGATCATCGCTGCCACGAGTTCGCCGCCGGTGAGCACGAAATCGCCGATGGAGATTTCACGGGTGATGAGATGGTCGCGGATGCGCTGGTCGATGCCTTTGTAGTGGCCTGCGAGGATGATGAGGTTGCCCTTGAGGGAGAGTTCGTTGGCGATGTGCTGGTCGAAACGTTCACCGTCGGGCGAAGTGAAGATGACCTCGTCGTAGTCGCGCTCGGCCTTCAGTGCCGTGATGCAGCGGTCGATGGGTTCGCACTGCATAACCATACCGGCAGAGCCGCCGTAGGGATAGTCGTCGACACGGCGCCACTTGTCGAGGGTGTAGTCGCGGAGGTTGTGCAGGCGGATCTCCGCCAGTCCTTTCTTCTCTGCCCGTGCGAGGATGGACTCGTGGACGAAACCCTCGAGCATCTCCGGCAATACGGTGATAATATCTATTCTCATACGGTCGGCGTCATTTGAGGATAAACTTCTTCTCTTCCTTCTTGGGGGTGGGCTTCGGCTTGCTGACGGGCTTTTGCCTGACGGGCGTGTCGGATCTCCTTTCATTTCCCCTGGCAGCTGATGAAGCATTGCCTCTCACGGGGATGGAGAAGGGGTAGGAGATGGTGGGACAACCGTCTTCGGTGATGAAGACGTTGAAGCGGACGGTGTTCTGCGTGAAGCCGTGCATGATGGCGGTATATCGATCTTCGCTCAACTTGCTGAAGGAACACTCGACGGAGTCCTCGGCTTCGATGCTCACGTTGCGGAAATAGTTCGTATCATCGTTCTGATTGGTGCGGTTGACCTGAATCTCAGCTGTCAACTCGTCGCCATTCAAATGATGAGAGAGCAATTCGACCGTATAGTTTCTGATGTACCAGGCGTTGTAGGGAATCTCTGCAGGCGTGAATTTCAGACCGTCGTAGTTGATGGCGATTCTGGCGTTGGTCTTGGTCTGTCCCAGACCGATGTTATCAGGAATCTGCAGCGTACATTCGTAACTGAGGATGGCGGTCTCGACGTTGCTGATTTCCTGTCGGGTGTCGATGCCCACGGTGCAGGAGTTGTCGAGGCTGGAGAGGGTCATCAAAGGCAACTGCATAAAGGGCGGGCAGATTGCACGGATCTCGGTGTTGACAGTCTTATGCTCGAAGGGGATGCTCTTGTTCCCGTTGAGGGTAAAGCGACAGGAGTGATTGGGATCGATCCTGACCACACCATAGCGGCCATTCATCTTAACCAGTGCGAGGTCGTCCCAGCGACGCTCCACAGCCTCGAACTGTGCCGCGAGCACATCCTTGCCCAGGTGTTTCAGTCCTAAGAGCTTGGTACCTTCAGAGGTGGTGATGGAGATGGGGCTCGACACGGTCAGCACGGGTGGTTCTGGCACGTCAAAAGTCCGTGTGGGCTGACCGTTGTAGGTGATGCCTGTGAGCTGCATCAGGTTGTTGAAGGTCATGTAGCCCTGCTTGAAGTGAATGATGAAACGGTCACCCTCGAAGTTCACTTTCACAGGGCGCTCGTTGGCCATCACACGGGATGTGTTGTCGTCGTAGTCGTCGGTGCTCAGGGGCATGAGCGTCTCGGAACGGTAGTTGTATTCGTAGAAGCGCTTTTTCAGCACGATGATACATCTGCCGTTGCTCGAGGAGGAGATGAAGTCGATGTCTTCCTTGGTGTGGCCGTCGAGTTTCAGGATGGCAGGTTCACCGGTCTTTGCCGACAGCACGTCGAAGGTGTATTCGCCGTCCATGATGTGCTTGGCATTCTTCGGCACTTTCACCCAGGCATAGCCCTCGCTGAAGGGACATGCTTCGTTGTATGGGCCAAGGGGCACAGTCCTCTTGGGAGTGAGATAATAATGGCCAGAGGCGCTCTTCACGGCCAGATAGCCGTCGGAGAAGCGGTCCATGATGTAGGTCTTGAAACCCATGTCGGAAACGTCCTTCACCTTGCCTTGGTCGTCGGTATAGCCCACGAACCTGTTGCCGTTATAGAGCAGGCCCATGTCGCCGCTGTAGAATTCTACCTTGTCGTATTGGATGGGCAGGATCTCCTGCTCCTGGGCATTGACCATACCTTGACGGCCGTTCTTCGAGACGACGTAGTTGCCGTTGTTCAGGGGTTTGATCTTATCGTAGGTGGGGTGGAGTACCCACGAGGCAATCTGGGCTTGTAGGCTGATGCCTGTCAGCAGCATCAGGCCTAAAATCATTTTCCTCATAGCATCTGTCTTAATTGAGTGATCATATCATCGATTTTCTGTTTGAACGTCACGTCCTGCTGGCGTCCGGCTTCCTCGCTGGCCTTCACCAGGAGTTGCATGGCCTTCGCATAGTCGGTTTTCACGATGGTGCCGGTAGCGTAGAAATAGGTGAGCCAGTAGAGTGCCTGGTAATCGGTGGAGTCGGAGGCGGCAATAGCCTTCTCGAGCCAGTTGATCGACTGTTGGTTGATTTCCGGCGAGGTGGGGATGCCGTCGGCGTTGATGCTCCAGCCGAGGCGACGTTTGCGACGGTCTGACTCCTGATCGTTGGGGATGGGGGCATAGGTGTAGGCCATCTCGTGGATAGCGTCCTTGTTGCCTTTCTCCGCCAGGGCAGCCATTCGGTTTCTGGCACTGTTGATGCTGTCAGGATCGTCTTGACGGAACAGGTTCATACACTCCTCAAACTCCTGAGTCTCGGCGAGTTTCAGCAGGGAGTCGGCACTGATGGCAGACTCATCTTGAAGTACAGCCAGAGGCTTGTCTTTGCCTGAGAGTAAGAACCAGCCGGCAGCAAGGCAGGCGATGATGACGGCTGCGATGATGATATAGAGTGTCTTGCCTGATTTCTTGGGTTCGACAGGTGTGTCATCAACAACGTTATTTTTGGCGGATGACGGGCCAACGACAGTACCTTTGACGGGAGTTTTAGCCTGTTGCAGATACTGGTCAGGAATCTGCATGGTCGTTGACTTCGCCGATGATGTCACAGGCTCTGTCTCTGCCTTTGCCTGAGGAACGACGTTACGCAGTTCCGGATGACGGATGGCTCGTGTGGCGATCTCTTCTAACTGCTCGGCTGTCGGACGCTGCCAGGGCTCTTCCTGCAGACAGTTGTCGAGCGTCTTCTTCAGCAGCGGCGAGTAGTCACCTGGCAGTTCGGGTATCTCTGCACCCTTACGCTGTAACAGTCCTCCATCGTTGCCGAAGGGCAGCATGCCGGAGATGAGCTCGAAGACGGTGGAACCGAGCGAGTAGATGTCGTTGGCCATCACGGGCAGGTTGTTGCGCGAGAAGCGCTCTGGCGCCATATAGGAGATGGTACCTGCAGAGAGCAGGGCCATATCCTGATGCGACACACGGCTGAGCGACTGTTTGACCTGCGTGCTGACACCAAAGTCGGTGAGCATGTAGTCGCCGTTGTCGTTGAGCAGGATGTTGGCGGGTTTGATGTCCTGATGGAGCACGGGAGGATTCATAGCGTGGAGGTAGGCGAGGGCACTGGCGCAGTCGCGCAGGAGCTTCCACGCTTCTTCTTCACCCATGCTGCCGACCATCTTTCCGATGTTTCCCCGTTCGCAGAAGGGGAGGATGAGGTAGGGACGGTCGCCGCTGACAGCGAAGAACAGGGGACGGAGCAGATTCTTGTGATTCGCGTTCACCATCAGGGCGAACTCATGCGTCAGCATGTCCTTGCCGTCCTCGTCGATGCCTGTCGTGGGGTTGTAGATTTTCAGGGCAAGGGTCACTCCTGTCTGGATGTCCTTGACTTTCCAGACCTCAGAGAAAGCACCCCGTCCGAGGAGTAATTCTTGTTCGTATCGTTGATCGAATATTGCCATTGTTGTCTATTAGAAAATGTAACCGAGGGTGAAAGCGAAACCACGGAAGCGCTCTTTCTCTTCCGACTTTGTTTCAGGTTCCCAATAAGAGCAGAACGGGGTGATGTCGGCCTTCCAGGCAGCACCGAGGGAGACGCAGTTGCCAATCACAAACTTCAAGCCGGCCTGATAGCCCAGTTGCCAGCGGTTGTAGTCGCTGTCGTACATGTCGGATCCGGAGAAGATTTTCCATGTACGCTGGTTTCCTTGTGCATCCGTCTCGCGCTCTTCGCCATAGATGTTCCATTTCACGTTGATGCCGCCGTAGGGGACAATCCAGAAGCCTTCGGCCACAGGGAAGCGCACACCAAGGTTGAGGGGAATCTTGCCGGAGTAGAAGTTCAGGTTGGTCTTTGATCCGTCGTTATAACGTTCCGAGAACCATGAGCCGCTGGCCTCAAAGCCTATTTCGGTAGTGATGGGCGTGTTGTCGATGACGTAGTTGTAGCTGAAGCCGATCGTAGCGGTATGGAAGGTTCGGTCGTCTGCACCAGGGGCGGTCGTGTGATTCTTCAGGGGGGAGTATTCGCCGTAAAAGTTGCACCATCCCGCCTCATAGTCGTCGATATAGGTAGTGGAGTGGTAACTGGTGTACCGGCTTGACGGACGTTGGCTGTCGTATTCGGGATGATAGTACCCATCGCCATCGTACTGTGCGAACGATGCCTGGCACATGGTGAGCAGGAATGCTACTGCTGTTAGTCTGAATGCTTTCATTTCTATTTTGTGTTATGATTATTCTAATGTGATCTTGCGTGTCTGTTGGAGCCGCCACCACCACTGCTGTGTGAGCTACTGCGCGAACCGCCACCGCTACTGCTTCTCATGCCGCCTCCTCCGCTGCTGCGCATACCACCGCCACTGTGCATGCCGTTGCTGCGCACGCTGACGCTGTAGTCGGAGTTGTAACTGCTACGACGGGGAGGTGGAGCCGAGCGATGGACAGGTGGGGCTTGTCCAGGACGATGACGGGGCACAGGTTCGGCGACCACGTTCTCGTTGGCCACATTGTCGTTTCTGCCCAAAAGGGAGTTGATGGCGTTCGTGGCAGCAGTCCTGTGACGACCGTGGGGGAAGGAGTTCAGATACGACTCATAGTCGTTGATGGACTGGCAGGCGTAGAAGATGGCGTCGTCATTTGATGCATCGCTTGCCGATGGCTGAGGGGTTGCGAGCGTCTTGGCCGGCTTTGCAGGCTGGATGATGATGCGGTCGTCAACCTTGGCAGGTTTGGGAGTCGTATGTATGGGGGCGGATTTTGGTGATTCCGTTGTCGTTTTGGGGCCGAGCAACGGTTGTGGTTTATTATCGACGGGTTTGAGACTCTCCTGACTATTCTTCAATGCGTCGATACGTTGGCGTGTCTTGGAGATCTGGTCTTCGTTCTGCTTGTTGAAGTAGATAACGGCACCAGAGAGGAGGGCAATGGCCAGGCACGCCACAGCAGCAAGGATAAGACCGTTTCGCAGGTTGTTGCTGCTGCTGGTGTGAACAGGTGCTGACGGCTTTGGTGCAGGAGCAGGTTTCTCCGGAGCCTTATTTCTTACAGGTTGAGACGGTTGATAATTAGTGAAATAATGATTGGATGGTTCCGGCTTTATCGGATTGGTCTGAGGCTCTATCGGTAGAGGAGCGATGGGCTTGCCTTGCAGACGGGCCGTCGCTATATCGTTGATCTGGGCAGCTGTCGGACGGTTCCAGGTCTCGGCTGCCAGACAGGAGGTGACGAGATTGATGAGCTCAGGGGAGAAGGGTCCCTCGATGTTTGGGATGCGTGCGCCGTTCAACTGTACGCAGCCTCCCATGCCTTCCCACAGCACGTCGCCTGTCATCAGTTCGTAGAGCGTCATACCGAAAGCCCAAATGTCGCTGGCCAGTACGACCAACGGCTTCTCTGAAAAACGCTCTGGTCCCATATAGGCGATGGTTCCTGAACTGCTGATATTGTTGTTGGTGCGGCTCATCTTCGTCCGGAAGCTACGGCTGATGCCAAAGTCGGAGATGACATATCGGCCGTCGCTGGTGATGAGGATATTGTCGGGTTTGATGTCCTGATGGACGATGGGCGGCTGCTGACTGTGCAGGAATGCCAGTCCGCCTGACACGTCGAGGATGAACTTCCAGATCTCAGACTCTGGCATCTTTCCGATCTGGTTAGTGACAGAGCCGTTGGCACAATAGGGCATCACCAGGTAAGGACAGTTGTCGTAGACATCAAAATGGTTGATGTTGAGCAGATTGGGATGGCGCAGCTTGTAGGCGACCTTGAACTCGTTGCGGAACTCCTCGAGTCCCTTGGAGTCAAGCGTGCCATAGAACTTGATGGCCACATCGATGTCTGCCAGCAGGTTATGTGCCAGCCATACATCGCCGAAACTGCCTTGTCCGAGCTGACGCTTGAGTTCATAGTGCTCGGCTACGATACTTCCTTCTTTGAATGTCATAGTTACCGACTTTTCTATTTGACGTAACTCATCAGTTTGTCCCAGTAGGGTATCACGGTTGTCATGAAGGCCTGTTTCACGGGATCACTGTCCTTGGCCAGCCAAAGATAGGCTGTGCAGCCGATGATGATGAGCAGGAGCAGAATCAGAAAGAATCTGCCTTTGCCTTTCTTGGCACGGTGCCCGATGATGTCACTGCGGACGGTCGTGGAGAGGTTCTCTTCCTCTTCGGCCTTCTCTTCGTCTTTCTCTTCCTTTTCCTCCTCAGCCTCCGGCTCTTCTTCCGGCTCCTCATCGGTCTGGATGTTGGCCAGGGCGATGGTCACATTGTCGTAACCGCCGGCAGAGAGGGCAGCAGAGATCAACTCGTTTTTGCACTCAATCGGGTCTTCGTGGAACTTGATCATCGTGTCGAGGATCACGTCATCGTGACAGATGCCACAGAGACCGTCACTGCAGAGCATGATGATGTCGCCGTTGTGCAGCTGATAGATGCGTGTCTCGGGTTCTGCACGGCGGTCAACGTCGCCCAGACAACGGGTGATGACGTTTGACAGCGGATGGTCGTGCATCAGCTCGGGGCTCAGTTCTCCCTTGTCGACGAGTTCCTGAACGTAGGAGTGGTCTTTCGACAACAGGATCAGTCCGTGCTGTTTGTTGAGGACGTAGCAACGGCTGTCCCCACACCAGCAGACGTAGGCCTTGTCGCCAAAGATCCATGCCATGACGATGGTGGTGCCCATACCATGGGTAGAGACGTCTTCCTTGCTGTGGTTGAGGATGTTGAGGTCGGCCTCTTTCACCACGTCCTTCATGAACTCCTGGATGTCCTTGTCGTCACTGATGGCATCCTTGATCAGTTCGGGGGTGAATTTTTTCTGTATGGTCTCTACGGCAATGGCTGATGCCACCTCACCCGCATTGGCACCACCCATACCGTCGGCTACGACGAGGAGGGCACCAAACTCCCCCAAGTCGGCATAGGGGCCGGCCTGGGGGATGAGCCATTCAGAAGTGCTGAGGTCACTGGAGACAACGAAATTGTCTTCATTGTTCTGTCGGATCAGTCCGACATTCGTACCTGCAGCCAGTTTGATTTTTACTTCTGACATATTCTGATAAGATTTATCTTACTCTGTGGATCGGAACGATACGAACCTCACCACCGAAATTACCTACGTTGACACCTACGACACGATAGCTGCCGTTGCTCTCCTTGAAGAAGGCGGGCGAACCGGTGAAGCCAAAGTTGGTAGAGGCATCCTGCAGGGTGATGAAACGTGCGGCCAGACGAGAGGTACGGCTGGTGAAGTACTTGATGTAGTTCGAGAGTACCTGGATGTCTGTCTTGCCAGAGAAGCCGGCGATCACCACTTCCTCGCTACCCTTCAGGCTCTGTGCTGTAGGAATGTCGACGGGCAGACCGCCAGGAGCTCCGAGTGACAGAGAGGCAGCGTTGTGAGAGTTGTCGGTGTAGTAAGTCACGACGAACTGCTCACGGGTACGCTTGGTGTACTTGATATCGACACCCCATCCCTTGACGCGCTTGATGACATCCTTACGGATCTCGACATAGTCCTTACCGTCGTAAGCCTCGAGTGAAGCCAGGTCGAACTGAGTGTTGCTGAAACGAAGCGGATGACCAGAACCACGGGTAGAGTAGGCCTCGAAGTCGATGATCACGTGGAAGCCTGCTGCCACGTATTCTGCCAACAGCTCACGCCAGTCGTCACGATAGACATTACGATATACCCACGGCTGGAGGTTCGAACGGGCAGTGATGAACTTACCACCGACGACGAAACCAGTACCTACAACCAGCTGACTGGTGGCGATACCCGGATCGTAAGAGTTTCCATCGCGCTCCAAGGTGATGCGCTTCACCTTCAGCGTGTAGATGTCGTTGTAGTAGTTCACGATATTGTCTGAAGCACCGGCAGACTGCTTTCCAGACTCGGCAATCGTCGGGTTCGACTTGTCGATAAAGTCGTTCTTGTTGCCAGGATTGACTGCGACACCGTCTGCAGACACCATTGCCTGCTCAGAGTTGTCCCAGCGCTCCTCACCGTCGGTAATGGGTCCTGTGGCACCCAGACCTGCATCTCCGCCTGTCACATCTGCGATGGCATCCGGAGCCTGACTTCCTGATGAAGAGCCAGAAGCCAATGCTTCGTCTTCATCGTCATCGTCGTAGCCGTACTCAGCCATCTTAGCCTTTGTAGAGGCCAGTCTCTGGGCTGCGTTGTTGTAGGCATAGACCACACGTACACGTTCCTGCTGAACCTGTCCGAGCTGCTGCTTCACCTCCTGGTTGTTGGGATCGGCGGCAAGTTGAGCGGTCAGCTGCTGTTCCTGAACTTCAAGATTTGCCTTCAACATACCGAGAGAATCAACCTGTGCGGCATACATGGCCATCTCCTGACGGAGAGCCTGGTTGTCGAGGTGCAGCTTGTAGTTCCATGCACCGAAGCCGAGGATGACGAGCAACAGGAGTGCTCCCAGAGCCCAGATGGCACGACGATAGGGACGGAGAGCCTGCTCGCGGAACAGATTCATACGCTCTGTGAGCTTGATGCTCGAGGTCAGTCCCTGCTTGCCCTGCGGCTGGATGAAGCCGAGACGCGGACCATTGACAGAAAGCTGGATCTCATCACCAGACTGCAGATAGTACGTTCCCTGAATCGGACGACCGTTCACCAATGTCGGATTAGAGGTCGAGAGATGGATCAGTTGCCAGTTGTTGCCGTCGCGGACGATGGCAGCGTGCTTGCGGCTGACGGTGTCGAAAGATTCGTCGTAACGAACCTGACAAGAGGCATCACGACCGATCTCAATCTGGTCGATGATGATTTTCTGTGACTCACCAGCACTGTGATACTTACTGCTGGTCTTATCCTCCAGGATGTAATAGGT
>JAEEGI010027033.1_pt1 | contig 11009 bp, 9 predicted proteins | sample 8958751 | NCBI WGS metagenome assembly JAEEGI01 (sample SAMN16246545, study PRJNA631951) | gut metagenome | biome: gut microbiome; feature: rumen; material: KS-attached | host: Bos | place: Iran: Karaj | collected 2018-10 | reverse complement strand
TCTTCCAAAGTGCCGCGCACAGAGAACTCTATGCAGGAGCGTACATTGTGCACAGGATTGCGCAGACTCATACGGCCGGTGAGACGACGTATGTTGTCGATGTTCAGACCGTGGCTGGCGACCACCTTCGACGCGGCTTCGATCTGCGTGGCGCCGATGCTGCGGCCGAGTATTGTGAGGATATAACGGTTCTTGCCCTGGCGTCCGACCCACTCTTCGTATTCCTCGTCCGTAACCGGAGCCAAACCTATCGTTACTCCCTGCTCGGTTGCCTTGAAGAGCAGTTCTTTCATAACGCTGCCCGAGTTCTTCTCATCTATCCTGATGAGTATGCCCATCGTGAGGGACGAATGGATGTCAGCCTGGCCGATGTCAAGAACCTGGGCATTGTAGCGCGCCAGTATCCCCATTACATCGGCAGTAAGTCCTGAGCGGTCCTTTCCCGATATGCGTACAAGTATCTGTTCGTATGCCATAATAGAACGAAACTATTTGATTATTAAATCTTCTACTTTGATTTTAGGAACGTAGTGCACTCCGTCCTTGCGATAGTATGCAAGCGGATCGCCTTCATTGCACGGCATCAGGAATATCCTTTCTGCCGGCTTGCCGATTCCAAGCACTGCAAGTGGCTTGCTTGTCATCGACAGAGCCTGCTGCACCGCATCGGGCTTGAAATTGAGGATGAAGATGCCGCCCAAGCCCATTTCTGTAGCCCTGAGAAGAATGCTTTGAGCCGCAATGCCGAGGTCCATATCCACGATGCGGTTCTCTTCAACCACAGAGCATATTATGATGTAAGCGGAAGGCTCTTCGCCGGGATGAGGCAGATGCTCTTCGGGAAGAGCAGCACCGAGTTTCACAAGGGGATGCACCTTTGCTGCTTCCTCACCAGTAACAAGGCGGAAACGAAGAGGTTGGGCGTTCATTCCCGAAGCCACCCAGGTGACGGTTTTCACCATCTCGAGCAGTTGTTCTTCCGAAACTTCGACAGAACGGTCGTAGCCACGGAAACTGCGGTTGCGCTTGAGCAGAGACTCCAGCGGCACGCCGCGATGCACCACCACCTTGCGTTTCTGCTGCAGCTCCTCGGCCCTTTTTTCTAAATAATTGTCTGCCATAACGATGTAAATATAGTCATTATTTGGCAACAAACCCCGGATGATACGACATCCGGGGTTAATGTTACCGGGCAGGAACCGCCCGGGATAAAGAAGAATCAGCAATTATTTGATTCTCTTGTAGCCGTAAGCTGCGCAGTCGCCAAGCTCCTGCTCGATCTTCATAAGACGATTGTACTTGCAGATACGGTCGGTGCGGCTGAGCGAACCGGTCTTGATCTGACCGCTGTTGGTGGCAACGGCGATGTCAGCGATAGTGGTGTCCTCAGTCTCGCCTGAGCGGTGGCTGGTAACGGTGGTGTAGCCGTGACGGTGAGCCATCTCGATAGCGTCGAGTGTCTCGGTGAGAGAACCGATCTGGTTGACCTTGATGAGGATTGAGTTGCCGGCACCCATCTCGATACCCTTGCGGAGATACTTCACGTTGGTAACGAAGAGGTCGTCGCCAACGAGCTGGCACTTGCTGCCGAGAGCCTTGGTGAGCTTAACCCAGCCTTCCCAGTCTTCCTCGCTGAGGCCATCCTCGATAGAGTCGATCGGGTATTTAGCGCAGAGCTGCTGCAGATATTTGATCTGCTGGTCGGTAGAAAGCTTGCGGCCGCGAGGGTCTTTCTTCTTGCCGTCCTTGAGCTGCTTGTAGTCATAGAAGAACTTGCCGTCCTCTACGAAGCAGAACTCAGAAGCTGCGCAGTCCATAGCGATGGTAACATCCTCGCCAGGTTTCAGGCCAGCCTTCACGATAGCTTCCATGATGCAGTCGAGAGCGTCGTTGATGCCCTTCAGTGCGGGAGCGAAACCACCCTCGTCACCTACTGCAGTGCTGAGGCCGCGTGCCTTGAGCACTTTCTGAAGAGCGTGGAAAACTTCAGCACCCATACGTACGGCTTCAGCCTCGTTGGTTGCGCCTACGGGACGGATCATGAACTCCTGGAAAGCGATCGGAGCGTCAGAGTGAGCACCACCGTTGAGGATGTTCATCATCGGAACGGGAAGAACATAAGTGTTGGTGCCGCCGATGTAGCGGTAGAGAGGCAGACCAAGATAGTTGGCTGCTGCGTGTGCCACTGCAAGAGAAACGCCGAGGATAGCGTTTGCACCGAGTTTGCTCTTGGTAGGAGTGCCGTCGAGTTCGATCATGGCCTTGTCGATGGCGCGCTGCTCGAGAGCGCTCATTCCGATAAGTTCGGGAGCGATAACGTCGTTCACGTTGGCAACAGCCTTGAGAACGCCTTTTCCGCCATAACGTTTCTTGTCACCGTCGCGAAGCTCAAGGGCCTCGTTTTCACCGGTTGATGCTCCTGAAGGAACAGCTGCAACGCCGATGACGCCGCTTTCGAGTTCGACTTCTACTTCTACAGTGGGATTTCCACGAGAATCAAGGATTTCACGTCCTGATATACGAATAATGCGCATTTTAATAGGGATTATAGTTGTTGATTTATGTTTTTTGTAGTATTTCTGCGAAAAACCGCCGCAAAATTAGGTTTTTTTATGCAAAAGAGCAATAGAGCCGCTATTGTTCTCTTCTCCTCAGCTGACGGATTATCCTTCGGATGATTACGTCGATTTCACTGTCTGGTTCGATGATGTTGTAACTTCCCCAGAAATCCGGGTCAGTGAAGTCCTCCAGTTTTGTAGCCATAATATCGCCGAACTTCATCAGGCTTTCATCGTCTATGGAGAGACGGCCGGGATAATGGTCTGTGACGGCCATCTCTGAAGTGATGCGATATTGCGTCTTGAAAAGAGAATACCTTTTTCGGGCGGAGATGGTTATCTCCGAACGGGAATAGTCATAATGCCACTTTCCATCTTCTGCTTCCTTGTAATTAATGATATAGGATGCAGAAACCATTTCCATCTTGGTATTCTTGGGAATCTTGCGGACATAGTCAGCCACCACTTCAGGAAATTGCTCCGCGTTGAGGTCCAGTTCCACGCGCGCTATCGCATAACTGTCGGGATCGATGTAGATGCGTCCGCGGTATAGCGCATAATTGATGGCTGCACTCTGGTCAAATTCCAGAACGTGGAAGTCGCGGCCATCTATAGTTTCTGGAACGCCCACCTTGAAATCATAGTATTTGAACGCTTCGTTGATGTTCTGCAGACTGACACCGGCGAAAGGTGTCTTGACCATGTCGAGCAGAAGCGCTGCCGACACACCACCTTTGTAGGAAATGAGCAGCGAATCGGTGGCGTCGTAGTTGGAGCTGCCTCGGCCTTTATAGATGCCGGCTTTGTCTGATGCTCCGGAGTAGTATGGAACCTTGGCGATATCCAGTACGGCTTCGTTCATCGACAGGTATTTGGAGCTGTTCTTCATTACAGTTTCACGGTAGAAGGCCGTCATCGCTTCGTGCTCCTGGGGATAGTTCTTGCTGATGTTGCGATATGCGTAGAGGAACATCGAATATGCGTCGAGGTCGATGATCGTGGCGGCGTCGAGAGAAATGATGGACGGTATCATCTTTATCCGGAGAGGATTGTCGGCAGATGACTTTTCGAATGATGAAACTGGAACTATGTAGCGGTCATAGCCCATATATGAGATGCGGACCCTGGCGTCAGGCTTGGTGTCCAGGGGTATCTTGAGCGAGAAAACGCCGTCTGAGTTAGTGACGTTGGATATGTTGCTACCAGCCAAGTTGACTGAGGCAAGGTATAGCGGACTGCCGTCACCTGCGTCGGTGACAAGACCGTACAGGGTCTTGAAATCCTGAGCACCGAGCATCTGTGACATCAGGATCAGAAGGGCTGATAATATGATTTTCGGGCGCATTTCAGTAGTTTTTGCAATTCTAACAAACTTAATGAATTTTTTTGGATATATGAATTTTCGGTGTATATTTGCAATCCCTTTCAAGGAAAAACCAGCCCAGATGGTGAAATTGGTAGACACGCTACTTTGAGGGGGTAGTGGACGCATTAGTCCGTGCAAGTTCGAGTCTTGTTCTGGGCACGAAAAAAGAGAAACCTGACGGTTTCTCTTTTTTTTTGTACCCTTTACATTGCAGCGCAAACTACCGGCATCGTGCTATGAACACCTTGAAGAACTCGATCCATTTGTTGTCACCGGCGCGGACGAGCTTCTCGGGATGGAACTGCACGGCAATCAGATTGTTGCCTTCGTAGGCTTCCACGACGCCGTCGCTGCTGTAGGCAGTTACTTTAAGACCTGGAGCAACATCCTTGACAGCCTGATGGTGGCTCGAATTGACCTCGAGAGAGTCAGTGCCGTAGAGTTTTGCCAGCAGACTCCCTGGCTCAGCAAGAATCTTGTGCACGGTGCCACCGTGCCCCACATTTTCAGGCTTTTGCTCTGCAAGATCCTGATACAGGGAACCGCCGAGCACGACATTCATCAACTGCTCGCCGCGGCAAATAGCGAGGATGGGCTTTTTTGAAGCCACGGCAGCCTTGGCAAGTAAGACGTCACTGTCATCTCTGACAGAATTCACATACACAGTCTCGTTCAAGACTGTCTCGCCATACAAAGAAGGATCAAGGTCTTCTCCGCCGGAAAAGACTATGCCATCCAGTTTTGCCAGGACCGCATCAGCCTCTTCCCTGCTGCTCAAAGTCGGAATCACGACAGGCACGCCTCCGGCCTTGCTGATGGCCTGGGAATAGTTGGTATTCAGTGTCGTCGAACCTACGCCCTCAGAAGCATATGAGCCGCTGATACCTATCAGCGGTGCCCGATAAGCACAACTGGTCAGGGCCAGGGCAAAGAAAAGAAGCAACAGTCGTTTCATAGTCAGTGTATAAGATTAAGGAAGATTGTTATCACTCCCGTATTGATTATATCCAGGAACATCGCTCCGATTATCGGGACGACAATAAAAGGGTTTACCGCATAACGATATTTGAAGCATACCGCAGACATATTGGCCATCGCATTAGGCGTTGCTCCTAGCCCGAAACCGCATAGTCCGCTCACCATAACAGCACCGTCGTAATTCCTGCCAAGCAGTGGAAATGCCACGAAGGCTGCATATAATGCCATGAATGCCACCTGTGCCGCGAGAATCAATGCAAGCGGCAGGGCAAGCGATGCAAGTTCCCAAAGACGGAGGCTGGCCATTGCCATACCGAGAAAAAGCTGAAGGCTGATGTCACCTATCGACACGACCTCCGCGACATTGAGCCGTGAAGTCCATTTTCCTGACAGGCCGACGGTATTCCTCAAGGCGCAGGCTGCCAGAAGAGAGCCGAAATATGTGGGGAATGTAATTCCGGTGAGAGCGAGAAGTTTGCTCACCCCGGAACCAAGAGCCATAGCAATCATCAGCATACAGGCACCTACAAGATAGCCCCGGAACGCATCCTCCTTGGACAATGAACGAACCTGACGGGCTGATGCCGATGCCTCGCCTGCCTCAACGCTGGCAAGAACGTCACCTGGAGATGAAGGCTTGGCAAGATGATGCCTGCGGATGAGGGCCTCTCCCAACGGACCGCCCAGCAGAGATCCAGCCACAAGGCCGAAAGTTGCGGCAGCCATCGTGATGGATGATGCACCGGTGAGGCCCATCTGCTCAAGCAGCGGAGAGAAACCGCCAGAAGTGCCGTGACCTCCGCACATCGGAATTGAACCCGCCGCCATTCCGACAAGAGGGTCCAGCCCAAGGCCTTTTGCTATCCCAAGGGAGATAAGATTCTGCACTACGATAAGCACTGCCACCAACGCGGTCAGCACTACCAGTGGCCTGCCGCCTTTGCGGAGTTCCTTTAGGTCACACTGGAAACCGACGGAGGTAAAGAAGAGCATCATGCACAAATCTTTCACCGTACCGTCAAACTTGCATTCAACGCCTGCAAGTAAATACAGGACAAGGGTAATCAGCGAGACAAGCAGACCTCCGGACACGGGTGCCGGAATGCAGTAGCGCCTGAGGAAAGGTATCTTCCGCGTGAAGAACATTCCCAGGAGCAGGGCCAGGACACCCACTCCAGCGCTCGCATACATATCCAGGGCAATGACCATTATGCAAAACAAAAAGAGGAACTTTCAAATTTAATGAAAATTCCTCTTTTGTACCCCGTAGTGGAATCGAACCACTATTTAAAGTTTAGGAAACTTCCGTTCTATCCGTTGAACTAACAGGGCTCGATTCAGTCCGAGGACTGAAAACCGTCTAGAATTAAGAATTCTTGACGATGATCTGACGGCCACGATAGTAACCGCACTCAGGGCAAACGCGATGGAACAATACAGTAGCGCCGCAGTTTGAGCAAGTCGTCATTGTGGGGACGATAGCTACATCGTGTGTTCTTCTTTTGTCTCTGCGCTGTTTAGAGACTTTTCGTTTAGGATGTGCCATTATTAATAGTTTTTATTTGTTTTTGTTCAATAAATCCTTCAAACCGCTGAAAGGAGCATTCTTTTCGGGCTTTTCGACGGCTTCAAGCTCTTTCAGGCGAGCCATCATTTCGGGGTTGCACTGCCCTTCGGGATGCACCTTTACAATCGGTATGCTGAGGCAGATGAAATCGTACACGGTCTGTCCGAGATCGAGTTCCACCTGGTCTTCGGGGAGAATCAGAACATTGTCGTCTTCCTCCTCCACAGTCTCAGGATCGCTGTCGAAACGCACCACGAGCAACTGTTCCTGGTCGACTTCTATCGGCAGCGGGTCCAGACATCTGTCACACTCGACGACAACTGTTCCCTTTATCTTGCAAAGAACTTCAATCCAACTCCCTTTCTTCTCCTCGTCCACATGCACGTCACAGTCCGTGTCGAGTATGAAATCATTTCCGAATTCCTCAAGGAAACCTTTATCAACCTTAAAATCAAAACTCTGAGAGCCCTTGACGGTATTCTTTACAGGTATGATCATCGTGCTCATCGGCGCTGGTCTTGCAAAGTGGGCTGCAAATATAGTAAAATTTTTGAAACTTTTACTCCTGAGCGCGTTTTCTTGCCAAAGCGTCGAGAAGTATCTTGCGGATTCGCATCGACTTGGGTGTAATTTCCACAAGTTCATCCTCCTGGATGTACTCCAGAGCCTCTTCGAGGCTGAACTTCACGGGAGGAGGAAGCATTACTTTCTCGTCGGTGCCGGCTGCACGGACGTTGGTCAGCTTCTTGGTCTTGCATACATTCACCACGAGGTCCCTCTCACGGGTATGCTCCCCTATCACCTGTCCCATATAGACCTGCTCGCCCGGATCGATGAAGAAGCGGCCGCGGTCCTGGAGCTTGTCCATAGCATATGCCACAGCCTCACCTGTCTCTGCTGCCACGAGGGAACCGTTCACTCTCTTCTCGATGTCACCCTTGTAGGGTTCGTAATCCTTGAATCGGTGTGCGATTATTGCTTCTCCCTGGCTGGCTGTCAGCAGGTTGCTGCGCAGTCCCATAAGGCCGCGGGAAGGAATGTCGAAGTCGAGATGCGTACGGCCGTCGTGAGACTCCATACGGATCAGGGCGCCTTTGCGGCGGGTTGCCATTTCGATGGCCTTGCCCACGAATTCGTCGGGAACCTCGATGGTAAGGTCTTCTATAGGTTCGCAGCGCTGGCCGTTGATGGTCTTGTCCAGCACTTTGGGCTGGCCCACCTGAAGTTCGAAGCCCTCGCGGCGCATAGTCTCAATAAGGATCGAAAGATGCAGCACGCCACGGCCGTAAACTATGAATGAATCGGTACCCACGCCAGGTTTTACCCTGAGCGCCAGGTTCTTCTCAAGCTCACGCTCCAGGCGCTCCTTGAGGTGGCGGGAAGTTACGAACTTGCCCTCCTGACCGAAGAAAGGAGAATCGTTTATGGTGAAGAGCATGCTCATCGTAGGCTCGTCGATGCTGATCGGCTTCAAGGCCTCCGGATTCTCGAAGTCTGCAATCGTGTCGCCGATTTCGAAACCGTCGATGCCGACAACCGCGCAGATGTCGCCGCACTGCACTTCCTGGATCTTCTTTTTCTCCAGCCCTTCGAACACCATCAGGTCTTTCACTTTCTGCTTCTCGACTATGTCATAGCGTTTGCAGAGGGAAATGTTCATTCCAGCCTTGAGCGTTCCGCGGGTGATGCGACCAATTGCGATACGTCCCACGTAGGGAGAGTATTCAAGTGAAGATATCAGCATCTGTACTGTGCCTTCCACCTGCTTCGGAGCAGGAATTTCTTCGAGGATGACATCCAGAAGCGCTGTGATGTCGGTGGTCGGCTTGCGCCAGTCGAGCGACATCCAGCCCTGCTTTGCGCTGCCGAATACTGTTCGGAAATCGAGCTGCTCCTCAGTGGCGTTGAGCTGGCACATAAGGTCGAAAACCTGCTCGTTGACCTCGTCGGGTCGACAGTTCGGCTTGTCAACCTTGTTGATGACTACAATCGGCTTCTTGCCCATCTCGATGGCTTTCTGCAGGACAAAACGGGTCTGAGGCATAGTACCTTCGAACGCATCCACGAGCAGCAGTACGCCGTCTGCCATATTCAGCACACGTTCCACCTCTCCTCCGAAGTCGGCGTGGCCGGGAGTGTCGATGATGTTGATCTTGGTGTTCTTGTAAGGGACCGACACATTCTTGGCGAGAATGGTGATACCTCTCTCGCGCTCAAGATCGTTGTTGTCAAGGATAAGGGTGCCCAGTTTCTCTGCGTCGCGCAGGATCTTGCTCTGCTGTATCATCTTGTCAACCAGTGTAGTCTTGCCGTGGTCGACATGGGCGATGATGGCTATATTTCTGATATCTTGCATAGGGCCGCAAAATTATATAATTTTGGGGCAATCGAAAAAATAATTGCAAAGCTATATGAACCCTATTCTCGTACGTCCTGCAGACATGGTGAGGATAACCACCCCCGCCCTTGCAGAAAAATACATCGAAAGCCAGATTTCAGCACTCAGAGAACAGATTGGCGACAAGAAAGTACTTCTCGCCCTCTCCGGAGGCGTTGACTCTTCAGTAGTAGCAGCTCTGCTCATCAAGGCAGTAGGCCGCCAGCTTGTATGCGTGCACGTCAACCACGGCCTTCTCCGCAAAGGCGAACCCGAACAAGTCATCAAGGTCTTCCGCGACGAGATGAATGCAGACCTCATCTATGTCGATGCCACTGACCGTTTCCTCGACAAACTGGCCGGAGTCACCGACCCCGAGCAGAAGCGCAAGATCATCGGCGGAGAATTCATCGAAGTTTTCGCAGAGGAAGCCCGCAAACTCGACGGAATAGAGTTTCTTGCCCAAGGCACCATATGGCCGGACATTCTCGAATCAGAAGCCGGCATCAAGGCCCACCACAACGCCGGCGGCCTTCCTGAGGATATGAAGTTCGAACTTGTAGAGCCTGTCCGCATACTTTTCAAGGATGAGGTCCGCATCGTCGGCAAGCAACTCGGTCTTCCCGACAATATGGTGTTCCGTCAGCCCTTCCCCGGTCCCGGCCTCGGAGTCCGCTGCCCCGGCGCAATAACCAGAGACCGTCTTGAGGCCGTACGTGAGTCTGATGCAATACTCCGCGAGGAATTTGAGAAGAACGGCCTTGAAGGAAAGGTTTGGCAATATTTCACAGTCGTTCCGGACTTCAAGTCCACCGGCATCAAGAACGGCAAGCGCACTTTCGACTGGCCCTGCATCATCCGCGCCATCAACACCACTGATGTTATGGAAGTGACCGTCGAGCATCTCTCAGATGAACTGATCGACCACCTGGTAAAGAGAATAACAACTGAAGTACCCGGCATCAACCGCGTTCTTTTCGACTATACTCCGAAACCGCCCGCAACGGTGGAATATGAATAATATAAAAGGTGACTCTCGCGAGTCACCTTTTTTTATTTCTTCTGCAGCACGTAATCGATGACGGCCCGGTTGGCCGCATCTATCTTATCGGTGCTGTATCTGATATAGATTCCTGTGATATGGGCGCCGTGACGGTGGCCCAGAGACTCACTTATCGTGTCCTTCGGAATGTCCAGGTCCACGGCATAATTGGCCCAGGAATATCTTGCCCAATAGAGAGTGAGGCCATCCATAACTGAAGAAAGGAAATTGTTGCAATTCTGCTCGAAGCATTTATAGTCTTCAGCATAATTGAGCAGCAGCTTTTTCCCCCGGTAACGGTCGATGATGGCCTGTGCTTCAGGCTCCACCTTGATAGTGTAGTTCTTGCCCGTCTTCGACCGTTTGTATTGAATGCGGCCGTTCACAAGATTGTCTTTGGTAAGTTTCTTCAGATCTGCCGGATTTATGCCGATCAGCAGGAATGACAGCACGAAAGCATCCCGGTACATGGCTTTCTTGCCAGTCAGTTCCATATCCATCAGCTGGCGCATGGTCTCGACCGGCAATGAGCGAAGCGGAGTGTCGTCCTCAGCGCTGCTGTCTATCTTGAGATAGGCCGGGTTGACCTCTACCCCGCTTTCATAAGCATAGCGGATAACGGCTTTGAGGTCCTTCATTCTTCTGGAGACGGTGTTGCGCTTGTATCCACTCATTTGCTTCTGCCATCCTTCCAGGAAAGTGTAATTAACGTCCGAAAGCTTCACTTTGTCAAGATCGCCACAATACTCCGACAGACGCTTGCGGGTCTGGTCGTAGCTTGTTCTGGTGCTGCCCGTCTTGAGCTCTATCACCTTGGTGAAATATTCGCCGAGGGACGGCACATCTACAGTTGGTGTGTTCAATTTCAAGTTGGTCAGCATCTGACGAAGCTGGTCTTTGGTGAGAGTGGTAAACACGCCCCTTTCCATAAGCTCAACGATGCGGTTGTTGATACTCAGAAGGAGCATGCCGAGGATGTTGTTGTTTTTCCGTGATCCAGGACCGATACAAACCTGGAGTTTCGCGTTCCAATCAGATGGAGCGAGGTAAATGCCTGTCGACAGGTAAAGGTTGGTTCCGTATCCCACTTTGATCTGCACTGGGTAGGTTCCATCCTTCAG
>JAEEGI010027031.1_pt1 | contig 11010 bp, 11 predicted proteins | sample 8958751 | NCBI WGS metagenome assembly JAEEGI01 (sample SAMN16246545, study PRJNA631951) | gut metagenome | biome: gut microbiome; feature: rumen; material: KS-attached | host: Bos | place: Iran: Karaj | collected 2018-10 | reverse complement strand
CTGGCCTGAAATGTCATATTGGATGCCTAGTCTGTATAACAGGATAGGTATTCCATATTCTGTTGTTGGCTCTCGCCTACAGTATGATAATGCTTGTTTATAAAATTCAATGGCAGGCTCCACAAGTAATTGTTCCTCAAACATATCTCCAAGACGGTTGTAGATAAATGTCATGAACTTCGCCTTGACCCCCACCAACTCCTTCTCATCATAATGATCCTCCATCACCTCCAACGCCTCTCGGGACTGCCCGCAAACTCCAGCATCACCGTCAAAGCACTATCAGGCTGCCGCCACATCAGGCTGTCAATCTCCACCAGCGCACGGCTAGGCCTTACAGACGGCTCCACCTCCCTTACGCATGACGCCACCATCAGTACCAGCAATCCTATGACACCCAAACGCATTCGCATCTCCTAAAAATATTTCCTAACCGTCAACCAGGCGGAACTGCCGCCCACCACCACAATGGTGACGAAAATCAACAGGATATCCTTGAGTTTCAAAAGGACAGGATAGGCATCGACCACATAATTTCCACCTGTGCCGAATTTCACAAATCCGAACCATTGTTGCAACAACACCAACACGATGCCCAGCAACAAGCCGATGATGCCACCCGCCACCGCAATCAACAAGCCTTCGTTCAAGAAGATGCGCTGAATCAATCGCTTATCGGCACCCAAGGCCTTCAGGACCTCGGTATCCTTGCGCTTCTCAATCATCAGCATCGAGAGGGAACCTACCACGTTGAAGGTGGCCAAAACCAAAATGAAGGTGAGAATGACATATACCGCCCACTTTTCGGAGCGCATGATCTTGTATAAGGTGGCCATCTGCTCCTGCTGGTCCTTCACCACGAAGCCCTCGCCCACCTGCGCCTTCACCTCCTTCTTCACCTTGCCCGCATCGGCCTTTGGCGACAGAAACAGCTCAACGGCACTGGCTTTGTCGTCATACTCCAACAGGTCGGCCAGCCACTCAAAAGGCACCAACACCATCTTCTCGTCGACCTCCTGCTCTGTGGCAAATGTGCTCTGCACATTCAACACCCCCGAGTTGAAACTGCTCTCCAGACTCATCTGCGAGGCGTTGCCGCGCTTGGGCACATAGATGCGCACCGTGGCGTAGGGACTGTAAGGGTTGATGCCCAACCGCCAAGCCACACCCGAACCAGGAATGGCAAAATCGTGAACCCCATCGGACAATGTCATGACTCCATCGCCAAACATCACCTCGTCAAGTCGCTCTATCTGCTGGTACTCCAACCCCACGCCCTTCACCTGACCGATATGCTGCTTCTCGTCAGACCTAAACAGGGCATCGTCGGTGATGGTAGGCACCACACACTCAACACCTTGAACATCTTTTAGTTGTCCCAAAGAAAATGCGGTCAGGTCAATGGTCTTGCCCATCGTAGGCGTAATCTGAAGGTCGGGGGTGAGCCGGTTGTTCAGCGAAGCAATCACCTGCTCCAGACCGTTGAAGGCCGACAGCACCACGATAAGTGCAAAGGAGGCCACACTAATACCAATGATGGAAATCCACGTGATGATATTAATGAGGTTGTGGCTCTTCTTGGCCAGCAGGTAACGGTTTGCTATGAACAGCGGGAGTCGCACGGTCAGGAATGCAGCAGTTTGTCGATGTTCTCAATGTAATCCAGCGAGTCGTCCTCAAAGAAGCGGAGCTCCGGAACGACACGCAGCTGATGACGGATGCGATTGCCCAACAGGCCACGGATGGCGCGTGTGTTCTGACTCACCTCATCGACCACCTTCTGCTTGTCGTCCACTCCGAAGATGCTCAGATACACATTGGCATAACTCAAATCGGAAGTCACCTTCACGTGAGTCACCGTAATCATCAACGAAGGCACCGCCGGTTTCAACTCTTTTTGAAAAATCTCACCTAACTCTTTAAGTATCAGCTTATTAACTTTATCCAAACGTTTACTATCCATAATATTAATTTCAATTAATTAGTTTTCCACTTTCCACTTTCCACTTTACCTCCCATTCGGTCGGTGAGCCCTTCGGGGTTCCACTTTCCCCTCACTCCCTCCGTCTACTATCCATCACAATCGTCACCGGACCGTCATTAATCAGCTCCACCTCCATCATCGCTCCGAACTCGCCTGTCAGCACTTCCCTGCCCGAGACTTCGTGGAGGCGTTTCACAAACAGTTCATAGAGCGGGATGGCCTTTTCGGGCCGGGCGGCGCGGATGAAACTGGGGCGGTTGCCTTTTTTGGTCATGGCATGAAGCGTAAACTGGCTCACCACCAAAAAAGAGCCTCCCACTTGGTTGATATCGAGGTTCATGGCATCGTTCTCGTCGGCGAAGATCCGCATCTTGCTGAGCTTGGTGCAGAGCCACTCCACATCTTCCGTCGTGTCAGCCTCCTCGATGCCCAGCAGGACCATCATGCCCAGCCCGATGGCCGACTTCACCTTGCCGTCGATAGTGACTGACGCTCTCGAAACCCTTTGTGCCACAACTCTCATCAGTGAAGCAGTTTAAAGATCATTTCACGATAGAGGTCTTTTTCCGACGTCTCGCCCACGTTATAGCCTTTCGACTTGAGGTCGAACTCACGCAACACGGCGATTGCTCTCACACAGTCGCCGATGCTGAAATTCTTGGCGGCGGCTTGGTAGTCACGGACAAAATACGGGCTCACCCCGATGGTGGTGGCTAAGGCGTTTTGCGACTGGTCGGTGGCATAATGCACCTTGAGGATCTTGGTGAAGTAGCCAAAGAGGCTGATGGCGGTCAGAAACAGCGGGTTGTCCTTGCTTTCGCCGAAGTGCTGCACGATCTGCATGGCTTTGACCACATCGCGGCGGCCAAGGGCGTTTTGCAGCTCAAACACGTTGAAGTCCTTCGAGATGCCGATGTTGCGTTCCACATCCACGTCGTCGATCTTCCTTTGTTTGGGAAGCGCGACGATGAGTTTGTCGAGCTCGTTGCGCACCTTATGAAGGTCGGTGCCGAGGAAGTCGGTGAGCATCTGGGTAGCCTTGGGGGTGATGGCATAGCCTTTCCCGGCCAGATAGTTCTGGATCCACCCAGGGATGTCGCGGTCGTAAAGTTTCTTCGACTCGAACAGCACGCCCATCTTGTCGATTTTTTTGGCCAATGCGCGGCGTTTGTCGAGTTTCTTGTACTTGTAGTCGAACACCAGGATGGTAGTCTTAGGGATCACGTCGAGGTATTTCTCGAAGTCCTCGATGTTTTTCAGGTCCTGGGCTTCTTTGACGATGACCACCATATACCCCCCCATCATCGAGAAGCTTTTGGCATGGTTCGCCACGGTGTCGATATCCACATCGCGGCCATAGACCACGATCTGGTTGAAAGCCTTCTCGGTCTCGTCGAGCACCTCCTCCTCGATGGTGTCGGAGATGACATCGATGAAATAGGGCTCCTCTCCCATCAGGAAATAGACGGGAGCGTATTTCTTGTTATGGATGTCAGAAAGAATCTGTTCGAAGGTCATGTCATTCCCATCTGAGGTGTTTCACTGTGATGCCGTTGTTGATGAGCTGGCGAAGCGAGTCGACGCCGATGCGCAGGTGGTCGCCCACAAAGTTGCTACTCACTTTTTTGTCGCTTTCCGCGGTTTTCACGCCTTCGGGGGTCATGGGCTCGTCCGACACCAGCAGCAGGGCTCCTGTGGGAATCTCGTTGTAGAATCCCACGCTGAAAAGGGTGGCCGTCTCCATGTCGACGGCGTGGCAGCGTATCTTGCGAAGATAGGCCTTGAACTCCTCATCGTGTTCCCACACGCGGCGGTTGGTGGTATAGACGGTCCCCGTCCAATAGTCGCGTCCGTAGTCGCGGATGGTGGTGGAGATGGCCTTTTCGAGGCTGAATGCAGGAAGGGCAGGCACCTCGGGCGGGAAGTAGTCGTTCGATGCACCCTCACCCCTGATGGCGGCAATCGGAAGGATGAAGTCGCCGACATGGTTCTTCCGCACTGCGCCGCACTTTCCGAGAAACAGAACCGCCTTGGGCTTGACGGCGCTCAGCAGGTCCATGATGGTGGCCGCGTTGGCGCTGCCCATGCTGAAATTGATAATGGTGATCTCACCGTCGGTGGCGCAAGGCATCGAGCGGTCACGCCCCACCACCTCAACGCCCTGCCAGGCGGCAAAACGATCCACATAATTCTGGAAGTTGGTCAAAAGGATGTACTTACCGAACTTTTCCACTGGCAAACCTGTGTAGCGCGGCAGCCAGTTATCCACTATTTCTTTCTTCGTTTTCATGATGTTTTTCCTTTTTTTGCAAAGGTACAAAAATAAATCAAGAAAAAAATTTCCAAATGAAACGAAAAAATCTATACCTTTGCAGCACGTCTAAAAATAGCAATAATTATCAGTAAAATATTCAACAATGAATTCAAAACTCAAAAGTATCATCATCAACATCGTGTTGTTTGCCGTTGTTGTGTTCTTAGCCATCAAGGTGATCCAAAGCATCCAAGCTCCTATTAATTTCAACAATGAAAAGAGCCACCGTGAAGCTCAAGTCGTCCAACGCCTGAAGGACATCCGTGACGCCGAAATCCAGTTCAAGCAAGCTAACAGCAAGTACACCTCCGATTTCGACTCGCTGATTGATTTCTGCAAAAACTACGAAATCCCGATTATCATGATGGTCCCCGACCCGGAGGACACCACCTTCACCAAGACCATCAACGACACCTTGGGTTACATTAAGGTGATTGACTCCCTGTTTGGAAATCGCAACCAATTCAACATCAACGAGTTGGGTATCGTGCCTTTCAGCAACCCCACCACCCAGTTCGAGATTCACGACAGCATCATCAAGCGTGGTGGTATCTCGGTGCCCGTGTTCGAGGTCAAGACTCCTTACGAGGTCTATCTGAACACCCCCGGCGATAAATTCACCGAAAAGGAATGGAACACCCGCGTCCAGAACGTCAAGGCTGAGATGGAACAAATCGACAAATACGCCGGCTTGAAGGTCGGTTCACTCGAGGAAGCCTCCACCGACGGCAACTGGGAGAAGCTATAATCCCAACGGACATGCCAACACCGTTGAATCCTGATTACAGACTGACCATCCAATTTTCATTGGGTGGTCTTTCTTTTGTCCTTTTCGATACCGGCGCCAAGCGGGTGGCCGACATGGAACTGCACCAGTCCGACAGCCTCAGCAACAGTGACGAGCTCTTCCGTGTCCTCGAAAAAGACCTCGGTTCAAGAGACTTGGCCTCGCTTCAGTCCGTCACTTGTCTCATCGACGGACGCACCCATACCCTCGTTCCCAAAGAACTGTACCATCCCGAAGCAACCGAGAAGTTCCTGGACTTCAGCTTCGACGTACCTAACGGCTACTTCACCGCCACCGACCCCATCGATAGCTTGAACGCCTACAACCTTTACGGCTTTCCGAAATCCCTTCGCGACCGTATCTTGTACAAATGGCCCCAAGCCGAGATCATTCACTCCACTTCGGTGTTTCTGAAAAACCTTCCACAAAGTTCAGCCCCCGTGGTCCATGTCAACGTGCGCAACCGCGATTTCGACATGGCCATCATGAAAGATAAGCTATTGTTTTTCAACAACTTCAAGTTCCAAACCAAGGTCGATTTCTGCTACTACCTGCTCTTCGCCATGCAACAACACGAGCTGTCGGGACTCCGGACCACCGTCAAGTTCTCAGGACTCATCCAGCCCTCGTCGGAGATCATCGACCTCTGCAAACGTTACTTGAGAGACATCAGGTTCGTGTCAAGGCCGGACAGTTTCAACGTCAAGGAGACCTTGTGCGAGGTGCCTTTCCATTATTATTACAACCATTATCTGATCCTGAAATGAGAATCATCAGAGGCCGTTACCAACGCCGACAAATCGTCGCCCCCAACAACCTACCCGTACGTCCCACCACCGACATGGCCAAAGAGAGCCTGTTCAACATCCTTGAGAACTACATGGACTTCGAGGAGGTCACAGCCCTTGATCTTTTTGCCGGTACCGGCAACATCTCCTACGAACTCGTCTCACGCGGCTGCCCCAAGGTGACCGCCGTCGATCTCGACTTCGGCTGTGTCAAGTTCATCCGGGAGACGGCCTTGAGACTCGACATGAAGGAACTCATCCCCGTCCGCTCTGACGTGTTCCGTTTCCTTGGGAACAACAAGATGCAATACGATTTGGTGTTTGCCGACCCGCCCTACGAAAGCCAGCGCTACGACGAGCTGGTGAGCCTGATCTTCGACAACCACCTGCTCACCGACGACGGCATTTTTGTGCTGGAACACAGCAAATACGTCCACTTTGAGGAACACCCCCATTTCATGGAACAACGCCATTACGGTAAGGTGAATTTCAGCTTCTTCGCACAAACGCTCGAATAAACTTTCCACTTTCCACTTTCCACTTTTCACTCATACCCAAACCTTTTCCTCACTGCCTGAATTTCTTCCTCGCTGCCATCCCTGAAGAGCGGCATCACCTCGTCTTCCGGAAAATCGGTGAAGGTAAGGAACAGGAGTGCGTCAAGTGTGTCGTTGAAGTCGGGATCAACGTTGAAGCACAGGAACTTGGCATTCAACTTAAGGTACTTCTTAAATAAGGTAGGCAGACGGTATTCGCCGTTGCTCAGGCGGAACATGTACTTGTCGAACTTGTCGATACTCTCCATGTGGTAGTTCATCAGCACCTCGGGTTCAACCTTGAGGAAGTCCTCATGGAAAGGTGTGGTGGGATGCGCCACGTTGGCCAGTTCGGCATTCACCGGATGCTTCTCTGTGACATAACGGACGATCATGCTTTGGTAGAACTTCGGGTACCACGAGCTGATGCTGACCGGACCGATGAAATGCTCAATCTCCGGATGTTTGATTACCACCACGGCCAAGCCGCGCAGCAGCAGCACCAAGGGAAGCACCTCACGCTGGTATTCGACGGTGACAAACGAACGTCCCAACTCAATGGTCTTCTCCAATGTGGCTCCAAACGACTCTTCAAAGCGGAACAAGGTGCTTACATAGAAGCCTTTGATGCCCTTGTTCTTCATAATCTCATTACCCAATCCGAGGCGATAGGCTCCTGCCACCTGTTGTTTCTTCTGGTCCCAAAGAATCAGATGCTTGTAATGGCAGTCGAACTCATCGGTGTCGAGACTCTTTCCGGTGCCTTCGCCGATGAAGCGGAAAGCCTCCTCGCGAAGCCGGCCCAACTCGTGCATCAGATTGGGGATCTCGTTGTAGTCGGCCAGGAAACACTCATAGGTAGAAGCCGTGAACAGCAGCCCTTTTTCGCGTATGGCATCGAGTTCTTGTATCAGCAGCTGACGGTCCCTGGGCTGTTCCACAGGAGCCCAATTCTCATTGACCACGGGGGCCTGTTCCTTCTTCACGTTGGCTTCGAGCGCATAGGAGCGGCTGCGGAGATAAGCTGAGAGTTCTTTGGGCGAGTTGTAGAGGCCTACCTCTTCGGGAGCGATAGGTTTGCCGATTTGAAGGTTGAACTTAGTATCGTGTTTATTGGCAAGCTCCCGGGTGAGACGGGCAGTGCCCAGCATGTTGTGTATCTTATCCCAACGATAGAAACGCTTGGAGTTGCACCCATCCCAATACACGGGGATCACCGGCACGCCGGCGCTCTTGATGATACGGGCGATGGAGTTGCTCCAGGGCAGGTCCTCGGGAAAGTCATGGCCATGGTAGCGCGACACCTCTCCGGCGGGGAAAATACCCAGGCCGTAACCGTCGGCAATATGTTTGATGGCACCTTTGATGCCGCCCACGCTGCTCTTCCATTCGGGATTCTTCTCAAAAGGATTCACCGAGAAGAAACAGTCCTTGAGGTTCGGTATATGGGAAAGGATGAAGTTGGCCATCAGCTTGAAGTCAGGTCTCACCTTGGCAATGACGCTCAGTAGCATCACGCCTTCGATGCCTCCGAACGGGTGGTTGCTCACCACGATAAAGCCGCCTTGCTTAGGGATGCTGGCCAGCTGATCAGGATTCACGTCGATGGTGATATTCATATTCTCGAGCAAGTGATCGGCAAACTCTCTGCCTTGGTAGTCGGCGGCACCGTCGAACAGTCGGTTGATCTCGCCCAATCCACAAAAGCCATACGCCAATCCCGCCACACAGTCACCCCAGACACCCTTCATCCCGAGGGCGTTCTTGAGGTCTGTTTTAGTTACGACTTGCCTTGCAGGTTTTTTCATAGCACAACGATTTTAGTGTAATACACTCCGTTATCGGTGTCGATTCGTATCAGGAACAGTCCCTTTGCCATGTCGTGCCACTCGAAGACATTACCCGTGAGGGCTTGGTCGAGCACGCACTGTCCCAAAGTGTTGAACATGGTGACATGGGTCATCCCTTGAGCCTCTACCCTCACCATGCCGTTGGTGGGATTCGGATAGACCATCACTTCCGTGTCTTCATCATCCAATCCAGTCGGCGAATAATAAGCATGAAGCTCAAACGAATTGGGGTTGTATTTCAGGCTGGCCGGTGCCGAATAGCAGTCGGGCACCCTGTAATAGGCATAGAGGCGGTAATAATAGTGGTCCTCCTCTTGAAGGCCAATATCGGTATACGTGGTATAGTTGGGGCCCAGCAACTTGATGCGCTTGTATTCGCCGTCTCCCCGCTTCCGGTAAAGATAATAGCCGGTAAGACCTTCGCCAGGCTCCGGGGTATCCCAACTCAATCTGACTTTAAGATCAGGAGTGATCTCGAAATCGAAATTGCTTGGCGCCCAGCAGGGACCCATCGAGGCGCACGACTCGTTCGACTCACCATTTTCGCCTCCATCGCAAAGCACTGTGACCTTATAACAATAGCCGCCCAGAGTGGCTTGCTCATCCAGATAGGAAGTCGTCGTGCCGGCAGGGATGAGCCTGATGAGTTGTCCGTCGCGATAGATGTTATACCCGTAGCCTTCATTGGCAACAGGTTCCCACGAAAGCATCACGCCTTCGTCTTCGGCGACGCATGTTAGGTTCTCCGGCGCGCCGCACGATTGGTCGCCACCACAGCTGTTGTTGACTTCAAAGAAGATACCTTGTCCCAGATCGGCCGACGAACCGCTGAAAGAGAACACCTCTTGGTTGTCAGCGTCCCTGATGACAAAGCCCATGGAGCTGATGGTGTCCTCCGAAGGCGTCCACCCGAAACTCACCCGTCCCAAGGGCAGCTCCGGCCTTTCTATGGCAGGAGATGAAGAGCTCATGGTGCACTGTGCCACCTTGTGCCCGGCATTGTTGTAGAACGACAAATAGCCGCCATTCCATCCATGATAGTCGGAAGAGGTCATCACCACTTTCCACTGACACGAGGGACCTATCTTCACATCGAGCGCATAGGCATGCTTGCCGTAGCGGCCGTTGGCCTTGGCGTAAACCGCATACTCGTAAGTATCGTAGTAGGGCACGTCATCGTCTTCGATCTCGACGGTCTGGCCCGGAGTCATGCCCGTCAGCACTTGGATGACCTGATTGTTACGCATCACAACCACTTCCTCGATGGAAGCCAAGGGGGAGTTGTCGAGCGAGGTAGTCGGATTGGTCCAGTGAAGAATAGTATGCAATTCTGTATTAACAGGTACGTCAACCGAGAAATCCGTCGGGGCGCTTGGTGTGATGTCATAGACTGCAGACGGAACGAAGTTGAACATGGCGTCGGCGGGATGGGTATAGGGAGCCTCGTCGATGAGGTACCATCCATCGGAGCCGCCGCCCCAGCCGAGGTTGAAGTGAAACATGTCGGCATCGTCGTAGCCGTCGCACACGAAAGCATGGCAGCCGCCGTCCTGGCAGCCGCCGTAGTACATCGGCCAACCCATGTCGAACTGCTCACGCACCATACGTTTCCAAGTCTCGGTCTCATAGTCGTTGCGGCTGCGTTGCACATTGGCTTCGCTATAGTCGAAATACTGGTGCATCACCTCGGGGATGGGGCCAGAGGCGCCGCCGCTACCGTCGGGGCCGTAGCCCATGTCGATGGTCACACCGCAATGGAAGCACAGGGTGCCTACGGCCAGCTTTTCCTCTTCGGAGGCATTGCTGTTAAGCTTATTGGGCATGTGATCCCAATCGTATGTGGTATTGCCGAAGTCGGCGCATATCTCGCCATAATCCTCATGGACATAGCAATGGCTTCCGATGCCTTGGATGGGTGACGCCCAGAAGCGCATCAGTTGCGACATGGCGGTGGCCAAACAGCCCACGATGGCATGGCCGCCTGAGCCGTTGGGGTCGTCGGGGCAACAATAGTTATAGGGGTAATCCTGATTCCATTGGGTCTGGCAGAAGTAGGTTCTTTCGCGTCCGCCGAAACGTGATACTAGGCGTCCGTGATTAAGCACCGACTCCCATTCGGCTGCCACCTGCGGCAGTGCCACGGCTTGACCGTGTGCCTGCAAGCCAAGGATGCTTTGCGCGATGCCGTCGAGATAATCGGTCAGCGCTGGCGGGATGTCGTTTGGGTCGAACGTGGATTCCGTCGAGTATCCGATCACGGGACGGTAGGCGTCGTCGCCCGCGATGATGACGAATCCTTTTTCACCTGTGGTGAACACATAGTAGGCGCCATGAGGCTCGGCATAAGCCATATTGAGCGGTCCACGGAGCTCCACAGCGAATTGTGTCTCAAAGAGTTTTGAAGCTGCCCTCTGAGCCAGTGATGGGTCTACGGGGTTGGCTCTCAGGGTCATCGCCCCGAAAAGCGCCAAAGCCAAGAAAAGAAAAACACGTTTCATGTTTGGGCAGTTTTGCAATAATGCCACAAAAGTAGTGTTTTTCCTAAAGACCTCCAAATTTTTTTTCCTAGGCTTTGTCAACGATTTTACGGTCGAGGCCGGTGATCTCAGCGATAATAGTTTTATTGCGTTGATGATGATAAAGAATTTTCTTTAGTACTGTTCTTCCTGAAAAAACATACCAAACTATGTTCAAATTTAGGTTAACTTATGTTTCCATTTAAGTTTATATTTTTACTTATTTGAACACAAA
>JAEEGI010027030.1_pt1 | contig 11010 bp, 9 predicted proteins | sample 8958751 | NCBI WGS metagenome assembly JAEEGI01 (sample SAMN16246545, study PRJNA631951) | gut metagenome | biome: gut microbiome; feature: rumen; material: KS-attached | host: Bos | place: Iran: Karaj | collected 2018-10 | reverse complement strand
GGTTGATGACGGCGCCCTTCGGGGAGAAGACGAAGACCTCGTCGGCGAACATGTCGATCTTGAGATTGTGGAAGAAGTCCTGCGCGTCGGATTCCTGCTGGCTCTCGAGCAGGCGGCGCACCCAGGCGAAGCGGTCCTCGTCGCCGGTGCGCAGCGAGGCCGCGCCGTCGCCCATTTTATATTTCCAGTGCGCCGCGATGCCGTACTCGGCCGTGTGGTGCATTTCCCAGGTACGGATCTGCACCTCGAAGGGGATGCCCTCGCTGCCGATGACGGTGGTGTGGACGCTCTGGTACATGTTGGGTTTGGGGGTGGAGATATAATCCTTGAAGCGCCCGGGAACGGGCTTGAACATATCGTGGATCACGCCGAGCACGTTGTAGCAGTCGGGGATCGTATCCACGATCACGCGAAAGGCGCAGAGATCGAAGATACCGTTGATGTCGAGCTTCTGCGCGTACATCTTGCGGTAGATGCTGTATACGTGCTTGATGCGGCTGTAGACCGTCGCGCGGATGCCTTCCTCCTCGAGACGGCGCAGGATCTTGTCTTCCACCGACGACATGAAGGCCTCCAGCTGGGGCATCTTGCGCTCCAGCACGTCGGTGATCTCCTTGTAGCCGGCGGGATCGAGATACTGCAGGGAGAGGTCCTCAAGCTCCCATTTCACGCGCTGGATACCGAGGCGGTGCGCGATGGGGGCGTAGATCTCCATCGTCTCAAGGGACTTCGAGCGCTGCTTCTCGGCGGACTGATAGGCCATCGTACGCATGTTGTGCAGCCGGTCGGCGATCTTGATGAGGATCACGCGGATGTCCTTGGCCATGGCCATGAGCATCTTGCGGATGTTCTCCATCTGCTCGTCTTCGATGCTGGTGTACTGCACGCGCGTGAGCTTGGTGACGCCTTCGACGATATCGGCCACGGCGGGGCCGAACTGGCGCGCGATGTCCGCATGCGTCAGCGAGGTGTCCTCGATCACGTCGTGCAGCAGCGCCGCGACGATGGAATCCTCGTCCAGACCCATGTCGACGGTGATATCCGCCGCCGAGACGCAGTGCGTCACATAGGGGGAGCGCCCGTCCTTGCGCAGCTGGCCCTCGTGCGCGCCGCGCGCCATCTCATAGGCGGCGCGTACGCGTTCAAGGTCCACGTTCGGGCAGTTCCGGCGGATCTTCTCCTCGAGCACGGCAAACATTTTGTCGGGATCGAGGGGCGCGGGCGTCGTGTTCAGTTTTTGATCCTCTTCAGCCATGCCTGTTTCCTCGATTCGATCTCAGTCGGCGCATGAGCGCCGTCCCGTCCAGGTCCGCCTTGCCGTCATAGCAAGCCTTCACCGCCCCGCGGACGCCTCCGTCGGGCGAGGCGAGGAGCCCCGCCTCGCAGAACACGGCCAGACACAGGCAGAAGGTCTCCTCCGCCATGCCCGGCGGCGTGAGCGCGAGGATCTCATCCGTCTCCTTCGGCACGCTGAAGCCGTTCTGCTCCGCCATGTGCCAGACGCGTACGAAATCGTTCCGCTCGGGACAGCGGGCCGCGGCGGCCCACAGGACCTCACTTTCGCCGTCCAGGATGCGCCCGCAGAGCTCCGTCCCGTCGTGCGGGCGGATCGCGCTGACGAGCAGCTGGACGGACACGTGGCCGCGGAATTCATTGATCTGCGGCGTGAAGGCGATATCGACGATATCGCCGCTGTGGATATTCAGCTCTCTCTCCGTGTGGGAGAAGAAGATGCCCTCAAAGCTCTCGCGGCCGAGACGGGCGCGGATGCGCAGATGCTTGCCGCCGCCGACGTCGCCCGCGCTCTCGAGCGGGACGCCGCAAAAGCACATCACCGGCCGGGGATTGGCGTTGCCGAAGGGCTCGAGCTGGTCGAGCGAGCGGACGTTGTCGATATCGAGCAGGGCCGGGTCGCAGATAAGCAGATCCGGCTGCACCTCCGCCGTGGGGGCGGGCTTGTTCTCGCGATAATATTGTGCCAGCGCGGCACGGAAATCATCCAGCTTGTCGCTGCGGATGTTCAGCCCGGCCGCCAGCGCGTGCCCGCCGAAGCCGATGAGGTGCTCCGAGCAGGCGCTGAGCGCGTCAAAGAGGTTGAAGCCGCCGTAGCTGCGGCAGGAGCCTTTGCCGACCTCGCCGTTGAGACAGACCATGATCGCCGGCAGGGAATACTGCTCGGCCAGGCGGGAGGCGGCGATGCCGATCACGCCCTGGTGCCATTTGTCGCTCGCCAGCACGATCGGCGCGTCGGGCGCGGCGGCGGCGAGCATGGCGTTCGCCTCGTCCCAGATCGAGGTTTCGATGCTCTGGCGCTTGCGGTTGAGATCGCAGAGCTCGACGGCGAGCGCGGTCGCCTCCGCGGGGTCGTCTGTCATCAGCAGCCTTGCCGCCACGGAAGGGCAGTCCAGCCGCCCGGCGGCGTTGAGCCGCGGCGCGAGCGTAAAGCCGACGACCGTGGAGGTCAGTTTTTTCCCGTCTACGGAGGATTCGCGCAGCATGGCCGCGATGCCCGGGCGGGGATCGCGGCGGATCTTCTCCAGACCGCGCCGGACGAGATAGCGATTCTCGCCCACCAGCGGCATGACGTCTGCGATCGTACCGATCGCGGCGAGATCGCAGTAGCGCTCGATCATCTCTCCGCTGCAGCCCTCACAGGCGCAGACCAGCTTGAGCGCGACGCCCACGCCCGCGAGAGAGTGGTTCGGATAGCGCTCGTCCGGCCGCTTGCAGTCCACCACGGCGACCGCCTCCGGCAGCGGGCCGGCGCCGCATTCATGGTGGTCGGTGATGATCATGTCCATCCCGAGCGAGGCGGCGTAGAGCGCTTCCTCGCGCGCGGTGATGCCGCAGTCCACCGTGATGATCAGCTCGACGCCCTGCCCGCGCAGCGCGGCGACGGCGGCGTCGTTGAGACCGTAGCCCTCTTCGCTGCGGTCGGGGATATAGGGGATGCATTCCAGACCCTTGCCGCGCAGATAATCCGTCAGCAGACAGGTGGAGGTGATGCCGTCCACATCGTAGTCGCCGTAGACAGCCACCTTTTCGCCCTTTTCGACGGCGCGGTGTACGCGCTCGACGGCAAGGGGCATGTCCGTGAGCAGCATCGGGTCTTCCAGCAGTTCTTCTCCGCCGCGGAGCATCGTCTCCATCCCGGCCCGGGTCTTCACGCCGCGCAGGGCGAGCACCGAGGCAAGAAGAGGCGTGCAGCCGCCTTCGAGAAGCTCGGCCGGGACGGTCGGCTGCTCGAAGGGGATCTTCCATTCCTTTCGTGTCATAAGCATTTAACCTGGTATTCTTTATTTTTATTAATAACTAATCATATCAAAGTATTCCAGTTTTTTCAATAGCGACAGGGCGGAAGAGCGCAAAAAGTCCCGGAACGGCACGGATCCGTTCCGGGATAGCGTTACCTGTTATAATCCGCGCGGCTGCGCGCGCCGGTGTGATCCGGTGTCAGAGCATGCTCCAGGGCTTCCTCGGGCGTCGCGCACAGAGAGATCATGTTCGGCATGCTCGGCCCCGCGAAGCCGCGCGCGACCATATCTCCCAGCAGAGCGAACAGGGGATCGAAATAGCCCAGCGTGTTGAGCAGTACGATCGCCTTTCCCTGCATCCCCAGCTGCTTGAGCGTCAGGGTCTCGAAGAACTCGTCCATCGTGCCCGTGCCGCCGGGCAGCACGATGAAGGCCTCCGCAAGCGAGCGCATCAGCTCCTTGCGAGCGGCCATCGTATCGGTGAAGATGAGCTCGCCGAAGTCCCGGCGCAGAAAATCGCCCTCGTCGAATATGCGCGGAGCGACGCCGATCGCCGCACCGCCGCCGCTCTTCACGCCGTCGGCACAGGCGCGCATCAGCCCGTCGTTGCCGCCGCCGTATACGAGCGTGCGGCCGCTCTTCGCCATCAGCTCGCCCAGACGGCGGGCCGCATCGTAGTATTCCGCTGCCAGCGTGTCGCTCGAAGCGCCGAAAACACAGATCTTCATGCGTTCATCCTCCGATCTTCTCCTGCCGATATTGTAAAACGGCGCTCCGTCCTTGTCAACGGCCGCCTTATGTCTTGCAAAGCGCGGCAAGATGCTGTAAAATCAAATTTTGGTGAGTTATATGAAACGAAGGCTCCTCTCCGCGCTGCTTGCGCTGGGACTGCTTCTCTCCCTCGCCGCCTGCGGCGCGGGCGGAGGCGCGGCGGACGCGGAAGGACAATCGAATAACAGTCTCACGGTCGTCACGACGCTGTTCCCGGCCTATGATTTCGCGCGGGAGCTCTGCGGCGGCCGCTGCGAGATCGTGCTGCTCGTCCCGCCCGGCGCGGAGACGCACAGCTTTGAGCCCACGCCGCAGGACCTTCTGCGCATCCAGAGCTGCGACCTGCTGATCTGCAACGGCGGCGAATCCGAGGCCTGGCTCGACACGCTGCTCGACGGAGCGGACGGAGCTTTCGCCGTGCTTTCGATGCTCGATTGCGTCGACGCGCTCGAGGAGGAGCACAAGGAAGGCATGCAGCGCATCCGTGAGGAAGAGGACGAGGAGGACGAGATCGAATACGACGAACACGTCTGGACCTCGCCGCGCAACGCCGCCGTCATCTGCCGCGCGATCTGCGAAGAGCTCTGCGCGCTCGACGAAGCCGGCGCGGAGGAATACCGCGGCAACTGCGAGAGCTACTGCGCAAAGCTCGATGAGCTCGACGCGGCCTTTCGGGACATCGTCGCGAAGGCGCGAGGGAACTGCCTGATCTTTGCCGACCGTTTCCCCGCACGCTATTTCGTCGAGGAATACGGACTGGACTACTTCGCGGCCTTTCCCGGCTGCGCCGACGACACCGAGCCCTCCGCCCGCACGGTCGCCTTCCTCATCGACCGCGTGCGCGAACAAAACACGCCCGCGGTGCTCTATATCGAGTATTCCGACCAGAAAATGGCGGACGTGGTCTGCGAGGACACGGGCTGCGGAAAGCGCCTGTTCCATACCTGTCACACCGTCAGCGCCGGGGATCTTGAAAACGGCGCGACCTATCTCGGCCTGATGTGGGCCAACACCGAAAGCGTAAAGGAGGCGCTGGGCTGATGGCGATCCTGACATGTGAAAACGCCTCGTTCTCCTACGACGGCAGAACGGTGCTCGAGGGCGTCGACTTTTCGCTGAACGCCGGGGATTATCTCTGCGTCGTGGGCGAGAACGGCTCGGGCAAATCCACGCTGATCCGGGGCCTGCTCTCGCTCAAGGCGCCCGCCTCCGGGAAGATCACGCTCGGCGACGGCCTCAAGCGCAGCGAGATCGGCTATCTGCCGCAGCAGACCGAGATCCAGCGCGATTTCCCGGCCAGCGTGTGGGAGGTCGTGCTCTCGGGCTGCCTCAACTCGCTCGGAGGGAAGCTGTTCTACAGCGACGAGGACAAGCGCCGCGCGGAAGAGAATCTCGAGCGCATGGGCATCGAGGATATCAAAAACGCCGGCTATCAGGAGCTCTCCGGCGGCCAGCAGCAGCGCGTGCTGCTCGCCCGCGCCCTGTGCGCGACGAAAAAGCTGCTGCTGCTCGACGAGCCGGTGACGGGACTCGACCCGGTGGCGGCAGGGGAGATGTACAATCTCATCAAGCTCGTCAACCTCTGCGACGATATCTCCGTCATCATGGTCACGCACGACATCCACGAGGCCGTGCGCTACGCCACGCATATCCTCCATCTCGGCCATCGCCAGCTCTTCTTCGGCACGGCCGCGGAATACCGGCGCAGCGCGATCGGGCGGCGCTTTCTGGGGGGCGGTGCGATATGAGTATCCTGACGATGTTCTCCTACCATTTCATCCAGCGCGCGCTGATCGTCGGCGTGCTGGTCAGCCTGTGCGCGGCGCTGCTGGGCGTATCGCTGGTCCTGAAGCGCTATTCGATGATCGGCGACGGGCTCTCGCATGTGGGCTTCGGCGCGCTGGCCGTCGCCTCGGCCTTCCATCTCGCGCCGCTCGCCGTGACGGTGCCGGTGGTCGTGCTCTCGGCGATCCTGCTGCTGCGTCTGCGCGGGAGCTCCCGCGTCAAGGGCGACGCCGCGATCGCGATCATCTCCTCGAGCGCGCTGGCCATCGGCGTGATCGTCGTGTCCGTCACGAGCGGAATGAATACCGAGGTGTCGAGCTACCTCTTCGGCAGCATCCTCTCGCTCAGCCGCGGCGACGCGGTGCTGAGCGTGATCCTGTCGCTCGCGGTGCTCGCGCTGTTTCTGCTCTTTTACCCGCGCCTTTTCGCCGTGACCTTTGACGAGACCTTCGCCCGCGCCACCGGTACGCGCGCGGACCTGTACAACACGCTGCTCGCCGTGCTGACGGCGGTGACGGTCGTGCTCGGCATGCGCATGATGGGCGCGCTGCTGATCTCGAGCCTGATCATTTTTCCCGCGCTCTCCGCCATGAAGCTCTGCCGGAGCTTCCGCAGCGTGATCCTCTGCGCGGCGCTCATCTCGGTCGTCTGCTTCCTTGTCGGGATGATCGCCTCCTACGCCTTCGAAACGCCCAGCGGCGCCAGCGTCGTCGCGGCGGATCTCATTGCCTTCGCCCTCTGCGCGCTCTTCGGACGGAAGGGCTGAAAAACGGCCGACAGCGCCGGACCGGAGCGTGCCTCCGGCCCGGCGCTTTATGCTTTTATTCATAATTCGCAGAATATTCGGATTAAAAATGAATAAATACAAGAAAAACTAAAAAACCGCAGAATAAATTTTCAAAATTCCCTTGACATCTCCTCGCGCTTGTGCTATTCTCACAAACGTCAAGTACAAAACTTATCGCATCTGACGAAAGTGAGGGTAAAAAAGATGAAAAAGATCTCGAAATATTTGTGCATGCTGCTGTGCGTTGCGATGCTCCTCGCGCTGTGCGCCTGCGGAAGCAAGCAGGAAGCAAGCCTCTCCGCCGCCTATGACAAGTACCTTGCCGGATTCAAACCGGGCGGCGCGAACGGCACTCTGACGGTCGCCATGTCTCCCGACTTCGCGCCGATGGAGTTCTATGACGTGGCCAAGAGCGGCGACGCCGCGATCGTCGGCTTCGACGTGCTTCTGGCGACCTATCTGGCCCAGGAGCTCGACATGCAGCTCGTTATTAAGCCCATGTCCTTCGATGCCTGCCAGGCTGCGGTACAGACCGGCAACGTTGATCTCGCGATCTCCGGCTTCTCCTGGACCTATGACCGCTCGCAGAACTACGAGCTCTCCGACTGGTACGTCGCCGGCGAGAACGAGACGCAGCAGTCCATCATCTGCCTGAAGGAGAACGAAGGGAAATTCACCTCACCCGAGGACTTTGTCGGTTACAAGATCGGCTATCAGGGCGCTTCGCTCCAGCAGGTCCTGGTCGAGGAGACCTTCGGAGACATGGACGTTGACATCAGCCTCGTGTACGTCGATCTCGGCACGGCAGTCGAGGCGCTCAAGGCCAAGCAGGTCGACTTCCTGGCCGTCGCGCACGGCAACGGCGAGTCCATCATCGCCAGCGCGAACGACACGATCGCCTTCACCGGCTTCGACTTCGAGGTGGATGACATCTATAAAAACAACGTCTGCCTGCTCCAGAAGGGCAACACCGAGCTGCTTGAAAAGGTCAACGTGGCGCTGGCCAAGGCGCTGGAAAACGACTACTACTCCGGCTGGTATGACGCCTGCAAGGTCTACGCCGGCGTCTCCACGCTCGACGAGCTCGGCTTCGACGACGAGGGCAACAAGATCACGGGGTAATCCCGAAAGCAACAACACACAGGAGAGTTTCCGTCCATGACATTTTTCACGAACATCGCCAATATCATGGCGAAATACTGGAAAGTATTTCTGATACAGGGCATCGGCTATACGCTGCTTCTGTCTGTCATAGCCGTGGCCGGCGGCGCGTTTTTCGGCTCGCTGATGGCTCTTGCCAAGCGCTCGAAGCTGAGGATCCTCAAGGCCGTTGTCAACATCCTCGTCGAGGTCGTCAGAGGGACGCCCGTGCTGCTTCAGCTCTACATAGGCGTGTTCGTGTTCCCCATGGTCATCCCCAGGCTCTCCTCTCTGCCGTACATCTATTCCGTGTCGATCGTACTGATCATCAACTCCAGCGCCTACGTGTCCGAGATCATCCGCTCCGGCATCGAGGCTGTGGACATCGGCCAGATGGAGGCTGCCCGCTCGCTGGGCCTGACGCAGCGCACGGCGATGCTCTCCATCATCCTGCCGCAGGCGGTCAAGAACATCCTTCCGGCGCTGGGCAACGAATTCATCATGGTCGTGAAGGAGACCTCTCTGGCATCGACCTTCTTTGTAGGCGAATTGATGACGGCTTATCTCAAGGTCAAAGGCTATACCTACCTGACGATGGAATGCCTTGCCATTGTGGGCGTGCTGTATTTCGCCATGACTTTCATTCTCTCAAAGCTGCTCAAGGGCATGGAAAGGAGGATGAAGGCGCGTGCTTGATATCAAGAACATCTACAAGAATTTCGGAGACCTTCAGGTCCTCAAGGGCGTATCCACCCATGTCGAGAAGGGCGAGGTCGTCGTCATCATCGGCGTGTCCGGCTCGGGCAAATCCACGCTGCTGCGCTGCATGAACCTGCTCGAGGAGCCCACCTTCGGCGAGGTATGGATGGAGGGCAGGCTGATGACGCCGCCCGACCCCTATCTGCACCGGGACGTGATCCGCGCCTCCAACACCTATAAAAAGCTGCTCAGCGAGGGGCTCGACGACGAAGCCGCGATCAAAAAGATCAAGGATGAGGATCTGCTCAAGGAGAGGCATCCGAGAGTCGAAGGGAAGGAATACGCGGCCCTGCTGAAGAAGATCTACGACGAGAACGGGATCGACATCAACCTCGGCCGCCAGAAGATGGGCATGGTCTTCCAGTCCTTCAACCTCTTCAACAACAAGACCGTCAAGGAGAACATCACACTCGCGCCGATCAAGATCGGCAAGCAGCGGCTCAAGGACGCGAAGAAGCGCGGCGAGCCGGTCGAAAAGACGCCGGACGACGTCGTCAGGGAAGCGAACGAAAAGGCCATGAAGCTGCTCGAGCGCATCGGGCTGCAGGACAAGGCGGACGTGTATCCCTCGACGCTCTCGGGCGGACAGCGTCAGCGTGTCGCGATCATCCGCGCGCTGGCCATGGAGCCGGACGTCATGCTCTTCGACGAGCCGACCTCGGCGCTCGACCCCGAAATGGTGGGAGAGGTGCTCGATCTCATACGCGATCTCGTCAAGGACGGGATGACCTCCGTGATCGTCACGCATGAGATGGGCTTCGCCAAGGAAGTGGCCGACAGGGTCATCTTCATGCACGACGGCGTGATCGCCGAAGAGGGAACGCCCGACGAGGTGTTCAACCATCCGAAAAACCCGCGCTGCAGGGACTTCCTCAGCAAGGTCCTGTATTGAGACAAACAGGCAGAGACGGAAACTATCCCGATAGTTTCCGTCTCTGCCGTAAACAAGAGGTATTGTGATGAACGAGCAGAAGAAAAAAGCCGTCGCGTCGATCGACGAGGACGCGGCGCTGTATGAGAGCATCGCGGACAAAATCTGGGAAAACCCCGAGCTTTCCCTAAAGGAGCATAAGGCGGCGGCACTATACTGCGAAACGCTGCGTGCGCTCGGCTTTTCGGTGACGGAAGGGCTCTGCGGGATCGAAACGGCCTTCTGCGGCTCCTACGGCAGCGGCAGGCCGGTGATCGGCATCCTGGGGGAGTTCGACGCGCTCTCCGGTTTGAGCCAAAAGGCGGGAGAGGCGGAGTTCGCGCCGCTCGTACCCGGCGGGGCCGGACACGGCTGCGGACACAATCTGCTCGGAGCGGGCTCGCTCGCCGCGGCGGCCGCCGTCAAGCGCTATCTGGAAGAGAGCGGCGGGAGCGGCACGGTGATCTTCTTCGGCTGCCCCGGCGAGGAAGGGGGCAGCGGCAAGGCCTACATGGCCCGCGAGGGACTGTGGAAGACGCTCGACGCGGCGCTGAGCTGGCACCCGGGCGACGTCAACCAGGTCGAGACCGGGACGAACAACTCCTGCATCCAGGTGCTCTACAAGTTTTCCGGCAAAGCCGCGCACGCGGCGGGCGACCCTTACGACGGCCGCAGCGCGCTCGACGCGGTGGAGCTGATGAACGTCGGCGTACAGTTCCTGCGCGAGCATATGACCGAGGACTGCCGCATCCACTACGCGATCACCGACGCGGGCGGCGTCTCGCCCAACGTCGTGCAGGCGAAGGCCGCCGTGCTCTATATGGTGCGCGCGAACAAGGTCGCCGACTCCGTCGCGCTGCAGGCGCGCGTGGACGACATCGCCAAGGGCGCCGCCCTGATGACCGGCACGAGCTTCGAGCGCGTGTTCATCGACGGCACGGCCGAGCTGCTGCCGAATTTCGCGCTCGAGGAGCTCCTCTGGCGGAACATGGCCGAGCTCGGCGCGCCGGAATACAGCGAAGAGGACTACGCCTTCGCCGCGGAGCTGAAAAAGAGCTTCCCGCCCGCGCGGGGCCTGCCCGGGACCGGGGCGCGCGCCGACGCCGCGATCGCGGCGCAGGTGCGGGAGCTGACGGAAAACGGGCAAAGGGCGGTCAACGACTTTTTGATGCCGCTCTTCCACGGCACGCTTTTCACGCCCGGCAGCACGGACGTGGGAGACGTGAGCTGGCTCACGCCGACGGCGCAGATCAACACGGCCGCCTGGCCCTCGGGCATTCCCGGGCACTCCTGGCAGATCGTGGCCTGCGGCAAAAGCCCCATGGCGCACAAGGCCATGCTGTACGCGGCCAAATCGCTCGCCGGCGCGGCGATCGATCTCCTTGAGGACGCGGCTCTGCTCGACGAGGCGAAAAAGGAATTCGCGCTGCGCTCCGCTTCCGGCTACGTCTGCCCGATCGAGGAGGGAGCCGTACCCATCGCGCTGTGAATGGAAAGGCTCCTTTCCGCACAGAATAACCGCAGGTCTTTCGGACCTGCGGTTTCTTGTGCGATGAATTAGCACTCACGGGTAACAAGTGCTAACGTTAACAGTTTGTTCATAA
>JAEEGI010027028.1_pt1 | contig 11010 bp, 8 predicted proteins | sample 8958751 | NCBI WGS metagenome assembly JAEEGI01 (sample SAMN16246545, study PRJNA631951) | gut metagenome | biome: gut microbiome; feature: rumen; material: KS-attached | host: Bos | place: Iran: Karaj | collected 2018-10 | reverse complement strand
TCTGCAGGCAGTGCCGCTTCGTTGGAATATGCGCCAAAATTCGCTGCTGTCGGCACTGTGGTCATTGACAACTCCGCTGCTTGGCGCAGCGACCCGAAGATTCCGCTCGTGGTGCCTGAAATCAATGGTGATGTCATCACCCCGAATGACAAGATCATCGCCAACCCGAACTGCTCCACCATCCAGATGGTGATGGCGCTGGCACCGTTGCACAAACGCTTTGGAATCAAACGTTTGGTGGTTTCGACTTACCAGTCTGTCACGGGCACTGGCAAGAAGGCCGTGGATCAGCTGATGAGTGAGCGTGCGGGGCTTCCCTGCGATCCCGCCTATCCGCATCCCATCGATATGAACCTTTTCCCTCATGGCGGCTCTTTCACCGACGACGGTTATACCACCGAGGAAATCAAGCTGTTGAACGAGACTCGTAAGATATTGAGGGATAATAACATCCAAGTTACTGCAACCGTTGCCCGCGTGCCCGTTACCGGCGGCCATTCCGAGGCGGTGAATGTGGAATTCCGTCAGGATTATGATTTGGCGGAGGTTTATGCGTTGTTGAACGACATGCCCGGCGTGAAGGTGCTGGACGCTCCTGCCGAGAATGTCTATCCGATGCCGAAATACGCTGAGGGACAGGACGAGGGCTTCGTGGGTCGTATCCGCCGCGACTTCTCCCAACCCAACACGCTGAACCTCTGGGTGGTGGCCGACAACCTGCGCAAGGGTGCCGCGACGAATGCGGTGCAGATTATGCAGTATATTATGACGAGGATGAGAGGATGCGAGGATGAGCGATGAAAAACGATGAATGTCGATGAATCATACGAGGAACCATACTTAAAACCGAGATGAGACAAACGAAGAACGATTTGACCACCATTAACATCCAAACCGAAAAAGCCCAAGTCCCAAAAGCGCTGAAAGCCTGACTTATGTCAACTCAGTGCGAACGCAGTTGGGCCCTGGAGCCACAGTAGCGATAGTAATAACCAATCCGATAATGCTATGAAGAAACGTATAACATTAATCGCTCTCCTGGTCCTCTGCGCAACAACCCTCTTCGCGCAGACGGTCAGTGTGATGTTCACGGGACGCGAAGCCCAAAACCACTATCTTCCAATGAACCGAGTGGTTGTCAGCAACCTCACCAAGGGCTGGCAGGAGACGCTTATGTGGCCCGACACTGTGTTGGTAATGACCACCACGGGCATCGGGGATGTAGAGACGCAAAATTTTTCGTCTCTACAATTATCGCAAAACAACCCCAACCCGTTCGACGGCACCACATACGTAAACCTGAATGTGGTTAAACAGGGCAATGTGGAATTGGTGTTAACCGACATTGCCGGACATATCATAGGGGCGAATAATTATCCGTCCCTACAACCGGGCATCCATTCGTTATGCGTTACCCTTTCCTCGTCAGGTCTCTATTTCCTGACCGCCCGCCAGAACGGGCGGACCGCCTCGGTGAAGATGGTGAACCGTGGCAACGGCGGAGAGGATGTCATTATGTATGTCTGTGATGTAGAGACGCAAAATTTTGCGTCTCTACAAAAGAGCAATGCCTGCAAAGGTGTCACCGACAACCCATTTGACCCAGGCGACCAGATGGAGTATGTGGGTTTTTCCACCCTTTGTGGAATGGAGGAGGAGAGCATGCATGTGATACAGACACAGGATGCTTCACAGACGATTTTGCTTTCGTTTGACATCTCACAAGGCAGTGCCGATGCACAGCCCTGTCCCAACACCCCTATAGTGACCGACTATGAAGGCAACACGTACAACACGGTACAGATCGGCAACCAGTGCTGGATGAAGGAGAATTTGCGGACTACGCATTATGCAGACGGAACGTCCATACCTGCAGGCAGTGTCGATGACTGGAGCAACACCGATCCGTACTACTATGAATACGACGACAGGTCAGGTGTTCCACAGACGGTGCAAGGTTACTTGTACAACTGGCCTGCGGCGATACACGGAATATGTCCCACGAATTGGCATCTACCGAGCTATGTAGAATGGATGCAATTGGCCAATTATGTAAGTAGTCAAAGCGCATACGTTTGTGGCAATGACAGCAACCACATTGCCAAGGCATTGGCCTCAAAGTCGAGTTGGTACACAAGTGGGGCCTCTTGTGCGGTGGGTACCGATCAGGAGACAAACAATGCAACGGGCTTTTCTGCCGTTCCGGCAGGTTATGGCAACAATTCGTCATTTCAATTTTCGGGAAGAAATGCCTATTTTTGGTCTTCTTCGGAACTTAGCAACCTCTCCACGTGGTACCGCAACTTGTCCTACGGCGAGGCCACCTTGAACAGGAACTATGCCAGCAAGAGCAACGCCTTTTCCGTCCGCTGTCTCCGCGATTAAATCCAGACGTGAGACGTAAGACGTGAGATCAGGGCGTGGCCGGTGGGGGCGCGCCCTTTTTAATTATGAATGATGAATGTTGAATGATGAATGTTTGGCGGACGTTGTAGAGACGCAAAATTTTGCGTCTCTACGGGTCGGGGAACGTTATTATGTGCCTTGGCAAGTTTGTCGTGTTTCGTTATTCCCCCTGCTCTTGCGGGTACGAGGTTCCGTTTGGCCGGAGTGCGCCACTTTTTCCTCGCAGTCCATCTATTCCCTCTGTGTAACGATAAAGGGGGTTCGGTTAATGAGTGAATTTTCAAAAGATAACATATAGTAAAACATGATATAATAAAAATTTTATATCTTTGCGGCCAAAAAATTAAATACTATGAATTCAGAAAATGCGAACAACTTTGAAGACCTCAGCAGCCTCATCTATATCATTCGGGGTGTTAGGGTGATGCTTGACGCAGATTTGGCGACGATTTATGGATACGAAACAAGGTCGTTTAATCAGCAGGTAAAGAATAATATTGAAAAATTTGACGCTGATTTTCGGTTTCAAATAACCAAAGAAGAGTACCATGAAATTTTGAGGTCAAAAAATTTGACCTCAAACATTTTACCAACTAATTGTGAATCAAACGAATCCTCCGACCAGGAAGTTTTGATATCAAAAAAATTGATGTCAAAATCAGAGAAAAGAGGCGGTCGCCAACACCTTCCATACGTCTTTACAGAGCAAGGCATTTATATGCTTATGACTGTGTTGAAAGGCGAACTGGCGACAGAACAGAGCAAAGCGTTAATTCGAACATTCAAGATGATGAAGGATTACATTATCGAAAACAAGTGTTTGGTTGGAAACAATGAGTTGGTCCAGCTTTCGCTTCAAACTACTCAAAATACGGCAGACATTGCAGAAATCAAGAACACGATGGTTACCAAAACCGATTTAGCCAAGGTAGTACGTGACTTCACCGATCCTATGATACGACGCGAATACCTGATCCTTAACGGTGAATCGGTAGATGCTAATATCGCCTATAGCTCCATCTATAAATCAGCCAAAAGCAGTGTTTTCGTTGTTGACAACTATATCGGTCTTAAAACGTTGGTATTGCTTAAAAACGTGGCGGAAGGTGTGTATATTGTTGTTTTTAGCGACAATATTGGGGGAGGGCTTCATCAGGCCGACTTTGATGATTTTCACAGACAATACCCGGACATCCAAATCGGTTTCCGTAAGACTTGCGGAATATTTCATGACCGATATATTATTCTTGATTACAATACAGACAGCGAGCGGATATACCATTGCGGGGCGTCATCGAAAGATGCCGGAAACAAAGTGACAACCATCACCGAAGTGTCCGACCGTCAGGTTTACCATCAGATAGTTGACGAATTGTTGGATAATCCCATGCTTATAATTTAAAGGCTGTCGGTATTGCGTGTTGTTTTCGGTATGGGAGGGAGGCCAAACGAAATGGTGCAATTGTTGTTCGGGGCGGTTTCCTTGTTTGGTGCGTTCGCGAACACAGCCCGGTAGCAAGATTCGGGGTACGAATCCCATCATCGGTTGATGGTTCGGGTGCGGGGTTCGCGGCGCGGGGAAATGAATCGTGCGCGGGAGTGGGCGTGTCTTCATAAATGGGGGGTATTCGATTGTGTGGCTGGTGCCGTTTTTTTTGTTGCCTGTTGATACGATATTTTTTGTAATTTTGCAAACTTATATTATCGGGTTATGAAAAGAACTTTTTTACTGATTATCGGATTGTTGCTCGCTGTTTCTTTGTTTGCGCAACAACCTTACAATAAGGCTGTTATCGGTTTTTACAATGTGGAAAACCTCTTTGATACGATTGACGACCCTGTTAAGAACGACGAACAGTTCCTGCCGGATGGCGATTATCGTTGGAATACCTCACGTTACAATGCCAAGTTGCAAAGTCTTTCCAAGGTGATTGCTGAAATCGCCAAGATTGACGGTGGTTTGGTGGTGCTGGGCGTCTCCGAAATCGAGAACGAGAAGGTGTTGCTGGATTTGGCCGCCACAGATCTTCTGAAACCTTACCATTTGTCGGTCTGTCATCACGAGTCGCCTGACCGCCGCGGCGTGGATGTGGCTTTCTTCTACGACGCGTCTCGTTTCAAGATTTTGAGTACCAGGGCTTTCCCGACGATTGTGCCGAACAACCCCGACTTCATCACCCGCGACCAATGGCTGATGACGGGTGTGCTGGACGGCGTTGATACATTGGACATTGTCGTTAACCACTGGCCTTCCAAGTCGGGCGGCGAGAAAAGAAGCCTGCCGGGACGCATGGCTGCCGGGCAGCTCGGTCGCCAGATTGCTGACTCCGTGCTGCAATCCCGCCCCAACGCGAAGTTCATCTACATGGGCGACCTCAACGACAACCCGACCTCCAAGTGCATCTTGGCGGAGATGAACACGAAAACCAAACCCGAAAAACTTACACAATACGACCTATACAACCCGATGTGGAAGCTCTTCCGCGACGGACTGGGCTCATACGCCTACCGCGACGCCTGGGAGATGCTCGACAACATCATCATCTCCGGCGGCCTCGTGAACGCTAAGGCCGGCACCTACAAATTCCGTTCCGCCCATATCTTCAGAAAAGATTTCCTGTTTACGAAATCGGGATCCTACATGGACTACCCGTTCCGCACCTTCGCGGGCGGCAACTACCAGGGTGGCTACAGCGACCACCTGCCGGTGTATATTGTGTTGACGCGATGAAGGACGATGATACGATGAAGCGATGAAGCGATGAAAAATGATATGATGAAATAATTCATTGAGCAGCCCTGAAAGGGCAAGATTTTAATAACCCCATACAAGCGAAGCGCAGTGTGGGGTGAATGTGAAAGAATAAAACAACAACAATAGTATGAAACGACTGGTTATTATTCCGACTTATAAGGAAAAAGAGAACATAGAGAACATCATCCGGGCGATTTATGACCTGATTGATGTCCATATCTTGATAATTGATGACAATTCGCCGGACGGCACCGCGGACATTGTGAAGTCGCTGATTCCGGAGTTTGTGGGACGGCTGTTCATTGAGGAACGCACGGGCAAGCTCGGTTTGGGAACGGCTTACATCCACGGGTTCAAGTGGGGGTTGGCACGGGGTTACGACTATATGTTCGAGATGGACGCCGATTTCTCGCACGATCCGCACGACCTGCAACGGCTGTATGACGCTTGCGAGACGCAGAATGCCGATGTTGCCATCGGTTCCCGTTACTGTCAGGGTGTCAACGTGTTGAACTGGCCGATGGGGCGTCTGCTGATGTCCTACTACGGCTCCGCGTACGTGCGCACAGTCTTGGGTGTGCCCGCGAAAGACACCACTGCCGGCTTCATCTGCTACCGCGCCGACGTCCTCAACTCCATTGATTTCGACAAGATCAAACATATCGGCTATGGTTTCCAAATTGAGATGAAATTCACCGCATGGAAACTCGGTTTCAAGATCGTGGAGGTTCCTATCATCTTCAAAGACAGAACTTTGGGTGTTTCCAAGATGAGCTCCGGCATCTTCCGTGAAGCCATCTTCGGCGTCATCGGCCTCAAAATCCGCAGCTGGTTCCGGAAATGGGAACGCGTTGATAACCGCGCCAAATTAATTAAGAATTAATTGTAGGGGCGAATAATTATTCGCCCCTACTTCAATAACCAATAACCCATAACCATTACAAGAATGGAATATTTCGTGGCAAAAACGTTCGCCGGTCTGGAGACGGAACTTTTGAAGGAACTGCACGCGCTGGGCGCCAAGAATTGCGAGAAACTCAGTCGTGCCGTGGCTTTCGAGGGCGACATGGAGATGCTGTACCGGGCGAATTACTATTGCCGCACCGCATTGCGCATATTATGGCGGCAAAAACGGTTCACTTTCAAGAGTAACCGCCAGTTTTACGAACAGATTTTTGATTTTCCCGCCGAAGAGTACCTTTCTCCTGACGGGACGTTGGCCGTCCACGCCACGATTGTCGATACCATCTTCAGCACACCGTTGTACGCTTCCGTTTTGGCCAAAGACGCCATCTGCGACCGCTTCAGAGACCGTTTTGAGCGTCGTCCTTCAGTGGATAAGGAATACCCTGACGTGCAGTTCCATCTGCATATCTACAAGGACGAGGCGCAGCTGTTCATGGACAGTTCCGGCGAGTCGTTGCACAAGCGCGGTTACAAGGTGCGCAACCATCCCGCCCCGCTGAACGAGGTGGTGGCCGCCGCCATGGTCATGAAGAGCGGCTGGAGCGGCGACTGCGATTTCATCGACCCGATGTGCGGGGGCGCGACCCTGCTCGTCGAGGCGGCCATGCAGGCGCTGAACATCCCCGCCGGTTTCTACCGCCGCGAGTACGGATTCTACCAGTGGAAGAATTTCGACCGTAAGCTATGGAAGAAAGTGCGCGACGAGGCGGATATCAAAGATGATGTGGACATTAACTTTTACGGTTCTGACATTGACGGCCGTTTCCTTGATATTGCCCGCGCGAATGTGCAAAAGGCTCGTTTGCAGGATTTTATCATTCTGGAACGTCAGGATATCCGTCATTCTTCACCAGAGAATGTACCCTCTGTGGTGATGATGAACCCGCCCTACGGGGAGCGTCTTTCGGTAGATGACATCAATACCTTGTATCAGGAAATCGGTGACACGCTGAAGAAACGTTATGCAGGATGTAAAGCGTTCATTATCAGTTCTGATATTGATGCTCTGAAGCATATCGGCTTGAAACCGGCTCACAAGTGGCCGATGTTGAACGGCTCTTTGGAGTGTATGTTTCAGGAATATGAGTTGTTCTCTGGAGATCGCAAACAGTTTGTAACTAACAAAATGCAAAAAAAATGAGACGGGGATTCTATATCGTCATGTTGCTTTTGTCCGTGACTCTTTTTGGCCATGCGCAGAGCAAATACAGCAACGAATTCCTTTCGTTGGGTTTGGGTGCGCGTGGACTGGGCATGGCGAACACGATGTGTGCGCTGACGGATGACGTGACCTCCGCCTATTGGAATCCTGCCGGTTTGACCCGTATGGACAAGCGATACCAGTTAGCTTTGATGCACGCCGAGTATTTCGCGGGCATCGCCAAATATGACTACGCGGGTCTCGGTTTCAAAATCGATTCGAACCAGTCGGTGGCATTTTCGTACATCCGCTTCGGTGTCGATAACATTATGAACACCACGCAGCTCATTGACGATCAGGGGAATGTGGATTACGACAGAATCACCTATTTCTCATCCGCCGACAACGCTTTCTTGTTGAGCTATGCTTACGCGTTTCCGCAGGTGCCGGGTCTTTCGTTGGGCGCGAATGCCAAAATCGTGCATCGCAAGATCGGAAAGTTCGCCCGTTCTTGGGGCTTCGGCTTGGATTTCGGGTTGATGTATAACCGTAAAGGTTGGCAGGCCGGATTGATGCTGCGCGATGGCACCTCCACGTTCAACGCATGGCGTTATTCTCTGACGGATGACGTGATCGCTGTGTTTGAACAGACGGGCAACGAGATTCCCGAAAACGATCTGGAATTAACCGTTCCGGCATTGTTGTTGGGCGGCGGCAAGACAGTCCATTTCGGGAAAGGGTTCCACGGGACGTTTGCCTTGGGTTTTGATTGCACCTTCGATGGAAAGCGTAATTCGCTGATAAAGAGCAAGGTCATTAATGTGGATCCTCATTTCGGAATGGAGTTCGATTATAAGAAAATTGTGGCGTTGCGTGCCGGTATCGGCAATTTCCAGCGCGAACCCGATTTCGACGGGAAGCAGAAAACCACTTTGCAAATCAATTTCGGGGTGGGGGTGTGCATTAAAAATATTGTATCTATCGACTATGCCTTCACCGATTTGGGAAACTTGTCGATAGCCCAGTATTCCCATGTTTTTTCACTTAAAGTAGCCATTGACAAATTCAAAAAATAGCATTATGCCAGACAATAAGATAAAAATCCAAAAATTTCCTTTCTCAGACGTGCAGTTCAAGCAGCGTCTGAAAGCCGACACCACTTTCAAATATACTCCCGAGGAGGAGTTGGAGATGTGCAAAACGATTCTGGGTTGCATCGATTTGACCACATTGGAAGGGTCGGACACGAATGAGAAGGTCAGCAAGTTATGCGATACTGCAAAGGGATTCCGTGACGATGAAAAAGGGATTCCATCCACGGCGTCCGTATGCGTCTATTCGCCGTTTGTGGCGTTGGCGAAGGACTGGCTGCAGGGTACGCCCATCCACGTGGCGTCTGTCGCCGGCGGTTTTCCGGCTGGGCAGCTGCCCATCAACCTGAAGGTGGCGGAGGTGGAATACGCTGTCGCCCAAGGCGCGGACGAAATCGACATGGTGATTTCGCGGGGCGCTTTCTTAGAGGGTGATTACCAGCGGGTTTATGACGAGATCCGTGCCATTCGCAAGGCTTGTCCGAAACAGAAGTTGAAGGTGATCCTGGAGACGGGCGAACTGCAGACGCCTCAGAATATTTTCCGCGCCTCGCAGTTGGCCATCCACGCAGGAGCGGATTTCCTGAAGACTTCCACAGGAAAGATTGCCGTGAATGCCACTCCTGAAGCCTTTTGGGTGATGATGTTCGCCATACGGCAGCATTATCTGGCCACAGGGCAGAAATTGGGCATCAAAGTTGCAGGCGGCGTGTCAGAATTGTCACAAGCTTACACCTATTTGCATATTTGGAAGCACAATATGGGCAAGGAGTGGGCCGTGCCGGAACTCTTCAGGGTAGGCACAAGCAGGCTTGCCAACAAGGTTTTTGAAAAAATTCAAGAATTTTTTGTATAAGTGTTGGATTATAAAGAAATTATTGTATTTTTGCAGCCCGAAAAAATTAAGTATCAAACTTTAAACAAATTAAGATTATGACTAAAGCAGAAATCGTTAATGAAATTTCCAATCGTACTGGTTATGAGAAGAATAGCGTTCAAACTATCGTTGAAGCTTTCATGGATTCAGTGAAGAAAAATATGGTGAACGGTGAGAACGTTTATCTGAGAAGTTTCGGTAGTTTCATCGTAAAACACAGAGCTGAGAAGACTGCTCGCAATATTTCCAAGAATGAGACGATCACCATCAAGGCCCACAACATCCCCGCTTTCAAACCTTGCAAGGATTTCGTCGAAGCTGTTAAGAAAAACACGAAATAATTATAAATCCAATTCAATTTACTATGCCTAGCGGAAAAAAACGTAAACGTGCGAAAATGAATACGCACAAACGCAAAAAAAGATTGAGAAAGAACAGACATAAATCAAGATAGTTCTTTCCGCGTTGTAAAAATGAAAACTAAATGATTTTAACGGGTCATTTAGTTTTCTTTCTTTATAATATATGGAGAATAATCAAGTAGAAATCACAAAAGAAATCGTCATCACTTCGCATACCAACGAGGTCCAGGTGGCCTTGCTTGAGGACAAGAAGTTGATGGAAATACATACCGAGAAGTCCTCGGCGCAGTTTTCTGTCGGTGATATCTATCTGGGAAAAGTGAAGAAAATCATGCCCGGCCTGAACGCGGCTTTTGTGGATGTGGGGAGTGAAAGGGAGGCTTTTTTGCATTATCTCGACCTCGGCCTGCATGGCCGCACTATCAATGCGTTTGTCAGTCAAGCAATAACGACAGGGAAACGCAGTATCAGCCGGGTGCAGTACCTGGAGGAGATTCCTAAGAACGGGAAAATCAGCGATGTGCTCACATCTGGACAGCAGATCATGGTGCAGGTGGCCAAAGAGCCCATCTCCACCAAAGGACCGCGCATCACCACGGAAATTTCCTTTGCCGGCCGCTATTTGGTGCTGGTGCCGTTCGGCGACAAAGTATCTGTCTCACAAAAGATTAAGAGCAGCGAAGAACGCAAACGTCTCCGTACTGCTGTACAGAGCATCCGTCCGCGCAACTTTGGCATCATCATCCGCACCGTGGCGGAAAACAAGTCGGTGGAGGAATTGTCCGCCGACCTCGACATGCTCCGTTACCGTTGGGACACCACGGTGGAGAACCTGTTCGCTTCCAAAGCCCCGTTGCGCCTCGCCCAAGAGGAAAACCGCGTGGCTTCCCTGCTTCGCGACTTCCTCAACGACTCGTTCCACGCCATCTATGTCGATACGCCTGAAATGTTCACGGAAGTGAAGAACTACCTGCACGTGCACGCGCCCGAGCAGGAGGCCATCGTCAATCTGTATAACGAGAAACGCCCCATCTTCGATTACTTCAATGTGGCCAAGCAGATCAAGGGCTCTTTCGGCAAGGTGGTGACCGTGAAAAACGGAGTGTATCTGATTATCGAGCACACCGAAGCCATGCACGTGATTGACGTCAACAGCGGAAACCGCGTGAAATCTTCCCAAACGCCTGAACAGAATGCGTTGAACACCAATATGATAGCGGCTCAGGAAATCGCCCGTCAGCTTCGACTCCGGGATATGGGCGGCATCATCACCATCGACTTTGTGGATTTGCATGACCCGGCCAACAAGAATACGCTCAACAAGGCGATGGCCGAGTTCATGCGCAACGACAAAGCCAAACATACCATACTGCCTCTCAACAAGTTCGGACTGATTCAGATTACCCGGCAAC
>JAEEGI010027020.1_pt1 | contig 11013 bp, 7 predicted proteins | sample 8958751 | NCBI WGS metagenome assembly JAEEGI01 (sample SAMN16246545, study PRJNA631951) | gut metagenome | biome: gut microbiome; feature: rumen; material: KS-attached | host: Bos | place: Iran: Karaj | collected 2018-10 | reverse complement strand
TTGAGGGGAACGCCTGGCAATACCTGTGGTTTGTGCCTCATGCACCCGAGCAATTCATCGAGCTCATGGGTGGCAAGAAAGCATTTCTGAAAAAATTAGATGAGAATTTCAGCCTCAAGACCTCCAACCGTGAGACTAACGGCAATGCCTCGGCGTTTATCGGGCAGTATGCCCACGGCAACGAACCCAGCCACCACACTGTCTATTTCTACAACTTCGCCGATCGTCCTTGGCGCACTCAGGAACTGGTCAACCAAGTGCGCTCCGAGTTCTATAATGCCACTCCAGCAGGCTATGCTGGCAACGATGACTGCGGACAGATGTCGGCGTGGTACATTTTCTCGGCGTTAGGCTTCTATCCCTTCAATGCGGGCGCTGCCGAATACGTCACCGGCACACCGCTGTTCCAGCGGGCCACGCTGCACTTGGCTGGCAACAAGGAGTTTACCATCACCCGCAAGGGCGACAAGGGTATATACGTCAAGGAAATCCGCCTCAACGGCAAGCGGCTACAGGGTTTCAAACTCAAGCATCAAGACATCATGGCGGGCGGAACGCTGGAATTTGTCATGAGTGAGAAGCGCCCCTAGGCCTTCGTAGTCCTTAGTTTTTATACTGTGGGGAGTGAGATTCCGTCGAGCTGGCGGTAAAGGTTGAGGGCATACACGTCGGTCATGGCGCTGATGTGGTCGAGAACGGCCTGCACCTGCTCAAAGAGCGTGGGGGCATGGACATCGTACTGCTCGGGGAACTTGTTCATCAGCAACTGTGAGTAGTTGCGCTCGGGATACATGACGGCCTCAATGAGTTTTTCCAGCAGCAGGTTGATGATTCGGTTACCAGCCAAATCCACATCGACAACATAACCGGCACGATAGAGGCGGTTCATCGCCAACGCGCTGCAAGCCTGATAGGCTCTGGCGGGCAACGGGTCGATACGGTCAATCAGGCTGCCCTCAAAGCGGCCTTCCATGATCTCGTCCTCATGGTCGGCAAAGACGGCGGAGCACTGTTCCACTAGCAGTCCAACGATGCAAGAACGCAGGTATGCAACCTTTTCGTTAGGATCGGCAACACGATCCATGTGTTCACACAGGTGAGCTTGACGTTCCTCGGTAAAGAATCCTAGCAACAGGTCTATGGTTTCCTCGGTGCCGATAATCCTGAGTTTGTGACCGTCCTCAATGTCCATGATCTGATAGCAGATGTCATCGGCTGCCTCGACGATATAGACGAGTGGATGACGGCAATAATAATCCTCATTTATCTTGATGAGGCCCAACTCATCGGCGATGCGCATGAAAATTTCCTTCTCGGTTGTGAAGAAACCGAACTTGCCCTTCTCGCCGGCATACATCGACGAATAAGGGTATTTCACTATTGATGCGAGCGTCGAATAGGTCATGGCAAAGCCGCCGGGACGACGTCCCTTGAACTGGTGGACCAGCGTGCGGAACGAGTTGGCATTACCCTCAAAGTGGATGAGGTCATTCCATTGTTCATCGCTGAACTTGTCCTTGAATTCCAGCCCACGGCCCTCGCTGAAGTAGGCTCCGATGGTTTTCTCGCCTGAGTGGCCGAACGGGGGATTGCCCAAGTCGTGTGCCAAGCAGGCTGCCGCGACGATTTCACCAATGTCACGCAACTTCTCGAACCAGGGCTCGGACTTGTATCGTGGCATGAGGCGAATGACCACCTCGCGCGCCATCGACTTGCCCACGCTTGACACCTCTAGGCTGTGGGTCAAGCGATTATGTACTAAGATACTATCGGGCAGCGGGAACACTTGTGTTTTGTTCTGCAAGCGACGGAAGGGTGATGAGAACACCAGGCGGTCGTAGTCACGCTCAAAGTCGCTGCGCACCCCACCCTTGTCATCGTGGTAATGCTCCAGCCCCAGCCGTTTATCCGAAATCAATCGGTCCCAATTCATTCGTTGCATAGGTATCATTGTCTAAATTATTGCACAAAATTAACAACAATCCCATGAATTATCAAAAAGTGATTACCAAAAAATGATAATCACTTTATAATAATGCCCAGAAACGCAATGTAAAGCTATTTTTCAAGTTGCTCGGCGACCCAGATGACCCACTCGTCGATATTGTCGGTCAACTTAGCGGGCAAAGGCAAATCGATGCGCACATCGGGGGCGAAACCCGTAGCGTCGATGCCTGTTTCGGGAAGTCCCACTCGACGTGACATTGGCACTGAAATATCAATGTCACTATTGGGCATCGGCACTTGGTTACAATTAGAAAAGTCAAAACAACCCTCGGTATTATCACGACCATAAACAGTAGTGCGGTTACTCGTCGCCTTTAAACACTCTACCAGCGCTTCTCCTGAACTTGCCACTCTGTTATCAATGATTAAAGCTGCTCGGCGTACCGCGTCGCTCACCTGCTCAAGGTGAATGTTATCCTTGCCGGAAATCAATTCCGGATGAGCGAGTGAGTTGAGAACGCTTTGTAACTGAGCAAAGGAAAAATCTTGACTACCGGTTAACTTCACCAAGAATTGACGCACAATAGAGCCTGGAACATATTGAATATTTTCCAACATAGGGAAAACCGACTGTACTCCTTGAATAATTTCACCAGGCACACCCTGGGAGCTCAGCTCTTGTAACAAGGAGTCACGATAGGCCGACGAATTTCTATATTCCACATCACAAATCTCGCCATCGTGGTCGGCCAAAAGCCTCCAATATGGATACCAATAGAGATCACTGCCTCCGGTGTTGCCACGGATATCCAGAATTAAATTTTCACATCCAGAGTCCATTAATTTACTGATTGAGCCTTCAATCCACTCCATGCCAATATCTACATAACACGAAGGGAATCGAACTAAGAAAGTTTTGTCGGTCACTTTACATGCGACAGGCTGAGGGCGATATTCCCCCATCAATTCATCATAATGGATAGGAGTTTGAAGTCTATACTTATCAGAGGCTCCTCTAGTCCTTCCGCAGGAATCCACATCAATCAAGCACAAACTAGTATGGTAATCATTGAACCATGCTGTGTATTCAGCGACTGCGTCCCAACCCGTGCGTTCGCCTTTGGAAACTTGAGCGTGCAGACGGGTTTTCATTGACTCATAGTCAGCACGTGTGCTATCAACGACTTTATTGGGAAATCCTGCGTAGTTGTCCTCAATGTACTTCACAGCGAAGTCATAGTCCTCGAGTTGCTGATTTATAGTGAGTTCAAATGGCAATTTGGGCAACTGTGACCATGCCAGCATAGCTACAGATAGACACATAATAGTGTTTAATAATCTTTTCATAATATCGTTTGTGATTAATTTGCATTTACTTATTGTTGACTATTGTTCCAGTTGTTCGGCAACCCAGATGGTCCACTCGTCGATGTTGTCGGTCAAGCGGGCTGGCAGGGGCAAGTCGATGCGCACGTCGGGAGCAATGCCGTTCTTGTCAACCGACGTTTCTGGCAATGCCATACTGCGTGACATAGGGACATGCAAAGAAAGGGCACTATTTGGCAACTCAATGTTTGAAAGATTTGCAAAATCAAGTGCTCCAACGGTATTGTCACGGCCATAAACGGTTGTCCTGTTGCTACATGCCTTCACATTAATCACCATCGACTCTCCAGAACTGGCCACATTATTATCGATGATTAATGCCGCCTTGCGCACCGATTTATCTATTTTTTTCTTTTTGATTAGACCATAGCCAAGCGATATGAATTCAGCTGTCGGATTTTCAGAAGCCAGTTTTAGAACGATAGGAAATGACCCTTTCCCTTTTATATATTTCAGGTTTGTAGGAGTATTGCGAAATTCATGCCTTGGGAGTATCGCTTCGTGATCATAGAGAATATCAAAATATGGTGAGAAAAAAACATCACTACCTCCCGTATTTCCCCTGATATCAATGATTATATTTGGACAATGCGACTTCTTGAATTGCTTGATGGATTGTTTAATCCACTTCGCATCGGGATTACCACTACAAGACGGGAAGCGTATCAGGAAAGTTTTGTCGGTAACCTTTTGGGCTGTAGCCTTCGGAGCATATTCTTCCATTTGAGACGCATAGGATGTCATCTTTCGCTTGTGATAAAAGTGTGGATTCAACCCTCCATAGTACACTCCAAGATAAAGATGGAGATCATTAAACCAACCCGTATAGGCAGCGATGGCATCCCAACCGGGTCGCTCATCTCGCTCGACCTCACTTCTCAAACTAGCCTTAGTCGCTTCATAATCGGCCCTGGTGCTGTCCACGACCCAAAAGGAAAAGCCGGAATAGTTGTCCTCGATATACTTCACGGCGAAGTCGTAATCCTCGAGATGCTGCTCAACCGTCAACTTGGGTTCTTGGGCAAAAGCCAACAGACCCACTAACAGGCACAAAACGGTGTTCAATAATCCTTTCATCACGATTGTCTTTAATTGGTTTGCACTGCGTTGGATTGTTTACTTCTCCAGTTGTTCTGCGACCCAGATTGTCCACTCGTCGATGTTGTCGGTCAAGCGGGCCGGCAGGGGCAGGTCGATGCGCACGTCGGGAGCAATGCCCGTCGCGTCAGTGCCAGTTTCGGGGAGACCAGTAAGACGCGACATGGGGACTTGAAAATAATGGTCAATATGCCTGAATTCCAGCAAAGCAACATTTGAATAGTCATTACAACCTCTTGTGTTATCTTTCCCAAAGATATGCGTTCGAGAAGAACAGTCCCTTATCATCCTAGTCATCGACTCGGCAGCACTTGCCACTTTATTATCGATAATGATCGCTGCTTTTTGAACGGTCTTATCCACTTTACCTTTGCGAATAACTTTATAGCCATTCCCAATGAAATCAAGCTCTGGGCTTTTCTTTGACATTTTCTTAAGCGTGCCTGCATATTTCCATTTTTTCTCACACATGTATGTAATGTTCTGCTGGGTATTTCTATATTCAGGTGCAGGATATGTTGCCTCATGATCATATAATAAGGAAAAATATGGATCCCAATAGCCATCACTGCCACCTTCATTTCCCCGGATATCAATAATGAGGTTCTCGCAATGGGATTTCTTGAATTGCTTGATTGAGTTCTTGACCCATTTCATATCAGGATCACCTTCACATGACGGAAATCGGATCAAGAAAGTCTTATTCGTCACCTTGCAAGCAACAGGCTTGGGATCATATTCCATCTGGCTTTCATAATGGATTTCTTTCTTTTTTGAATAATGCTCTGTCCAGTTGATATAGTTACCTTGTTCATCACAATAAGCCAAATGCACATACAGATGGGCATCATTGAACCATGCCGTGTATTCAGCGACTGCTTGCCAACCTGGTCTTTCTCCATTGCTAACCTGGGAGCGCAGGCGGGTTTTCAGCGCCTCGTAGTCGGCTCTTGTACTGTCAACGACTTTATCGGGAAAGCCGGCATAGTTGTCCTCGATGTACTTCACGACGAAGTCGTAATCCTCAAGGTGTTGCTCAACCGTCAACTCAGGCTCTTGCGCGAAAGCCAGCAAGCCCACTAACAGACACCAAAAAGTGTTCAAAAATCTTTTCATCATGCTTTATTTATTGGTTTTTCTGCTACAAATTTATTGCCGCTATTGTTTCACAACAAATGTTTCCCTGGAAAAATCAGTGATTTTCCTGGAAAAACCCTAAAAGTGTCAAATAATTGGACAGTTGTCTGCTATTGATGGGCTTGCTCATTCATCATTTATGGGTCCATTCATGTTTAAAAAAAGTTTCAAATGATTGTTGTAGCCATTTTTTGATGTAATTTTGCCTGCAAATAATTGAATTATGGAGAAAATTGAGGTGAAGATTGTGAACCGTGGACCGCATGAGGTGCCGCAATACGGGACGGCGTTAAGCGCGGGGATGGACCTGCGGGCATGGCTGGAAGAGCCCTTGACGCTGCAACCGCTGCAGCGGGCACTGGTACACACGGGTATCTATATCGCCCTGCCCGAGGGCTATGAGTGCCAAATCAGACCGCGCAGCGGCTTGGCGCTGAAGCGAGGGCTGACGGTGCTGAACACCCCTGGCACGATTGATGCCGATTATCGTGGCGAGGTGGGTGTCATCCTGGTGAACCTGAGTAACGAGCCGCAGACCATCGAGAACGGCGAGCGCATCTGCCAGATGGTGGTCGCCCGCCACAGCACGGTGGAGTGGGCCATCGTTGATGACCTCGACGAGACGGAACGCGGAGCAGGCGGCTTCGGGCACACGGGAACGAAGTAGTTAATAGTTAATAGTTAATAGTTGATAGTTAACAGTTGATGAGACGATATATAGCAATAATTACCTTAGCGTTGGTGGCATTGACGGCTGTGGCTGGCAAGGACGCGGCGGCAGTCGGCAAGGCGGTCAGTCTGGCTGACCAGCGCAAGGCGGAATACATCTTCATGGAGGCACAAAAGCAGAAGTTGGCCGACAACTTTGACGCCTTCTATGACCTGCTGAGCTATGCCCATAAATTGGACCCGGGCAACACCGCCATTTCCTACTACATGGGTATGTGTCTGCTCAAGATGAACAACACCACCAAGGAGCGCTGCGAACAGGCATTGGAGCTGATGAAAGGACACTTTGAAGCGCAGCCCGAGGACCTGTATGAAACGACGTTCTACAGCGACGCCAACATGCAGCTGGGACACCCCGAGGAGGCGCTTCGCGCCATCAAGGTGCTCAACGAGCACAACCCCAACCGCCTGGAGCTGCAAGTGCGCCTTGCCGAAGCGTATTCCCGCTCGGGCGACTTCGTCCAGAGCAACATTACGCTTGACAGCATCGCTACCCTGTTCGGCAAGTCCATCCAGATTACGTCGAACAAAATCGAAAACTACATGGCGATGAACGACAGCGTCGGCGCCTTGAGGGAAATGCGCAGCATGCTGGCGACCGCACCGCAGAACGATTCCTACAACCTCGCCATGAGCGGCCTGTTCCAGCACTACGGCATGACCGACAGCGCCCTGTATTATCTGGACCGTGCCCAGGAATATGCCCCCGACAACGGACTGATCTACCTCACGCGCGCCGAGTACTGCAACCAGGCGGGCGACAGTGCGGGCTATGAGCAGCAGATTTACAATGCACTCACTGCCGAGCAACTCGATGTGGACACCAAGCTGGGCGTGCTGCTGAGCTACATCCGCGAGAGGCTCTCTCAAGAGGACACCACCCAGCGCATCAACAAACTGTTCACCGTCCTCATCCAGCAACATCCTCACGAGGCCAAAATCCACCAGCTCTACAGCGAGTACCTGTATGCCCGCAAAGACTACAAGGGCGCCATCGAGCAGCTGGGCTACAGTCTGGACGTGAATCCGACCGATGCCGACGGATGGCGCAACATGGTCATCCTCAACATGATAGACGACAACTACGCCGATGCCATCAAGGCATCGGAAAAAGCCTTGGAATACAACCCCGACAACCTGGAGCTGTACCGCTATGTCGCCGGATGTTACCACCAGATGAAGTCCTACTCCAAAGCCATTTCCACCTACATGAAAATACTGGAGTTGACCGACTCGACCGACGTAGAGCAACGCTCGGATGTCTTCACTGGCATGGGCGATACCTACAGCGAACTCAGCGACACTGCCAAGACCGTTGAGTGCTATGAGCGCGCATTGGAACTGAATCCGCTCAATTCCAACACACTGAACAACTATGCCTATTATCTCGCCCAGCGCGCCCAGGACCTGGACCGTGCCGAGCGCATGGCAGCCCTCGCCGTCAAGGACGAGCCCGAGAACGCCAACTACATCGACACCTACGCCTGGGTATTCTTTGCCAAGAAAGACTACAACATGGCGCTGCTCTACATTAAGAGCGCTGTTGAGAAAGACGAGGACGAGCATCTTTTTGAGCACTACGGCGACATCCTGTGGTTCATCGGCGAGAAAGAGCAGGCTGTGGAGCAATGGACCAAGGCAATCGAGAAGGACCCAGACAACGAATTATTGCAACGCAAAGTGAAAGACAAAACCTACTATGAATGAAGTTGTTGGCACAATTTCAGTTTATAGGTTATAGTTTAAAGGTTAAAGAGATTAGAGGTAATTCATTATATATTATGAAGAAGATAAATATTGCGATACTGATTGTACTTGCAGCATCGATGGCAGCATGCGGCAGCATCAAGAAGGCCGCCAGCGTTACCGATACAACTACCACGACAACGACTACCAACAACTACATGAGCACACTTGACGCCGTCATCGCCACCCTGGGAGACTGGCAGACAATGCAGGCCGGCGGCAACATCAAGCTGGGTGCCGGCAGCAGTTTCTCGTCCTCGATTCAGGTGCGCATGGTGCGTGACCAGTCCATATCCATCTCACTCAGGCCCATGCTGGGCATCGAGGTGGGCAAACTGATTATCACTGCCGACAGCCTGTTTGCCGTGGACAAGGTCCACAAGCGCTACATCGCCGAGAAGGTGTCGCTACTCACCTCGGGCATTCCCGTGACCGTGAGCGACGTTCAGGATATCTTCCTGGGGCGCCCGTTCATCCTTGGCAAGGGTACGCTTAAGGAGTCATTGAAGGACCAGATGACTGTGAGTGAGGTCTATCCCCTGGTATTGACCGCCAACGAGAGCTACAAGGGCTACGGCTACGTCTTCAACTTTGACAAGGCAGGCCGCATCGCCTCGCTCAGCATCATGCCCACCGGAAAAGCCGCAGCAGCCTATCAGGTCAACTACAGCGACGTACACGGCACCACTGCCGGCAACATCGCCCACAACATCAACGCCAACGCCACCGTCGAGAACAAAAATATTGCCTTCTCGCTCAACTTCAAGGACATCGAATGGAACGGCAAGGTGAACATCGACCTGAGTGTTCCCAGGAACTACAAGCGCATGAGCGCCCGCGACCTGTTCTCGATGTTCTCGAACTGATACCGCACCACATCTGAGGACTCACATTCACATAAATGGGCGGTGTTACAATTTCGGGCGGTTTTCTGCGTTATTTTAGTATCTAACACAAACTGTCAATGAAACCACAACCCCGCATATTGTTGCTACTGGCGTGCCTGATGTGCGCCACAATAGCGTTTTCTCAAGTCAAAATCACCGGCAAGGTCGTTGATGCCACCGGACAGCCCATAGAATTTGCCACGGTGCGCCTGCTGGGCACTGCCGTGGGCACCAACACCGACACCAAGGGCCTCTACGAGTTGACTGTCCCCAAGGCCGACACGCTGATGGTAGAGTTCTCTTGTCTGGGCTATTCGACCGTGACGCGTCAGCTCGTCAAGCCCGAGGGCACGGTGACCATCAACCCCAAATTGTATGAGAAGACGCACGAGCTCGGCGAGGTGGAAATTACCGAGTACAAGAAGCAGACCAACACCATGCAGGGCATCGATGTGGACATGCTGCGGCGCACGCCTGACGCTTCGGGCGGCAGCGTCGAGGCGGTATTGACCACGATGGCGGGTGTCAGCTCCAAGAACGAGTTGAGTTCGCAGTACATGGTGCGTGGCGGCTCCTACGACGAGAATAGCGTCTATATCAACGGCATCGAGGTCTATCGTCCGCAGCTCATCAGCAGCGGCCAGCAGGAGGGTATGAGTATCATCAACCCCGACATGGTGCGCAAGGTGGATTTCTCGACGGGTGGCTTCAGCGCTGCCTACGGCGACCGCATGTCGTCGGTACTCGACATCACCTACCGCGAGCCCGAGGCCTTTGAGGGCGCTTTTGCTGCCAGTCTGCAGGGCGGCAGCCTGATGTTGGGACACAGCACTCGCCACTACAGCCAGATGCACGGCGTGCGCTACAAGCGCAACTCGTCGCTGATGGGTTCGCTGGAGAGCAAGGGCGAGTATGACCCGCAGTACTTCGACTACCAGACGAGTCTCGTCTTCAAGCCCATAGAGAAACTGCGCATCGCCCTGCTGGGCAACGTGAGCATCAACGACTACCGCTTCACTCCCGTGAACCGCGAGACCAGCTTCGGTACGAGCAAGGAAGTGCGTCAATTCACCGTCTATTTCGACGGTTACGAGAAAGACAAGTTCCAGACCTACTTCGGTGCTGCGGCAGTGACCTACCTGTTCAACGACAAGGGCACGAGCCTGACACTGCAAGGCTCGGGTTACCGCACCGACGAGCTGGTGGCCTACGACATCCACGGCGAGTACTGGCTCGACCAGGCAGGACAGGAGCTGGGTGTAGGCAAATACCACGAGCATGAGCGCACTCGCCTGAAAATGAACGTAATGGACTTCTCGCTGAAGGGCAACATCGGCTTGAACAACAACAGTATCTCCTATGGCGTGTCGCTGCGCAAGGAGGACATCTACGACCGTTCCCGCCAGTGGCAGTGGCGTGACAGCGCGGGCTATTCCCTGCCCCACATCCCCAACCAGGTCAACGTCATCTTCACCGAGACGTCAAGCAACGACCTGAACACCACACGCTTTGCCGGATGGCTCATGGACACCTGGCGCATCAACAGCAGCATCGGATATTGGTCGTTGAATGCCGGTGTGCGTTTCTCGCATTGGAATTTCAACCGCGAGACGCTCATCTCGCCACGCGTGAGCCTGGGCTTCGTGCCCGAGCGCAACGGCAACCTGTCGCTGCGTCTGGCAGGCGGCGTCTATTACCAGGCACCGTTCTATAAGGAATACCGGCAACAGGTCATGGACACGCTGGGCAACCGTAACATCCTGCTCAACAAAGACATCAAGTCGCAGCGCAGCATCCAGGTCATCCTGGGCGGCGACTACACCTTCCGCGCGCTAGACCGCCCCTTCAAACTCACTGCCGAGGCTTATTACAAGAACCTGAGCAACCTCATCCCCTACGAGATTGACAACCTCAAGCTCGTCTATAGCGGCGTGAACTCCTCCAAGGGTTACATTGCCGGTGTGGATATGAAACTGTTCGGACAATTCGTCGAGGGCACCGACTCCTGGCTCAGTTTCTCGCTGATGAAGACCCAGGAGAACCTGGGCGGCGTCAAGGTGCCCCGCCCCACCGACCAGCGTTA
>JAEEGI010027017.1_pt1 | contig 11013 bp, 9 predicted proteins | sample 8958751 | NCBI WGS metagenome assembly JAEEGI01 (sample SAMN16246545, study PRJNA631951) | gut metagenome | biome: gut microbiome; feature: rumen; material: KS-attached | host: Bos | place: Iran: Karaj | collected 2018-10 | reverse complement strand
TTCTGCGGAACTCGCTTCGCTCAAACAGTCCTCGAAATGTTCCATAATCGATTTTGCTCACTAAGAACTGACGGCAAAATGTTACCTCACCGGGGCCGTCCGCCCTCCTCCCTCAATAAAAGTAAAGCCCGGAGAGATTGTGTCAGGCTTTGGGAAACAAAAAAGCTGAAGAGATAGTCTTCAGCTTTTATTTATCAGCATTCTCCCTCGAGGAGGTCTTTGATTATGTATTCGGTCGGAAGTTCGTTCCAGTGTCCGGGAAGGCAGGTCTTCGGATTGATTTTTGTGATTGTTTCCGCAAGTTTGTCTCCTTTTGCCTGATCGAATGTCCAGCTCGGGAATTCCCCTCCGGTGCAGTCCCCGAGAATCAGAAATTCATCATCGGGTAAGTAGATCAAGGTCGAGTCGTCCGTGTGGGGGGATTCGGCTTGGAATATATGAACCGGACAGTTTCCGAGGTCGAAATTCATTTCGCCGGTGAAAGTCATATCCGCAAGGGTTACGATGACTTCTTTGCCGTCGGCATATTCTTTTTTGATACTCTCGTCCCAATCCAGGAAGAAAGCGGTTCCTTCTTCTTTGATTCTTTTGGCGAATTCTGCAAGATGAAGGTTGGTTGTTTCGTTTGCGAGAGTAAGGCCGTTTACCGCATGCATGGCCAGCGTGTGGTCCCAATGCCAGTGAGTTATTACGGTAAGCGACGGGAGAGGAAGACCCTCTTTTTTAAGCGCATCGTAAAATTCCCGGATATGATCCGCGGAATGTCCGGCGTCAACCGCCAGACTGAATTTGTCGCCTTTTATATAACTTAAATTGGGACGGTCCCTTTCTTCTTCAAAGGGATAGACCCATAAACGTTCATTGAGTTTTTTCAGCATTTTTTTTATCCTCAAAATATTTCAGCTTAAGATTGGTATTGTAAAAATCCTTGGCGCTGCATCCGGCTCTTCCGCCGCCGGCACACGCACAGGCGCAGGCACAGGCGCAGGCACACGAAGAATGAGCGCAGGAATGATGACCGCCGCCTCGGGAAGACTGGGTCTTCATATACTGTGAGAAGGAGGTTCTGTGAGGAATCACGATATGCGATACATGCACATATGTGTTCGGAGATGAAGGGATTTTGTATTTTCCGTCGTCTCTGAAGCCCATAATCTGGTCCTTGTATTTCTCGATATCCTGCGGAACCTTATCGGTCTCTTCAAGTTTTGTTTTGGATTTGATCATATTGGTGCCGCAGTAAGCACAAAGCTCTTTTCCTTCAGGTCTTGGAGCACCGCAGTTGGGACAGTTGGTATGATACTGGATTACGGTACGCACAAGCTTCTTTTCGGGCTTGAATCCCGAGCTTCCGACCCATGAAAGGAAATTGACTAAATAAACAAAACCGACCAGTCCGACGGTAAACAGTACGGAGAATACACACATTACGCATCCGGTGGTACTGGAAGATTTGGAAGAACCCGTGGGAGCACCCGAAGAACCGGAGTTTGTGACTGTGATTTCCTTGCTCGTGTCGAACGAAAAAGCATCGTTTTTGTATGTAATCTGAACGGGGTATCTCTGTCCTTTGGAGAGTGATGTGTTCCAAACAAGGTATTGTCCTTCGTTGTCATATGCAGGAGAAGCCTCGATTATTTTGTCGGAGTTCCATCTGATTGTAAGATTATCGACATTGATATCGTCAAACCATCCGGGTGTAAATCTGTAGACCGTTTCCCCTTCATTGAACATATTCATCTGATACATGTAATCCTGTACCAGTTCAAATTCGATTGGAACCACTTCGCCCGCCTTGTAATTGCGGTCCAGATCGATACGGACGTTGGAACCGTTTGAGGAGGAGTATTTAATCTTTTTGATACAGTCGGACTTCGCTTTGACGGAAACATAATGGTCGTTCGGAATTCCTATCAAGACCCATGAAAGAGGTCCGTCGCTTGTCGAATCGAGTACCTTCCAGTCGATATGATAAAGCATGGTCAAAGTAGCGTTATCGTTTACGTCTACGGTTATTTCGTAATTGACGATTTCGTCGAGATCGCCCTTTGCCGATGTTTTAAGCGGCAGGTTGAAAAATAAGGCAAAAAGAATAATAAAGGATAAAAGTATTCCGAAGGAGAATTTAAAACTTCTATTTTTCATCGGTTTTTTCCTCCTTTTTCGAAACAATATTTTCTTCATTTTCTTTTACGTTCCGTGAAGAATCCGGAAGTTTTCGAAGAGGACATTTTCCTTCGGTTTTTGCGCTGTAAGCCCTGCGTTTGCAGCATTCGTCGTCATACCAGATGTCGGACCAGTCGTCTTCGAGGAAATCTCCGAGTGCGTCATCCGAAAGCCAGCTCTGGCACGGAACGACCTTTCCGGAAGGAGTGATCGCCATATTCGAAAGGCAGGCTCCGCATGTGGGCGGGTTAAGGCCGATTTTTTCGCAAAAGGCGTTATCGACCCATCCGGGAGAAGTGAAGCTTATTTCCATTGCGTTTTCTTTGCAGTATTCGGCGGCCGCAGTCAGAATTTCTTCGATTTGTGCGGTCGAAAGCTGCAGTTTTTCGGAGGGTTCCTTCTCGGCGTTTCCGGTTGTTATAAGTCCGGAACACGTAACATAAATAACTCCGAGAGAATGCAGGAATTCAAGGGTTTTTACATAATCCCGGTTGGTGGTGCAAAGCGGAGTGTTGATGCTTACGCTGATTCCGGCGTTTATTGCGTTTTTGATGCCGTCGACGGTTTTCTGATACATGGGGGCGCCGACGAGGCTGTTGTGTTTTTCTTCGTCATACGAATAAAAAGTGATCTGCATGCTGTCGAGGGATACTCTTTTTAATTCCTCGCAGTATTCTTTTGTCAAAAGGATTCCGTTTGTGTTGAGTCTTGTCACGAACCATTTTGCGTAATCGACAAGCTCGATAAGATCCTTTCTCATCGTGGGCTCTCCGCCGGTGAACGTGAGCTGGGGAATGCAGATTTCACGGCATTTGTCGATAATCTTTTTCCAGTCTTCGGTGGATATTTCTTCTTCGATGCCGCCCTTCTGGCCTGCCGCATAGCAGTGAACGCAGCGCTGGTTGCAGTTCCACCTTCCTTCTTTTTCCATGGCCGAAACCATGAGGTCCATTCTGTGGGGCGCGCTCATGTAGGGTGCATAATCGCCGATGCTCATATATCCTATTTCTTCATCGACTTTTTCGTGATATGCCACCTGCTTAAAAGTATTCATGATTCGGAAAAGATCCTTTTTAAATACGGATTTTGCAACAAAAGGATATACTTTTCCGACTTTTTTGCATGTCTTTTTCAATATCTCGTCAAAATCTTCCTCCGTGATTTCGCGGCCGTCGTAAAGGTTGACTTCCTCGATAAATTCCGTGAGAAGAATGCCCCAGGCCGTGTTTACGGGAATAATGTCCTGTCCGTTGATAATCGCAACGCTCGGTCCGAGCAGATCTCCGTCCGTTTTGGGCGGAATAAGGTGAATTCTGACCACACCGGGACCCTCGGGGTTCAAAGTGGTATGGTGAACTTCGTTAAAATGTTCCTTGGCATACGCAAGTTCTCTTTTGGTATTTTTCATACTTTTCCTCTTTGAAAAAATTTTTTCATAAAGGAATTTTATCATAAAAAGAAATGTTGTGCTCGTTTTTGGATGCAAAATGGATTTATTTTTTTGGCAAAATAGGATAACATAAAAGAAGCCGATTATGGTCGGAATAATTAAAACATTAATAAACGGAGTGTTTTATGGCGAAAATTGAAAGAACAGCAAAAGGGAAAAAGAAAAACATTATCGCAACGGTATTTATAATAATACTCATCGGCGTTTTATTTCTTGAAGGAATAGCCCTTGGCGTTATATGGATTCCCGAAGTTATCAAAAGAACAAAAGCAGAGGCCTATGTAGCCGTTCTCGCAAAGGAAAATCCCGGAAGAGAAGCGGCGGGCGAAGCAAGCGCGGTTGTTGTCGAGGAGTATGTTTATGCCTCGATGCTGGATGAAAAACTGATTCGTTTCGGTGAACCGACCGCGGAAAATTTTGCGGAGTACAGAGCTTTGTATGAAGAAACGGCTCATGCATGGGAGAGGGTAAGAGAATCCTCGTCGTCCCTTTACGGAATCGGAGATATTCTTGAAAGAGAAGAGAAAAAAGAAGGATATTCCGGCGTATACGGCAGCAGTCGCATCGAGGGTCGAAACAACAAAAAAAGGATAGCGAACATTTTTGCCAACAAAATAACCGAAGCATATGACAAAATGTCCAAGGGCGAAAAAGTTAAGCTTTTGGCAAATGCAATATACAACGATGCAAACAATGCATGCGAAAAATACAGTGCGGCTTCCGAAACGTTTGAATTGGCGGAAAGCGATTTTGAAGCATGGACCGCAGAAGGATTGGAAGCATGCAAACAGGCGCCTTTGACGGGCAAAACCTGCGAAGTCGAAGCCAGCGAACTGCTCACGGGAGACGCAAAAGCGGTAACCGGATCCATCGGATTCAGCGAGTCATCTCTCGGAGTAACCGTATGCATAGACAAAAACGGAAATACGAAAATCGTTCTCGGCGAAGATTTGGCTCTTGCCGAAGAATATGCCAAAGACGCTCAGTTTTTGGGTGTAATCAAACCCGTAACTTCCAATGAATGGATCCCCAAATACGAAACCGACGAAACACTTATTTTCCTTGAAGATTTCGATGATGAAGAAACCGAAGGCGTGAGACTTGCCAAATCGTTGGCTTTTGATTTTGACGGTTCGGTTAAAGTTGTCATTGTTCCTATTTTCACGGAAGATCAGACTGACCCGACGGCGGTTATGAAGGATATCGAAAAAAGTTTAAGCGCCGGAGCAAAGAATCTAAAAAATGGCAAGGTTGCAGTCTCGGACAGCGATGAAGAAAGAATGACAGCCAATGTTTTAAGAGAAGCCGTAGCCGAAACCGGAGTAAAAGATATCGGAACAGTCGATTTATCGGATATTTCGGATTCGCTTCTTGATACTTCTTTTTCGAAATACGCTTCAAGAACAAAAGGATTTTATACCGAAGACGGATACAGCGCGCTCGATTATTTCCTTGATGAAGTAACCGCTGCATCCGACGAAGGCAAGATGCTTTATCTTGAGGATTTTGTCATTCTCGACGAGCCCACGGCAAAAGATATCGAAGGCGCATGGGAATACAGCGCAACACTTTCGAATGTCGAATCCGGATTCCTGGATACGGTCGGATCCGTCGTTTCGCTTATCATCGGCAAGCAAAACGTCGATGACGCTTTGGCGGATTTTTACAATCAGGAACAGAACTTTTCGGGCTATATGAATATTAAAGCCATCGGAGACGATACCGTCGAGATAACCATTTTCGGTATAGCGGAAGAAAGCGGAGAGTGGGAGGTAAATACTCAGACCGGAAAGATCAAAAAAGGAATGCTTATAATCGATTCCGGTTCCCCTTCGGCAAACAGCGGCAATTTGTATTCGGAAGAAAATTTTGAAATGAGTTTCTACGGATACGGCGAAGAAAGATATATGAGCGGCAGCAGCGAATTTGTTATGGAGATGTTCGATATAACCGCCGATGTTTTCTATTACGGAACAAGAACCTCAAAAGACGAATTTTGGGACTTGGAAATGATTAAGGAGGAGGAATAATCATGGAAGCAAATACACAGACACCGAACGTAAACGTTCAGATTAATCCTTCTTTACAGGCAAATAACGGTCAGCCGATGCCTCAGGGTCAGCCGATGCCTCAGATGCAACAGATACCCCAGGGTCAACCAGTACCGATGAATCAGATACCTCAGGGCCAACCTGTACCGATGCCCCAAGGACAACCGATACCCCAAGGACAGCAATTCCCTCAGGGCCAGCCGATGCCTATGAATCAAATGCCTCAGGGCCAGCCGTTCCCTCAGGGTCAGCCGATGCCCATGAATCAAATGCCTCAGGGCCAGCCGTTCCCTCAGGGTCAGCCAATGCCCATGAATCAAATGCCTCAGGGTCAGCCGTTCCCTCAGGGTCAGCCAATGCCCCAGAGTCAGCCGATGCCCCAGGGCAGACCGATGTATCAGTATCAGGCGCAGCCCACATATATGACTCAGGCACAGACATACCAGTATCAGTACCAGGGTCAGCCCATGGCACAGATGCCGAATTTTCAGCCCCAGCTTTCCCCCGAGGAAATAAAGGCACAGAAAGCGGCCCAAAAACTTGAAAAGAAGAAAAACCGCGCACCCGGCTGGAAAATCTTACTGATAGTTCTGTTCAGTCTTGCCGATGCGGCAGGACTTGCTGCGGTATTGATTTCAATACTTATTAAAATTTTAATCAATTAGATTTACGGAGGTTTTTTATGAAAACAACAGCCCGAAATCCGATTATGCCGGGATTTTATCCCGATCCTTCAATATGTGCGGTAGGCGAGGATTATTATCTTTGCAATTCGACTTTTTCGTATGTACCGGGTCTTTCCCTCATGCACAGCAAAGATCTTGCGCATTGGGAGCAGATAGGAAACGTGCTTACGAGACATTCTCAGATTCCCCTCGAAGGCGCCGATCATTCGCAGGGTCTTTTTGCACCTACCATCAGATACAACAACGGTCTCTTTTATGTTATCTGTACCAATGTTACTCACGGCGGCAATTTTATCGTAACCGCCGAAAATCCCGAAGGACCCTGGTCCGAGCCCCATTACCTTGTCGATGCGGACGGAATCGACCCTTCGCTTTTCTTCGACGATGACGGAAAATGCTATTACATAGGAACCCATCCCAATCCCGACGGGGTTAAGTACAACGGGGACTGGTATATTTATATCGCCGAAGTCGATCTCGAAAACTGGAAAATCGGCGAGAAAAAGAATGTTTGGAACGGCGCGCTCAAAGGCTGTATCTGGCCCGAAGGTCCGCATATTTACAAAGAAAACGGCTATTACTACATCATGCATGCGGAAGGCGGTACGGGTCCCGAGCATTCTGTAATGATTTGCAGAAGCAGGGATGTATGGGGTCCCTACGAGGGCAATCCCAAGAACCCCATCCTTACGCACAGACATCTCGGAAAAGATTATCCGATCAAATACGTCGGACACGGAGATATTATCAAAACTCCCAATAACGAGTGGTTCATGACCGTTCTTGCGGTAAGACCTCTCGAGAGATTTACAACAATGGGCAGGGAAACCTTCCTTTGCAAATTTATCTGGGAAGACGATTGGCCCGTAGTCAATCCCGGCGTCGGAATGCTTACCGATACCGTTGAAATCGACCTTCCCGAGTGGTATCCCGAAAAAGATCCCGATTCCTACACAAGCAGAACAAAGCAAAAGACAACACTTCCCGGAACCGACAAGGATTATGTTTTTGCCGATATGAAGGAACTCGGAGACGAATTTTTGTTCTTAAGAAATTACCCTTCGGATATGTATAAACTCGACGGCGAAGGCATTAAGATAAAAGCGCAAAAAGATGATATCAAAGCGGTTGCATCGCCCTCTTTTGCGGCTATAAGACAGCAGCATCATTATTTTACATCTTTCGCACTTCTTGACGTAAATACGGTTTCGTCGGGCGAGAGCGCAGGTCTCGTTCTTTTGCAAAACAACCTCTACAATTTAAGGGCTGAGGTTACGGACGGAAAGGTAAAGATGGTTCTTTGCCAGAACGGTAAGGACGAAATCGTCGGAAGCGCGGATGTAAAAGATGTGACGGACGGTTCGATCGTAAAGATTACCATAAAAGTCGAAGGTCTTAACACCAAAGCGTTCGCGGGAGACAAACTTCTCGGCGAAGCGGGAGTATCCAATCTTTCGACCGAAGTAGCGGGCGGTTTCGTGGGCTGCTGCATCGGCCTTTATGCATCCGGAAACGGGACAGACGGCGGATACGTAACATTCAAAGAATTTTCGTATAAGAAAAATGCATAAAAGAATTTCAAATTTACATATAAAAGGATAATAAACAAATAAAGCTTATTGTGTTAAAATTATATATGTTGTTTTTGAAAATTATGTTATCGGGTAAAAGATATGGATTTTAAAACGATTCTTGAAACATACGATTGCAATGCATGCATAATATCGGTAGAAATGAATCCCGACAAAACATGCAAAGAAATCCTTGTTGTTGACGGAAACGATCATTATAAAAAAGATATAGAAGAGTTCACGAAACATCCTTTTGTGGAAAATACTCCGTATTATTACAGTTTTCCCAAGGATATGAATTTTGAGGATTTTCTTTACAGAAGCGCAATTCTTCGTCAGAACCTTCATACATACGTAAATCTTGAGCAGATCGGTTTCTGGGTGGAAATGTATCTTCTTCCGTTGAAATCGGATGAAGAGAATAAGGGCTACTGCCTGTATTCTTATATCATTTCTCCCGTGGCAAATGCGAAACGAATGTCCGATATTTCGCCGGAAACATCCCTGGCGGTTCTTTCGACATGTATTAAGCTTCGCGGAACAACCGATTTTCTCAAAACATTACAGGAAGTAACATCAGACATTCTCGCAATATGCGTAGCGCGCCGCTGCTGTATTCTTACAATGGACGATGAGAATGAAACCTGTAATGTTATAGGAGATGCGTTTATTTCCGGTTTTCCCAAATTTTTAACGGACGAACAGTTAAGAAGAGAATTCTACAAACTGATGCTCACATGGGAAGATACCATTGCGGGAAGCACCTGTCTTATAATCAAAAACGAGCAGGATATGCAGATAATCAAAGAGAGAAACCCCGAATGGTACGATTCGTTAAAATCTTATGACGTCGGAAGCATGGTTCTTTTCCCTTTAAGATACAACGGAAAGACTTTAGGATATATCTGGGCAACCAATTTTGATATCAAAAATACGGTTAAAATCAAGGAAGTACTTGAACTCACCACATTTTTCATTGCATCGGAAATAGCCAATTATCAGATGTTAAAGCGCCTTGAGATTCTCGGAACCATGGATCTTATGACGGGAAGCCTTAACAGAAACGCAATGAACAACCGCGTTTCGCAATTTGACGAGCAAAAGGAAGGAAAGGTTAAATCCATCGGAATTCTTTTCGCGGATTTGAACGGACTTAAGACCATAAACGACAACAGAGGACATCTTGAAGGAGACCGTTTCCTTAAAAAAGCTTCCGCCGTTTTAAGACAGGTATTCGTTGACGACGAAATTTACCGTGCCGGCGGAGATGAGTTCATGGTACTTACGGTAAATGACGACAAGGAAGAATTCGAAAGAAAAGTTCAACAGGTCAGAAGCATTTCCGAAGCGCAGACCAGGGTCAGTTTTGCGATAGGAAGCTGTTTCGACGATAGCGAACTCGATATAAGAAAAGCCTTAAGAAAAGCAGATGAAGATATGTACAAAGACAAACAGAAATATTACGACGAACATCCGGATTTGAAATTCAGATAAAATAAAGCCTGACACCGAAATGTCAGGCTTTTTTCTTGGGATACATGCCGGCCTGTCCGCCGGTTTTTTTCTTCGAATACCGCAATCTTATTCGCCGAGGTATTTTTTTAGTTCATCCAGTCTTTTGTATGCTTCGCTTCGTCCGATCTGATAGACCCTCTCAAGCTGCTCGGGGTGCCTTTCCGTACGCTCGATTCCAAGCGACTCGGGCGGTCTTATTACAAAAAGCTTTCCTTCTTTTTCCTTTTCCTTTACTTCGCTTGTCATATTGTTGTAAAGAATATGGCGCTCGCGCATAATCTTTGCGATATGGGGGTATTTTCGAAGCGACCAGTTGTATAAAGGCATCGCCTTGGTTTTTTTCTTTACGTAATCGGCGGGCTGCGTGAGAATCGCCACGTTTTTATCGAGATTTAAACTCTCGATGTAATCGTAGGGTATGGGATCGACGATTCCGCCGTCAAGCAAGGTGTATCCGTCAACCTGTACCGGTCTTGATACGCCGGGCATCGATGCCGAAGCCCTCATCCAAAGCACATCCGTTTCGCCGCCGTCGCTGCATTTGTGGAAAATCACTTTTCCGTCTTCGAGATTGGTGGCGCCGACATAGAATTCCATCGGATTTTCCGTAAAAGTCTTCGCATCGAAAGGATCGAGTTTCTCGGGAATTTCGCGATAGCAGAAATCAACACCGAAAAGATCGCCGGTTTTTATGAGCGAGCGAAAACTGCAAAAACGCGGGTCCATCGCATATTTTTTGTTATAGCGGATTCCGCGTCCGATCTGTCTTGATTTGTAATTGATGCCGAAAACGACGCCTGCCGAAATTCCCGCAGCAACGTCAAAAGTGATGCCTTCTTCCATAAAAACATCCAAAACGCCGCAGGTAAACATTCCGCGCATTGCCCCGCCTTCGAGAATCAGACCTTTTTTCATAAGTTTTTTCCGTTTCGTGTAATATTTATGAGCCGATAATTATTTTAATTCAGTATCCGTCTTTTGTATATACCGCCTTGCTGATTGGGGTTAACGGTTGTAAAATTCCGCGGGCGTTGTATGCACACTGTTGGATTTGAAGCTTCTTGGCGACTCGCCGTAATGTTTTTTGAAAGCCTCACCCATGTAGCTTGCGCTCGAAAAGCCCGTGATATATGCGATTTCCGACATCGAAAGATTGGTGGTGTTCAAAAGTTCCGCCACTTTGCTGACCCTGAAGCGCGTCAGGTTTTCAATCGGGGTCTGGTCGGTATATTTGTGAAAAAGATTATTGCAAAAGGTTCTGCTTACCGAGCCGGCCTGCGCGATATCGTCCAATGTGATGTTTGAATCGTAGTTTTCCTGGATAAAGGTAAGCATGGCTTTGAGCGAATCCACCTGCGAATCGGAATATTTGTTGTTGTGTTCCAAATCGCCGCAAACCTTTATGACCTGTTCCCAGATATCAAAAAAATGTTTTGTCAGCATGAATTCGTTCCCGAGGTGATTGGGCGTATCAAGCATTGTTTCGTACACCCTTTTTCCCGTTTCTTCCGTATGTTTGAATCTGATGTAGGGAATATTGGGATTGTCGGTAATCGCTTTTATGTATTTATTTT
>JAEEGI010027008.1_pt1 | contig 11016 bp, 7 predicted proteins | sample 8958751 | NCBI WGS metagenome assembly JAEEGI01 (sample SAMN16246545, study PRJNA631951) | gut metagenome | biome: gut microbiome; feature: rumen; material: KS-attached | host: Bos | place: Iran: Karaj | collected 2018-10 | reverse complement strand
CCTTCGCTGTTCCTTCCGGAACGCCCTTCCGAGGTGATGAAGACCGACACGATGTCTCCGACCATGGCGCCCTTCAGGGCATAACCGGGTATGAAGATGTCTCCTTCGCCATCGACAGGTCTCACAAAGCCATTTGTCTCGTTCAGCTTTGCGACCCTTCCCCTGACGAGCGATTCCTTTGGGAGAAGATCCGGTCTTGACGGATCCACCAGAAGGTCTTTCACACGGAACACCTGACCGGAATCGGTGAGCCGTGTCACTATCCTTCTGAATTTTTTCTGATCAGCCACCTTGTTTTTCAACTCATTTAGGTCGGCAAAGCCATGTTCATCTATGATCTCAAGAAGGTCATTCTTAGATAACTTCATTCATACCTCCGTTTTCATTTTCCCGACATCATAAAAAGGAACCGCTTTTGACGGTCCCCATTTATTGTCATTCTATCTGATCTTATTTTGCAAACAGTACAACGACACCACAGAGCACAGCGAGTACGAAGAATGCCGCACCGGCATACCTTGTTGTGTTGGCTATACGTGCATCCGTTGAACGCCGCTGCATGGACTGATATGCTGCTGCACCGCCCATGATGCCAAGATCGTTGTTTGGCTGCTGTGCAAGGACCAAAAATATAATAATCAAACCGCATGCTGCAAACCGCAGACCTGCTACTATCTGTAAAGCTCCCATCATTCTCAAGCCTTTCATGTATTTGTGACCAATACAATATATCACAACCGCCCCTCTTTTGCAATATGCCAAAGTTGCCTGAATCGTTGAAAATATTGCTGTTTTGTGCCACTTTTCCCGTTATTCGAAGGAAAGCTGCTGGGCTATGTCATTCTCCTTGAGGAAGGAGCCCCGTGCCGGAAGGTTCTTTGCCTTGAACTTCGAAGGGTTATCCAGCTGAGCATTCCGGGCAAAGCCGGCACTCTTGATGTACTGGTTCTTCTTCAAAGTCTGTACCCGCACGCCCTGTGAGTTCTTTGTGGTCTTTTCAGCCAGCTGCGAAGAGTTGAAAACGAGAGCCCTGTTGACATTTGACACCATGATGATGTCCGAGTTGGTCTCGCAGTAGATTATGCTCACCAGCTTGCCCCTGTCGGAGTAGGCGTTGATGAGCTTTTTCCTGTTCTGCTTGGTCTCGTAGGAGGAAAGAGGGATCTTTGCGACCTTTCCGTTGTCGAAACAGAATAGTATCGAACCCTTGTATTCCTTGTAGATGACGCTGCCTACTAGCCCCTCGCCTTCATCCATGCCCAGTTCGACAGGAACGTAATCGCCAAGCGCGCTGACCTTTGTGTCCTTGAAGTCATCCAGTCTGGCCTTGTACACCTGGAATCTGTCAGTAAAGAACAGTACATATGCGTCGTTTGTCGTCTCCACGTGAGTGACTATGACGTCATCTGTCTTGAGCTTGTGCTCACCGGACATCCTGAGTGACTGAGGAGTGACCTTCTTCAGATAGCCGTCCTTGGTTATGAAGAGGTGCACCGGATAGCTGTCGACCGCAACTTCTTCCTCAGGCGTTTCCGCGGCAGTCTCGCCGTAGATGATCTCTGACCTTCTGGGTCTGCCGTACTTCTTTATGACGTTCTCCAGTTCGGAGATCATCACCTTCCTGAGCTTCGCTTCGCTCTTGAGTAGATCCTCAAGCTCTGCGATATCCTTCTCCAGCTGTTCTTTTTCCTCTATCCTCTTGAGGATATAGTTCTTGTTCAGCTGCCTGAGCCTTATCTCAGCAACGAACTCTGCCTGGATCTGATCGATCCCGAATCCCATCATGAGATTTGGCACGACCTCGTCGTCGTCCTCGGTATTCCTTACGATGGCGACAGCCTTGTCTATGTCCAGAAGTATCTGCTCAAGTCCCTTGACCAGATGCAGCCTGTCCTTCTTGAGCTTGAGGTCATGGAAAGTGCGTCTCTTGACGCATTCCTTTCTGAAGGCGATCCATTCCTCGATTATCTCCCTGACGCCCATGACATTCGGAACGCCGGCAACCAGAATGTTGAAGTTAGCTGAGAAATTGTCTTCAAGCGGAGTCTGCTTGAACAGCTTGTTCATCAGTTTCTCCGGGTCGCGTCCTCTCTTGAGGTCGAATACGAGCTTAAGGCCTTTCAAGTCGGTCTCGTCTCTCATGTCACTGATGTCATCGATCTTCTTGTTCTTGACCAGCTCCGCGACCTTGTCCATTATCGCTTCGATGGTGGTCGTCGGAGGTATCTCTGTGACCTCAATGAGGTTCTCGCCCTTTATATATTCCCATTTGCTGCGCACCCTTATGGAACCGCGGCCTGTCTCATAGACGCTGTCAATGTCGCTGGCGTCATAAAGGATCTGTCCGCCGCCGGCAAAATCCGGGGCGAGAAGCGTTGACCTTATGTCATGCATAGGGTCCTTCAAAATGCCGATGGTGGTCCTGCATACCTCCTCCAGGTTGAAGGAACATATGTTGGACGCCATTCCTACAGCGATTCCGAGGGTGTTGTTGGTGAGTATGTTTGGGAAGGTGACCGGCAGGAGCGTCGGTTCCTTTCTGGTGGAGTCATAGTTGTCGACGAAATCGACCGTATCGCTGTTGATATCCCTGAACAGCTCCTCACAGACCGGGTCGAGCTTGGCCTCGGTGTATCTCGAGGCGGCGTAGGCCATGTCTCTGCTGTAGGCCTTGCCGAAGTTTCCCTTGCTGTCCACGAAAGGAACGAGCAGGCTCTCATTGCCCCTCGAGAGCCTTACCATCGTCTCATAGATGGCCGCGTCTCCGTGAGGGTTCAGCTTCATTGTCTGTCCGACTATGTTTGCCGATTTTGTCCTTGAGCCTCGCAGCAGTCCCATGTCATACATGGTGTACAGCAGTTTCCTGTGGCTCGGCTTGAAGCCGTCTATCTCAGGAAGGGCTCTTGAAACGATGACGCTCATGGCGTAAGGCATGTAGTTCTGCTCAAGAGTATCCGTGATGGCACTCTCCATGACTTCTCCCGCAGCCATTATCTCAACGTTTTCGTCAAGTATGCCTATCTGGCCTTCATCTGTCTTCTTTGTCTTTCTCTTTGCCATATTTGCCCCTTCGATTACTGGAGATCAAGCTGATCGAGATAATCCGGTCCAAAATCCCGTATGTACTGCTTTCTTCCGGCAAGGTTGTCTCCCAGGAGGATCTCAAAGATCTCCCGGGTCCTGTCGACGTCAGCCTTGCATACCCTGATCAGTCTTCTTGTGGCCGGGTTCATGGTAGTAAGGCTCATCATCTCCGGCTCGTTCTCGCCGAGTCCCTTCGAACGCTGGATGGTATATTTCTTTCCTTCGAGCCTTGAGAGTATGTCTGTCTTTTCTGGTTCGGTGTATGCGAAGAAGGTCTTGTCCCCGGAGTTTATCTCATACAGAGGAGACTCTGCTATGAACACCTTGCCTTCATCTATAAGAGAAGGCATGAGCCTGTAGATCATTGCAAGGATAAGCGTTCTGATCTGGAATCCGTCCACGTCGGCATCCGTGCAGATGACCACCTTGTTCCATCTAAGGTTTTCGATGTCAAAGGCTCCGATGCCGTTCGTTCTGAACTTGGCCGGAGCTTCGACCCCGCATCCCAGCACCTTCAGCAGGTCCGTTATGATCGGGCTCTTGAATATCCTGTCGTAGTCGACCTTCAGGCAGTTGAGTATCTTTCCCCTGACAGGCATCAGTGCCTGGAACTGCGCGTTCCTGCTGGTCTTGCAGGCGCCCAGGGCCGAATCGCCCTCCACTATGTATATCTCTCTCTCGTTGACATTCTTTGAACGGCAGTCGACGAACTTCTCGACCCTGTTGGCGATGTCAATCTTCGCTGTCAGCTCTCTCTTGACATTCTGCTTTGTCTTTTCGGAATCCTCTCTGGCAGTCTTGTTTATCATTATCTGCTGAGCGACCTTCTTGGCCTCATCAGGATTCTCGGCAAAGTACACTTCCAGCGCATGTCTGAGGAATTTAGTCATCGAGTTCGCTATGAACTTGTTGGTGACCGCCTTCTTTGTCTGGTTGGCATAGCTGGTCATCGTCGAGAAGCAGCTGGAAACGAACACAAGGCTGTCCTCTATGTCCTCGAACTTGACCCTTGTGTCGTTCTTCTTGTACATTCCGTTTGCCTTGAAGTATTCGTCGAAGTGTGCTCTGAAAGCAGTCTTAAGAGCTGTTTCAGGACTTCCGCCGTGTTCCAGCCAACTGGAATTGTGATAGTATTCAACGGCGTGCACCTTGTTTGAGAAGGTGAATGCCACATTCATGTTAAGCTTGTACTCGGGAAGGTCTTCCCTGTCCCTTCCGGCATCGTCGCCGCTGTAGAGCACGATCTTGGAAAGGTTCGTGCCTGCCGCCAGCTCCTCGACATAGTCGCTTATGCCGTTTTGGTACAGGAACTGGGTGGTCTCCATCCCGTTCTCGCCTTCGTAATTGAAGATGAATGCGATGCCCGGGTTTACCGCAGCCTGTCTCTTGAGCATATCATAGTAATAATCTCTCGAGACATCCGTGTCGCTGAAGACTTCCCTGTCAGGCAGCCACTTGATCTTGGATCCCGTGTGCTTCTTTGTCCCTTCCGTCTTGTGGAGACCTCCGACGTTCTCGCCTTTCTTGAAGTCAAGATGGTATTCGTTTCCGTCTCTGACGATATCGGCCGTCATCCATGCGCTGGCATACTGGGTTGCGCAAAGGCCAAGGCCGTTGGTTCCCAGGGATATGCCGTAGTTGCCGCCGTCATTGTTGTCGTACTTGCCTCCGGCATACAGCTCGCAGAAGACCAGTTCCCAGTTGTATCTCTGCTCGGTATTGTTGAACTCGACAGGTATTCCTCTTCCCTGATCCTCGACCTCCACGCTGCCGTCCTTGAAAGCGCTCAGGGTGATCTTCTTTCCGAAGCCCTCTCTCGCTTCATCGACAGCGTTGGTGAGTATCTCGAATATGGCCTGCTGGCATCCTTCGATGCCGTCAGAGCCGAATATGACCGCCGGCCTTGAACGGACCCTCTCGGCCCCCTTCAAGAGCTTTATGTCTTCATTGCCGTATTCATTCTTTTTCTTAGCCATCTATATCCTCACATCGCAAATATGGAATGGTTCCTTATCTTGAATTTTAATTATATATGAAAGTTCCCATTTCCGTCAATATTTTACCAATCTCTCAGTTTCTCCTCAGGGTCGGCCCATCATCGGCCGGAGAGCCCTGAAACGCTATTCTGACAACATATAGTATACTATATATCCCTGAATGATACAACATATGATAGTATAGATGAGCAAAAACGGCTCCTCCCGAAGGAGGAGCTGAATGTATGATAACTGTTTTGGTTTAGTTGAGGAGCTTTTCGATAGCCTTCCGGTAGATCTCTATCTGAAGTCCCATCTCCTCGATAGGAAGTGACTCGTTGACGTCGTGGATATGGTTGTCCGCGCCAGGGAACTCACAGCCGAAAGCTATGATTCCCGGTACGCTCTTTGCATATGTGCCGCCTCCGATGACCTCAGGCTGGTTCTCATAGTCTCCGGTGACTTCTCTGTAGGCTGAGACCAGTTTCGTGACCAGTTCTGAATTGGGATCGAAGAAGAGAGGCTTGCCGGCTCTTCTGACTACGATGACGCCCTTGTCATCCTCAAGGTGAGGAGCGGCAAGTGCAGTGATCTGCTCAGGTGAATATGTTACTGCACAGCGGCAGTCGATGGTAGCGAACACCTTTCCGTCTTCCATTCCCACGACACCGTTGCAGAGCGTGGTAGCACCGTACTCATCGCTCACATTGATACCGATGCCTGATCCGTCGTTTGCTGTTCCGATATGCTCGTTATAGAACTCTACGAAATCATCCTTGAAGCCTGCATCCCGCAGTGCCCAGAATGTGTAGTTTGCGGCATTGATGCCGAGGTAAGGCATACTTGCATGGGCTGCAACGCCTTCAGCGACGATTGTGATCTTTCCGTCCTCTTCCTTTATGTCATAGCTCTTGAGAGGTGTCTTTGCAAATGAGGCCTTGAGTGCATCAACGCTGACCTCGGCAGGGATGGTGATCGTGCATCTCTTGCAGACGGCGTTTGAAACGGTTCCGCCCGAGATGTCGATTATCTTCGTGTTCTTGGAATAGGCCTTTCCTCCGAAACCGCCCTTTTCTCCGTAGATTCCAGGGAAGTTGGCATCAGGAGTGAAACCGACGGTTATAGGCTCGCCGTGCTTTACGTAGTAATCCATACACCTTGAACCGCTCTCTTCGTTGCATCCCATAAGCACGCGGATACGCTTCTTGAGAGGGATACCGCTGTCCTTTATCTTCTTCATTGCGTACAGTGAAGCAACGACTGCGCCCTTGTCATCGCTTACGCCTCTTCCGTAGACCTTGTCTCCCTTGAAAGTAAGCGTGAAAGGATCCGTGTCCCATCCGTCTCCGGCAGGAACGATGTCGAGATGTCCGACAAGTCCGATGATATCCTCACCCTCGCCAATCTCTGCATAGCCGCAGTAGTTCTCCATGTTGACGGTCCTGAAGCCCATCTCGTCTGCAATCTTCAGTGCCTCTGCAAGAACGGCTGCAGGACCCTCGCCGAACGGCTTGCCTTCAAGAGGTTCACCCTCTACCGAGTTGTACTTGACCAGACGTGCAAGAGTATCAAATACTTCCTTCTGATATTCCATGAATATATCCTCCTTCATTGGATCATTTACAGTTTGTATATGTCATATACCGCACCGGTATGCGGCATTAAAGAACCAGAAGCTCCTTGGTCGAATAGGTGAGCGGAATATATCCGTCCTCTGTGACCCTGACCGTGTCCTCGATCCTGACGCCGAATCTCTCCGGCAGATAAATGCCCGGCTCGATCGTTATCATCGCCCCCCGTGGGAGTATCGAATTGTCTCTCGGCGAGAACATTGGAGGCTCGTGGATGTCTATTCCGAAGCAGTGTCCGAGGCTGTGCCCGAAGCATCCCTCGTATCCGTTTGAATAGATGTGGTCTCTGGCGATCTTGTCAATGTCCGAGCAGACGACTCCCCGCTTGATGGCCGCCATGCTCTTGAGCTGTGCCTCGAGCACTATGTTGTACACATGCCTCATCTCGTCGGTAGGCTCGCCTATGGCGACCGTTCTGGTCATGTCCGAGCAGTATCCGCCGTATGCGGCGGCATAGTCCATCGTCACGAAATCGCCCTTCTCAATCACCTTGTGGGTCGGGACGCCGTGAGGCAGGCTCGTGTTCTTTCCGCTTATGAGGATGGTGTCAAAGGACAGACCGTCAGCTCCGTTCTTCTTCATGTAGTTCTCGAGTTCAAGCTGCATCTCCCTCTCTGTCACTCCCGGGCGGAGCTGGGTGATGATATAGCTGAAGCCCATGTCCGTCAGTTCCTGTGCCCTGCGGATAAGTTTTACCTCGTCCTCGTCCTTGATCGCCCTCAGGCCCGAGATTATCGTCGTGAGAGGATTCTCAGGGAGGAGCTGGGCCTTGATCTGTTTTCTGAGACCGTTGAAGGTCCCCAGGGACATCCCCTGCTCGACCCAGACTGTCTTCACGCCATGCTTTGCAAGGATCTCATTGATCTGCTCATAGAGCCTGTCCTGAAGTATCACTTCCGCATTCTTGACGGTCCTCAGCGCAAGCTCATGGTATCTGGAATCAATAATGAAATATGCCTTGTCCTTGAGCACCACTGCCGTTCCTGCCGAGGAACGCATGCCGAAGAAATAGAATCTGTTCTGGTCGCTTGTGATGAGTGCCGCCTCAAAAGACGGATCCTTCGATACCTCACCCAGCAGCTTTGCTATCCTGTCTGTCATTATATGTCATTCTCCTTATTGAGTTTATTATTCAGATAGTTCATCATGACCGCCGCATCCTCGGTCTGAGTTCCCGCGGATTCGCATATCACCGTCAGACTGAGCCCCTTTGCATAGATCATGTCGATGAAAGGCTCCCAGTCGGGTCCGAAGCCGGTGTCCCGGAAGGTCCAATGTCTTTTTTCTCCTCCCTTTGTCCATTCGATCCTGGAAAAATGGGAATGGAAGCTTCTGTATCTCTCGTCCTTCAGAGTCTCCGAGATGGTATCGACGACTCTGATGAAGTCGTCCGTCCCTTTCAGACTGCCGTACGTCCTGGCATTGAGATGACCGAAGTCCACACAGGGGATGATCCTTCTGTCTATGGAGCACAGGCTCAGCACCTCTTCAAGACTTCCGAGCTGGTTTATCTTTCCCATCACCTCAGGGCAAAGCGTCATGTCTCCCAGCCCCTCGTCATCCAACGCAATGACCGCTCTCTCCATGGTGTCCATGGCCTTTTTCAGCCGTTCGGCTCTGTCCAGCTTTCCGCAGGAACCCGGGTGGAAGATTATCCTTTTTCCTCCCATGGCTTTAAGCGCCCTGGCTGACTGAAGAAGGTAATCGACGCTGTTCAGTCTCTTTCCCTCATCGGTCGAGGACATTGAGATATAGTACGGGGCATGCATTGATACCCGTATGTCCTTCTCCTTCAGCGCAGCGCCTATGCGGGCAGCCGTATCGTCCTTGATCCTGACTCCGTGACCGCACTGGTACTCGAAGGCAGTCAGTGAAAAACGGGAGAGATAATCTGCCGCTTCCTCGCTCTTTTTATATCCCATTTCAGCAAAGCTGTCCGCCAGCCCAGCAGGTCCGAATCTAGTCATGATAAGCCTTCCTTTATGGTTTTAATTATACATTAATCCATTCAAAAGGCAAACCATATTTACCGTCCCTCGGCAGTTGATTAGCATAGACTAACCCCGGTGTGTCAATATGTCCGGCCGAAGCCGGACATATCCTATTCATTTTCCGCGTTCCTGCTCGTTTTTCTCCGCAGGTAGGCGCTGACATATTCTTTATTGGAAGAGAATCTCTCCAGGCCTCTGATCAGGGCATCAAGTTCGAACCTGCCATTGGCCATCCGGTTCCTTACGTCTGCCTCTACGCTGAGTTCGTCTTCGCTCAATAGCAGCTCTTCCTTTCTTGTGCCTGACTTTGCGATGTCGACCGCAGGGAATATCCTTCTCTCCTGAAGGTTCCTGTTCAGGACGATCTCCATGTTGCCGGTGCTCTTGAACTCCTCGAAAATGACATCGTCCATCCTGCTTCCGGTCTCTACAAGAGCGGTGGCTATTATAGTGAGGCTGCCTCCCTCCCTGAGGTTCCTGGCAGCTCCCAGAAAGCGCTTGGGCATGTAGAAGGAGTTAGGATCGAGTCCGCCGGAGAGTGTCCTGCCACTTGGGGTGCATATGAGGTTGTTCGACCTAGCCAGCCTCGTGATGCTGTCCAGCAGGATAACCACGTCATTGCCGGACTCGACCATCCTTTTAGCCCTTTCAAGAGTCATCTCGGCGACCTTGACATGCCTCTCCCGGACCTCGTCGAAGGTCGAATAGATGACCTCTATATCGCTTCCGGCAGCCGCATCCTTCATGTCAGTGACCTCTTCAGGCCTCTCATCCACAAGAAGGACTATAATGTGTATGTCCCTGTGGTTTCTGGCGAGGGACATGGCTATCTCCTTTATGAGGGTGGTCTTGCCCGCCTTCGGAGGCGACACTATGAGGCCTCTCTGTCCCCTTCCGATGGGGCTCATAAGATCTATGAGCCTGAGTGAGATCGGTCCGTTGCCCATGTTGAATTTCCTGTTGGGATAGATCGGTGTCAGATTGTCGAATCTTGGCCTTCTCCTGGCCTCCTCCGGGTTCTTTCCGTTCACGCCGGTGACCTGTAAAAGTCCCCTGTATTTTTCACCCGGTCTGGGATCTCTGGCTGTTCCGGCGACGAAATCACCGGTCCTGAGGTTGAATCTCCTGATCTGTGAATTGGAGATGTAAACATCGTTGGGTCCGGTGAGATAGTTCTCGCTCCTTAAAAAACCAAAGCCTTCCTCCGCGATCTCCAGCAGTCCGCCGACCTCATACTGAGGCTGCTCTTCCTGTACTGTCCTCTCGGCAGATGTCTTTTCTGTATCCATGCTATTCTCCGTCAGCCTGTAACTGAAACATATATCTGTTCCCACTCTCCCGTGAGTGGGTCCATCTTCATCAGCCTCGAATAATCGGTCCTCACCGCGATGAAGGCTTCCCTCACCACGCTGGCCCCGTTGTCCGTGCCGATCGAAATTATGTAATAGGTGTCATCTTCAATGGATTCAAGTCCCTCATCCATCATCACGGTCCCCTCGAGGGCCTCGCCGTAACGTGAGACCAGTTCCGGAAGTCTGGTCCGGACCAATCTCATTGCAGCCTCTTCGCCTCTCAGTTCCTCTCCGTCTTCTCCGACGACATAGGCATTGTTCATCTCCGGGGGATCGATCATTTCAAGCAGCATGGTTCTGATCTTTCCCAGCACTTCCCTTCCGCCTTCCGGAAGTTCGTCATCTGAGGAAACGGTGTAGTATTCGCGCTCTGAGCCGCCTGTTGACGAGTTGTCGTAGCAAACTCTGTAACTCCTGGTTGGCGCGTCCATGGCAATGTACTCGCTCTGAGGCAGATCGCCCCATGCCGCAAGATTGTACTCGCTTACATACTCTGATATTTCATTTACCTGTTCAGCATCGACATTATACGACCTGACCACCGTAGCGATGCTGTGATACGGAGACTCCGAAACGGTCAGGTCCCCGCATCCGTCAACGATCTCCAGCGTGAAGCTCTCGTGCTCTCCTTCCATTCCTCCTCCGTAGCTGTAGGATACGGCTATGAGATCCCCGAGATCCATGCTTTTCTTTTTCAGACTTTCCACGGTCATATTGTTCTCCTTATTTGTCTTGCAGGCTGCCAGCGCCATCACGAGAACAGCAAGCGCGGCAACGGCCCGCCCTATCCTGATCTTCATGTCATCTCCTCCTAATCCAGCTTGAGGACGGCGGTAAATGCTTCGCTCGGAACTTCGACGCTTCCCAGCTGACGCATCTTCTTCTTACCTTCCTTCTGCTTTTCCAGCAGCTTCTTCTTTCTGGTTATTTCTTGTCCGTATCTTTTGGCAAGAACGTCTTTCTTGAGAGCATTAACTGTCTC
>JAEEGI010027007.1_pt1 | contig 11016 bp, 9 predicted proteins | sample 8958751 | NCBI WGS metagenome assembly JAEEGI01 (sample SAMN16246545, study PRJNA631951) | gut metagenome | biome: gut microbiome; feature: rumen; material: KS-attached | host: Bos | place: Iran: Karaj | collected 2018-10 | reverse complement strand
ATCTCAATGTGAGCGGTTTGCGCACCACAATCTTGCGTACGGCCGTGCCGGTGTCGGACATGTCCAGGGACATTTCTATGCGGGTGAACAGGAGTTTCTCACAGTCGATATACAGCGTGCCGTAGTAAAGGGCGTCTTCGTAATCTCCCGGGCACGGCTGAAATTTGATTACAAACTGCTGGCGGCCGTTGATGTATGCAGGCGCATCCATCAAAAAGTTGTAACGGTTAATGGCTTCGTAGCCGAACAGGATGTCAGGGTTCTTGACCACGTCCAGATATGCCGCCTGCGCCGGGCCTCCCTGGACTTTTACGCTGAGGGTATCGGATTTCTTCTGGCTGATGAGTACGCGGCTCTTTTCCAGCGCCGTACGGTCGCGGACGACACCGTCTTCGTAGTCTGTCTTGTACATGCGTGCCACCGCCTCCGAAATATAGGTGTACCTGGTTCTCTTTCGTATTGTCTCACGGTAGAAGCATTCCAGAAGTTCCGGATGGCCGCTGTAGTTTTCAGGAATCCTTCTGACGGCGGAGCGGACTATCTCCAGAGGGTTGCCGGAGAAGATGGTGGCTCCTTCCAAGGTGAAAGATTCGGGAACCAGGCGTATCTTTAACGGCGAATCGTGGGTGATGTTGCACACGGCCGTCCTGTATCCGAGAAACGATACCTGAACGGTATTGAAATCTTCTGCCGATTTGATGTTGAACCGGCCGTCGGCATTCGTGACTGTGGCATTGTTGGTGCCTGGAATCGCCACCAGGGCGGATTCAATCGCACGGCCGGTCTCTGCATCCAAAACGGTCCCCTCCGCCGAGTAGGCCAGACGCAAGGCATCGTTCTGTGCGCCCAGTGTAAGGGAGCATAGAATCAGTATGGAAACGATGAAAATGCGCCGTATCATTCTCCTACAAATATAGGGAATTAATTGCAGCGCATCACAAAAAAAGTCGCTGACGTATCAGCGACCCTTTTTGTTATTCGACCATCTTTACCGGTTTGGCTTCCGAACCGGGAGCCTGCGGCAGCTCGTGTCTTGCCGAGTCGGGTCTGTGGTGCCTGTGCGGGCCACCGGGCATGGGACCCATGGTGCTGTCGGGACGGAATCCTTCAGGACCGCCGGGGCCGAATCCGTGACCACGGCCGCGGCCGCGACGTTCGCGCATCTGCTGCATCTTTATAAGACGCTCCTGCTCTGCCTTGACCCACTTGCCGTACTGCTCGTCGGTGAGGATCTTGCGGAGTTTCTTGTCTTTTTTCAGACGGGCCTTCTCGCGCTGTGCGCGGAGCTCCTGCATCTGCTGTTCTGTGAGGGGATTGAACTCGCTGCCGGCTTTTGCCATATCTCTCTCGAACTGGGCACGGCTTCTGCCGGGACCACCGGGACCCATTCCGGGGCCGCCAGGGCCGAACCCGGGACCGGGACCGAATCCAGGCCCGCCAAAGCCTCTGCGGCCAAGGAACAGGGAGTCTGCCTCCATCTCCTTAACCTCCTTGAGGTTGAGCTTGTAAATCTTTTTGTACTGCTTGTCGGTGAGGGTAAGCAGACGGTCCATCTGATCTGTCTTCTGGTGCGCTATCTGCTGAGGGGTCATCTTGGGGCGCTCGGGGCGTTCCTTCATATCGCCGGGAAAACCTTCCGGCCTCTGAGGCGGTTCGGGACGGTCGTTCTGGGCCATTACAACAAGAGGCATAGCCGCCAGAACAACTGTCGCTAAAAGTTTGAATATCTTCTTCATAAGTCGATAATTAAAAATACTGACTTATTAGATGTGAATTAAAGCCAAAGGTTTAAACGATGTGGCTGACCCAATTCTCGCGGTCGCCGGGCAGAAGGTCTACCGGCGGAATCTCAATCATGGTGTAGCAGCCGGGCCGCTGGCGCAACACGGCGCGGGCGGCGGATACCAGGATCTGTCCGGTGAGGGCGGGGTTGTTGATGCTCATCATAAAGCGGAAGTTTTGGTTCTGCGTCTTGCCGGAAACGCCCTTGCGGATGAGGTTTACGCCGTGCCCCATATCCTTGAGGGCGTCTACGCTATCAACCTGGTTGACGTGGGTTTCGTCCGATGCAAAGTAGGGGTCAGCTTTGATGGCGGCGGCGATCTTCTCAAAATCGTAGCCGGGCTTAACCTGAACGTATACCATGCGGCGGTGTACGCCCTGGCCGGTGGGTATGGTCATGGAGAGTGCATCCTCGACGCCTTCTATGGCTTTGACTGCCACCGAATGGCCCATGCTCATGCCGGGACCGAAGTTGGTGTAGGTGATGCCCTTCGGGGCACAGGCCTCTACGATTGCGCGGACCATGGAGTCTGTGCCGGGATCCCAGCCGGCGGAGATGATGCAGGCCTTGCCGGCCTTCTGAGCGGCTGCAGAAAGAGTTGCGCGCAGGGCAGGAATCTTGGTGTGGATGTCAAAGCTGTCCACGGTATTGATGCCCAGCGAAAGGGCTTCAAGGGCGTGTTCTTCTACCTTACGGGTAGGGGTTGCAAGAATGGCAACGTCCACATTGTCAAGTTCCTTCAGAGAAGAAACCACCTTGTAGGGTTTCAGTTCGGCGGGGACATCCGCTGCGTTGCGGCGCACTACGCCTGCTATTTCAAAGTCGCTTGCGGCTTCCAGGGCTTCTATAGTGTACCTTCCGATATTGCCGTATCCAACGACGGCTGCACGAATCTTTTTCATATTATATCAGGTTAAGGTCTTTCAAAGTCTTTTCCATAAGGACCATGGTGCTCTCCTGCGCCGGAACCAGCGGCAGGCGGAGTTCGTTCTGAATCATTCCCATCAGGTAAAGCGCCGCTTTTGCCGGGATGGGGTTGCTCTCCACGAAGCAGTTCTTGAACAGGTCGAACAGCCGGTGGTGGATGGGGCGGGCCTTGGAAAGGTCGCCGGAGAGCATCGCCTCTGTCATTGCCACCATCTCGCGGGGAACGATGTTGGATGCCACACTTATCACGCCCTGTGCACCGGTCGCCATCAGCGAGAGGGTTTCGTCGTCGTTGCCGCTGAGCACCGCAAATCCTTTGGGAGCGTGGGCTATGATTTTCGATATCTGGTCGTAGTTGCCGGAGGCCTCCTTGACGGCGATGATGTTTGGATGCTCTGCCAGACGGAGGGTCGTTTCTGCGCTGATGTTGACGCCGGTACGACCGGGTACGTTATAGAGCACCACCGGACGCGGCGCAAAATCGGCCACGGCGGTGAAATATGAGAACAGTCCGTCCTGAGACGGTTTGTTGTAATACGGTGTCACAACCAGGAATGCATCTGGGTCGTAGGGAGTCAGCGTCTCGATATTATTGCGTGTCATCACAATGGAGTTGGTGCCGACGCCTACCATTACCGGGCGGCCCTGAGCGTGTTCCTTTGCAATCTGCAGCAGTTTTATTCGCTCCTGGTCCAGCAGGCACGGAGTCTCGCCGGTGGTGCCAAGCGGTACCAGGAAGTGGATGCCCGCCTCGATCTGGTGTTTGACCAGGTTTTCAAAAGCTTTGTAGTCTACCTCTTCGTTCTTGAAAGGGGTAATCAGCGCGGTTCCGCAGCCTTGTAATTTGAGTTGTTCCATAGCTTTCGAAAATTAAATGATCAGGTCTTTGAATTCGTGTACCCCGCTGACGCGTTCTGTCATAAGGGCTGCTTCCACGGCGCCCTGTGCAAGCCCCTCGCGTGAGAAAGCTTCGTGGCTGAGGGTAATCTTGTCGCAGCTGCCGGTGAGAGTGAGGGTGTGGATGCCCGGCACCTCGCCGATTCTCTGTGAGGTAATCGGGGTGTCGTAGCCGCCCGCTTCGTCTACAATCTTGCCGAGGCTGATGGCGGTGCCGCTGGGGGCGTCCAGTTTGTGTATGTGATGGATCTCTTCTATGGTCGTCTTGTAGTCGCCTACGCCGGAGGCCATCTTGGAGAGATATTCAGCAGTCTTGAAAAGTATGTTGACGCCTATGGAGAAGTTGGAGGCATAGATCATGGTGGCGCCGCACTTCTCGAAATATGCAATCACCTGGTCCTGGATGTCGTTCCAGCCGGTGGTACCGACCACCGTCGCCTTGAAGTTCTCTGCCAGGAACTCGTAGTTGGCCCTGAAGGCGTCGGGGGTGGTGAAGTCTATGCAGACGCATTCGCGCGCAATCTCCCTGGGCGTGGCGGTGATGTCCTCGCTGCAGAGGACGCACTCAATTCCGCGGCGTTCCAGCACCGACTCTATCATGTGGCCCATACGGCCGTAGCCGCTTATAACAACCTTAATTGCCATTTTCGAAGAATGTTTTGTGGAGTTTGCGGATGACGGTTACCATTTCCGGACGGTCTACCACGATACTCAGGTTAAGGAAGGACGAGCCCTGCGACATCATGTATATCTTGCTGTCGCTCACCGCCTCGAAAACTGCTGCCACGGCGCCCTTGACGCCGATTATGTTCTTTCCAATTATGCTGACCTGGCTCTTGTCGCGGTCGACGGTGATGTTGCCGATCTTGGCCAGTTCGGCAGCGACGGGATCAATCGGAGCCTTGGCATCGACTGTGACGGAGACGCTGGCCTCGGAGGTGCTGATCATATCCACAGAAACGCCGTGCTTCTCGAATATTGAGAAGATTCTGGTGAGGGAGCCGGTGGTGTTGATCATCTTGGGCGAATAGATATTGATCACCCTTATATTTTCGTTATAGGAGATGCTCTTGACGCCGTCGAAGATGCACTGGCTGTTCATCACCACTGTACCTTCGTTATCGGGATTCATAGAGTTGAGTACGTACAGCGGGATATTCTTGCCGGCGGCGGGCTCAATGGAGAGAGGGTGGAGGACCTTGGCACCGAAGCGGGCCAGTTCGGCCGCCTCTTCGTAAGAGAGCTTGCTGATTCCTTTGGCCTCGGGCACGATGTTGGGGTCGGCGGTGCAGATGCCGTCCACGTCGGTCCAGATCTCGATGCGGTCGGCGTCAAGCACCATGCCCAGCAGGGAGGCGGAATAGTCGCTGCTGCCGCGCCCCATGATGGTGGGGTCGCCCTCTATGGTGACGCCCATAAATCCCTGTGTTATAACTGCGTCGGCATTCTTGAAGGCTTTTTCAATAACGCTGTTGGCACGCTTGGTTACCTCCGGAATATCGGCGGTGGCGCACATATAGTCGCGGGAGGTAATCATAAAGTGGCGCGCGTCTATCCAGGCGGTCTTGAGCCCCAGCGCATTCATCATGAAGCCGACGATATTGCTGGAGAGATATTCGCCAAGGGAAATCATATATGCCCTGTCGACATCGGGTATCTGTCCGCCCATGTGGGCCCTGGAAAGGGTCTGGAGTGAGTTGCACAGGGTATCAACTTTCTGATTTATATCTGTAGTGTCCGGCGTGGGACGCTTGGGATCGATGTAGCCTGTCAGTTCGTCGACCGTGGATTTATGACGGTCGCGGATAGAACTTATAATTTGTTCGCTCTGCTCTTTTTCGCCCTGTTCCGTGAAATCTACCAACTGGTGCAGCATGTTTGTCACGCCCGAGCAGGCAGATACCACCACAACGGGTTTGCTGCGCATTTTTTTGGTAATGATGGAGATTGTCCTTCTGATTGCGGCGGCGTCTCCGATGGACGTCCCGCCAAATTTCATTACTATCATCGCTTATAATTTTTCACCCGGCTAAAGTAGTAAAAAGAAGTAAAAAAAATACTAAATTTGCGTTTAATCTTAAACAGGACGTAATCAACTAATATCAATACTATGAAAACACTCAGATTTTTTGTAATTATCGCTCTGCTGTCCGGCCTGATGTTCGGCTGCAAAAACGCTCCCAAGGAGGAGAAGATTCCCATCGGCGTACAGCTCTACAGCGTTCGTGACAACCTTTCACAGGATTTCTACGGCACGCTGAAGGCCGTCAAGGAGATGGGTTACGACGGCGTTGAATTCGCCGGCCTCTATGGCAACTCTCCCGAGCAGATCAAGGCATGGTGCGACGAACTGAAACTTACACCTATTTCTGCCCATGTTCCCCTGCAGGATATGATGGATAATATCGATGCCGTGATTGCAGATTATAAGGCTATCGGTTGCGAATACATCGCAGTGCCTTATTTGCCTGATGAACTCCGCCCCGGTACAGAGGAGTTCGAGCCCACCGTTGCGGCAATCAAGGATATTGCCCAGAAGGTGAAGGATGCCGGCATGCAGCTGCTCTATCACAACCACGACTTCGAGTTCAAGACTCTGGAGGACGGGACTTACGGTCTGGATTATCTCTACGAGAACGTTCCTGCCGACCTGCTTCAGACCGAGCTTGACCTCTGCTGGGTAAAATATGCCGGCGAGGATCCCGCAGAATTCCTCCGCAAGTATGCTGACCGTTCTCCCGTGGTTCACTTCAAGGATTATTACTTTGAGGGCCCCAAGGAGGGTGATCCCTATGCTCTTATCGGTGACGAGGGTCAGGAAGCTGCTCCCCAGACTGTATTCGAGTTCCGTCCCCTTGGCTGCGGCGTGCAGGATCTCCAGTCCCTGGTAGATGCTTTCAAGGATGCCCACAGCAAGTGGATCATCGTAGAGCAGGACAGCCCCAGCATGGGTCTGTGCCCTATGAAATGCATCAAGAAGGGCCTTTGCAACCTCAAGCATGTCATCTGCCCCGATGAGTGCTGCGAGAAAGAATGCTGCAAGGAGGGTAAAGGCGAGTGCTGCAAAGATCACGAAGGTTGCGACAAAGCCGATGGCTGCTGCGAAAAGGCAGAAGGCGAGTGCTGCGAGAAGGCAGAATAATAATTACGACGAACAATGAAAAGGGCGGCCGAATGATTTCGACCGCCCTTTTTTGTAAAAGGTTATGGTAAAAGAGAGTTTTATACGATACCCTGGGCGAGCATTGCGTCGGCAACCTTCATGAAGCCGGCGATGTTGGCGCCCTTGACGTAGTTGATGTAGCCGTCGGGCTCGGTGCCGAACTCTACGCAGCGGGCGTGGATGTTGGCCATGATGCCCTTGAGCTTCTCGTCAACCTCTTCTTTGCTCCAGCCAAGACGCATGGAGTTCTGTGTCATCTCCAGACCGGAAGTGGCTACTCCGCCGGCGTTGGAAGCCTTACCGGGAGAGTAGAGTATCTTGGCCTTCTGGAAGACAGCGATTGCTTCAGGTGTAGTGGGCATGTTAGCACCCTCTACCACGCACTTGCAACCGTTCTTGACCAGAGTCTCTGCCTGCTCTGCGTTGAGTTCGTTCTGGGTGGCGCAAGGCATTGCGATGTCGCACTTGACGCTCCAGGGACGCTCGTTTGCAGTGTATTTGGCTCCAGGGTACTTGTCTGCATATTCGCGGATACGGCCCCTCTGGACGTTCTTGAGCAGGAATACATATTTCAGCTTCTCCTCGTCAATTCCGTCGGGATCATAGATGAAGCCGTTGGAGTCGGAGAGGGTTACGACCTTTGCACCCAGCGCTGTGGCCTTCTGGGCTGCATACTGGGCCACGTTGCCGCTGCCGGAGATGGCAACCACCTTGCCCTTGTAGCTTTCGCCGCGGGTGGCGAGCATCGACTGGCCAAAGTAGCATGCACCGTAGCCGGTGGCCTCGGGACGGATCAGCGAACCGCCAAAGCTAAGGCCCTTACCGGTGAATGTGCCGGTGAATTCGTTAGCCAGACGTTTGTACTGGCCGAACATGAATGCAACCTCGCGGCCGCCTACGCCGATGTCACCTGCGGGAACGTCGGTGTCGGGACCGATATGACGATAGAGTTCTGTGATGAAGCTCTGGCAAAAGCGCATAACCTCCATATCGGATTTGCCCTTGGGGTCAAAATCGCTGCCTCCCTTGCCGCCGCCCATGGGGAGGGTGGTAAGGCTGTTCTTGAATGTCTGCTCAAACGCGAGGAACTTGAGGATACTGAGGTTAACGCTGGGGTGGAAACGGACACCGCCCTTGTAGGGACCGATGGCGCTGTTCATCTGGATGCGGTAACCTTTGTTGATCATGACTTCTCCGGCATCGTTGACCCACGGAACGCGGAACATCACGACTCTCTCGGGTTCTACGATACGTTCCATAACTTTCAGCTTCATAAGCTGCGGGTTCTCAACGATCATGGGAGCTACGCTCTCTACGACTTCCCTGACTGCCTGATGGAACTCCTTCTCACCGGGGTTCTTGGCAATGACATCGGCCATCAGTTTGTCTGCATACTCTTTTGCTGTCATAAGTGTAGGTGTTATTTTTAAATTGATATTGCAATTTTCAACCGCAAATATATATGTTTTCTTTAATATACAAACAAAAGCGCTCTAAATTAGTTTTTAACGCATTTTTCAACAGGTTACAAATTGTAAGTGAATATACCCGCGGTGATTGTTTTTTTGCGATTATTGCAAATAATTCGTAATTTAGTTTGATAATTTGCACGTGTATGATGTATGTGTGGTTTATAGTTGGTGTTGTTCTCACGCTGTTGGGAGCTTCATGGTTGGTGGATGGCGCCAGCGGAATTGCAAAACGTTATAACGTATCCGAATTCGTTATCGGCGTCTGCATAGTTGGCATCGGCACCTCGATGCCGGAGCTTACGGTCAGCCTGCTGGGCAGCCTTCGCGGCAGTGCCGAAATTGCCATAGGCAATGTCACCGGCAGCAACATGTTCAACACACTGGTGATTCTGGGCATTACCGCCATGATCAACCCGATTCAGTTTACAAAGGCGAATCTCAAGCTTGATATGCATCTGAATACGGCTGCATCACTTGTTTTGCTCTCGTTTGCATATCTGCCCATCGCATTCCATGCTGGCGAATCTCTGATGTTTTCGCGGCTGGAAGGGCTGATATTCCTGCTGCTGTTTGCCGGCTATTTGTTCCTGACTTTCAAGATGGGCGATAACGCCCAGTCAGAAGAGTCGCCGGAAACCAAGAATAAGCCGCTGTGGTTGCTTATTTTTATGGTTCTTGCTGGAATTGCTGCGCTGGCGGTCGGCGGTCAATTGTTTGTGGACAAAGGCTGTGAGATTGCCAGAGAACTTAAAGTTTCGGAGACGGTGATAGCAATCACCTTCATGGCGTGCGGCACATCACTACCGGAACTTGTTACCTGCGTGGTGGCGGCTGTCAAAAAGCGCAACCAGCTGGCCCTTGGCAATATCCTCGGCTCAAACGTGAGCAACATACTGCTGATATTGGGCTGCAGTTCGCTCGTCCGCCCGCTTGCGGTGGATCCCGTCAACCTGGAAGGTTTCGTTTTCCTGCTGATTGCTGCTGTGCTGCTCTACCTTAGCGCCCTCCTGCCAAAACGCAAGGTCCTCACCTGGTATAAAGGCATCTTTTTCATTTTCCTCTATGCCGTATATATCTATTATTCCGTAATCGCTTAACTCAATAATCAAAATATGTTTTCCGTTATTCTCTATGCCCTGATCTTTATCCTGATGCCGGCTGTGGTGCTGTGGATGTGCAAGAAGGTCAATTTCCTGGGTAAGATAGGCCCGATTCTCATACTCTATATTATCGGTGTGCTTCTGGGGCAGATTCCCGGCCTTAATAACGATGCCACTTTTGCCCTGAAGGACAAGATTACTACCATAATGATTCCGCTGGCGCTGCCGATGATGCTCTTTGGCTGCCAGTTCAATTTCAAGGATATGAAGGGCGTGGGCAAGTCGCTGCTGGCGGGACTGATTGCGGTGATTGTGGCAACGATAACCGGTTATCTGATTTTTGGCGGCAAGATGGCGGACGGCCCAAAGGTGGCGGGTCTGCTGGTGGGCTGCGAGACGGGCGGAACCATCAATATGGCAGCGCTCAAGATGGCGCTCAATTTCCCGGAAGAGCGGTATGTGCTGCTCAATTCGTACGATATGCTCATCTGCTTCCTCTATTTTGTATTCCTTTTGAGCGTCGGCATCAAGTGGTTCCGCAAGGCACTGCCGCATTCAGAGCCGGCTGCCCAGGAGGGAAACGATTCTTCTGCGGGAGAGGCTGTAATGGAGGAAAACAACTACAGCGGGCTATGGTCGGCGCGCGGAATCGGCCAGATATTCAAGATATTGCTGGCGGTAATCTGCTGCCTGGTGGTGTCGGTGCTGATAGTGGCGCTGGTAGGCATTGTGATAGCGCTGATACACGGCGATTCCATATCTCTCAAGACCGTCACCGGTTCGTTTGGCGCCGGCTGGTTCATGCCGGTATTCATCCTGGCCCTGACCACCGCCGCCATTGCCGCATCGTTCTTGAAGCCGGTGCGCAAGCTGACATTCAGTTATAATATCGGTCTGTATCTGATTTACATCTTCTCAATCGCAGTTGCCTCGATGGCCGATGTCACCAAGCTGAATTTTGGCCAGGAGCTTTACACGTTGCTGTTCCTGGTTTGCATTATCTTCGGCTCGCTGCTGCTGCAGTTCCTGCTGTCCATAGTGCTTAAGATAGAGGCCGATATGATGATAGTTACCAGCGTGTCGCTTATTAATTCGCCGCCCTTCGTGCCAATGATGACCAGCGCTATGAACAACCGCAAGGTGCTGGTGCCGGGCATCACCGTCGGCATCATCGGTTTTGCCGTAGGCAACTACCTCGGAATACTCGCCTCACAATTGTTTGGCCTCTTTTAATGTTAGTACGGGCGGCAGATGCCTCGCATGAAAGCCATGCTCCCTGTCGCTTCGCCCGCTTCGCTCGCGCCCGGAATGCGCTCGCTCCCGCGACCTAGCTAACGCCGGTCGCATGTTCCTTCATGCGTCGGCTTTTTCCGCCCGTAGCACTAGCGGCCTTCTAGATAAATTCTTGCCAAGTATTAAACCGCAACGTATATTTGCGGTCTAATTATCCGTATGAAAAAGATAGTCCTTACACTGATATGCGCTGCACTGGCAATCTCTGCACTGGCGCAACCCAAAGCCACAGTTAAACTTGCACTTGTCGACACTATTTCCCGCGAGCCAGCCTCTTACGCGGCGGTGATGCTTTTTCCGGAGGGAGACACCACCGCACAGTATTATGCGCTGGCCGGTCTGGACGGTACGGCCAAGTTCGAGAAAGTCGCATACGGCAAG
>JAEEGI010027003.1_pt1 | contig 11017 bp, 9 predicted proteins | sample 8958751 | NCBI WGS metagenome assembly JAEEGI01 (sample SAMN16246545, study PRJNA631951) | gut metagenome | biome: gut microbiome; feature: rumen; material: KS-attached | host: Bos | place: Iran: Karaj | collected 2018-10 | reverse complement strand
CGCACTCGGATTTCGAACGCTTCGTCAGGCCCGTCTGGAAGTTTATGGATGAGACGGAGGACCGGGTCCCGATGTCCGACAGGTATTTCACCGATTCCAGGAAGCACCTTGGTTTCCGGGCCCGTTCCGTCGTAGGCGGATACTTTATCAAACTGCTGGCAGATAAGATGGCCGCCCCGACATCCTGATAAAAATTTTCATATATTTGCACGTTTTTCAGACTAGACGTATGGCGAAGATCAATTGCATAGGAATCCTTACTTCCGGGGGTGATGCGCCCGGTATGAATGCGGCCATCCGCGCCGTCACGCGCGCAGCCATCTTCAACGGCTGGAAGGTGTACGGCATCTACCGCGGCTGGGAAGGCCTCATCAACGACGAGGTCAAGCCCTTCACGACCGAGAGTGTATCCAACATCATCCAGCGCGGCGGCACCATTCTCAAGACCGCCCGCAGCGACGCTTTCCGCACGGTGGAAGGACGGGCCATTGCGGCCAAGACCCTCAAGAAATACAAGATCGACGCCCTGGTCGTGATCGGCGGCAACGGGTCGCTTTCCGGCGCCGAGGAGCTGGCGCACGAGTACGACGTGCCGGTCATCGGCATTCCCGGGACCATCGACAACGACCTCTACGGCACGGACAGCACCATCGGCTACGATACGGCGCTCAACACCATCGTCGAGTGCGTGGATAAGATCCGCGACACGGCCTGCTCCCACAACCGCATCTTCTTCGTGGAAGTGATGGGGCGCGACGCAGGCTTCCTGGCGCAGAACAGCGCTATCGCGGCCGGCGCCGAAGCGGCGATCATCCCCGAGGACAGGACGGACATCGACCAGCTTGCGACCTTTATCGGTCACGGCATCCGCAAGTCCAAGAACAGTTCGATCGTTATCGTATCCGAGAAGGACGGCGGTGCCATGCACTACGCCGAGCGCGTCCGCAAGGAGTACCCGGAGTATGACGTGCGCGTCTCCATCCTCGGCCACCTGCAGCGGGGCGGAAAGCCCAGCGCCTTCGACCGCATCCTGGCGAGCCGCATGGGCGTCGCGGCGATCGAAGCTCTCAAGGAAGGCCAGCGCAACGTCATGATCGCCATCGACCAGGACCAGATGCGCTACATCCCGATCGCCAAGGCCGTCAAGATCGACAAGCCCATCGACCGCGAGCTGCTGACCGTGCAGGATACGCTGTCCATCTAAAAGCTTGCGGGAATACAAAGAAAGGGCTCTGGCGTCAACCAGAGCCCTTTCTTTTGTGGAGGTGGGCGGACTCGAACCGCCGTCCAAACAACGCACCAGGTGGCTTTCTACATGCTTATCCGTCCTTTGGTTTTCGTTTCCGGTATGCGGGAAGGCGCGCTTATCCGGAACTTATCCCCTGAATCTTGGCGGAGGATAGGGGAGTCGCTCCGTGCATCCGGTCTGGATGATACCCCGTATGCTGCACATGACCGGCCTGAAGGGCAGCGGGATACTCGTCGGCGTGACAGCCTTGGCCACGCGGATTAAGCCAATCTACTTGGTAGATTAAGCAGCGAGTGCATAAGAGTTGTTGCCAACTATTTGTTTACGTACTGGGATTAACGGGCCAATGCGCGACGCCCGACATGCTTACCATCCGACATCGATGCTGTCAAAACCAAAACACCCCCGGACAGTGGCGCAAAGGTACAAAGATTCTGCCAAACTGCAAACCGTAGCAGGGGCTGCCGCCCGCTACCGCCGCTTCGGCTTGATGTCGATGTAGACGGGAAGGTGGTCGGAAGCCTGCGTCACATCACCGTCGTCAAACTTAGAAGCGACCGCCGTGTGCCGCAAGACATAACTGGAATTGTTGTCCAGCACCATGATGTAATCGATACACTGTTTCGGCCGCGATGAATCATAAGTGTTGTTCTGGGCCGATACGATGGTCCAGTTCTTCTTCAATTCCCGGATGGTCTTGCTCCCCGGCTTGGCATTGAAATCCCCGCAAAGGATGACGACCTTATGCGTGCCTGCATAACGGGCGGACAGCGCCTCGGTGATGGCCTTCGCCTGTGCGAGCTGGGCTGCGTCGGAACGGTGGTCCAGATGCGTGGCAGCCAGGACGAATTTGGGGAATTCGACCACGTTGAGAGCCCGCTGCTCGGCGCCCTTGCCCCGGTCCAGGGTCATCGCCCAGCTGTCCAGGATACGGTATTTCTTCTTTGAAACGATGCCGATGCCATAGGTCCCGCCCTGAAAAGGAATGGCCGGAGCGAACCGGTAATTCCAGTCCCCGAGGGCATCGGCGAACGCACGGAGCTGGTACACACCGCCGGTGCGGGTCGCGCAACTGTCCAGCTCCTGGATGCCGGCAACGTCCGCCTTCATCTCATTGAGCATGTCCGCCACCATATTCATCTTGTTGTAACCGCTCTTATGGAAGACGCCCACGTTGTAGCTGACGATACGAAGGGTGCCGAAGCCGTTCTTGCGCGGGAAATTGCGGGCTGCGATCTTCTTTGCGCGGGCAACCTTGGCTTTCTGGTATAGCTTCTTGACCGATTTGACCCCTTTCCGTACGACGATCTTCGCCAGCCCGGTGCCCAGCAGCTCGTTGGTCAGGTCCACCGAGACCGTGTCGGGCAACTGGGGCGTGTCGCCGGGGACCGGCAACTCCGCCCATTCCCCGTCGTGGTCCGGCAGCAATGCGAGGGGACCGTCGATAGCGACCAGCCCGTCATCTTCCTCCGAAATGGAAATCTCAAAAAGAGGCAGGACTGCGTCCGAACGGGTTTCGGCGGCGGCACGATAGGAGAAGGTAAGCGCCACGAGGAGGGCGGGAAGCAGGAAAAGGCGGGTCTGTTTCATCGGTCGAAAGAGATTCAATTGTCACAAATATAAAAAAAGTAGGTTGAAATCTTCCGACAAATGTCTATATTTGTTACTTGTCGAAGAATGCAATGGAAAACAAGTCACTGAATGTCCCGCGTGTGAGCGGTTTCGAAGAGTTCGCCTCTTTTGCTAAAGGGGCGGTCGATACGGTCTGCTGGCCGGACGCATATCCGTATAAGCCGGAGGTTCGCTTCGCCATCGCCCACGACGGGCGGGCGCTGCTGATCCGTTTCGACGTAGAAGAGGAGAATCCCCGTGCCGTCACGACCCGGAATAACGGTCCCGTCTGGGAAGACAGTTGCGTCGAGTTCTTTGTCAAGGAGCCCGACAGCCCGTATTATTTCAACTTCGAGACCAACTGCATCGGTGCCGGACTGGCAGCGAAACGCCTCTCCCGTGGCGAGTTCACCCATTTCGACGAAGCCCGCATGGCGCAGGTCATCCGCCGTTCCTCTTTCCCTCCGGAGCCGGTCGATATCCATGGAAAGACGGCGTGGAGCCTGGAGCTTGAGATTCCCTTCTCCCTGATCTGTGAGGGTGCCGGCGTCCCGTCCAGGCTGCTGGCCAACTTCTACAAGTGCGGCGACAAGACCACTGTCATGCATTTTCTCAGCTGGAATCCGGTACGGGTCCCGAATCCCGATTTCCACCGACCGGAATTCTTCGGCGAATTGATCCTGAAACCATAAAAGATGTACGATATGTTGGATAACATGACCAAGAAAATTCCCAATCTGAATCCGAATGCCATCTCCCGCATCGCGGCGGGGACTGTCATCATCGGCGGTGAGATCAAGACGCAGTGCGACATCCGTTTCGACGGCGATTATACCGGAAACATCACATCCCAGAGCCGGGTCATTATCGGCGAGACCGCCCACCTGAAGGGTGAGATCCGCTGTGAGAGCCTGGATGTGTTCGGCACCCTGGAAGGCGATGTGTTCGTCAAGGACACGATGACCATCAAGTCCGAAGCCAGTTTCACCGGCCATATCCAGTCTTCGCGCCTGGTGATCGAATTGGGCGCCAAGTTCGAGGGTGACAACCACCCTTATGTGGAGAATCAAGCGTAGTGCACTATGAAGAAGCTTTTATTTGCCCTGGCCCTTGTCGCGGTCTGCCTGGCTTCCTGTAAGCGGCAGCCTGCAGCGGAAGATAATCTGACCAAGTCGGGTCTGGACCCGGCAAATTTCGTCGCGGAAGTGGACGGTGCCGAGACCGGGCTCTATACCCTGACCAACAGCCGGGGGATGGAGGTCTGCATCACCAATTTCGGCGGCCGCATCGTGTCCGTCATGGTCCCGGACCGGGACAGCGTCTATCGTGACGTCGTCCTTGGATTTGACAATATCCAGGATTACATGACCATCCCTTCGGACTTTGGCGCGACCATCGGACGCTATGCCAACCGCATCGCCAACGGCCGTTTCGTCCTGGATAAGAAGGAATACGTGCTGCCCCAGAACAACAACGGGCACACCCTTCACGGAGGTCCCGAAGGATGGCAGTACAAGGTGTTCGAAGTTGCCGACGTGTCAGAGAATTCCCTGCAGCTCAAGTATGTATCCAAGGACGGAGAGATGGGCTTCCCGGGCGAAGTGACCGCTTATGTCTTCTTCAATGTGACCGAGCGTAACTCGATCGTGATCGACTACATGGCCATGACCACGGCTCCGACCGTGATCAATATGACCAACCATTCCTATTTCAACCTCTCCGGCGATCCTACGCAAGCGATTACGGACCATCTCCTGTACCTGAATGCGGATAAGACGACGCCCGTGGACGAGTGGCTGATCCCGACCGGAAAGGTCGCGAAGGTAGCCGGTACGCCCTTTGATTTCACGAAGGCGAAGGCCATAGGCCAGGATATCGATGCGGACAATGAGCAGATCCGTTTCGGCCGTGGTTTCGACCATAACTGGATCCTTAATACGGAGGGTAGCCTCAAGAAAGCAGCCGCCCGTCTGGTCTGCCCGAAGACAGGCATCGAGGTCTCTGTCTTTACGAGTGAGCCCGGCATCCAGGTTTATACCGGCAATTTCCTCGACGGCACCGTCGTCGGCAAGGACAGCACCGCATACCAGTGCCGCACGGCCGTCTGCCTGGAGACCCAGCATTATCCCGACAGCCCCAACAAGCCGCAGTTCCCGAGCACGGAACTCCGCCCGGGCACCAAGTTCGAGAGTACGACGGTATACCGATTCAATACCTTATAAGAAAAAGGGCCGGTTTCAAACCGGCCCTTTTCCGTTAGAGTTCATTCTTGAATGTCAGCGTAATGATTTGGTCCTGACAGCCTTCGGGCCTTGCCGGGAGCGTCAGTACAATGCCTTCCCCGACCTGGGAGAAGGGGACTTTCTGCCCGCCGTCGAAAGCTACGGCCGATACGAGCTTGTTGCCCTTGAATGGAACGAAGATGACCTCGGCGGGATTGAGCACGTGGACATAGAGCGTCTTCCCGGTCTGAGTGGTTACTCCCCAGTATTGCTCGGGGACGCAGCCGCCGTCGGTGCCGTAGATGGTGTCGCCATATTTCTTCAACCACTGGCCGATGGCCAGCAGGCGGGTCACGGATTCCTCGGGGAGTGTGCCGTCCGGGCGGGGGCCGACGTTGAGAAGGAGGTTGGCGCCCTTGCCGGCGGTCTGGACCAGGAACTGGATCAGCTGGTCGGCGCTTTTGTAATTATAATCGTTGACATCATAGCCCCAGCTGTGGTAGATGGTCTGACAGGTCTCAAGCGGGACCAGGTCGGAGACCTTGGATGTACCGGAGAAGCCGGCCGTGTTCTTGCCGGGAACGTCCTTCTCGAAAATCTGGATGTCTTCTCCTTCGAAGATCGGGAGGTGATGGTTGTTGCCGACCAGGCAGGCGGGCTGGAGCTTATGGATCAATTCGTACTGGCGGCTCAGTTGCCAGAGTTCACCCTGGTCGGGCAGCCCCTTGTGCCTGTCCCACATGCCGTCAAACCAGATGCATCCGACCGGGCCGTACTGGGTCAGAAGCTCCGTCAGCTGGGCGCACATGAAGTCGATATAATGGCCCCAGGAGTTCTCATCGCCTTCCGGACGGCCGAGCAGGTTGCCGGTGTGCTCCCGCGGCCAGTAGTCAACGCGGCTCCAGTCGAGGTGGGAATAATAGAAGTTGAGGGTGAAATCCTCCTTGGCGCAAGCTGCGGCTAGTTCGCCGATGATGTCGCGCTTGAAAGGCGTCGCGTCCACGATGTTGTAGGGTGAGGCATTGGACTTGAACATCGAGAAGCCGTCGTGGTGCCGGGAGGTGATGGTCATGTATTTCGCGCCGGCCTCTTTGAAGATCTTGATCCACTCTTCCGCGTTGAACTTCGAAGGATAAAAACCTGCGGCGAAACGGGCGTATTCCTGATAGGGGATATGCTGGTTGTTCATCACCCATTCACCGTCACCGAGCATCGAGTAGATACCCCAGTGGATGAAGATGCCGAAGCGGGCATCCTGGAATTTCTCGCGGGCGGCGAGGTTTTCGGGAGCGGGGACGTAGCCCTTCTGCGCATTCGCCGCGAGGACGAAGGCAAGGAGCGTCATCAAGGATAAGAATGCTTTTTTCATCGTTATGAAGGTTTGTTGTTTTCGCTGAGATACAAAGATAGGTATAAACTCATTCCGGGTCAACATCGAGATGGATGAACCCGGTATATTTGCGCTCGGTTATGAAGCTGTCGACCGTTTCTTTCAAGACTCTCTTCCGCTCCGGGAAATTGCGGTCCTTGGTCAGGATGACACGCAAGGTAATCCGGTTTTCGCCCGGCTGGAAAGGGCCTTCGATCCGGACCGGACCGTCCAGCCCGGCGGTCGGCCGGAGTTCGTTCTTGAGCTTTCCCGCGAGTGTCCTGCCCATCAGGGCAAGCCGTTTCGGATTGGGGTCGTCAAGGCAGATGTCGATGATGCGGGAGTAGGGCGGATAGGAGAAGGCCTTTCGTTCTTCCATCAGTTCGGGTGCCGGGTCCTTGCCCGCAAGTAGATCCTGGAAGACCGGGTGGGCGGAACGGGCCGTCTGGATCACGAAAGTGCCGGCGGCGCAGTGCTCAAGGTATCGGCTGAGCAACTGGAAGGCGCGCTCGTCGGCGCGGAAGTTCTGGGCACCGAGGATGGGGTCTGCCTGCAGGAGGGCGACCAGGCTTCCTTCGGAGAAACTGAGCCGTTTGGTCTGGGCAAGGGTGCCCACCAGGATGACCGGTCCCGTTTCGTCGGAGACCTCTGTCAAGGGGAGGACCTTCGCTTCCGGGAACAACCCTTGCGTTTCCACCAGGGTCGGAGCCAGTTCTCCCCAAAGCCGGATCAGGTATACCGTCCTGCCCTGGTCGAGTGTGTAGCTGATTTCGTCCATCAGTTTGATGGAGAATTGACCTTTCATGCCCCGCTTGCGTCGTTCGTCGGCCGTATCGATGATCCGGAGCCGCTCGGCCTGGGCGGGCGAAGGCTTGCGGCGGTCCGGCAGGCGGATGCCCGTATAGCGCCGGGTTGCGCAATTGTACAGGGACTCCAGTGAAGGGGCGGCGGATCCGAGCAGGATGTGAGCCTCGTGGATGCCGGCCAGCACGACGGCGCAGTCGCGGGCGTTGTATCGGGGGGCGGGGGAATCTTGCTTGTAGGAACGGTCCTGCTCCTCATCCACGATGACCAGGTCCAGGTCGCGGTAGGGAAGGAACAGGGCAGAACGGGTGCCGATCAAGAAATGGGGGCCTTCGGTACGCAGGGCGTCGGCGATCTTCCGGCGGCGGGCGGTGGTCTCCTGGGAATGGAAAACCAGGGTCGCATCACCGAACCGTTCGCTCAAGCCGGCTTCCATCTCTTCGGTCAGCGCGATCTCAGGGACGAGCAGGAGGGCTGTGCGGCCTTTTGCAAGGGTTTCGGCGATGAGGGCGCCGTAGGCCTCAAAGCGTTCTGGGGCGCTGCCTTGCAGCAGAATGGGTTTGCCTTTCGCCAGAGCTTGGCTTAAAGGTTTGGAGAACTCTGTTGCCGGGCTGCCCTGAGCTTCAGGGCGCAGAAAACTTGTCCCTTCGGGGAATGCGCCCTGAACCCCAGAGACAGCCCCGGCCGTTGCATTCTCGTCGGGACGGATGGCCCTGCTCTGAAATCCTGCATCCCGAAGAGCACTGCCTTCTGCGCCGTTTCCACTCTTTGATTCGAGAGCAGCAAGCGCTGCATGGAGCGCCTCCTGCAAGCGTGCCAGGCGATTATCCCGGTTCGCGGTCAGCTTCTCCCGGGTCTTGACGGCCCTCTCTCCCAGTTTGGCCAGCGCCTCGTCCGTACGGATGCGTACGGCTTCGATTTCCGCCTCCAGTTTTGCGACCCTTTCGCGCGCAGCCTCCTGCAGCTTAAGCCGGGAGGCCTCGGCCCGCTCCCTCACGCGGGCTGCCGTTTCTTCGCTGCGGATCTTACCGCTGGGATACGCGCATTTGAACACTTCTCCCTGAGTGCAGAGGTAATAGTCAGAAATAAACTGCCAGAGCCGGATTTCTTCCGGCGTGATGCGCTCCAGCCCCTCATCCAGACCTGCGATCTCGTGGATACGCCGCGGATCGATATCCGGCGTGACATCGGTTTCGCAGACTACGGCGTCCGTCAGGCGCGGTCCAAGACGGACCTTGACCCTGGCGCCGATGCCGATGCGGCCGTCCAGCGATTCCGGGACGCTGTAGGTGAGGATCCGGTCCAGCCTGACCGGCACGATGACCTTTACATATCGTGTCGGAGTGCTTTTTTTGATCTGGTCAGCCTGGAGCATCGGGAGAATGGTGCGCGTTTTGTTACTGTTCTGCTAAAATACTAAATTTGGAGCATTATGAAAAATCAAGTCCATCTTCTCGCGTTGGTTGCCGCGCTTCTTTTTTCTGCAACGCTCTCTTCCGCCCAGGTAGTCTACGGACCGGATCCATATTATAATCCCCGTACGCCGCACCGTCCTATGCCCGGGACAGTCATCGGCCGCGGTGGTTTTGCGGTGTCCAATCATTCCCTTTCGGCTCAGCTGCTGGGTCTGGAATATAGTTTCGAGGGTGCTCTGGCCAGCAATTTCACCATTGTTGCCCGGGCTGGCCTGGTCCCGACCGGGGTGTCTCTCACCTCTACGCTCGATGGCCTCTCAAGCTTGCATTTCAGCATGGCGGCCGGTCTGACCCTGGAGCCTCGTATCTACACAAGTTTCGACCGGCGCGCGCGTTTGGGTCGCAGCACGTATATGAATTCTTCAGATTTCGTGGCTTTTCGCGGGCAATGCCTCTGGGCGGGCGGTGAGGACCTGGCTTTGGTCCTTACTCCTCTGTACGGCATCCGCCGGACCACCGGCGACCATTGGGCCCATGAATTCACCTTCGGCCCCCGCGTAGCTTGGGTCGGGGAAGGAGATCCCGCCTTCTCGCCGCACGTCCAGTATCGGCTGGTGTTTATGTTCTAAGAAATCCTGGTTCCGACTGCGTTATTTGTAAGTAACTCATTATTAGTATTATAGCTGATGGCCTCTCCGCGAATAGCAGAGAGGCTATTGCGTAATCGGTTGCATATTAATACTTTGCGAAAAACGCTTTTTTCTGCTCCAGATGTGTTTGCTATCCCTGATACAATCACTATCTTTGTTTCGAACCTAACTTAAACTCTGCCGTCGGACGAACCTCGGTCGTGAGTGAGATTTGTGGAGAGAGATAATGAAACAGAGAGTTTTTATTCCGGAGATTCCGACACACAATTACCAAAAGGGCTTCAATGGGAATCTTCTTTTCTATTGTTTGCTGGACAGAATGGTATATTTCACCATCTTTTGTACGGAAGCGTCTCGTCGCAAGATTACCGTCCTTTCCTTGGATTTAATGTTCACTCACACGCATTCTTTCCTGAAACTGGCGTCCAAAGAGATTCTTTCCCGTTTCAACCAGGCAGTTGAGATGAAATATGCACAGGAGTTCAACCGGGAGAGCGGTCATATAGGACACGTTTTTATGAGGACATACGGGTGGGCGCAAAAGAAGAACAACGCCAAAGTCCGGAGTTGCCTTGCATATATTGCCAATAATCCGGTCGAGAAAAAACTCTGTCGGCATGCTTCCGAGAGTCGTTGGAATTTTTGGGCTTATGCCAGTAGTATTAATCCCTTTTCTAAACCGCTTGTGATCCGAAAGGCGTCCATCGCGATGCGGAAAGCAGTCAAGATGGTGAAAGATGCACAAAAGAGAGGTCAGTACTTGAATTACACTTTCCTACGCCGTGTTTTTGCGGAATTGGGGAAGGATGAGAGAGATCAGTTGACTGACTTTATCATCCATACCTATCTAATCGTTGATTTTGAAGCCGCGGGAGCGTATTTCGGAAGTGTAGAGAAAGCAATCCAGGCTTTCGATGTTACCACGGGCGCGGAATATGATATCAAGGAAGAATACGAGCCGGAGCCGGATACTGCCTATGTTGAACTGATCCGTTTGTTTGAAAAAGAACACAAAGACCTGATTTCCAAGCCTTTTCTCTCCATTCCCGAAAAAGAAAGAAGAATGTTTCTGAAACAGTTAATCCGGAAGACTTCTGCCTCCTACCGTCAAGTCTCACGCTTCTTGCATCTTCCACCGCCAAAAGCAGTCAAGGCTCCGGTTGCATCTTTTGCTCCACCTTGGTCTGGCTGGTCGGTATCGGGAGATGCCCCTTTTTGATGGGGATCCGAATCCTTCTGTCTGATCTTTGTCATTATAGGCTTTCATCTGCTTCAGTATTGGGACAGGACGTTGCTTATAAAGGCAGGCGTTTTTCGTAAATCGCTAATTTTCAATGAGATAAGCAAACGCCTCTCCGCCAATTGGGGACAGGCTGCCGGCTTAAGTTTTGATAATCAGTGTTTTGTGAAAAACGGCAGGGCTGGAGAAGGGAGGTTGAGGGGTGAGAGCTGAGGGGGTGTGAACTGCGAACCGCGAGCAGAGAGCGGTGAGTGGTGAGGTGCTGGGTGCAGTGTGTAGGGTGCTGGGTGCTGGGTGCTGGGTGCTGGGTGCTGGGTGCGAGGACTAGGGAAGGTCTGTAAAGGTCTGGAGGGTTATAGCGCCCAGATAAGCCAGATTCAGATAAGTCAGATAAAGAAGAACCAGAAGGCGGCCCAGGTGATGGGGATGCCGGGGGCATAGCCGACGGTGCGATAGG
>JAEEGI010027001.1_pt1 | contig 11018 bp, 9 predicted proteins | sample 8958751 | NCBI WGS metagenome assembly JAEEGI01 (sample SAMN16246545, study PRJNA631951) | gut metagenome | biome: gut microbiome; feature: rumen; material: KS-attached | host: Bos | place: Iran: Karaj | collected 2018-10 | reverse complement strand
CCGACCCCATGATTTCTATGTTCAATATCGTTTGCAAAGTTAATCATTTATTACAAGATAATCAATGGAAGCCTCTTCGTGATTCTTCTTATAGTCTTATTATTAGCAGAATCCCTTACAACGAACGGAGAACAAAACCTGTCTTTTTTCGATGGAAAGGGAATCCCATATAGTAGTGAGTTCTGAATCCTTTATTTCGTCAAACGATGGATAGTCTGTGCATGGAACTCCGTTCTCCTCGTATCGCCGTTTGGGCGGTATGCCCGACATCAAGACTAATTCTACATTCTTGACATTCCGAAAATCTTCTGCATACCCTTCATTATGCATAGCCAGTACAATTAGCTTTTCTCTTTTGGATAGCAATCGGAACCATTCGTCTATCACTTCTATGGACGTTTCATATGTTTTAAGCATCGTTATTTTATCTGGATTTATACTCATCATAGTCACCCTCAAAAGCATCAGCCAGCCCGTTTTCGACATCATCTTTGTTCCAACCATCATTATATGCTCTTTCATCGCCATAAGAGTCACTCCAATCTTCTGACTCACAATCATCCAAATGAGTGTAGAATGGATGTGACTTTTTTGTAGTAACAGTTCTCTGAGGTCCAACATCAAGGCTATGCCTAATTCTTTTAGGGTCATAGAATGCAGGACGTCTTAATGCTTCAAAATTTTCAAAGCTATCATCTTTGGACCTTACTCCAAGCGCCAGCAAATTGATAATTCTATCTTCTCCTTTTTGAGAGGCCTTGACATTATTCAATGAACAAATTGGCTGAATGGAATCAAAAGACAGAGATACTATTATTTGTCCGTACCTATTTATAATCCCCCACTGTTCTTTATTAGTTTCTGCCTCATATCGCATAACTCGTGCTACTCCACTAACAAAAATGGGGTCGCACCAGGCATAGTGCCCAAAGGGGAACAGTATCTTGTTCTGTGGATTGATGTATGTATATCTGAGTTTGTCATCCTGCACAAGCGAGAGTCCACAACTGAAAGGATTCATTTCTTTGTATTGTGGCTTAATGACAACGTTTCCCATTTGGTCTTTTGCACCAAACAGTCCGTCCTCTTGAAATATGATGTAATCTTTATCCATTTTAAATGCAAATGATGTCAATATTTAGCTACTGAGGTATTTGAATGAATCAAGTACTAATCCCTATGATTCTAGATTGCTGTTTGCTTGTTAGTATTAATATAGCAATACTCCGATACATTCATTGAGTGCTTCAACAGTCTGCCCTCATAGTTTAGGTGGAATTTTGTACTGGTCGGTGCCTTGAAGACCCCTTGTTTTCCTAGCCATTCAATCACATTCTCTATGCCTTCCCGTTTCGTGGAGGGAAACATTTCCGTGAAATCCATTTGTATCTCGGTCATATTACTCATTTCTTTTTCTTAAAGCGATTCTTACCATCGTCTTTAATATCTATCTTTCCTATGACATTTATGCCTGTTACTTTCTTCTTTCCCAGTGTTCTTGCATATTCTCCAATGCTTGGAATGGAAGGAATGCCTTTCTTAATGTAGTCAACATATTGTGCCAGTACTCCCATGAACTTAAAAAAATAGAATGATTTCAATGGAAGAATTCGTTCCTGGGTTTCCTTTTCCCACTGGTTAAGAGTATTGCCACGATGATTCATATTTCTGCATTGATATATGTTATTCAACAGTCCAGTTAATTCTACATAACTGTCAAAGTCACTTGCTTTCATCATTGCTTTATAACCTAAAAAGTAAACCACAATGCGCATCTTATCAACTGCATACTGTGCTTGAAGTGTAACTCTTGATTTCTCGACAGAATATGGTTGGCCTGTATTTTTGTTTTGGCCAGAAAAGAGGAGCATTGCGATATTATAGTTTGACTCAGAACGATTACTGATACTAATGGGAGAGTCTTGTTGCGTTTTGACATATGCAGGAGAAGCCCACATTTTTTCTGTGATGTCAGCCAATTCTTTACTTTCGCATATTTTGTTAGTCATTCCTTCAATTTGTTGGTATAAAGACAAACAAAAGTCGCCAAAACAATCTTTCCGTCGGAAAAACTCCATTCTCACAAAATCTTCTATCAAATTGGGCACAATGCTCTTTAGTGGGAAATCTTTATAGAATTCTTCGGCCTGCTTTCGGATAATCTTCTCAATACAGTACTCATATATTTGCCCGATACGTTCATCATCTAATAAAACAGACTTTGCGGAAGGCATTACCATTAACGCCTTTCGCAAATTGATATTGAACTCTTCGTTCTGCTTTGACAGTTGTACTATCTTATCTATCGTAGCTTTTAGTTTCTCTTCCATACTTCACATGCTTAGTAGTAAATCCAAATTTCTATTCAGTTCATCAATGTCCACTTCCTTTTTCTTCGGAACGATGATTTTGTCTATTGTATGAACAAGCCAGAAGGTATCACCCTTTTCATCAATACAAAGAGAAATGGCCAAATGCTTTTTGTCTTTCTCTTCATCAGGTGTAATGTTCTTATTAACAGAAGCCTTTGCGTTCTTGCCGCCAAATATGAAATGAGCATAGCGATGTGAATTTTCAGACGTAGTTATAACAACTTCCGTTGAATGCTTCTTTTCAAACTCCAGTATTGCCCATGTTTCAATGTAGGTCACGTTTTGTTCCGTTGTTATGCTCTTTTCCTTCATTTTCTCTACCAGTGTCACGAACTTATTATGCAGTCGCTGGTAGACGGAATCCTCCTCACCCTTAACCATTTTCAGGTACATCAGTTTTCCATCAATTACGTTCTCAAGGTTAGGATTTCCTTTCTTCACATGACCTTTCTCCTCCTTGTATTTCGGTATGAACTTAGCCAAGGCACTCGGATACCCATATCTGTTCCAAATATAAAGGATATTGCGAACGTCGCGGACATACTTCTGCGTCACATTCAGCTTTTCACTAACAATAATACCCGTAACTTCCTGCCTGTCGCCCTTCTTCTGCAAGCGGGTTTTATCATCATTGATAGTAAAGTGCTGGTCAGTAATGATCCTCCTCAACTCTTTCCTGAACTCCCCATTCTTCTGATAAACATGATGCATAGAACTGAAAGTTATGTCATCAGCATAACGTGAGTAGTGCAAACCGAAACGTTTTGCTAAACCAGCTAAGCGACGGTCAAGCGTGTCACAAATCATATTGGTGATGATTGGCGAGGTTGGCGCACCTTGTGGAAGAACAAAGAAAGTCTCTTGACGTCCATCTTCATAAGCACGTGTTTCTTTCATGGAACACATGCCGGCTATCAGGCTGGCAATCTTCTCAGGAAAGTTGAAAGGTGTAAGTTGCAGCCTTTTCCATACTCTCGGCTGTTCAATGCTGGGGAAAAAGTCTTTAAGGTCAATGTTAAACACGTAGTTCTGTCCCTTGTGGATATTTGCATTACTCACAACAGAGCGCCCTTCGGCAAATCCCATTGCGTAATCTGATGGTGTATACAATGATTTCAGCAACTCATTGAGTGCAGAGAGCATCATCATAAAACTCCTGTTACGCGGAGATGTTATCAGGCGGAATCCACCGGACTTCTTCTTTACTTTGAACTGAGTGTATCGATGGAAAGCATTGTTGGGGTTGCAGTAGTAATTGATGTGCTTCATAGTGAATGGATGGAACTGGTCTTGTAGCCCAATCTCTTCTAACTCAGCCTGTTTAATGCGGTTGAGAAGTGAGAGCAGATCTTCTTTGGATTTCATCTGCGAGGCCGTTTTTGCAATTTCTTTTCTATCCATTCTTTTGATTCATCTTTATATATAGCGGTCTTTGAGAGTCTGTCTACTGAAACTTCTTTTCTTTATGTAATAAATAAAAATAAAAACCATAATAAAATAATAAAAACAGTACGTAAGTACATCAGTATCACGTTAACTGTCTGACATTGTTATCTCCAACAAACTCAGAAGAGCAGGGAGACATCCCGCGAATCTACTCCCGAAAGAGCAGGGCTAAAACCACGCCGGACGATATTCAAAATGCCGTTTCAGTTTCCAGACTTGTCAAAGACCGCTTTGTTTTTCTTTTCTTGTGCAAAGGTACGAAATAGTTGCGAAATCTATGTTCGTTTCTTCAAAATAATGCTCGTCTATTTCATTATGGTAATAACTCTGGTGCAAATAGATGCTGATATGAAGGAAATTTGACACGAAACACATTAATTTTATTGGGATTGACAAATATAGTAACTCCTATACCATTGTCGTCAAATGCATCATCTCCAATATATTCAATAGAGTCTGGTATATGTAGACGGCATAAACTATTGTCAGCACCAGAACCTGGTCCATATATTCCATGGAAGACTCCATTCTCTATACGCTTAACACCTTCTTTTATTGTATATTCCTCGTTGGTAATACTTAAACTTCTAATAAGCCTTCTCCCATCTGCCGAATAAATTAAGCCTTGTTCACTATCTAACGTCTCATCTGGTTCACACCAATAATCAAATACGTCAGTATCTATACCACCATCAGTTCCATAATAAGAAATAAAGACTATTCCGTTTCTTTCATCTTTTCGATAATCATGTCTTTCATCACTTCCTGCGGTCGGCGGATAGTCACATATATATTCATCATCTTCTATATGAAGATTTCGAATCACTACGACTCCATCATCCCCAACTGCCATCAATCTACGTTCATCGCAAGAGAACGCAGCAGAGGCAACACTCCCAGCACGAGACACAACACCAACTATGCCATCTCCGAAATCATTGAAATGTTCCAAACAAGTTTTAACATCATTCATAGAATGAATAAATATATTCCCAGATGGTTGATGTCCCCAATTTGCATTTAGATGATGCGTATAATCGATATAGTTTTGATCAGAAAAAGCAATATATTTACCTGATGGACTGAAACAAAGAAGGCTTTTCCCTTCTATTTCTTCTATTTTTTTATAGCCAGAATCCTTTGTGGCAATATAGGCATTTGCCCGACTATCATAATATGCCACATTGCCATCTTTACTAAACATGGTCATCCAAACCGCATATAAATCCTGCCCTTGATCTTGGCGAATAATCTCTTTGTCCTCTTTTAAATCATACAAAACAAACACGCCATCTTCTGAAAATCTAAAATCATCGCGTTTCATTTTTGCGGCGAACGCAAGATAGCGAGAATCATAAGAAAAGGAAACATAGTTCAAGAAATATACGCTTCTGCCAATAAGAATCTTCTTCTCTTCATTAGTTGAATTATTTCTGTACATTACATAGCCTAACTTGTCCAAGAATAAAGATGTGAACGTCTCCTTTTTATTTATGTATTCCTCAACTTCAGAATTTACAGCCCATTCTATTCTTTCACTTTTCTCGTTTTCAGGAATTCTGTCACTTGTGTTTATCAAATATGAATAACGTTCAACGATATACTTGAATAAAATGTCTTTACCATACTTGGTTAATAATTCTTTTCTATGAGCAATCTTCCTCTCTTTTTCACCTTCAGAGTCATTCCACAGAAAATCATACTCTTTACATAATCTGTTATATTCGCTAAGAGTTATGTCTTTATCGCATAATCTGTCTTTGACAATCATTTTGAAATCATTATCTGCAGAATAGATTCCGTCAGGACTCATAAAGATATGGTCGGAAAACTCTTGTGATTGAATTTTCACAAGACTAATTGGGTCACGCCAAACAGGTTTCCTGCAATCTAATATCTCAATCTCTGGCTTATACCCATTAAAGCCTGCAAGACGTGGAACTGTCATTCCTTCAATATCAAAGGAATCTGTAGACAAATCTTCAAATCCCATTATATGCATTGTCTTATCCGCACATACAAAAATAACATTTTTTCCGTCACTTGTAAAAAATGCATTTGTATAATGTGAACTATCAAAGACTCTTTTCAATATCATCTGCTTGGTATCTTTCTCCGTGTCCCAATAAAACAAATTGCCTTTCAATTGCGATATTACCAACCTACCTGATTCGGACTTACCAAGTATTGTTTCTTCTTTGGGAATCGAGTAAGGAGTAATTTGTAATTCAGACTCTTTTTTTTGCTCAATTAATGCGTTGTTGTTGTGTTCAACTACACAATTACAGAAATTTGCAGTATTTCCTACTTCACTAACAAGAGTAAATGGAATGTTCACCCTTATAGATGGATGTGTTACAATTTCTCCACTTAATTTCACATAACGTTTTTCCTTCTCCCAATAGTAGTTTAGACTGATTATTTTGATTTCAAAGATAGTACACTTAATATTGGGATAATCTTTTGTTGTTTTATGCTTGACTCTAAATTGGTCAAGTTCACTTTTTAGAGATTCAAGTATACCAAATGAATGACCGCTCCATGATTCAATATAGTAAGGAAAGGTGAATGAGGTTTCCTCCATATACTTTTCACCATTTCCCAATGAGAAGAATTTGTATGTCTTTTGCTCCAAGTAGTCTGACACTAACTTTACAAGATTGTTGTTATAAAGGACATAATTATTCTCAACTTTTCCTACGAAATCTATAGTGTTGATGTATGAAGAGCTGAGGTTGAGAGCATATAATTTACCCTCTTTTACAAAAAATAATTTTGAGTCAAAAGAATATTGGCCTTCAAACTCAATGATCACTTTTTCTAAACGGTAATCATAAACTATAACAGTCTCTTCTGATTGATAGATTACAAGATGATTGTTGGTGTAAATTTGGTTATGGAAAGTAAAAACTACTTTTCCTTTATTGACACTATAAATGGAATAATCCTTATTTGTTTGAAACAAGAAGTATTCACATGGCTTCCCATCATATTTTCCAATAGAAACAATAGAGTCTGGAGTTATATTATATTCTACTTTTTCGTCTCCAGTTTCTATATTTGAAATGTATAATCGGTCCTTTGTGGTTACAAAAATGTAAGGATTATCGTCAAAAACGAAAGCTTTCTTTATCCGACCACCACCTAACTTGATTGCATCTTCAATTGTGATTTCTTCTTCATGGTCCTCTGTTTTCAATAAATGATGACCAGCAATAAGGTGAATTTTTTGTTCATTAATAATGTCATATTTATCTCCTGTGCTTGTATCTTCTAAAGATATGTGGCCATTGCACCTGATAATAATATTGCTATTCAAATATGCGTGATGACTATTTACTGTAAATGCTGCCATATTCTCCAATATATAAAAATTGACGTAAAGATATTACTATTATAGATTTGATTATGTCCGTAACCTGTATTTATTAGTCAATGTTCCAATAGGCATCTGGTTCACCATCGAAAGCATCATTAATAACGTCATCGCTATAGCCCGCCACATCCTGTGCGTATGTGCCAGCGTATTCACCATAATGTCTGCCGTATGCATTATCTGTGTCGTATCGGCGAGCATGGCTTATATTTGGATTGTTCAAATTACCTGTCACAAAATAGAACCTAAGATTATTGAAACCTTCCTTCATTACTCTGGTAGAATTGAGTTCAGGCCTATTATGGAAACTCCATATCGAATCATAATCAATAGGAAGGACTACTTTCCCATCAGTATCAATAATGCCCCATTTCTTTCCTTTCTTTACTCTTGCATAACCTTTAGTATAGCCATCAATAATGTTATATTCACCGTAAGGAACTATCTCGTTACCATCACGTGTAACAACGCTATAGCCACAGTCATAATCTTTTAGAGTAAACAATTCCTTGTCATCAGATATAGATATACTGGCATATTTACATTCCATGACAATGTTACCTTTTGAATCAAGAATTCCCCATTTGTATCTATCGTATGTTTGAACTTCACCATTTGCTCTGGAATAACCATACGAATATCTCTTACCAACTTTTACAAAGTCAGTTTCGTCCATCACATTTCCATTGAAAACATCATATTTGGGCTCTACCACAGGAACAGCCTGTCGATTCACAAAACCTATTTTGTGATTTTGCATAATGGGAATAAGCAAACGTTCGTCATCCCTAACATCATACTTGTATGGAGGGACGATGAAAAACGCATTGTCCTCTACTAATTGAGACCTGTTTGCTGCAAACACACCTCTTTGTAAATCTTTGTCAGTCATAACTTCAATATTTTTACGAAGCAAATTTAGATACAAATCACGAACACTATGTTCGCAGACTCAAATATTTATCTACCATCATCGAAATACGTTTGAAAGCCTCGTCTCTGATACTTGATGGTTCCAGCACTATCAGTTCTTTTCCAAACGAGCAGAGTTCGCGGATTAGTTCATAGTTTTGTATGCAGTCGATGGAGAAGAATGCGCCGCCATCAAGCTGGGGGTATTTCCCACGCAGTTTGTTTTCTGCCTCACCCTTTATGGATGTCTGTGATTCGTGGATAGGCTTTGTCGTGATGTAATCCTTGGAGGCATCGCTTGCCCAAAACACGATGTGCTCTATGGGGCGGTCTTCGTAGAGGGTCACGCCCACAATATCCTCGAAACGGTCGGAGAGGTTGTCGGGGCAGGGGGCGTATTTCTTTTCGGGCAACGGGGTTACGTTGTCGATGCGGTCAAGGGCGAAGGTGAGGATTTTCCCGTCATCGTCGGCGGCACCGAGGAGAAACCAGCGGTCGTTGTACTGCTTCAGAAGGTAAGGGTGGAAGGCGATGCTGCGGACGGTGGAGTCAGCAAAGGTGTGGTAGTACAGGCGGATGACCACCTCATTAGAAATGAGGTCGAAGAGTGTACCCAGCAGGTTGGAATTCTTCAAATAGGGATTGTTGCTGAAGCTGATAATCTGGCGGCGACGGGTATTGCCCAGACCTGACTTGAACTTGTCAAGCCACTCAAAGTTGTCGAGGCCGTCAAGCTGGCCGATGGTGTTAAGCACCTCGCGCAGCAGGTGACACTCCTCACGGCTCATCTCCTGAATGAAGATGGAAAAGGATGGATTCTTATAGGCTACACAGTTCTTGCCGTTGTGCTTGAAACGCTTGATGGGGGCACAGAAAGGGCGTTCCGTCAGATAGACCAGGTCCTTCTCTATGCAACGACGCGTGACGGTCTGGAATCCTTCGTCTTGAAGCAGTTGGTTCACTTTCTCTGTCAGGTCGTTGATGTCATAGTAGTGATGACGGTCTGACAGCAGCGTGTCTAAATGCTTGTATCGTATGAGTGCGTTCTTGTTTGTTGCCATATTCTTCTTGCAATTTTCGTGCAAAGATAATCACAGTGTACGAACTCCATGTTCGCAACTCAGAATTATTTTTGATGGAACTAACCTTCGCTCTCGCTCAGCCGCGGCCTTTAGCCTGTTATAGCGTTGTGTATCCATATCACTTTTAGTTATTCTTGCCCAACATTGAGCGTTCTGTGCGCAAATATAATCAAAAATATTGTGTATACAATAATTCGTGAACATAAATTAAGAAAAAGAGCGGTCTTTTCTCTTGATATGGCATCAGTCTGCACTAATATCTGCTTGCAATGCAGCAGTTAAGTTCCATAGGAGATGGCTAAATGAGGTTACGATTTGGGAACCTAACTCCTTCACCAATCCTCCCCAACTTGCTTTCAGCCCCAATTTGAACTTCCTCGTTTTTCCCTTGATTGCCTTTTTTTTAGGTCGAATTGCGTTAATCTTCCAAAATCCGTTGTTCTTTACAACCTTTTTTCGTATCTTCGCACTAAAATTCGAGAGGCATGAAAATGGTATTAACAATCATAGCAGCAATGATGATAATGATGAACACTTGCAAGGGAAAGGATGCGGAGACGGTGGTAAGGCCGGCTACGCAGGCGAACAGGTTCTATGAGGGCAATGCGCAGCGGCTCGGCCACGAGGTGGACAGCCTGCTGGCACTCCACAAGGGAAGTAAGGTTTACGACAACGTGGCGGCGCTCATCGTGCCCCATGCGGGCTATTACTATTCGGGCAACGTGGCGGCTTCGGCCTACATGACGCTGAACCCCAATAAGCCCTACAAGCGGATATTCCTGCTGGGGCCGAGTCACCACGAATGGCTCGACGGAGCATCGGTGAACACGGAGGCCGACTATTACGCCACACCGCTGGGCAACGTGGTGGTGGACCGCGAGACGGCCCTGCGGCTGACCGAGGCCGACAGCGTGTTCTTCTACCGCCCGGAGGCGCACGACCGCGAGCACTGCCTGGAGGTGCAACTGCCGTTCCTGCAACGGCGATTTGCAGCTGGCGGGCCTGAGGCTCAGGGGGTGCCACCCATCGTGCCGATTATCATCTCCACGAACAACTACCAGCAGCTGAAGCGGATGGCAGAGGTGCTGAAGCCGTATCTGACGGACGAGAACCTGTTCGTCGTCAGCAGCGACTTCTCGCACTATCCGTCGTATGAGGATGCCTGCGAGGTAGACGCCAGGACGGGCAAGGCCATTGAGAGCGGCAGCGTGGAGCAGCTGATTGCCGCCATCCAGGCCAACGGCCGCAGCGGCAAGCGCAACTTGGCGACGAGTGCGTGTGGCGAACTGGCCATCATCACGCTGATGCTAATGATGGACCAGCACTACGAGGTGAAACACCTGATGTACCAGAACTCGGGCGACATAGGCGACACCGACCACAGCCGCGTAGTGGGTTACCACTCGTTTGCCTTCCTGCGCAACGAGGCTGGCTTTACGCTCACGGATGACGACAAGAAAATGCTGAAGGGTATTGCCTACGAGAGTATCAGGGACTCGTTGGACGGAAAACGAATAGCACAGCCGAAGAGCATTGCCCAATATCCGATGCTCAACTCCAAGTGCGGGGCCTTTGTGTCGCTCCACAAGCACGGACGGCTTCGCGGCTGCATTGGCCATTTCGGCGAGGACGTGCCCCTGCACGAGATAGTGGCCGAAATGGCGCGTGCCGCCGCCTTCGAGGACCCGAGGTTTACGCCGCTGAGGCGCGAGGAACTGGACGACCTGGACATCGAAATATCGGTGCTCACCCCCATGCGGCGCATCCAGAGCCTGGACGAGTTCGAGCTGCACCGTCACGGCATCTACATCCGCAAAGGCTACCGCAGCG
>JAEEGI010026998.1_pt1 | contig 11019 bp, 9 predicted proteins | sample 8958751 | NCBI WGS metagenome assembly JAEEGI01 (sample SAMN16246545, study PRJNA631951) | gut metagenome | biome: gut microbiome; feature: rumen; material: KS-attached | host: Bos | place: Iran: Karaj | collected 2018-10 | reverse complement strand
GGGCAAGGGGGGCAAGGAACGGGTGGTGTTCCTGAACGCCGGCACCCGGGAGGCCCTGGACGCATGGCTGGCGGTGCGGGACCCGGATGCGCCGACGCAGGCGCTGTTCATCTCCGAGCGGGGGGAGCGCATTGCCCGCAGCACGGTGCACCGGCTGGTGAAGGTGCATCTGGGGGAGGCGGGACTCAGCCAGGAGGGCTGGTCCTCCCATAAGCTCCGGCACACCGCCGCCACCCTCATGCTGCACAACGGCGTGGACGTGCGCACCCTGCAGGAGCTGCTGGGGCATGAGCATCTGAATACCACGGAGATCTACACCCACGTGGAAAGCACGGATCTGCGGCAGGCGGCGGACGCCAGCCCTCTGGCCTCCTTCCGGCCGGACGGGGAGGAGGACGACTGATGGTCTTTTCCAGCCTTCTGTTCCTCTTTATCTATCTCCCCGTGACCCTGGGGGTGTACTTCCTGGTCCCCTCCCGGTGGCGGAACCTGTGGCTGTTCGCCGTCAACCTGGTGTTCTACGGCTGGGGCGAGCCGGTGTATATCCTGTTGATGATATTCTCCATCACCCTGAACTATGTCTGCGGTCTGGTGCTGGAGCGGCGGCGGGATAAGGGAAAGACCGTTCTCGCCGTCTGCATCGTTCTGAACCTGGGCCTGCTGTTCTTCTTCAAATACTATGATTTCCTGGCGGCGAACCTGGGCAGACTCAGCCTGTTTTCCTGGATGAAGCCCCTGGGGGTCTCCCTGCCCATCGGCATTTCCTTCTATACCTTCCAGACCATGTCCTATCCCATCGATGTTTACCGGGGCCAGGCCCAGGTACAGAGGAGCTATATCCGCTTCGGCACCTTTGTGGCCCTTTTCCCCCAGCTCATCGCCGGTCCCATCGTGCGGTACCGGGATATCGCGGATCAGCTGGCGGAGCGGCGCATCGGCCTTGACTCCTTTGCCTCCGGCGTGCGCCGCTTTGTGATCGGCCTGGGAAAAAAGGTCCTGCTGGCCAACTCCGTCGGCGCCCTGTGGGACGTGTACAAGGCCATGGACCCCGCCGCCCTCTCCGCGGCGGACGCCTGGCTGGGGGCCGTCGCCTTCACCCTGCAGATCTATTTCGACTTCTCCGGCTATTCGGACATGGCCATCGGCCTGGGGCGCATGCTGGGCTTCGAATTCCCGGAAAACTTCCGGTATCCCTACCTGGCCCGGAGCATCACGGACTTCTGGCGGCGCTGGCACATCACCCTTTCCTCCTGGTTCCGGGACTATGTATACATCCCCCTGGGGGGCAACCGCCGTGGCCTTGCCAGGCAGCTGCTGAATCTGCTCATCGTGTGGTGCCTTACGGGCATCTGGCACGGGGCAAGCTGGAATTACCTGCTGTGGGGCCTGTATTACGCCCTGCTCCTGATCCTGGAAAAGAGCCTGCTGCTGAAACGGCTGGAAAAGGCCCCCGCCTGGATCGGCCATGTATACGCCCTCGTTCTGGTGGTGCTGGGCTGGGTGCTGTTCAGCCTGGAGGACCTGGGCCAGTGCGCCGCGTATCTGGGCAGCATGTTCGGCGGCGGGACGGGTCTCGTCTCCTCCGTGTTCCTCTATTATCTCCGGAGCTACGGACCCACCCTGGTGCTGCTGGTCCTTGCGGCCACGCCGCTCCCGGCGCGGCTGTATGCCAGACTGCCGGAGGCGCTGCGGGGCGCCGCCGCGCCGGTGCTCATCCTGGGGTGCATGGTGCTGGTCACCGCCTACCTGGTGGACAGCAGCTATAACCCCTTCCTGTATTTTCGCTTTTAGGAGGCCGGGACATGAAACGCGCGTCCAACATTGCCCAGATCCTCTGTTTTCTGCTGTTCCTGGTCCTGTTTTTCCTGCTTCTCCTGCTCCTGCCCCGGAGGGAGTTTTCCGAGCAGGAGAACCGGTATCTGGCCCAGCCGCCCCGTTTCCGCTTTTCCGCCCTGGTCTCCGGGAGCTTCACCCGGGATGCGGAGGACAGCATCACGGACCAGTTCCCCCTGCGGGACCGGTGGATCGGCCTGAAGTCCCGGCTTGAGCGGGCCGCCGGAAAGACGGAGAACAACGGCGTCTTTTTCTGCAGCCGGGATACCCTGATCTCCCGCTTCCCCCAGCCGGAGGAAAAGCAGCTGCGGGACGCCCTGAACGCGGTGAACGCCCTCACAAAGAACACGGATGTGCCCGTGGCGCTGGCCCTCATCCCCTCCTCGGCGGAGGTGTGGCGGGACAGGCTCCCCCGGAATGCGGACACCGCCGACCAGGCGGCGCTGATCCGGGAGCTGTATGCCGGCTGCGATGCGGACACCGTGGATATCCTGGGGGCCCTGGAGGCCCGCCGGGAGGAGGAGATCTATTACCGCACGGACCACCACTGGACCACCCTCGGCGCCTATTACGGCTATGCCGCCACCGCTCCCGTCCTGGGGCTGGAGCCGGCGGAGAGGGACAGCTTTTCCCCGGTGACCGTGACGGACAGCTTTTACGGCACGGCCTATTCCTCCTCCGGCGTCCGCTGGCTCGGCCCGGACAGCATTGAGCGCTGGGTCGGCGCGGAGGGCGTGAGCCTGTTCCGGGGTCCGGAGGAGACCCCCGCCCCGGTCTACGCGGAGGACAAGCTGGAGACCAAGGACAAGTACGCCTACTTCCTGGGGGGCAACACCCCCAGCCTTATCATCCGCACCGGCAATGGAGGGGGCAGGCTGCTGGTGATCCGGGACTCCTACTCCGACTGCGAGCTGCCCTTCTTTTTTGCCCATTACGGCGAGATCCACGTTCTGGACCTGCGGTACTACCGCCAGAGCGTGCAGGACTACGTCCGGGAGAACCGGATAGACCGGATCCTGGTGAATTACAGCCTGTCCACCTTTGTGAGCGATCCCTCGGTCTACCTCATGGGGACCTGAGTCCAGGCTGCCGGAGCCCGCTCCGGCGGTCATAGAGAGAAAGGACGATGCTTATGTTCCGCAAATCTCCCCAGTTCCTGCCCCTGCTGACGCTGCTGTGCGCGGCGGTGCTGCTGTTCTGCGCATGGCTGCTGCCCATGCCGGATACGGTGAAGCTGGTCCTGTGCCTGGTGAGCTTTCTCTGCGCCTTCTGGCCTCTGGCTCTGCCCGCGTGGCAGGATCTGCGGCAGACCAGGCGTCCGGGGTATCTCCTGCTGCTGGCCGCCGCCTGCCTGCTCTGCATCTTCGCCGGCGCGCCTCTGGCGGGCGCCGGGGCCATGCTGCTGTACCGTCTGGCGCTCCTGGTGCTGGAATGGCGGCGCAGCCGCACCGCTCAGGTGGTGAGCACCCGCCGGTCCCTGGCGGAGCTGGGCAAGGACTGCGCCGATTTCGCGCCGGAGGGCACGCCGGACACTCCCCTGGGCAGATTCCTGCAGCTCTGGCTCCCCTATATCATGCTCATTCTGGCGGGGCTGGCGACGATCCTCTCCGCCCTGCTCACGGACAAGGGCGCCGCCTACGCCCTGCGCCGGGCGGCCATGCTGCTGGTGCTGGGGAACACCCTGCCCCTGTTCTATGCCTTCGGCCTGTGCGATTACGCCTCCGCCGTCTGCGCCGCGGAGCAGGGCGTCGTCATCAGGGACGGCGTGCTGGACCGGCTCTGCAGCGCAAAGCTCTGCTGCCTGCAGCCGGAGGAGGGCCTCCTGCGGGAGGGCGACCGGATCGTCTCCGTCATTCCGGAGCAGCTTCCTCCCATGGGGCTGCTGGAGCTGGCAGCCAGCGCCTGGTCCTGCTCCCCCAGTCCCCTGTCCGACACTCTCTCCGACCTGCTGGGCAGGCGGCCCGATCCCATGCTGCTGGAAAAATACCAGGAGCTGCGGGATTTCGGCGTGCTGGCCATGGTGGGAGAAACGGTGGTCATCAGCGGCAGCGCGGAATACATGCAGCGGGCGGGTCTGCCCCTGAGCCCCTTCCGGGACGGCAAACAGACCGTCCACGTGGGGGTGAACGGGCGGTATGCCGGGTGCATCCGGCTGGATCAGCCCGAACCGGAGGAGACGGAGCTGGAAAAGGCCACCTGCGCCTGCGGTCTCTACCGTTTCCGGGATCCGGAGCAGGCGGCGGACGTGGACCCGGACGAGACCCTGCTTTATGCCTCCGAGGACGGGGACCGGAGCCCCGCCGGGGAGAACGGGATCTATGCCGCCCTGGGCGGCTTCGGCGCAGATGCGGAGATCAGCACCGTGGCCGGGGGCCGCAGGGCGATCCTCCAGGTGCTCAAGGCCCTGCTGAACGACAAGAGCGCCCGCCGTCTCTGCTTCCTTCCCGCCCTGATCCTGAAGGGCGTCCTGCTGCTGCTGGCGCTGGTTGGGATCTGCCCCGTCTGGGTGAGCGTGCTGGCGGAGGCCGTGCTGACCGCCGCCTCCTGCAGCGTCGCCCAGCAGGCGCTGAATACGGAGATCTGAAAATACGCTTTCCCCGGCTCCGGGCCAGAGGCCCGGAGCCGGGGCGTTTTTCAGCTGCAGAAGCGGTGCTTGCCGATGGTGAGGATGAGGGGCCGCGACCAGATCCACTTGCTGGTGGCCGTGGCGGGGTTAAAGTAATAGATTGCTCCGCCGCTGGGATCCCAGCCGTTCAGGGCGTCCCGGGCCGCCCGGTAGGCGCTCTCCGCCACCGGCTGGTCGAACTGCCCGTCCGTCACGCAGGAGAAGGCCCCCGCCTGATAGATCACCCCGGAGATGGTATTGGGAAAGGACGGATGCTCCACCCGGTTCAGCACCACCGCCCCCACCGCCACCTGGCCCACATAGGGCTCGCCCCGGGCCTCGGCAGAGATGAGCCGGGCCAGCAGATAGAGGTTGTTGCCGCTGCTGTCGGCCTCCTTCACGGCAATGCCCAGCGAGGAAAGGGTCTCCGGGCCGCATATGCCGTCCGCCTTGAGGCCCTTGTCCCGCTGGTAGCGCCGCACTGCGGCAGCGGTGCGGCTGCCGTATATGCCGTCCACCCCGGCCAGGTAATAGCCCCCCGCCTCCAGCTTCTTCTGGATCTGGGTCACCACCGTCCCGCTGGAGCCCTGGCGGTAGACCGCCGCCTCGATCCGCTGGGCCAAGCCGATCATGGCGATATTCAGCGCAAAGAGCAGGGCAAGGGCAGCAGCCGTCCTTTTCCGGTCCATCACGTTACCTCCCGTATAGTAAAGGTCCCTGCGCATAGTCTGCGCAGGGACCTCGATCCTATTGCCGGAAAAATCAGAGGGCCTTGGTATCCCGTTCCTCCGTGATCTTTTTCAGGAAATCCTCCAGGCTCATGTTCATCTGCTCGCTGGTGCGGGTACGCACGGCCACGCTGCCGTTCTCCACTTCCTTGTCGCCGATGACCAGCATATAGGGGATCTTCTGCATCTGGGCTTCCCGGATCTTATAGCCGATCTTTTCATTGCGCATATCGGTCTCCACCCGGAAGCCATGCTCGTCCAGGATCTTTTCCAGCTCCCTGCAGCGCTCGCCGCTGCGGTCGGTGATGGGCATGATCTTCACCTGCACCGGAGCGAGCCACAGGGGGAAGGCGCCGGCAAAATGCTCGGTGATGACGCCGATGAAGCGCTCGATGGAGCCGAAAACCACCCGGTGGATCATCACGGGGCATTCCTTTTCCCCGCTGCTGCTGACGTACTCCAGGTTGAAGCGTCCGGGAAGCTGGTAGTCCAGCTGGATGGTGCCGCACTGCCAGGTGCGTCCCAGGCAGTCCTCGATGTGGAAGTCCAGCTTCGGGCCGTAGAACGCGCCGTCCCCCGGATTGATGGTATAGGTCTTGCCGAGGCTGGTGATCGCGTCCGCCAGGGCGTTTGTTGCGATCTCCCAGTCCTCCTCCGTGCCGATATGGTCTTCGGGCATGGTGCTCAGCTCAATGGTATAGGGAAGCCGGAACAGGGAATACACTTCATCAAAGAGCTGGGCGATGCGCATGACCTCGTCCTTGATCTGCTCCTTGGCCAGGAGGATATGGGCATCGTCCTGGGTGAAGCACCGGACCCGGAACATGCCGTGGAGGGCGCCGGAAAGCTCATGCCGGTGCACCGTGCCCAGCTCGGAATACCGCAGGGGCAGCTCCCGGTAGGAGTGGGGCTCCAGGGAATAGACCAGGATGCTGCCGGGACAGTTCATGGGCTTGATGGCAAAGTCCTCGCCGTCAATGATGGTGGTGTACATGTTCTCCTTATAGTGATCCCAGTGTCCGCTGGTCTCCCAAAGGGTGCGGCGCATGATCTGGGGCGTCATGATCTCCAGATAATCCCATTGCCGGTGCACCTGACGCCAGTAGTCAATGAGCGTATTGCGCAGGATCATGCCGTTGTGCAGATAGAAGGGGAAGCCGGGGGCCTCGTCCCGGAAGGCAAACAGGCCCAGCTCCTTGCCCAGCTTCCGGTGGTCCCGCTTCTTGGCCTCCTCGATGCGCTGCAGGTAGGCGTCCAGCTCCTCTTTCTTGGGGAAGCATGTGCCATAGATGCGCTGGAGCATCTTGCGCTTGCTGTCCCCGCGCCAATAGGCGCCGGTGCAGCTGGTGAGCTTCACCGCGTTGCCCTTCAGCTTGCCCGTGCTCACCAGATGGGGACCCGCGCACAGGTCCGTAAAGTCCCCCTGGCTGTAGAAGGTGATGATGGCGTCCTCGGGAAGGTCCTGGATGAGCTCCACCTTATAGGGCTCGTTCAGGCTTTCCATATACTGAATGGCCTGGGGCCGGGGCATCTCATAGCGGATCAGGGGAATATTCTCCTTGATGATCTTGCGCATCTCCACTTCCAGCTTCTCCAGGATATCCGGAGTGAAGGAAAAATCGCTGTCCACGTCATAATAGAAGCCGTCGTCAATGGCGGGGCCGATGGCCAGCTTCACCTCAGGATACAGCCGCTTCACCGCCTGGGCCAGGACGTGGGAGCAGGTGTGCCGGAAGGCCAGACGGCCGCCCTCATCCTCAAAGGTGTGGAAGGTGGCGGTGCAGTCGTGCTCCAGGGGCAGAGGCAGGCCGTGCACTTTTCCGTCCACGGTGGCGGACAGGACCTTGCGGGCAAAGCCCTCCGAGATCTTCCCGGCTACGTCCAGCAGGGTGCTGCCCTTTTCCACCTGGATGACGCTGCCGTCCTTCAGTGTTACGTTGATCATGTGTTTACCTCCTTGGGCGTCCATACGAAAGACTACCCGAATTATTTACAACAGGCCTCGCCTGTCATATGCCGAGTATCGCCCCGATGCCCAGGGTAAGCAGCAGCAGCGCAGGCTGATGCAGGATATAGATCAGCAGGGCGCGCCGCCCCAGGGCGGGGAAAAAGGGTGCGCTGAAGGTATAAAACCGCTCCGGCAGCTTCCCCTCCCGGATCTTTCCCCCCAGCCAGGTGCCGAACAGGAACACGAAGAGCCAGGGAAACAGGGGAAAGTAGTCCGCGGAATAGAAATGCTCCGTGATGAAGCCGAAGGGGAACAGGTACTCCCGGCAGGTCAGGGTCTCCGGAACGGCCGCTCCGTCCGCCAGGCGGGCGGTGAGGGCGGTTCCCAGGACGCAGATGGCCGCCATGAGCCAGTCCGGCAGACGGTCCCAGAGCTTATGGGTGAGGCCGTAAAACAGCATGCACAGCGCCAGCATGTGCAGCACGCCGAACAGGATCAGGACCCCGGGGGCCTGGCCCATGAGCTTTTCCCCGATCCGGTCCCCCAGCCAGGTCACCAGGGTCAGGGCCAGGGCTATGGCCAGGAGCTTGCCGCCCCGTCCGGGATTGGAACGGGAAAAGCGGGAGGATACGCCGGAAAGCAGGATGAAGCAGCCGGCAAAGATATAGTGCAGGATGTCCAGCACCGGATTCGTGAAGATCCACCAGGGGGCCCCCAGAAAGGCCGCCAGGTCATACAGGAAGTGGTGGATGCACATGAGGGCCACGCAGAGGCCCCGAAGGGCGTCGATGGCCTGGATGCGTCCGCCGGTATAGGAGCTCACTTCGTCACGTTGAAGCGGAAGAGGACGATATCGCCGTCCTGCATCACGTACTCCTTGCCCTCGCTGCGGATAAGGCCCTTTTCCTTGGCGGCCTGCATATTGCCGGCCTTCACCAGATCGTCAAAGGAGATGACCTCGGCCCGGATGAAGCCCCGCTCGATATCCGTGTGGATCTTGCCCGCGGCCTGGGGCGCCTTGGAGCCCTTCTTGATGGTCCAGGCCCGGACCTCCGGCTTGCCTGCGGTGAGGAAGCTCATGAGGCCCAGCAGATCGTAGGCGCAGTTGATGAGGCGGCTGAGACCCAGTTCCTTGATGCCCATGTCCTCCAGGAAGGGAGCCCGCTCCTCCTCCGGCATTTCCATCAGGTCCATCTCCAGCCGGGCGCAGATGGGCATGCACTGCTCCCCCGCCTCCTCGGCATAGGCCCTGAGCTTCTGATAGTTCTCGTTGTGTTCCAGGTCGGCATAGCCCTCCTCGCTGAGGTTCGCCACATAGATGACCTGCTTCAGGCTCAGAAGTCCGCCGTCCAGGAAGTAATACTGGTCCTCGTCGGCAATGGGGTATGTCCGGGCGGGCTTGCCGTCGTTCAGGTGCTGCAGGAGCCCCTCGAACAGATCCGCCTCATGCTTATACTTTTTATCCCCCTTCATGTTCTTCCTGGCCTTGTCCAAGCGGCGTTCCACCACCTCGATATCCGCCAGAACCAGCTCCAGGTTCAGCACCTCCACGTCCCGGAGGGCGTCCGCCGGTTCATCGAACATCTCATCGTTGTCAAAGCAGCGCACAACGTGTACCAGGGCGTCCGTCTGCCGCACGGCGGCCAGATATTTGTTGCCGGAGCCCTCGCCCCGGGCAAGACCGGCAATATCCACGAATTCGATGGTGGCGGGGGTGACCTTGTCCGGCTTGTGGAGCTCCGCCAGCCAGTCCAGGCGGCTGTCCGGCACCTTCACCACGCCCAGGTTGGGCTTGTCGTCAAAGGAGCGGTACATGGCGGTCTCCGCCCGCTCTCCGGTCATTGCATTGAACAGCGTGCTTTTGCCCACGTTGGGCAGTCCCACGATACCTAATTTCATCTGTTCGGCCTCCTCATGTCAGGCGTTCTATAATATATATCACAGAAGCGCGGTTTTCACAAGCCCCGATATGCCCCTTCAGGCAAAAGTCAGCGGACCTCCGGCGGAGGCCGGAGGTCCGGGTCGGTTTCACAGGTTCAGCGCAGCTCCCAGAAGGCCACTGCCGCGGCGGCGGCCACGTTCAGGGAGTCCACGCCCCGGGACATGGGGATGCGCACGGTATAGCCGCATCCGTCTATGGTCTCGCTCCGGAGGCCGTCCCCCTCCGTACCCAGCAGGAGGGCAAGCTTTTCCGGCGCCTTCAGCCGGGGATCCCCCAGCTCCAGAGCCTCCGGCCGCAGGGCCAGGGCCGCGGTCTCAAACCCCATGGCCCGCAGCCGGGCAAGGCCGCCCTCCGGCCAATCCCCGGGCTCCTCCCCCAATCTGGCCCAGGGGAGCAGCAGCACGCGGCCCATGCTCACCCGCACCGCCCTGCGGCACAAGGGATCGCAGCAGGAGGGGCTGAGAAGCAGGGCGTCCATGCCCAGGGCGGCGGCGGAGCGGAAGATCGCGCCCACGTTCGTGCTGTCCACCACGTCCTCCAGCACGGCGACGCGCCGGGCGTTCCGGCAGACCTCCTCCGGGCTGCGGGCGGGGGGACGGTGCATGGCGCAGAGTATGCCCCGGGTGAGGGCATAGCCCGTGAGGCTGCTGAGCAGCTCCCGGGAGCCGGTATACACGGGGATATCGCCGCATTTCTCCAGCAGCCCCTCCTCCCGGTCCCGGAGCTTCCGCTCCTCCATGAGCAGGGAGACGGGCCTGCAGCCCGCCTCCAGGGCGGTGCGGACGACCTTCTCCGTCTCCGCGATAAAGACGCCCTTTTCCGGCTCCAGCCGGTTCCGGAGCTGGGTCTCCGTGAGTCTGGCGTATACCTCCAGGCCCGGGTCCGAAAGCCCGGTGAGGGGAAGGATACGGGCCATGCTTATTCGGCGGCCTCCCAGGCGGTGTCCAGGGCGACCTCCATCATCTCCGTGAAGGAGTCCTGCCGGTCCTGGGCGCTGAGGCCCTCGCCGGTGAAGATATGGTCGGAGATGGTGAGCAGGCTCAGGGCCCGCTTATGGGACGCCATGGCCTCCCAGTAGATCCCCGCGGTCTCCATCTCCACCGCCAGCAGGCCCATATCCCGGTACTGGGACGCGGCCTTGTCGTTCTGGTTATAGAACATATCCGCGGTGAACACGCTGCCCACCCGCATGGAAATGCCCCGGCTTTCCCCGATCTCCACGGCCCGGCGCAGGAGGCCGTAATCCGCCTGGGGACTCAGCTGACCGGGGAATTGGTACTGGATGGCGTAGTTGGAGTTGGTGGAGGCGGTCATGGCCACCACCAGGTCCCGGAGCTTCACGTCCGCGCCGATGCCCCCGGCGGAGCCGATGCGCAGGACGGTCTCCACCCCGTAGAAGGTAAAAAGCTCATGAACATACAGGGTGGCGCTGGGCACCCCCATGCCGCTGCCCATGACGGAGATGCGGCGGCCCTTATAGGTGCCGGTGTAGCCCAGCATGTTCCGCACGGTATTGAAGCACACCGGGTTTTCCAGATAGGTCTCCGCCACCTTCTGGGCCCGCAGGGGATCCCCGGGCATGAGCACCACCTTGGCGATAAGGTCGGGGTCCGCCTCGATGCAGGCGGAGGGAGAGGAAATGATCTGGGCCATATTCATTCATCCTTTCTGAACAGCGCCGCCAGGCTCTCGGTGTAGGGCGGGCGGCAGATGCCTTTTTCCGTAATGATGCCGGAGATCAGGCTGTGGTCCGTCACGTCGAAGGCGGGGTTGTAGCACTTGACCCCGGCGGGGGCCATGGGCTTGGCATACCACTTGCTCTTGATCTCCTCCGGGTCCCGGAGTTCCACGGGGATGTGGTCCCCGTCCGGGCAGTTGGGGTCGATGGTGGAGGTGGGACCCAGCACATAGAAGGGGATGCCGTAGTGCTTCGCCAGGATGGCCACCCCGGAGGTGCCGATCT
>JAEEGI010026992.1_pt1 | contig 11022 bp, 9 predicted proteins | sample 8958751 | NCBI WGS metagenome assembly JAEEGI01 (sample SAMN16246545, study PRJNA631951) | gut metagenome | biome: gut microbiome; feature: rumen; material: KS-attached | host: Bos | place: Iran: Karaj | collected 2018-10 | reverse complement strand
CCTGAACTCAAGGTACAGATTGATTCCGAAGATGGTCAGATTGGCGACCAGGCACCATAATGCAATTATCTTGATTCCGTATAGGATATGAACAGATGTCTTCTTCCACATGACAGTCACCACCTCACCCTCTTAACCACATAATAAAGCATTTAGTTTGATTATCAAATTAAATTTACGGCAATTGTGTGGCACATCTTACAGGTGAAATGGGACGTTGACAGTATTATATATTGTCTCTAACATTATGGCTGATATGAAGTTTTTGAAAGCAGGCAAGAAAATCATATATAAACTCTGCGGCAAGGCACGTTGGCTTTTGCTGACTGCCTTCATACTTCTTGTGGTCTCGATATCGATTTCTGTTTTAACCCCGCTTTACCGTTATACTATGGCCACGACTGACGATTATGACCACATTATTCATGAGTATCCTCTCCAGAAAGCCGGGACATTATCGATCAACAACAGCGGAGATATGGCGGTCTACTGTGATCAGACTCCGAATGGTATTGCAGGCTTTATCAATATAGATACAGGTGATCAGGGCTACTGCGGTATCGGAGTTGTGTCAGGCAACGGCTTTGCCAACGGTGATTCGGTCCTGATCAATAACTTCGCGCTTACCGACAGCGGAGATCTTTACGCAGTATATGAGACTAATACTGAGGACATAGTAGTACGCGTATCCGGAGATTATGTGATCCAAGATTCGGTATTTACTATTGCGCACGACGCATCTGACAGATTAAACGGATGGAAGTTAAGCGCACTTCATTACTTTGACGGATACGTTACTTTCGCGAAGATCGATATGAACGGAGTTACGCTCTATTCGATCGATACAGCGACTCAGGCTGTAAGCACAAGCCGCCTCTATGAGACGGATCCGAACGGCACATGTACGGTTAAAGTCATTCCGGTAGACGGTTCTTTCCTCTTCTTAAGAAACGACGGCAATGTATATGATGTCAGGTTCGACGAGCCTATAGGAGAAAGCATCTACTATTTTGATCCCGCGGACAGCGGTCACCCGTTCTTCGATGATGCAGTCATCTCCAACGGAAAGCTCTACGTGGCTGTTGATGGAGATCCCGTTACCGTTTATCTTCTTGAGAACGGAGAGTTGAACGAAGTATTCGATACTGAAGGCATCATCGATAATCCCGGAGCTTTTGTTTGTATGGAATCCTACCGCCCGCAGGGTGCTTCCGCGGATTCACTCGTCGTCAGCTTCCAAGAAGGACTTCTGACTTATGACGGCGGAGAACTTACTTCGAGGAACATCGTATTCAGACCTAACAACACTCCTCTCATGTACTTCGCCCACTGGTTGAGTTATATGTTCTTCATTCCGATAATCGGACTTATCATCAATCTTATTATCCGCAGAAAAACACTTCTTTATAAGCAGCTCATAATTACGATACCCGTATTCGTCATACTCGCGATCGCCATGGCCGTATCGATATATGACAGAGCGGATATTCAGAAGCAGGCTGAGATAGAGAAAGACATAACCTCTGTATGTGACCTTGCTACCGACAACTTCAGAGGATATGACTTCTCGAAGTTGATGACGCTGAACGAAGACACCGGAGCAGCTTATCAGGAGCTTCGGTCCGAACTCGCAGCATTGGGATCGGGTGCTGATTGGAGCGAGGGATATGAGTTCTCCATAATCTACATAAGCGACGACGGTCACGCATATCTTATTGCTTCAGACTACAGCCTTGAGATACCTATGTTGCAGGAAGTGATCCTGGACGAAGGATTCGACAGGACTTCTGATCTTAATCTGTCGAGCAACATGAATGGTATTATCGGCTTAGACGCTTTATCCCGCAGCAATATCTGCGCTTATGGTAAGATTGCCGATACGGATTCATCAGGTGATTACTACCTGAAAGTCTCTGAGGATATTTATTTCCTCTACATTGACAGAAGTGAATTATGGGGACTGATCGCCGTCTTCAGCTTTATAATCGTATTCGTTCTAATAATCCTGATCATTCTGTCGATGCTCCTCATCACCGGTGTCATTAAGAAGGCAACGAAGACAGTCAAGCGCATCGCTGACGGAGACCTCTCTGCGAGAATCAATTACAAATCGAAGGATGAGCTTGGCGAGATCTGTAATGAAGTAAACGATATGGCGATAAACCTCGAGAAGTCATTCGAAGAGAAGGACCGCACAGAGAAGTTCTACTACAAGTTCGTACCTGAGAAGTTCCGCGAGTACTTAGGTAAAGAGAGCTTCACGGATCTTGCTTTGGGCGATGCAAGCAGCCGCGAACTTACAGTCCTCTTCTGCGACATCCGTTCCTTCTCCATTAATTCCGAGATCATGACGGCCAAGGAAAACTTCGCTTTCGTTAACACGATTTACGGCAAGGCGGGACCCATCATACGTGAGCACAACGGCTTCGTAGACAAGTACATCGGGGATGCCGTTATGGCGCTTTTCGAAAAGCCTGATGACGCGATTAAGGCCGCCGCGGATCTTTACCGTGCGATCGTGCTCAACCCGGATACGGCAAAGGAACTTAAAGTAAGCGATATCAATATAGGCATAGGAATCCACACGGGCATGGCGATGATCGGAATCGTCGGCGAGAGTGAGCGTCTGTCGGGCACCGTCATATCCGATACCGTTAATCTCTCATCGAGGCTTGAGTCTTTGACGAAGCAGTATAAGACCGCGATCCTCGTATCCAAGGATACCATCGACCGACTCGCCGCCCCCGAAGATCTCGACATAAGATACCTCGGTATGATACAGGTCGCAGGCGTCAATGAGGTTAAGGGTGTGTATGAGATCCTCGACTGCCTGAAAGACGAAGAAAAAGAACTGCGCTCGGGCAACAGCGTCGAGTTCCGCGAAGCTATGAGACTCTTCCAGCTCGGCCGCCGTGAAGACGCAGCAAAAGCCCTGGAGAAACTGTCAGACGAAGGCCGTGCCGACTACGTCACAACGATGTATCTTGAGTACATCCGCTCACTCTCCCCCGAAGACAAGAGCAACGTCTTCCGCTTTGTAAGAAAGTAAAGCACTCCAATTATGAGAGGTAAGAATGCGATATAACAGATACTGAGTTAAACAAGAAGGAAAAAGTTATGGAAAACAGAGAAGGCTTTGCCAGCAGGCTGGGATTCATACTTGTCAGCGCAGGATGTGCCATAGGAATCGGGAACGTATGGAAATTCCCATATGTGGCGGGTCAGAACGGCGGCGCGGTTTTTGTTCTTTTTTATCTGCTGTTTCTCGTATTGATGGGGATTCCCATTCTTACAATGGAATTGAGTATAGGACGCGGAAGCGGAAGCACTATTGTTCAGGCCTACAGAAAGCTTGAGAAAAAGGGCAGTAAGTGGCATCTTCACGGCTGGGTTTGTCTGGCAGGATGCTATCTTTTGATGATGTATTATACGACCGTCTCAGGGTGGATGCTTGCATACGCATGGAAGTTTTTGACAGGCACTTTTGACGGGTTAGGAAACGAAGAGGCTGCAAATGAATTTGCAAATATGCTCGATAATCCCGCGGAGATGCTCATCTTTATGAGCATAACGGTTGTTACGGGTTTCCTTGTTATAAGTTTGGGCGTCAAAAACGGTCTTGAGCGTGTTAATAAATACATGATGCTGGGACTGCTTGTGCTCATTTTTGCTCTTGCGGGTAAGTGTTTATTCCTTGAGAAAGCCGGCGAGGGTTTGAGTTTCTATCTTCTTCCCAACATTGAGAATGTAAAACAGGCCGGTTTATTGAATGTGGTTGTAAGTTCAATGAACCAGGCTTTTTTCACACTGAGTCTGGGCATAGCTTCGATAGAGGTCTTCGGAAGCTATATATCAAAAGAATATACGCTTGCGGGAGAAGCGGTAAGGATCTGTGTCCTGGATACATTCGTAGCTGTCATGTCAGGTTTGATTATTTTCCCTGCCTGCTTTTCATTCGGAATAGAACCTTCTGAAGGACCCTCTCTCATATTTATTACTTTGCCCTGCATTTTCATTGATATGCCGGGCGGAAGAATCTGGGGGACTTTGTTCTTTATCTTTATGACATTTGCAAGCTTCTCAACGATAATTGCCGTATTTGAGAACCTTGTCGGATCAGCTGTTGATAATTACGGATGGAGCAGGATAAAGTCGGTACTGATAAACGGTGTTGTAATCCTTCTGGGCAGTATTCCCTGCATCTTGGGATACAATGTTATTAAGAACGTTCATCTCATCGGCGGCCGCGATATCCTCGACAGCGCGGATTTCATTGTAAGCAATATTCTGCTGCCTTCAGGATCCCTGATTTTCCTCCTTTTCTGTGTAACCAAATTCGGGTGGGGTGCGGATAAGTTTCTTGATGAAGCAAATACCGGAAAAGGAATTAAGATCAGCCGCAGAATGACCGGTTACTTTAAGTATGTGCTTCCTGTTTTGATATTGCTGATATTCATCAGCGGATTCATGGAATAATCATTATTTAAATGACTCTAAAAAACGAGAATTATAGAAATTAAAAACGCCTAGAGCATTTACTCTAGGCGTTTATCGTCGGACGCTTCTTTTCTAATCTGTTGTTCAATTCTGGCTGTCTGCATTGTACTGAACATACGTTACAGTCTCACCGTAGATCGTAGTCCAGTCGTCTCTCATTGATACCGGGATCCAGCCATAAGTCTCGCACAGACCGTACATCTTATCAGCCTTATCAAGATTTCCGTTCTCACGCTCAAGGTCGTCGCAACAAAGCATAAATGCCATGCTTCTGAACGGGTTATTTGTAATTGTGTATTCCGCCATGCTGTTATCGCTGGAACTGTTACCGAAAGAGAGGACAGGCTGAACACCTATCTCACGTACGATCAGATTGACCTTGTTCATGTTGAGATCCTTAAGAAGGAATTCTCCTCCGAAGATGAGCTCATCTTCGCTCGTGAACTGATAATCAAGTCCGGCGGTATCCCCCTGATTGCTAGCCAATACGAGCTGATCTGAACCGATGATCCTGCTGTTAGGAATATTCAGCGGTGAGTTCTCGAAGATACCGCGCACGATAAATCTGTCGGTTCCGCTTACTACGTATACAGTAAAGTCGTTGGCCTCGAGGTAATCAATGACCTGAATCATGGGCAGGTACCAGCCGTTGCCACGGGTAAGCCCTTCATAGCTTGGCATCTCCTGCTCCTTGAAAGCCTGCACATAGGCATCAAACTCATCGAGCGTCATGCCGCTGAACGCTGAAGCCAAAGCCTGTCCGTGGTTTACCATCATGTTCTCGGGGGCAACTCCCGTCTCGTTCATGGTGATAATGTCCTGCGCCACCTGTCGCTCAAAATCCGACGCGATATCACGGTAATCCGGGTCTTCCGTAATCCTGTACAGCAACAGCATGTGGTCGAAATAATTCGGGTCGGTCTCACAGAAAAGGGTACCGTCAAAGTCGAACACGGCGATCCTGTTCTCCACGGGAATATAATCAGGTCCGTTAACATCAGTAACAGCCTCAACATAATCTATAAGCGCATTACGGGATTCGCAGTCATTCCACATTGAGAGCGCTTCTTCTCCCGTAACAACAGTTACATCTGCATTCTCTTCAGATTTCTGTGAACAGGCCGAAATGCCGAGCATCATGGCAACAGAAAGTATTAAGCACAAACATCTTTTCATAGTAGTTTCCTCCATCTCCTTTCTGATTTACAACGCAATTATCATCAAAAAGCAGATCGAAACCAATAATCAATTAAGCAACGAAGTGTTGATTAATAGACATATATTTAGAAATTTGTCTAAGGCGCCTTCAAGTTCTGGAGGGAATTGATTACAACTTATGTAAATAATTATAATTAGTAACCGCACATCATCTCTTTCCATCCGTTAATCATTATGGAAGGAGCAATCGAAACGGTTGATGAATCACATAGAAGAACAATACGACAAGATATACAGGTACTGCTATTACAAAGTCAGAAACAGGGATCTGGCTGAAGATATTACGCAGGAAGCTTTCTTACGCGGTATCGAGGCTCAGGGTACCGGCGTCGACATAAGATATCTGTATCGTATCGCACATAATCTGTGTATAGATGAATTCCGCAGAGTTAAAGCAGACCCGATAGATGATGTGGACGTGTCTGACGGCACCAATCTGTCTGAAACAGTAGTAGATTCCATCGTCCTTAAAGAAGCCCTTCAAAAGTTAAGTGAAGAAGAATGCGAAGTTCTTTTGCTTAGGTATGCCAACGAGGAACCTATCTCAGTCATTTGCAGCATCTACGGCAAATCGAGATTCGCGGTTTACCGATGGATACAGTCGATACTTAAAAAATGCAGAAACTACACGGACGGAGGAAACAGCTAATGAATAACAGCAAACTTACAAAAGACATAGCTCAGGCATTCGAAGCACCGGCCCCGGTCCGTAGGGAGAAGTTCTTATATGAGAACGGCCTTTATACGAAGAAAAGTCACCTCTCCCTCATCATCTCGCAGGCAGGATACATCCATAAGAGCGTATGGATCTTAAGCATCATGGTTCTTATTGCAGCCGTCGTCATTCTTCAGAAGGATGTTCATGCTGCCATAAGATTCTCTTCGCTTATAATGCCGTTCGTCGCAGGTACAGGAGTATTCGCTACGATGCGCTCCAGGATGTACGGAATGAACGAGCTTGAGGCTTCGACCGTGATGTCCTTAAGAGGATCGATTTTTACGAAGTTCGCAGTCATATCCGTAAGCCACTTTATCCTGATGATAATCCTCGGCATCTTCATGGGTACCGGCTGCCATATAGTTGCACCTTATCTTCTGACATCCGCTCTTTGCATGGAGCTTGAGAGAACGAAAGTCGGTCGTGACAGCCAGTATTTCTGTTTTCTCGTATCGGGAATAATAGCAGTCCTCGTGTACCTTACACAGTCATATCTTTGGCCGTTAATCGCTGGTGCTGCCGGCGCTGTTTCCATAACTGCTACGGCGCTTCTTATCTTAGCTAACGTTAGAGAGTACATAATCATTTACAAGATGGAGGAAAGCAAATGGAACTTTGTGTAGACAGGGTGACCAAGCAATATAAAAACAAGATTGCAGTAGACAGAATGAGCTTCAATTTAAATCCCGGCGTAACGGGTCTTCTCGGAGCCAACGGCGCCGGCAAGACGACCTTGATGCGCATGATCAGCGGAGTACTCATACCCGACAGCGGAGAGATTACTTTCGACGGCATGAGCGTAATGAGCGAGCAGTACAGGGATGTATTAGGATATCTCCCTCAGGACTTCGGTTACTACCCCGAGTTCACGGCAATGGATTTTCTTTTGTACTTCGCAGCACTCAAGGGCATCGAAAAGAAGCGTGCCCGCACACGTGCCGAGGAGCTTCTTGAGGTCGTAGGACTTAAGGACGAGATGAGAAAGAAGATAAAGACTTTCTCAGGCGGCATGAAGCAGCGCGTAGGTATAGCTCAGGCACTTCTTAACAGGCCTAAGATACTTGTTGTCGACGAGCCTACGGCAGGCCTCGACCCCCGTGAGAGAGCGAGATTCCGCGACCTTATAAGCGATATCGCCAAAGAAAACGTTGTGCTTTTGTCGACACACATAACGTCTGATCTTGAGCACATTGCGAACCGACTTCTCGTAATGCAAAGCGGACAGCTTATCTGGCAGGGAGACTGGAACGAGAACAGCCCCGACTTAGAGGAGTTCTACCTCTCCATGCTCGAGAAGGGGGCGCCCGAGAATGTTTAAGACACTTTTCTTCTATGAACTTAAGAAGCTTGTTACGAACAAGGTAATGGCAATAGCTTTCATAGTCCTGCTTCTTGCCGGCGCGACGATGGGACTTAATGAGGAAGGACGAAGCAGCAACCGCCAGGCTGCTAAGATAAGCGAAGACCGTAATGTACTTAACGGACGCATGTTGGATGATGCTCTCCTGTCAGAGCTTTCAACAAAGGCTCTCGATGAGTACGGACTTGTATGGAATCAGGAAGACATCGCTTACGAAGACGCAGCAACGCTTGTCATCGAGACTGTCGGCGAGAACATTCCTCTTTCAGATATAGATGCAAATCTGTTTTATGAGAAAAGGGCCGAGATGATAGATGAAGGCATGACTCTTACAGGCATCACAGACAGTGAGCGCAGCTACTGGGAGCAGGAAGAATCTTCAGTACAGATACCGTTTACAGTTGATAATGTTAACTCTCCTGTTGCGATGGCAAACGGTCTTTCCAACATTGCTCTGCTCGGCTTATTCTATACCGCCATCTGCCTTTCAGGTGTGTTTGCCGGCGAGTACAGATTAAGAACGGACAAACTTATCCTAAGCTCAAGAAACGGAGGCAGGAAGCTTCTCCTTGCGAAGATAAGTGCGGGGCTTTGTTTCTCGCTGGTAAGCATGCTGGTGATAACCGCAGCCTTTGTTGCCGTTACGATCTCAGTATGGGGCACGGAAGGCTTCGGCGCGATGGTGCAGCTTCAGTGCCCTTTTGCAGCCGTCAGCATGACTCAGGCGGACCTCATAAAGCACATTCTCGTTCTGCTTATCGCATCGACCGTATTGTCTGCTCTCACAGCTTTGGCGCTGTCCGAGCTTGTGAGAAACGAGATCGCAGTAATCGGAATCATGATTGCCGTTAATGTCGGTTCTTTTGCAGCTGGCCTGTTTGTACCGAACGACATGCGTGTGCTGTCGCAGGCAGTCTCCATGGCGCCGATGACGTTCATAAGCCCGAGGATGCTCTACGAGTTCAGGCTCATCGGATGGAGCGGACATTACATAAAAGCTTTCGAGTTTGTGCCCATGCTTTATCTTGTGCTAAGCCTGCTTCTGATGCTGATTTTGTGCCGCCACTACCTCCAAGTTAAGAGAAAGTAGTTTATAGATTGAACGAATCACTCTTCGGAGATAATGTTCAGATCGTCCTTAACCCTTGCGACGATGGCACGGTCACCTGCGTTGTATTCTTCTTTGCCGAACAGAACGCTGATCTTGCATTCTTCAAGACCTTTGATCACATAACTGCCGCTATCTGTCTTTCCGGTTACTTCACCGTAGTAAAACTCGTAATCGTGATTCTTGAGAGCCTTTGATGTGGCTATCGCATCGTAGATCGAATAAATTGGAAGAATGATGCAGAAAAGACCCAATGCGCTTATTATCAGCCTGTTGAAAAAATAGACAACCACGAAGATAATCGCGAGTATTATTGCCGCAACAATGCATGATATCGGGATGAGCTTGAGCGAAAACGACTTGGTCTTCTTAACGAATTTACTCTCCAATTCCCCACTTACTGTGGTAGGGATAAGAGATTGTTCATTCATTGCCTTATTTACCGTAAACTTCACATCAGCTGCCATAAGTCCTCCGAATCTTCCTGATAGAGTGCAGATGTGATTAAATCGCAGTTGGCCTATCAAGTCAACTTTTTAAAATGATATTCCCTGTTCATCGAACTTAAGATGAGCAACTTCGTAATCGTTGGCATAGGATTTGTTCCCGGTTTATCCATGGCAATAACCGGACTCATAACATCGATTCAGCAAAAAAAGATCCGCAAAGCCGTTTTGCGGATGGCGCAATATACTTTGTTCAGCCCGCAAACAGTGTATTTCCGGGCATGCACCATATTGGTGACACGGTTCTTACAGGGTGGTGCTTGATGTTTTCGGGCCCCAAGAGGATACTGAAGCCACATCTGCAGGTGATTTTACGAAAGGATCGGATTTGACATGGTCGAATTTGGCGAACAGTTAAGAAGAGCAAGAGAAGCAAAAGGAATGACGCAGCAGTCTCTGGCTGAACAGTTATATGTAACCAGACAGTCTGTTTCACGATGGGAATGCGGCGACCGTTACCCGGATCTTCTTACCACGACGAAGATAGCTCAGGTCCTTGATGTGAGCCTTGACGACCTTTTATCCGGAAAAGAAATGGAGAAAGTAGTAGAAAGAAACCCTGTAGTTGAAAACAAAACCGCAAACAGCATTATGACAGCGCTTTACGCAGCAGTCTTATTGTCAATGACCGTTCCCATACTTGATGCTTTATTGAGACATCAGGAATTCGCAGACAGCAGCATGCCGAGCTACGACACCTTTGTCATAATTCATGTATCTGTCATTATCCTTGAGCTATTCAGCTTCGCGTTCGGACTCGTCAACGCAATAAAAGGCTCTCTGTCACCTAAAAGAATGGGTGCGGTCATAGGAGCTTATTTCGCGGCAAACTGCATAACGGGGGCGGAATCGGTGATCAGATCATTTCCGCCCGAGACGATTGCGCGGAGTCTGTCTAACGGCAGTACCGGTAATATCTTAAAAACTCTTTTTATGATCGGGCTTTTGATGCTTCCGGGAATTACGGGAGCAGCCGGGACATTCTTCTATTTCATCAGGAACAAAAACCTGACCGTCTGGCCCGTATTGATAACTATAGCTTCAGTTGCCGGAATAAGCCTCAGCATAACCAGCAAACTGAACATTCTCACTAATTACAGCGAGCATTTCACTATGAATCAGACAGTAAGCCTGGTACTGACTGTTGCGGTATACGCTTTGATCATCTATCAGACTTTTACACTTCAGATCAAAAGGAAAAAAGCCAAGGAAACCGCCAATAAGTGATCAGAACAAAAAAGGATGCCGTTTTGAAGTGAACCCCTGAAGTTGGACGATTAAAAATGAGTATAAGGACTGATTCCTTGCCTGATTGGTTTATTTTATTGAACTTAAACTGGCAAAATTAACTGGGCTCGCAATGGCTATATTAAGCGGGCTCAACAACTTTACCCGGATGATATAATTATCATGTCTGAGGGAGCGATCCCTTAGTCAAGAAAATCAGCAGGATAGTGAAATAAGCAAATCGGAATTTAGGTGATAGGGTATGGACGCATATGAAAAAGCAATTGCAGATGCAATAAATGATATTGCTGATAAGGAAATCTACTTTCATCCATCTGAAATCATGTCTCTCTCCGATACACTTGCTTACAAAGTAATTGGAACGCTC
>JAEEGI010026986.1_pt1 | contig 11026 bp, 7 predicted proteins | sample 8958751 | NCBI WGS metagenome assembly JAEEGI01 (sample SAMN16246545, study PRJNA631951) | gut metagenome | biome: gut microbiome; feature: rumen; material: KS-attached | host: Bos | place: Iran: Karaj | collected 2018-10 | reverse complement strand
AGTAAATATTATCCGTACCTATCAATAACACAGGCTTCCCGGTATTTCTGAGAAGCCTGTGTTTCTTATAAGGATTTTGTTCCTTCCGGAGGAAAATATTCTTTTTCCGGCATCAGGTAGGTTTGTTTGCCCAGCCGCTCTTCCTCCTGACAATCCTCCACAAAATTGAGGAATTCCTGAACAAGTTCTGTATTGTGCTGTCCCCGGTTTTTGATAAGGAAGTATTCAATCTGTCTGGCACTATCTACAATGATCTTTTTCACCAGAAGGTTATTTTCTGCATACGTTGTAAGCGGGTAGATACAGATGCCGACGTTCTGTTCTGCCAGGGCCTCTGCGTCAATATAGTTGGAGAGCTCGCACACGATGTTCGGCTCTTCTCCGATCTCCTCGAACCAGGCTCGGATCGCCTCCGCGCGTGAGTGTCTGCTTGGCACAATCAGAGGCTCTCCCGCCAGCGCTTTGAGCGGAATAAAGTCTCCCTGTTCCTGAGCCAGGGGGTGACTTTTGGACAGAATGGCTACCCACGGCTCTCTCCCGACGGGAAGCCCTTCCAGTTCTTCAACATCATAGGGCGCCGCAATCAGTGCAACATCCGCCAGCCCGTGCCGCAAGCGATCAATCGCCTCATCCCCGTCTCCGTTCCACAAGCGGAACGTAACTTGTGGGAACTCCATCCGAAACCCCGCAATCCACCTTGCAAGAAGGTACGGAGCGCGCCCCTCTACCAGGCTGATGTTGATGCTGCCTTTCAGCCCCTCAAGAGACTCCATCTCCAGTTTTGTCTGCTCCGCCAGTTCCAGGATCTGCTTTGCACGTCGGTAAAGCATTTCCCCGGCATCTGTCATTTTAAGGCTTCTTTTCCCTCGGATCAGGAGCTGCACATGGAGTTCATCCTCCAGGTTTTTGATCTGGCTGCTCAGTGGTGGCTGGCTCATCCCCAACCGTTCTGCAGCGCGGGTCATATTCATCTCTTCCGCTGCCGTAACAAAGTATTTCAATGCACGAAGGTCCATACTTTCCCCTCCGGATTCCAAATGTTAAATTTTTCATACAATTATAACATGTTGGAAAGCAGCAGGCAACACTATTCTATACTCTTCTGGATAACAATTCTATACTCTTCTGGATAACATAGGCGGTAGGGCTGTCATAAGGAACGCCATAAACAGCCTCCGCTTCTTCGCTGTAGTAGCTGCCGCCGATAAGATCTTCCTCCGTTGCCGCTCTGATAATCGTCACATGTTCTGCCGTACAGTCGGTAAATACCGTTACCGGTATATCATATTCCTGTTCTTTGTATCCTCCGGCATATCCGGTAATGCTGCCGATCCATTTGGCATTTTCTCCGGCTGTTAGGACGACGTTGATCACTTTGCAGTTTGTAAATTCCTCGGCTCCGAAGCCGCATCCGGAGATTCCGCCAATCCCGTAACAGTTGTTCCCAGCTGTGACGCTGCCGGTTGCCGTGCAGTCTATTACAGATGTTTTCTCAAGCCCTCCGCCAATAATGCCGGCGTTTGCTGTTCCGTCGGGTATAACGATATCTGCCTGTGCATTGCATTCGATGATCCTGCCGCCCAGCCCCGCTCCGACGATTCCACCCACCATCCCTTCTCTGCTGATTTCAGTATGGTGTGTTGTCACGCTCCCGTTGATGAGCGTGACATTATAAACCATTGATCGGAAAGAATAACCCACTGCATCTGCAGCCATTACAGTACCTTCAACGGCAGCATTCTCAAGTGTAAAATTCCCGATCGACGCATTTGCGGTGCAGCCAAATAAGCCAAGTGCAATGCCTTCCGGCTGCCGGATAACCAGGTTGGATATTGTATGGCCGTTACCGTCAAAGGTGCCTGTAAAGGCGTATCGTTGAGAGGGGGTTACCTGTTCCTCCCCTTCCTCCCCGGATGGTATATAAGTGCCGAGAGGAATCCATTCTTTTCCTTCAAGATCAATATCCGCAGTCAGGATGTAGTCTGCCGAAAGGCGATCTGCTATTTCTTTCAGTTCCTCTGCAGTCGATATTTCAATCGGCCCCTCCGGCGCTTCCTCCACAGCAGACGCTTCCGGGGAGGCCTCTGTTTCTTCATCGGGAGCAGCCTCTTCAGACGTTTCTTCCGTCACAGAATCTTCTGAGAATACCTCATGCTCCTCTTCTGCAGCAGCAAACATACCGGCACTGAACAAAATCATCAGAGACAGGACGATTGCTAAAACCTTTTTCATAGTCTCCTTTATCAGAACAACCCGCTGATTACTCCGTTTTCATCTACGTCAATTCTCTCGGCTGCCGGAACCTTTGGAAGACCCGGCATGGTCATAATATCCCCGGTAAGAACAACAATGAACCCCGCGCCAGCAGAAACCTTGACATTTTTCACCGTTACGGTGAAGTTCTCCGGCGCACCGAGTTTTGTAGGATCATCGGTAAAGCTGTACTGGGTCTTCGCAATGCAGATAGGCAAGTCGCCGAATCCAAGCTTTGTGAGCTCGTCGATCTGCTTCTGCGCGGTGGGTAGGATGCTGATATCCTTACCACCGTAGACACGCGTAACAATAGCGGTGATCTTCTCTTCGATGCTGCCATCAAGCTCGTAGGAGAATCGGAAATTACCTTCCTCTTCTTCGCACAGCCGCACAACTTCCCGGGCAAGCGCTTCGCCGCCCTTGCCGCCTTCTGCCCAGACAGTGGAAAGAACTGTGTTGACGCCGAGTTCCCGGCATTTCTGAATGATGAAATCAATCTCTGCATCAGTATCTGTCGGGAAGCGATTAACTGCCACCACACAGGGAAGGCCGTAGACATTACGGATATTGGAAACATGGCGCAACAGGTTCGGGATTCCTTTTTCGAGCGCTGCAAGATCCTCCTTAGCAAGCTCCGTCTTTGCCAGGCCGCCGTGCATCTTGAGGGCCCGTACTGTTGCTACGATGACAACTGCATCTGGTTTAAGGCCTGCCATACGGCACTTGATGTCAAGGAACTTCTCTGCACCAAGATCCGCACCGAAACCTGCCTCTGTCACCGTGTAGTCTCCCATCTTGAGGGCAAGGCGGGTTGCCATGACGGAGTTGCACCCGTGTGCGATATTTGCAAAAGGACCGCCGTGTACGAAAGCGGGCGTTCCTTCCAATGTTTGCACCAGATTCGGCTTCAGTGCATCCTTCAGCAGTGCTGCCATCGCACCGACAGCTTTGAGGTCGGCAGCTGTCACAGGATTGCCCTCGTAACTGTAGCCGACTATGATGCGCCCCAGACGTTCCTTCAAATCGGTGATTGAGGAAGCAAGGCAGAATACCGCCATAATCTCACTTGCCACTGTAATGTCGAAACCGTCTTCCCGGGGGGTGCCGTTCGGTTTGCCGCCGAGACCGTCTACCACAAAACGCAGCTGCCGGTCATTCATGTCCACACAACGCTTCCAGGTAATACGGCGCGGGTCGATATGCAGGCTGTTTCCCTGCTGGATGTGGTTGTCGAGCATTGCGGCCAGCAAATTGTTAGCTGCCCCGATGGCATGGAAGTCACCGGTAAAATGAAGGTTGATATCTTCCATGGGAACCACCTGCGCATACCCGCCGCCGGCTGCACCGCCTTTGATCCCGAATACCGGGCCGAGAGAGGGCTCTCGCAGGGCAACTGTCACATCCTTACCGATACGCTTCAAGCCATCCGCCAGGCCGATGGTCGTGGTGGTTTTTCCCTCCCCCGCAGGGGTCGGTGTTATGGCAGTAACCAGTACCAGCTTCCCGTTTTCCCGATTGCTCTCACGCAGCAGGGCAGGATCGACTTTTGCTTTGTAACGCCCATACTGTTCCAGATACTTCTCATCAACATGCGCCCTTGCGGCGATCTCCCCGATGGGGCGAAGCTTACATGCCTGTGCAATTTCAATATCGGTTTTATATTCCATCCTGTACCTCCGGATTATTTAAAATACTGTACTGCCGCTTCAAACATGCGGATATTATAGTTGCCCGGCACATTGCGGTAGAGTCCGCTGCCGATGCGTTCGGAATGGCCCATTTTGCCAAAAACACGCCCGTCAGGTGAGGTAATGCCCTCGACACCGAAGAGGGAACCATTAGGATTGAAGTGAACATCAGTGCTGACATTCCCCTCCAGGTCAACATACTGTGTAGCAATCTGTCCATTAGAGGCGAGGGTACGAACCAGCTCTTCACTTGCGAGGAAGCGCCCTTCGCCATGGGAGATCGGAACACTGTAGATCTCGTCTACCTCTGTGAGCGACAGCCAGGGGGATTTATTTGACGCAATGCGTGTACGCACAATGCGGGACTGATGACGACCGATGCGGTTAAACGTGAGGGTTGGGCTGTTTACATCTGTATCTACAATCCTCCCGTAGGGAACAAGGCCGAGTTTAATGAGTGCCTGAAACCCGTTGCAAATGCCGCACATCAGACCGTCACGGTGGTCCAGCAGTTCTGTTACGCCTTCCCTGACAGCAGCAGCACGGAAGAATGCAGTAATAAATTTACCGGAGCCATCCGGTTCATCACCACCGGAAAAGCCGCCCGGGATAAACACCATCTGCGTGTCTTTCAGTACCGTAGCAAAACGGTCTACACTTTTGGCGATGCCGTCAGAAGACAGATTGTTGATAATCAGGATCTCCGGTTCGGCGCCTGCGTCACTGACAGCTTTCGCGCTGTCATATTCACAGTTCGTTCCCGGGAAAACCGGGATCAGTACTCTCGGCCTCGCATTTTTAATAATCGGAGCGGAATGCCCTGATGTACGGAACGAAAAAGCCTCCGTATTCCGATCGGAATTCGGGATATTGCAGGTATAAACCGGTTCAAGCCGGTCTTCGTAAAGTGCCAATAACTCCGTGAGTGGAATGCTCTCCGTTGCAAACGAAAACAGTCCGTCATTCGTAATCGTGCCAATGCATTCGGCACCCGGTATGTTTTCTGCAGATTCAATCAGAAAAGCGCCGTAATCATACTGGAAAAGTGACTCGACTGACAGTCCCGATTCAAAACAAAAACCCAGACCGTTGCCGATACACATTTTGAAAACAGCTTCTGCAATGCCGCCCATACCGGGTGTATAGCAGGCGGAAACACACTCTTCGCGCTGCAGCAGGGTAACCCGGTTGAAAAGAGCAAGAAGTGAATCTGCCAGGGGCAGACCGTCGGCACCGTAGTCTGGTGCTACACGGTAGATCCTGTGCCCGGCGTTTTTACACTCCGGAGATATAATATTCCCAGCCTTCTCTGTAGTGACGGCAAACGAGACCAGCGTAGGCGGCACATCGAGTTGTTCAAAACTGCCGCTCATTGAGTCTTTTCCGCCGATTGCTCCGACACCGTATTCCATTTGAGCACGGAAAGCTCCGAGCAGTGCCGCGAGAGGCTTACCCCACCGTTTCGCATCTTTCCCGAGACGTTCAAAATATTCCTGGAAGCTCAGGTAAACATCGCTATATGCCGCTCCCGATGCAATCAGCTTGCAGATTGATTCAACCACCGCAAGATAAGCTCCGTGATATGGGCTTTTTTCTGAAATAAAGGGATTGTACCCCCAGGCCATCAGGGAGCAATCGTCGGTGTGCTTTTTCTCAACGGAAATTTTCTGCACCATAGCCTGGATTGGGGTGAGCTGGTATTTTCCGCCGAAGGGCATGAGCACGGTACCTGCACCGATGGTAGAATCAAAGCGTTCAGACAGGCCGCGTTTTGAACAGCAGTTCAGATCGGATACAGTGGCACGCAGATTTTCTGCAAAACCGCCGGATATTGCTTTCGTATACTTCTGAGGTGCAGCAACCTCGGCAGCTATGTGCTTGCTCGCGCCGTTGGTATCGAGAAATGCACGGCTGAGATCCACGATCGTCACGCCGTTCCATTGCATTCTGAGGCGCGGCTCCGCCGTAATGACAGCCACCGGACATGCCTGCAGGTTTTCACCCTCTGCAAGTGCGAGGAAAGCGCCTACATTTTGCTTTTCCACTACAACTGCCATACGTTCCTGTGATTCGCTGATGGCAAGTTCTGTTCCGTCAAGTCCTTCATACTTACGTGGTACCTGATTGAGATCAATATCCAGTCCCTCGGCAAGCTCGCCGATGGCAACAGATACACCGCCCGCACCAAAATCGTTGCAGCGTTTGATGAGCCGGCAGGCATCTCCGTTCCGGAAGAGGCGTTGGAGCTTACGCTCCTCGGGGGCATTGCCCTTCTGCACCTCGGCTCCGCAGGTTTCAACGGAATGGACGTTGTGAGCCTTTGAAGAACCGGTCGCACCGCCGATACCATCCCGCCCGGTGCTGCCTCCGAGAAGAATTACAACATCTCCCGGTTCCGGGCGCTCACGCTTCACGTTTTCCGCAGGTGCAGCAGCAATGACTGCTCCGATTTCCATCCGCTTAGCTGCGTACCCGGGGTGATAGAGCTCATCCACGATTCCGGTTGCAAGCCCGATCTGATTTCCGTAGGAAGAATAGCCCGCTGCCGCGGTCGTGACGAGCTTCCGTTGCGGGATTTTCCCGGGGATAGTCTCACTTACAGGAACCGTCGGATCCGCCGCTCCGGTAACACGCATTGCACCGTAGACATAGGCGCGCCCGGACAGGGGATCGCGAATCGCACCGCCGATGCAGGTAGCCGCACCGCCAAAAGGCTCTATCTCTGTGGGATGGTTGTGCGTCTCATTTTTAAATAAAAGCAGCCATGGCTCGGGTTTCCCGTCCACGTCGACTGTAATCTTCACCGTGCAGGCATTGATTTCTTCACTCTCGTCGAGCTTTTCAAGCCTGCCGCTCTTACGCAGATGTTTGACTGCAAGCGTTGCAAGATCCATAAGACATATGGGTTTTGTACGCCCGAGTGCCTCTCGTGTACGGAGATAGTCTTCATAGGTACTCTGCAGAAGTGCATCTTCAAAGTGTACGCTGTCGATGACTGTATTAAAGGTGGTGTGCCGGCAGTGATCCGACCAGTAGGTGTCAAGAACTCTCAGCTCCGTGATAGTCGGTTCGCGCCGTTCTGTGCGGAAATACGCCTGGCAGAACGCTACGTCATCTGCATCCATGGCGAGGCCGTAACGGCGCACAAATTCCTCGAGTTCTGTGCGATCTAAGGACGTAAATCCTGTCAGGGTTTCAACACCGGTAGGAACCGTATACCGGAGAGAGAGGGTTTCCGGTTTCTCCAAAGATGCCTCGCGCGCCTCAACGGGATTGATAACGTATTTCCGAATCTCTGCGAGTTCTTCGCACTTGAGCTCTCCGTAAAGGGCATAGACCTTTGCCGAGCGCACCAATGGCCTCTCGCCCTGAGAGAGAATCTGGATACATTGAGAGGCGGAGTCTGCCCGCTGGTCAAACTGCCCCGGAAGATACTCCACAGCAAATACCGATGCACCCTCAAGCGCTGGCTCCTCATACGTAAGATCAAGCTGAGGCTCGGAGAAAACTGTGCGCACCGCATAATCGAAGAGTTCACGGCTGATTCCCTCAACATCGTAACGGTTGAAAAGCCGCACTGTTTCGAGATTCTGTATCCCAAGCAGAGAACGGGCATCATTCAGCAGAGATTGGGCTTCGTTGTCCAGCCCCTGCTTTTTTTCAACATAAATTCGATAGACCATCTCAAACCTCTTTTGCCGCCAGCGCTCTCGCACCGATGTCACGGCGGCAGAATTTGTTTTCAAAGCGAACCCGATCCGCAATTTCATAAGCATCACGGATTGCATCCGGCAGTGTTTCGGCAACAGCCGTACAGCCGACGACGCGTCCGCCGTTTGTAACGAGCCGATTGTCTTTGAGGGCAGCTCCTGCTATATAGACCTTATCCTGTACCGTTTCGGGGATCTCCAGCGGGAACCCTTTTTCATATTGCTCCGGATATCCCTTAGAAGCCAAAATGACACAGCAGGCGTATTTATTGCTGAAGCTCACTTCCACTTCCGCGAGGCGTTCTTCCGTCACGGCCCGCATCACTGTCAACAGGTCGCTCTTCATCAGTGGGAGAACCACCTGCGTTTCCGGATCGCCAAAGCGGCAGTTGTATTCGATCACTTTCGGACCGTTTTTCGTAATCATTAGGCCGAAATACAGGCATCCTTTGAAGCATCTTCCCTCGGCATTCATAGCCTGGATGGTCGGAAGGAAGATTTCCTTCATACAGCGTTCGGCAATCTCATCCGTATAGTACGGATTCGGTGCAACAACCCCCATTCCTCCTGTGTTGAGACCTTCATCACCATCAAGCGCACGTTTGTGATCCATGGATGAGACCATGGGTATAAGTGTCTTTCCGTCTGTAAAGGCCAGCACTGAAACCTCCGGCCCTTCAAGGTATTCCTCGATAACAACTCTCTCACCGCTCTTGCCGAATTTGCCGCCCTGCATCATATCGGTGATAGTCTGTATGGCCGCTTCACGGCTTTCAGCTATAATCACACCCTTACCGAGAGCCAGCCCGTCGGCCTTGATCACCATGGGCAGAGGTGCATTTTCTGCATACCGCAGTGCATCCTCAATCTTGCTGAACGTTTCAAAACGCGCAGTCGGGATATTGTATTTTTTCATGAGGTTTTTGGAAAAGACTTTGCTGCCTTCAATAATCGCGGCATCTGCGCGAGGGCCGAAGCAGGGGATTCCTTCCGCCTCCAGCGCATCCACACACCCGAGCACAAGAGGATCATCCGGTGTCACGACAGCGTAGTCGATTTTCTTCTCTACGGCAAAAGCCTGAATGGCAGGAATATCCTTTGCGCTGATATTGATGCACTCTGCATCTGCAGCAATACCGCCGTTGCCGGGAAGGGCAAAAATTTCTGTGACCTCCGGATTCTGTTTCAGTTTTTTGATAATGGCGTGTTCACGTCCGCCGCCTCCAACGACCAGAAGCTTCATTCCCGGTTCTCCGTATCAATGGTGGAACAGGCGCATACCGGTGAAAGCCATAACCATGCCGTATTTATTTGCAGTTTCGATTACATGGTCATCCCGAATGGATCCACCCGGTTCAGCAATGTACTGCACACCGGACTTTCTGGCGCGTTCTACATTATCACCGAAGGGGAAGAATGCATCAGAGCCACAGGTTACCCCGCTCTGGGTAGCAATCCATGCCTTTTTCTCATCCGCTGTCAATACCTCAGGCTTCACTTTGAAGACCCGCTGCCATTCTCCCTCGCGCAGTACATCCTCATATTCGTCAGAGGTATAGATGTCAATGGCATTGTCACGATCAGGGCGGTGGATTCCATCGACGAACTGCAGACCCAGCACTTTCGGGTGCTGGCGCAGGTACCAGTTGTCGGCTTTCTGCCCGGCAAGACGTGTGCAGTGAATACGGCTCTGCTGCCCGGCACCGACCCCGATCGCCTGTCCGTCCTTGACATAGCAGACGGAGTTGGATTGGGTATATTTGAGCGTGATTAGGGCAACAATCATGTCGATCTTTGCCTGCCCGGGAAGTTCTTTGTTCTCTGTCACAAGATTTGTCAGCAGACTCTCGTCGATCTTGAAGTTATTGTGTCCCTGTTCAAAAGTCACACCGAAAACGTCCTTGCACTCCTGCTCAGCCGGGATATAGGCAGGATCGATCTGCACAACGTTATAATTTCCCTTTTTCTTGGTGCGGAGGATTTCCAGGGCCTCTTCAGTATAACCGGGAGCGATGATGCCGTCGGAGACCTCATCCTTCAGATAGGCAGCTGTTGCGGCGTCGCAGATCTCACTCAGGGCAGCCCAGTCACCGTAGGAGCAGAGACGGTCTGCGCCGCGGGCACGGATATAGGCACAGGCAATAGGTGAGAGTTCGGCGTCCTTTGCGACAAAATAGATCTGTCTGTCCGTCTCCGTAAGCGGCAGGCCGACAGCAGCGCCAGCCGGCGAGACGTGTTTAAAGGAAGCGGCGGAGGGCAAGCCCGTAGCCTCTCGGAGCTCCCTGACCAGCTGCCAGGAGTTCAGAGCATCGAGAAAGTTGATGTAGCCGGGGCGGCCGTTGAGCACTGTAACGGGCAGTTCCGAGCCGTCTTTCATATAGATTCGCGCCGGTTTCTGATTCGGGTTGCAGCCATATTTGAGTTCAAATTCTTTCATGATTCAATCCCCCAGATGTTTGTTGAAAAGCCGTACCTCGCCGTTCACATTCGAATAGAGCGAGACTTTGTTGTCAGAATTCAGTGCCTGCCAGACCTGTTCAGGTTCAGGCATATCGATTTGCATTGGTTCACCGGAAAAACTTGGCAGCGGAGAGCCATCGCCCTGATAAGTGCTGATAAAGTAACCCTTCCCCTCATCACAGCCCTCATAGTCATAAGTACAGCGCAGGCAGCGTTCATCCACCCGCTTCAGGATCGAGAGGGAAAAGCTTCCGTCCCCGTTCAGAATGGCAGAGATGCGCGGCGTCCAGTTCGGATCGTCTGGTTCGTACTCCCGTGTTGCAAGTGCTGCGCGGAAATCCCCCATTTCACGAATGGTGTCGGTCTGATTGCCGTTTGTGACAATAAGGCTTGTGCCCATGGACCGTACCGGATGATAGATAATCAGGCTGGGGTCAGTGACCTTTGCAGGGTCAAAGGCTTCCGTGCGGATCCCATCGTCTGTCAGGGTGAAAATGCGGTTGCGGCTGTTCTCACTGCGCCCCATGATGAAGTAGTAAACCCTGTTATTCCCGACGGCAATGCCTCTGCCGGGGTAGGATGTGTTTCTCAGAAAGTCCAGAAAATCTGTCATATCTTGCTCTCCTTGTTATTCAGTAATTTCGCGGATACCAATTCGGCTGCTTCAGGAAGGATACGCCACTCCGCCTGTTCCATGACGCGTCTCTGCAGCGTTTCCGGCGTATCGCCGGGCTCTATACAGACGGCCTTTTGAAGAATAATCTTCCCGCCGTCCGGGATCTCATTAACATAGTGGACGGTCGCACCGGTAACCTTCACACCGTATGCGAGTGCCGCCTCATGTACGTGCAGGCCATAATAACCTTTCCCGCAAAAGGAAGGAATCAGCGAAGGGTGAATGTTGATGATTCGATT
>JAEEGI010026985.1_pt1 | contig 11026 bp, 8 predicted proteins | sample 8958751 | NCBI WGS metagenome assembly JAEEGI01 (sample SAMN16246545, study PRJNA631951) | gut metagenome | biome: gut microbiome; feature: rumen; material: KS-attached | host: Bos | place: Iran: Karaj | collected 2018-10 | reverse complement strand
CGGCGACAATCTCCAAATTCGGATACCAGTCGCCGCGCAGCGTGTCGTTCACGACCGGATAATGGTCGTAGGAAATGAGCTGGATCGGCACATCCTCCACGAAACGATGGACATAGTTGCGATATTCTTCGTATGACTTGAAACCATACGTCGGCAGCAGGTTCAGATAGCACAGATGGGTCGGATCCGTGTCGATGATGCGTTTCGCCCAGTCCCACAAGCCTTTGAACGACGGGATGCCGGGCTCGTCGACCAAGAAGTAGCCAGCCAAGGCGGGATGGTTCATGACGGCCTTGACCGTTTCTTCGGGCTCATCATGCAACTTGCTGCACGTGAACATGCTGTAGATGCCCGCCTGCTGCGCGAGATCCAACGACTTGACAGCGTCTTCATATTTGCCGATATGCGAGAAGTTGATGTTGAAGCCGGCCTCTTTCATCTCAAGATAGCGCTCCAGGCTCAAGTCCGCGGGCGGAATGCTGTACCATGACAGAATCGGCAGGATGTCCTGCCCGGGGAACAGATCCGTCGGATCCGCGGCGCATTTCACAGTTTTCTTTCCGACAGTGGCGCATCCTTCGCCCAGCAAGGCGCAGACCGCCAGGACACCCAGCAACATACGACTTTTCATCTTTTCTCCTGATTTGTTTTGACAATGGACTTCCATGCCTTCCGGCATGAAGCGAAATCAATACAATAATAACTTATCTATGGAAAAGATTTTGGCAAACTCAACCACGAACATTAAATTATAGATACACATCAAACCCAAACAAAAAGGAGCCACAACCATGAAAAAAACACTTGCCTCACTCGCCTTCACCCTGTTCTGCCTGATGATCCTCACGGGCTGCCGCACCACGCCGCCCGCGCCGCCGCGCGTCTCCATTCTCGGCGACAGCTATTCAACGTTCAAAGGCTGGATTCCCGATGGCAACGCCATCTATTACCCGCAAACGCGAGGCAATAACGACGTGAAAAACGCCGAAGAATGCTGGTGGCATCTCGTCACGGCGGCCATCGGCGGCGAACTGGAGAAGAATGAATCGTGGAGCGGCTCCACCATCTGCTATACAGGCTACAACGCCAAGGACTTCAGCAGCTTCAGCTTTGTGACGCGCGCCAGCCGCCTCGGCAACCCGTCGCTGATTCTCGTCTGCGGCGGCACCAACGACAGCTGGGCCAACGCCCCCATCGGCGAATACAAATGGAACGACTGGACGAAAGAGGAGCTCTATTCCTTCCGCCCCGCCATGGCCAAACTGCTCTTCGACCTCAAGGCGTTCTATCCCGAAGCCAAGATCTATTTCATTCTGAATTCGGAGCTTAAGCCTGCCATCAACGATTCCGTCCATGAAATCTGCAAGTACTACAACGTGCCCTGCATCGATTTGAAGGACATTGAAAAGCAGAGCGGCCATCCCTCTATCAAAGGCATGAAAGCCTTCGCGGACCAAGTAGTGGAGGCGATTACGAAATAACCGCCTTCGGCGGAGCTAAAAGCTTTAGGCTTAAAGCTTAAAGTACAAACCACAAGGCCCGCGGGAATTTTTCCCGCGGGCCTTGCGCTTGTTTTAGAGTTTCTAGAATTTCTAGAGTTTCTAGAATTTCTAGAGCTTCTAGAATCCTAGCCTATCACCGCTTTGATCCACGCATCCGCAAACAGCTGATGTCCGGCGAGAAGCGGATGGACGCCGTCCTTCGTCCAATGCTCCTGCGGAGCACGGGCCAAGGCGTCATCCAGCAACGTCTGGCTGGGAATGAAAATCGCGTCGAACTCGTCCGCAAGCTTGCGGACGATGGCGCGGCGCTGGTCGATTTCCTCCTTCCAGCCGTCGCCGACGGCGCCGAAGGGATGCACATAAGGCTCCATGAGCACGAGTTTCACATTCGGCAGTTCAGCCTTCGTCCACTGCAGCAGTTCATGGTAAATACGTTCATAGCGAGGCACTTCCACACCGTTCTGACGGGCGAACTCATGCCATGTGTCGTTGACGCCGATCATGATCGACAGAATGTCCGGACGGATGTGCAACGCGTCGATCTTCCAACGTGCGTACAAATCGACGACACGGTTTCCGCTGATGGCCTTGTTGATGATCGCGTATTCGCCCGGATAGTCGCAAAGAAGCCGCGCAGCGACAAGCATGGGATAGCCCGCGCCAAGCCCCGCCCCCGGCGGAAGGCCTTCATCCGTCTTGTTGCGCCCCGCATCCGTAATGGAATCGCCTTGGAAAAGAATGGTCTTCATGATGGTTTCCTTTGGTTTCTTATATCATATACTGTAACGCTCTTTAGCTTCTGCATTCCGCTTTAAGCTTTAAGCTTTAAGCTTTTAGCTATATCTGAAAAGCCTATTTCGCTCCATAGATGTACAATCCGCCATATGTCCAGTTCGGATTGGGCATGCCCGGAATGTTGATGCGGTCCATCGTCAGCAGAATATATTTATATGGATAGCCGTCGGGCAGTTCCGCGAAACACGGCCAGACGCGGGAATTGGTCGTTTTCATGACGCCCCACGGCGTGTCCAGCGGCGTATCGCCCCACGGTTCCACGTCCAGTTTCAATTTGCCAAGTTTCTTCAGAAGTGGATAGGAATAAACGTACAGCGCATGTTCCGCGCTGCCGGAGAAGCAATAACGGACGCCGTTCATCCACTGGATGGTCGTGCCGGTGGAATCCTCCGGAACAATCTCCGTCAATGGCTCATACGGGCCGTCCCAATTGTCGCTTTCCAGCATCTGCGCCTTGATTCCCTTCACAAATGTGCAGAGGAACAACCGCCATTTCTTCGCATCCGGATCCCAGATGCCCGACGGGTCTTCGTGCATGAATCCCTTCAGTCCCAATGACTTAGCCTTCATGATGGACAAACCGTGCAACGGATTTTCCTTGCACCACGCGGCGTTCAGGCCGCCCTCCGCGCGGCCGCTCAAGGCATCGGTTGCCGTCGAGAAATTGCTGACAAACGCCCGCCATTCGCCCGCCTCTTCGTCAAAGAAAAGATGGGAGGCGACATCGTTGCGCAGTTTGCCGTCGCCGTAGTCGAACATGATGGTCCCTTCCAGACGGACATCCATTTTGGCCGGATCGAAGCTCGCCACGCCTTGAAACGCACCGAAAATACGTGTGGAGAACGTGAAGAAAAGCCGTCCGTCCTCCCAATAGAGGGCGTTCTGTCGGCCGCGCGTCACGAAACGCACGTCCGCCTGGCCCATGCCGGCCGTCAGCGTCTTTTTCACATCGCCTATGCCGCCATGGCCGCGCATCGTCAATTCCGACATCCATGCCTTGTCCCGCGGATCGAAGCCATCCGGAAGCCATGTCAATCTGGAAAGCCTTGTCACGCCGTCCTTTGTCACATAGACGCCGCAACGCGACTTGCCGCAGAATGCCACATGGAAGGTATAGGGCGGCGTCACGTCGGACGGCGCTTCGACGCGCATTTTCACGTCGCCGTTTTTCGTCACCAGCTGCATTTCAGCAGGCAGCGACGTCACCTCCGCCGCGTAATGGCCGCATGGCAGGAATGTAATCCCCTGCGGGAAAGGGATTTCCGCGTCAAAAGCAAAGCGCCGTTTCCATATCTGCCTGAAGGCCAAATCCATCGGTGTCCGTTTCTTCAATTCGTCCATTTGCTGTTCCGCCATCGTCTTGTTTCCTGTCATGATCAAAACAGACAGCATGACCATGCATGCCGCCCAGAAACTATTTCTTCTGTGTTTTTCAAATCGTCTTAACACGGTAGTTCCTCATCCGTCACATCGCCCTTGCAGACAATGTTCGTCGGTCCCGTAAGATACAGATTGTCAACATGTTCGCCTGTCCGTTCGACATCGATGAAAAGCCGTCCGCCGGGCATGTCGATTCTCACATTGCGTCCACTGGCCTTCCCCGCCAGCGTCAAAACCGTCGCCACGGATCCGGAGCCCGTCCCGCAGGCGTAGGTGAAATCCTCCACGCCGCGCTCCCATGTCCGCACCGTCACATGGTCCGTTCCAACGATTTCATAGAAATTGACGTTCGCGCCCTTCGGGAACGCCTTGTGGTAGCGCATCTTGCGGCCAAGCTCGAACAGCTTGTCGTGCGGATAGTCCGCCAATCCATGGATTGGCACGACGGCATGCGGAAGGCCCGGCGTGCCAAGCTCCACATACGTGCATTCATACGTCCTGCCATCGACGTCCAAGTCGCGTCGTTCCAACAACGTCACGTCATTGAGCCGCACTTTGTAGAAACGTTGATCCATGCGATGGCCGACGACGATTCCGGAATCCGTTTCAATCCGCTGCACATCGCCCGCCAGGCCGTTTTCATAGCCGTAACGGGCGATGCAGCGCGCGCCATTGCCGCACATTTCGCCGATGGAGCCGTCGGAATTGTAAAACAGCATCCGATAGTCCGCCTTGGTGGACGCCTCGACCACCATGAAACCGTCCGCTCCGATGGACAAGTGCCGTTCGCACAACGTCTTGGCGACCGACGGCAATTTTTCGGCCGGAATCTTTTCCACGCGGTTGTCGATGATGATGAAATCATTGCCCGCGCCATTCATTTTCCAGAATTTCATGGTGTTCTACCTGCTAAACAATTATCCTTATTGCCTTTGCTTTAAGCTTTAGGCTTTAGGCTTTTAGCTCTGCGAAGTAGCTTATTCAAGAATGATCGCCTTGAAGGCGTCGATTTCCTCCTGCGTCACGCCACAGGTCAGAAGGAACTTCTGGATCTTGACGGACAGCGGCTCGCCCGGTTCGCCATACTTGTCGAAGCCGAGGCTGATCGTATCGTAGTTTTCATATTTGAAATAGTCACGCGCCGTGACTTCCCAGTCTTTGCGTAGATTGTCTTCTGGAACTCCAAGAAGCCCGCAGAGGATGTATGATAGCGTACCCGTGCGATCCGCACCCGCAATGCAGTGGAAGACAATGGGATAGTTCTTCTTATCGGCAAAGAGTTTGAAATCGTCCCGCACGGCCTTCATGCCTTTTTCCTGGAAAATGGGACCATAGTAGTCATAGGAGGGGATGTGGATCCATTTCACGGCCTTGCCCATCGGAGATTCCGACATCGTCGCGACTTCGCCGTCCCAACGCAGATCAAGCTCCGTCTTGATGCCGACCTTGTTCACGAAATAATTGATGCCTTCCGGTTTGATGACCGTCTCGCCGATGCGGCTCTTTTTCGGATCGATGCGCTTCGCTTCGTCCCACGTCCAGTCCGGGCTGTCCAGATTGAGACCGGCAGAACGGAAGATCAGGCCTTGCTTCATGCGACGGCCGTCAACGGTCTTCCAACCGCCGAGATCGCGCACATTGTCCACGCCCGGTAGCGTGATCTGGCGGGGCAGCATGTCCTCCGTCTTGAAGGAGCCGACCGGAGACGTCACGATCTTCCCGCAGGGGGCCGTGCCCTTCACACGCCAGTAAACCGTCTTACCGGCCTGGAAATTGCAGACTTGCGCCGTTTTCGCGTCGGCGTCCATGCTGACAACCAATTCCTGCGCGTTCGTCGTGAAATTCTCGTCCAGCGCGAATTCGATGCTGAAATCCTTTACGAATCCGCAGGATTTCCAGCTGAACGTGGTCGGAACGGACTGATGGCGCTGATACAGGACGGCGCGTTTCTCTTTGTCGTTGAAATAGTCCCGACGCGGCGCGCTGGCCAACTGCAGGAATTCGTGCATCTCCTTCGGATGCTGGACGATTACATCATCCTTCGTGGGGGAGACAAGGCTGATGGAGCAGCAGCCTGTCGCCACGAACACCAAAGCCAGAATTAAAAACAGATTCTTAAAGTCTTTCTTTTTCATGTTTTGTCCTTTGTTGTCTTGAATTTACCGTTTTTTATTTTCGTTTTCAACAAATCCAAACGTTTAACATGAAACCGAATCACGTTTTTTCAAGCCATGAACAGACGTAATTTGCCCATTGACGGGCAAGATTCAAAAGGATTCGGCCCCTCCCGAAGGCCGCCACATAGCCATCGCAGATGGTGTTTTCTGCTATCGTCTGTCAGTCGAGAGATAACTAATAATACGATGGTAAATTATGATTTTTAAATTGTTATGATTATTTCATCCATTGAGAATAGATAATATTTTCATAATTAATCATTTATAATCTTTATAATTCAATAATCATAAAGATTCCAATAAAATCATACAGAAATCATGACTTTATAGGAATTTATATGACTTCTTATTTATTCAAATAGTGATTTGCATCATTCAATTGCCGATGTATAATATGGGAAATGCAAGGAGGGCATCCCACGGCAGTTGCCCTGCCACCACTGCGTGGTTCAGACGAAAACGGCCTCCAGCCCATGTTGCCGACGCCAGCAAAATGGTCGCGATGAAAAAAACTCAGAAAACAGTAGAAAAACATCGCGAACACTTGCTTTTCCACAATAGACTAGGATATTAAACAAATGCAATTACCTAAATGGTAAGTGCATGTAAACAAACACGATGATAACCATTTTCAAAAATGAAAAAGTACGGGCGGCATACCAGGACAAGGAAAGCAAGGAATGGCGCAGTTATTCTGAACAGGAAAAAGACGCGTTGGACGCCCTCGCCACAATCATCGACGCCGCACAGTCCCTTCAGGATATAAGGAACATCCCGCCGCTTCATCTTGAAATCTTGAAAGGGAAGCTCAAAAAGAGAAAAAAGCCGACAGGCGAATGGAGCGTCAGGGCGGTCGGCACGAAATACCGTGTCATCTTCATCCCGTGCGATGAAAACGGAAATGAAAAAATCGGCGGCGACATTCTGGCAGAGGCCCGGGCGATAAAGATCGTCAAAATCACGGAGGTATCAAAACATTATGACTAACATGCTAAAATACAAGGAACTACGTGCATTTCACCCTGGGTACTTCGTCAAGCAGATCATCGATGACGAAGGAGTCACCCAAGATGATTTCGCGGCCCGTCTCGGCACCACGCCCAAGACACTGAGCGAATTGGTGAACGGGAAGATCAATCTGTCGCGGGAAATGGCGGAGTCATTGTCCTGCATGCTTGGAACCAGCGTTGACATGTGGCTCAATCTGCAAAAAAAATACATCGAACGTCTGGCCGAGATTGAAATCGAAAAAAGACTGGATGAACAACAACCATATTTGGAAGTCATTGATTACCATTATTTTGTCCAATACGCAGGTCTGAAGCCAAAAAGCAGCTTGAAGGAAAAGGTGCTGTCTCTCTGTGCATGCCTGAAACTGGCGTCCCTTTGCCTGCTTGGAGAAGAAGTCTGCATGGCCAGTTATCGCATCAGTTCGCAGAAGATGGACTGGAAGAATGTCATCTGCGCCCGGGCATGGCTCATGTTCGCGCTGGCCAAGGCGAAAGCCAACCGCATTGTGGGGGAAGTCGATACAGACCGCCTGGCCGGCTTCATCCCCGAGATGCGTGGCATGACCATGCATGGCGTCCTCCAGTCGCTCCCGCGTCTGGAGGAGATTTTCACGTCGTGCGGCGTGACGTTCGTGTATCTTCCCATGCTGAAAGACGCCAAAATCAGCGGAGCGGTGAAATGGGCGTCGGACAGGCAGGGCGTGACGCTGGCGATCAACGACCGCTTCAAAAAGGAGGATGCGTTCTGGTTCACGCTGTTCCATGAGATCAAACATGTACTGCAACGTTCATACAACAGAACTTATGTAAGCATCGACGAGGACGACGCAGTCATGGACGAACAGGACAGGGAGAACGAAAAGGATGCTGACCAATTCGCCATTGATACGCTGATTTCGGCTGACGAATATGCCGGCTTTCTTGCCTCAGGCGATTTCTCTAACGACGCAATCCGTAATTTCTCGGCTTCTATAGGCATCCATGCGGGGATTGTGTCGGGAAGGCTCGCCAAGGAAGGGCATGTCGACTACAAGGAAATCAACCACCTGAGAAATTCCTTTAGTTTATAATTCCAGAAGAGTGACTTTGGCGCATTCACAATATAATGAATATATTATGCGCAAATGCTTGTTTTTTTTTTACATTATGGTGCCTTTGTTACATATTTCAATGTCATTTGACAGCGGCATCATGTGACGTTATCATATTATTTGAGCACAAAAAAGCCTCTTCAGTGAACTGAAGAGGCAAAAAATCTGGCATCTCCAACCAGAGTCGAACTGGTGTTGACGGGATGAGAACCCGTTGTCCTAGGCCACTAGACGATGGAGACACGATTAAAACTGATGCTATACTTTACACCGCTTTTCGCATTTTGCAAATCAAGCGGGCGATTTTATCAATTCCCCTTCAACGAACGGGCGGTCTCCGCCATCTTCTTCGCGGCCTCCTCCGCCGTCATCGTGCCGGCGAACAGATTCTGCGTCGTGTTCGAATGCTCGACGCCGAGGCGGGCGGGCAGGAACTGGTCGTAGTAGGGCTGCAGCGTATCCGCCTTGTCCAGAAGCTCCAACGCCAGCCGCGTCGGGGCGGGCAGCAGTTCCTTCTGCTCCGCCGTCGGCTTCACGGCGGGAATGCGGCCGATCTTGCACCAATCGGCGACGACTTGCCCATCCGTCAGGGCTTCAAGGAGTTCCACCGCCAGCTGCGGCTCCTTGCAGGCGCTTGAGACGGCGAAACCGCAGTTGACGCCGCCCAACACCGTCCGCAGATCGCCCTTTCCGCCCGCGACGGCGGGGAACGGGACGGGAACCATGTCCGCCATGAAGTCCGGATTCTCCTCCTTCACGCGGGCGACGATCCAGCTGCCCGTCAGATACATGGCGGCCTTCCCGTTGATGAACGACGTGCGGGCCACATCGTCCTCCAAGGCGTTGAAGCCGACGGAGAACGCGTTGGCGTCGATCAGCTGGCGGAGCATCTTGCCGGCCGTCACGAAGGCCGCGTCGTCGAACGCGGCGCCGTCCTTTCCGGCGGCGGCGTCCAAAAACAGCTGCGTGCCGCCGCAACGGTTCGCCAGATAGCAGAAATAGAAGGCGCCAGGCCATTTTTTCATGTTTCCGAGGGCCAGCGGCGTGACTTTCTTCTCGCGGAACGCCGCCGAAACGGCCAGAAGCTCCTCGAACGTCTTCGGATAGGCAAGGCCGTTCGCGTCGAACAACTTCTTGTCGCACCACAGCGTCACGGCGCTCAAATCCAGCGGGACGGAATATAAATCTCCGCCGTTGCGGCAGATTGAGAGCGCGGAATCAATAAACCGCCCTTCCCAATCGTTACTTTTGGCGTACTCGTTCAAGCATAGCACCTTCCCCTGGCGGATGTATTCGGACGTCTGTCCGCCTGCGCCCCACGTGAAGAAAACGTCCGGCGAGTTGCCGCTCGCCATCTCGTTCGCCAGCTTGACCTTGTACGCGTCGTTTTCGAACGTCTGCACGATGACTTTCACGCCCGGATGGGCCGCCTCGAAGCGCTTCACGGCGCCTTCGAGCACTTCCTTCGGGCCGGAATAGTTCATGATATGCCAGAACGTCAGCGTCTTCGCGGCGGCCTCCTCCTTCCCGGACGGAGCCTTTCCGCAACCGAAGACGACCGACATCAAGACAATCACCACGATAAAATCACGAAAAAATTGGAACATTGAAATCTAGTCCTTATGTTAATAGGTTTACACATGATTCTTGAATCAACGTCCCTAATGTAAACCGATTTTCCATATTGGCAAAACAACAAGACCTTCAACGACCATGAGATGTCTTAAAAATATTTTCCTTTTCCTGCTGCTCGGCGTCATCGCGCTGCATGCGCAGGACAAGCCGGCAGCCGCCCCGCAACAGCAGGCCAAGCCGGCAACCGCTCCGCAGGCGAAGCCGAAAAACGCGCAGGACACGGCGGCATGGCATGAAAAATCCGCCGCCGCCCGAATCCGCTTCAACGTCTTCTCCAAACGGTCGCCCGTCATCTTCGTGCCCGTTCCGACAGAACTGTCTGACGCGAAAAACGTCGCCGCCATCGACGACCGCGGAACGCACCTCGAAGCCGTTCCGTTTTTCCGTGACGGAAAGCTCTTCGGAGCGGCCGTGAACGCCGCCAAGCTGACAGCGCCCGGCGGGCAGCCGCCGAACGGCCGCCTCAACGCCTCCCTCTATCTTCTGCCGGAGCCGCCAAAAGAGACGGCCGCCTGGGCGGCCCCGTCCGTCCGCGCCTCCCGCCATGGGCAGACGTTGACGACGCGCGCCTTCACGGCGGCGGAAATGCTCCGCCTCTACGCCAATCTGAAGCCGCGCCGCAACTTCCTTCCGGCCCAGACCGTCGACAGTTTCGGCGCGATTCCCGAAGGCAATCCCAGATGGCAGTCGCCGCCTGAAACGACCTACGGCGTCTCCGTCTTCACGTGGGAGGCGTTCTGGAACGTCGAAAAACAACAGGCCGTCCGCTTCGGCGGCGACCAGACGCATGTCGCGTGGACGGTTCTTCTCGACGGCAAACCGGTCGCCAACTGGCAGGCCACGGGAGACGTTGAAATCCGCAAGGATGGCGGCAGCTTCGGCGCCGCCGTCGATGTCGCCCCCGGCCTCCACGCCCTGCAATTTCTCGCCGTTCAATGCCTCCATCAGCCTATCCCCAAGCTACTTGTGAAAGACGCGGCGGACAAGGAAGGCGCAGGGCAGCCGCCGACCGGCCTCTTCCCGATCCAACGCCCCTTCCTCTTCGGCGTGGAGGTCAACGGTCATCCGGAAGCCTCCGTCATCGGCAGCGTCTACCAGGAGCAGGCCTTTTATTTCCAGCAGACGGAGCAGACCGTCGTGTCATACCGCTTGTCGTCAAACGGAAAGACCGTCCTCCTTCCGAACGGCTCCTCCACTCCCGCCCCCGTCTGGCAGAACCACGCCATCAGCGCCCATGCGGACTATCCGTCCGTCCAACTGAAAGCCGCTTCGGCGACCTATACATTCCCGGGCTTCGCACGCTGGACGCAGGGCGTCGCCGCCAACTTCCATGCGCATGTCGGCGGCTTGACGCCGCTTGTCCGCCACGGCGATCCGCTGAAGGGCGACCTCCGTGTCCAATGGCCGGAATCCATCCCGCCGGACATCCGCAATCT
>JAEEGI010026981.1_pt1 | contig 11027 bp, 4 predicted proteins | sample 8958751 | NCBI WGS metagenome assembly JAEEGI01 (sample SAMN16246545, study PRJNA631951) | gut metagenome | biome: gut microbiome; feature: rumen; material: KS-attached | host: Bos | place: Iran: Karaj | collected 2018-10 | reverse complement strand
AAAACCCATTAAACTACATATTATAAATAAATAAAAACCATTAAAAAAAAAAAAAAATGGAAGACGAAGAAAACAATCAAATAGAAGAACGAGCAATAGACAAATACGGTTTTAACTCCTTAAAACCAGAAAAAGAATTATTAAAACATCAAGAATGTGCAGCATCAAAAGGAAATTTATACGACGGAGCATTTTATTTATGTTCCGCAGTAGAAGCAAAAGATTTTACAATTTGTGCTCATTGTGCAAAAAATTGTCATAAAGGACATAAACATAAAAAAATACCAAAAGCAGATAATTTAAAATGTAAATGTGCTGCAAATGGGCATGAATTTAAATTAAAATTAAATAAAAAAAATGAATGTTTTTATCAAACTTTTTTTAATTATGCTCCTAATTTTGGTTATTTTTATTTAGGTAAACCTGAAAATAAAAAAACTTATTGTGCCGTTTGTGCTAATTATTGTCGTGTTGAAACTCCAATGGAAAGAAATATGAAATCTCAAGTTAAAAATGAAGAAGATAAAAAATGTATTTGTCCTTTACATAAAACTGAAAGTGCTTTAGATTTAAAAAATGATTTTATGGAACATAGAAGATTTACTACTCAATTAAAAAATTTTAGTTATAATTTATTTTTTAAAAGTCAAATTATTAATGAATTAACTAAAGAAACTTTAATTAATGCTTTGAAAGATTGTCAAACTAAAAGTCAAAGTTATCCACTTGCACCTAAAGATTTTTTAGAAAATCAAGATATTGAATCTGTTGTTGAATTATTTTATATTTTTTCTATGTATTTTAGAAATAAATATTTTTATTTATTAGAAGATATTTTTGATGAAGCACAAATTGAAGAATGTTTTAATATTATTAAATTTAGTACTATTGAAGGTATGGATAATTTTTTTCAAAGGAATAAAAATCAAATTTATTTAGCCAATATGCTTTTTTCTATTTATGTTAAACATTATCATATTAAAAATGGGAATAAATATAATATTTTAACTATTCAAAATATGAATGTTCTTCAAAGAAAAAAATTTATTCATGATTTTAGAGTTAATTCTACTATTAGAGGTAGACATGAGAAAATTATTCAAGGAATGTTAAAATGTTATGAAAAATTAATTAATGAATATTTTTCTAATAAAGAAATTATGACTAAAATAAGAACTGTAATTTTACCTTTAATGTTAAAAGCTTTTAAATATGTTATTAAATATAATATGATTTCAGATGAAAATGCAGAAAGATTTTTTATGGTATTAAATGAAACTATTCAAATTAATAATGAATTTAAAGGAAATATGGATCTTGATGATGAAATGTTAGAACAAAATAAACAAACTAAAAAACAAAGTATTTTACAAAATACTTATGAACCATTACCTTTTAATTATGTTGAAAAAATTGAAGTTATTGAATCAATTGAAGTTGAAAATCAAAATGAAAATAAAGGAAAACAAAATGATAGACCAAAAAGACAAGATTCATTTGTTTTTGAAAGACTAACATATTCATTAATTATGAAATCAATATTTTATTATTTATTATATCAAAATGATAGATTAGTTCTTGAACAATTAGACAATGAAAGTAAAGATTTTGAATTTATTATAAATTCAGATAGAAAAATATTTCAAATTATTCAAAGTGCATTTTATACAACTTTAGGACAATATGATTCATTTATTGAAAGATTATCATTAGAAGAAAAAGAAAATTTTCATACTATTACAAATTGTGTAATGAGATTAATGTGTGCTAAACATAATAATTTTTATGTTAAATCATTAAGAAATTTAAAATTAATTTCAGATGAAAAATCAAATATAGATGAAACAATGTTAAAAGATATTAAAAGTAAAATTAATAGATTACATGCATATTCAAGATATTTTAATATTTATAGAATGGATTTTCAAACACATGCAATTGAAGGAAATAAATTATTTAAAGATTTAGAAAATTATTTAAGAAGTGATATTCAATATATTGAATTAGATAAAAAATATGAAATGTTTCTTAAAGAAAAATCAGAAAATGAAATGAAAAAATTAAAAGAAATTCAAGAAGTATTAAATCAAACTCAGTTAATTACAGTTTTAGATGAATATATTTCAATAAATGGAAGTGGTAGTACTTTATATTTATTTAATTCTACTTCAGCAGATGAAGTTATTCCAGATGGTCATAGAAGGAAATTTATTCTTAAATTATTATATTTATATATGATTTATGAACCACAAAATGCAACTTTAGTTATGAATATTTCTGCTAGAAGTATGTGTTCTTTCTTTATTTTTATTTATAATGATTTCTTTGATTTTCTTGAAAGATTAATTGAAGTTATGTTTAGTACTGAATATTATTATGCTAATTATAATTTCTTTATTAAAATTGGAAAAGAAATTAAAAGAGTTATGTTTTCTTATTTTATTGGTAATGATTTTGCTTCTGTTTTTACTAGATATATTAAAATATATCATCAAATATTAATTAAAATTAAAGATAATAATACTCAAATTATTGAATTTATTCCTTTATTTTCAGATATTGTTAAATTAGAAACTAATAATGAAGAGAATAATGCACCTTCATTAATGATAAAAGATTTCTTGGAACATCCTGATCAACAACAATCAGTTAATAAAACAGACAAAACTTATGTTGAAAATTTATTTATAAGTTATATTGATTTTATGGGAACTTTATATTCAACTGAAGTAAGTAAATATATGAGTGATATAAGAATTTCTGATAATATAACTTATAATAATATTGTAGATTTATATATTTCAAAAATTCAAGATGGAAATTATGAATTTAATCCAAAATTATTATATCCTATTTTAAAATATTATATTAATATTTCACTTCCTTTTAAATTAAATTTGGTCTGCTCAATAGATATTTTAAGAGATTTATTATCTGATTTAAATTTACCTTCTGAACAAGAAAATACTACTAATATTTTAAAATTAAATGAAAATAAATATGTTGAATATATTAATAAATATGTAGATTTAATAAAAATAAGAAGAATGAATGCTGTGATTAATCCTATATCAATAAGAGAAATTTCAGTAGAAATTGATAAACAAATAAAAAAATTTTTTGAAATTGTTAAATTTATGGATAATATATTTATACAATTTGAAGATATATTTAATTATTATATTCATCATAAAAATCAATTTTCTTCAATTTTATCATTGAAAGTAATTTTATATAAATTCTTTGATGATATATGTGTAAGAAGTACATATTACTTAATGAAAATATTAGAAATCTACAGTCCATATTTACAAGCAGAAAAATTTGATCCTGTATTTAAATTAATATTCCATTTTATTCAAATTACATTATTATTCTATGATAAAATAGATTCATTTTATTGTAGAGAAAGAAGTCATGAAGAATTTAGTAAAACTGTAAATTTAAAAAATTATGAAAGATTAACTATATATCCTTCATTATCAAAAGAAGAATATTTAAAATTAAAAGATCTATTTTTAAAAATGCAAGAAGTAAAATATTATTCAGTAATTAAATATATGGGAATATTAAATGATGTATTAGGAGTAATAACAAAACCACAAGATGAAGAAGAAGAAAAAGAAGAAGAAAATAAACATTTCAAATATATAGATTCATTAATTGAAAAATATAAAGAAATACTTCAAAGTAATAATAAATTTACTGATTTTGAAAATAGTCAAAATATAACTGCACCAATTGATACAAAATTCTTTCGTTTATTTAAAAATGATTTTGTATCATCTTTTGATTTAACAAGAATTAAACATTTAACATTTTTTATAAGTATAATGGAAGGAATAACTGATGTTGCTTATTCAAAAGATCAAAGTGAAAAAGATAAATTATCTTCTGCTTTACAAAGAATTGCAAATGAAACTGATGCTAATAATTTAATAATGGTTATGACATTTAGTTGTGTTAATGAAGTTTTAAATAATTTTATTTTAAGAACAGAAAAAAAAAGTTCTAAAAAATCATTTCATTGTTTTTTAAATAAAAAAATAACAAGATTTTTCCAAATTTTATGTGAAGGAAATAATTTAGCAATGAAAAAATATTTATTTGAATTTATAGGAAGTGTAACTGAACCTCCTCTTTTTTCAAATTTTAAGTATCAACATATTTCAATAACAGAAAATATAAGTTCAGATGAAGTAAAACAAATACATGAAGATTTAAGTAGAAAAGATGCATTTAATAAAGGAAAAAAATTAAATTTAAATGTATTAAATAAAGATAAAGATACTAAATCAGATAATGAAAGTTCATATAGTAAAAGTGCAGTTGGAAAAAAAAGAGGAAGTATTGCAAATACAATTGATAGTTTTGATGAACAAGGACAAATTAATTCTCGTTTATTAAGTTTCTTTAATATAATAAGTAATAATATGAAATTATTACTTTTGATTTTTAACAAAGAAATAATTAGAATTTTACCTCCTTTATTTAAAAATAATAAAGAGAAATTATATAAAGGTTGTATTGAAATGTTTGGTGGTTATAAAGATTTAATGATTGAAATGATTCAAGGACATAGATTTTATGAAGATATTTTTTCTAAAAGTGAAATTAAAGAATTACAAGGTGAAGGTTCTTCATTTTATCATTTATGTTCTTCAATATCAGTTTATAATAAAGATGATGCCTTAGCATATGATTCATTTACTGAAGGAATTAAATTAGATTTTTTACAAATTATACAAAATATTGTTTGTCAAGATTATTTATTTGATTTAAATAAACCAAATTTTCTTTATGAATATATGGATATTAATAGAATGCAAATTTTAGTTGGACTATATATGGTTCATGTATATTATCATTTTGTAGAAAATAAAATTTTAGAAAGTGCACAAAGTGATAAATTAGATAAGTTAAATTTAAGTAAAAATACTTTAGATGAACTTGTTAAAAAATATCGTAGAAAAGCAGAAATGAAAAATGATTCATATTTAAAAATGGCATATCAATTATTTTTAATATTAACAAATTTAAAAGAAAGATATCAATTAAGTGAATTAAATGATTTCTTTTCATTAAAAAATCAAAATTTTAAAGAAGAAGAAGAAGCAAAAAATACAGTTGCTGAAACTGATATAAATAAATTGGATACAAGAGAAAATGATGGTATTCCGACTAGAATGTCAAGTATAAATTTAAGTGGTGGTATTAGAAAATCAGATACTCAATTTGGATCTCAAATTAATTTAGATAAAATAGATGGTAATGAAGAAAAAGAAATTAGAATTAGTCCTGAAGATTATAGAGAAGAAATTTTATTAGGAATTAAATTTTTATCACAAATATTAAAAAAAGTTGAAATTTTCAGACAAATTCCTTTAGTTGATGGTGGATTCGAGGAGAAAACATATTCTGTTTATTTTCAAGAAATTCCTGAAACAAGTTTAATTGATAATACAAGTATTGAGAGATTAAATCAAAGTGCAGATCGTACAAATAGAATAACAAAATTAAGAAGTATTCTAAATATGTTACCTGATTATTTACATGAAATTGATTATAAATTTAAAAATTATCAAGATACAAAATATGAATTTTTATTTGATTTCGATTTTAATTATGCAGATATATTTAATTGCTTAGTTTGTTTATTCCTTAATATAATGTTCATATATTGTTTAAACACTCCAAATATAATTTTCTATCGTTACCTAATAAACATATTAGAAGCATCTTTAGTAGGAATAAACTTATTTTTCATTGCATTATTCGTATTTACAAAATATCCTTTATATAAAAGTTTACTATCAGTAAAATTATCAAAAGAATTAGAAAATAAAGATTTAATGTATTATTTCCGAGTTTATATATGGGATTCACTTTTATACAATAAAGAAACATCATTAATAAATTTAGTAATATTTGCAGGAATCTTAGTAATAATGTCACAATATGATGCACTCTTCATAGGAATTCAAGTAATAATAATATCAAAATTCGTACCAACAATTCAAGATATATTATATGCATTTTATAGTAGAGCAGATCAATTAATGTCAATGATATTCTTCCTAGCAATTTTAATGCATGCATTTGCAACATATGATTACAATTTCCTAAAAGAAGAATTTGCCTTAGAACAAGAAGATGGAACAGTACTTCATGCATGTTCAACATTATTAGAATGTTACATAACATTATTTAATAATGGTGTACGTAGTGGAGGTGGTATTGCTGATATTTTACCAGAAAGAGATTTTCATACATTTTTATATTTTGAAAGATATATTCATGATATGATATTTTTCGTAGCAGTTATTTTAATGTTAATGAATATGATTAATGGTGTTATTGTTTCTGCATTTGGACAAATTAGAGAAGAGACAACTGCACTTGAAGATGATGTTAAGAATGTTTGTTTTATTTGTGGTGCAAGGAGAGATGATTTAGAAGAGGAAAAAATTGATTATGATGAACATATTAGAAAACATAATTTAAAAACTTATGTTAGATATTTAATTAGTTTAATTTTGACTGAACAAAGTGATATGAATGAAGATCAGTATTATATTAATAATTGTTTACAAAGTGATAATGTTGATTTCTTCCCTAAACATGTTTCTACTAATGAGGATAGTGAAGAAGAAGATGAAGATGAAGATTAAAAATGTTTCTTCTTTCTTTTTTTTTTTGATTTGATTTAAAAAAAATGTTTTTTTGTTTATGTTATTATTTGTTTTTTATTGTTTTTAATTGAATTTTTTATTATTTTTAAAAATAAAATTTTTAAAATTTGGTTTTTTTTTTTATTATTTATTTTTATAATAATAAAGAAATACTAATAAGGGATATAAATAGATTAAAAATTATTTAATTAGGAGATATTAAATATACTTAAAAAAAATAAAAAAATTAAGCGTTTAATATGACTAGAATTTTTAAATTTTGAAAAAAATGTAAATCTAATTAAATTAAATATAAATTTTAAATATCCAATAATTATATTTAAAATGTCAACAAGAAAAAAAGAGGAAACTCCAGATTCAGAAAACTTAAAAGAACTTTTATCAAAAACAATAAAAAATACATCAAATACATTTGTCCTCTCAATAATAACAAGAATAGTAAATTTATCATGTAACATAATAATAATGAGAAACATATCAAAAAACTCATTTGGTATAGTAAAAGTATATTTTGAATTTGCATTTCAATTAATGTGTTCATTCCCAAGAGAAGTAATAAGAAAAACAGCACAAAAATTTATACCAGATAGTGACAAAGAAAAAGAGAGAAAAAAATATGATATAATCCTAACATTATATTCCTTAGTAATAATAGGAATGGGAATTTTTGCATTTTTTTTATTTTTCGCATTTTTATATTTTGGAGGTGAAAAATTAACAAAAAATAAAACTCAATTATTAATATATATAATAAGTGGTTTTTTCGAATTAGGAGCAGAACCAATAATAATTTATATGAATTTACATTTAGAAAATAAACAACTTGCAATTACAATTGGAAATTTTGGAAGAGTTATTTCTAATATGATTTTAGCAGGTGGTTTAAATTTAGATATGTGGTCATTTACTTTAAGTCGTGTTATTGGATCTGGTTTATATTCTAGTTATTTATATTCTTTAGGGATTTTTAAATATAAAATTAATTTAGGAAAATTATTTTTACCTAATTTAAAAGCTTTGCTATTTAATGATAAAATTGATGGAATTGAATTAGGTCCTGCTAAAGATATTTTATTTTCTTTTGTTAAAGTTACTTCTTTAAAAATGATTTTACAACATTGTGAAAAGACTATTTTAAGTTTTGTTTTACATCAAAGTGATGAAGAAAAAGGAGAATATTCTTTTGTTATTGAAAATTTCTCATTTTTTACTAGATTTTTATTAGAACCAATAAATGACACATTTTATAATTTAATAAACAAAGTAAAAAATTACAAATCAAAAAATCCAAATACAAACAATAAAAATTTACTAAGTACAATATTAAAAATTTTCATTAAAATATTATTAATTTTTGGAACAATATTAATATCATATTATTTTTTAGCAGGAAGAGAATTTGTAGAATATGTTTATTCTTCAAAATGGTCAACTCCTTCAACAGAAAGAATAGGAAGATTTCAAGCAATTTATATAGCAATTTTTTCTATTAATGGAATTGTTGAAGCTTATGCAAATGCAACTAATAATACTCAACAAATGAATTCATATAATTTTCTTATGATTATTAATTCAGTTTTACTTGTTTTATTTATGGCAGTTTTTTCAAGAATTGATATTTCTGGTTTAATTATTGCTAATTCTTTATGTATGTTTATTAGAATTTTTGGAAATTTGTATATTATTTTTAAAGGAGATGATAAAGAAAAAGATAAAAATTCTATTTTTAATATTGGTTATTTTATTAAGGAATTATATTTAAGTTTTATGAGTATTGTTGTAACTGTTACTTGTGTTGTTTTAGGATTTATTATTAGAGGATATTTTAACTATCAAAAATTAGGTGTTTCTCTCTTTTGTTATGGGATTTTGATTGCTATGAATATTTTTGCTATTTATCTATTTGAAAAAGATAAAATTAAATTTGAATATGGTAAAATTAAAGATGAGTAATTTAAAAAAAATAATTCATTTGTTTTTAAAAAAATAACATATATTTAATTATTTAATGAAATTTTTTAAAATATTTTTTAATATTTTAATGTTATATATATACTTTTATATTATTATAATAAATTTATTCAATAAAATTGGATTAAAGAATAAATAAATGGGATGTGTTTGTACACCTCAAAAAATAAATTATTCAGAAATAAAAGTAAATAATAATAATAATATAATTTCTGATTCGAAAAATCTAATAGACAATTCAACATCTGAAAATCCAACATTTAAAGAAGAATTAAAGAATAAATTTTGTCATGAAAAATTATCAAAAATACAGAAATTAAAAAACAACTTAAATATAAATGAAATAGAAGAAAAATTAAAACATAAATACGATTATTTATTTAATTATCCAGAATTAGAAGAAGAAGTAGGAGAAGGATTAAAAAAAATAAAAGGTTATATTAGTACAAAAAGTTTATTTGAAATAAAAGATGAAAGAGAAAAATTTTGGGAAAGCCAAAAAGAAGGAGATATAAAAATATGGAATGAATTAAGAAATATATGTGATGATGAATCAATAACAGATGAAGAAATAAAAGAAAAATTAGATTCTTTAGAAGTAATTCCATTATATGATTCTATAAATATTTGTATTGATATAAATAAAAATGTTTATGAAATACCTAATTATTGTATACAGAATCCGTCTGAATATAATTTAGCTATTCAATCTGATCATGATAGACCATCTCAAGATGATATTGATGTTAATGTTTCTTATTTAAAAAAAAATTTTTCTATTAAAATGTCAAATGTTGATACTATTTTAGATGTTAAAGCTGAAATTTTAAATATGGATGAATTTAAGAAAGTTGAAGATAATTGTATTTCTTTGTTTTATAAAGAAAAGGAATTAGATGATAATAAAGAAATTTGGAATTATAATATTAATAATGATTCTACTATAAAATTAATTGTTAAAGATAATAATAATAAATGAGTTTGAGGTAAAAAAAATAAAATATTGTATTATTTTATTTTTTGTTTTTTCATAAATTGTAATTGAAAATATTTTATATGTATATTTTATTCAATATATGAAATTTTAATTTTAATTTTTGAAATAAATTAATTTTTTTTTTTAAATTATATATATTCAATTATTATTTTTCCATGTTTTTTAATAATATATCAATAAATAACATTATAAAGAAATAGGCAAAATAGCTTTTTTTTTTTTATAATGAATTAATCTAATTTTTTATTTTTAAATAGAAAATATATAGTAAGCATTTATATAACTCAACTAAAAATAGAAATTTAAATCCCTTTAAATAAAATATTCAAAAAAATATATTAATTACATTTAGAATAAATTGGATTTCATAAAAAATTTTATAATAATGAATTATAATTATATTGAAGAACAAGATTTAAGCTCATCAACAATCGATCAAATATCAATAACAAATGAAAATGATTCAAATATTCCTTCAAATGATAAAAAACTTGAAAAATTACTACAAATGAAAAGATATGGAAAAGAAAATAAAAATGAAAAATATTATAAAGGGCATAGAAGGAATCCACATACAAAATTTAGTTTAGATAATGTAAAAATAAAATTATTTTCTCATTTTTGTAATTATATTATCAATTTTACAAATGATTATATTAAAAAAATTTTTGGTTATCAAAAACGAAAATTAAGAAAAATTCAATATTGTATAAAAAAAAATATCTTTAGAGATTCACTTTTTAAATTAATGAATAAGACAATAGAAGATTTTTGTAATTTGGATATTTCATTTAAATATAAAACAGAAACAGATCAAAATTCAGTAAATTTCCAAATAATAAAAGAATATCTAGATCAAGAGTTTATTAAAATAAAATTACTTGATTTTTATAAATCATTTTATTTAGAACAAAATCCAATAAGAGAAGAAAAAATTAAAAATGATTATGAACTAAGTGATAAAACGGAAAATTTTAAATCTTTTTATTTAAGACAAAATGAAAAAGAAATGATGATACAATTATTTAAAGCATCAAAACATTTTATTAATGTTAAAGAAAAATTGAATAGAAAAATCAATGCAAATAAAAAAAAAGAAGATCAATTAAAACAAATTGAAAAAGAAAATAATATTTTGTTTAATTGTGATGAAAATAATACTGATGAAACTGGTTTTAAGACTTTCATGAATTCAAGTTTTATTTGATTTTCAAAAAAAGGGACAAATATTTATTATTTTCAAAAATTACACTTTAATTAATATAGGTAAGATGATTATTTAAAAAGTTTATTATAGATTTTAAAATCATAAAAATTAATATTAATATTTTCTTAATTTTATTTTTTTCTATTTTGATTTATCAATT
>JAEEGI010026980.1_pt1 | contig 11027 bp, 5 predicted proteins | sample 8958751 | NCBI WGS metagenome assembly JAEEGI01 (sample SAMN16246545, study PRJNA631951) | gut metagenome | biome: gut microbiome; feature: rumen; material: KS-attached | host: Bos | place: Iran: Karaj | collected 2018-10 | reverse complement strand
TAAATGTATAATTATTTTTATTTTTGGAAAAAATATTTTATCTTTTTATATAAATGAATTATTTAAATAAATTAATATCTTATTTTTGAGTAAATGTCTGATGAAATAAATTCTTCTTCAACACAAGAAGGAAATTTAAAAGAAGAAAATAAACAAGATTTACAAAATACTGAAATAAAAGAAGAAAATAAAGAAGAAATAAAAGTAGATAATTTAGTAGAAAAAGAAGAAAAAGTAGAAAAAGAAGAAAAAGTAGAAAAAGAAGAAAAAGTAGAAAAAGAAGAAAAAGTAGAAAAAGAAGAAAAAGTGGAAAAAGAAGAAAAAGAAGAAAAAGTTGAAAAAGAAGAAAAAGAAAAAAAAGAAGAAAAAGTAGAAAAAGAAGAAAAATTAGAAAAAGAAGAAAAAGAAGAAAAAGAAAAAGAGGAAAAAGAAGAAAAAGAAGAAAAAGAAGAAGAAGAAGATGATGAAGATTTTAATAATGCATTAAAGAATATAAATCAAAATTCTCTAAAAGCAAAATTAATATCATTAAATTTATTAAATAAAAAAAGAAATAACATAGCAGAAAAGGATCAAGATAAAGAATCAAATGAATTATCATCAAACTTTGAGCAAAAATATAATGAAATATATGAAAAAATATTAGAAATAGTATTAAATAAAAATACAAATTATGAAATTGAAAAAGAAGAAATAGAAAAATATAATATAAATTTAAATTCAAACGAAGAGGAAAAAGAAATAGAAAAATATTGGAAAAAAGTAATAATAAATGCAAATTTTTTTTCAATGAATGAAAAAGATAAAAATATATTAGATAATTTAAAATATGTAAAATACATTCCAAAAATAAATTCAGATGATTTTACGGTAGAATTTATTTTTAAAGAAAATGATTATTTTGAACCAAATATTTTAACAAAAACTTATTTAATGAATAAAAAAGGAGAATTAAAATCAATGGAAGCATCAAAAATAAATTGGAAAAATGAAGAAAAAAATCCAACAATTGAAAAAAAAAAAAAATCAATAAAAAAAGGAAAAAAAGTTATGAAAAAAACAATAGTAGAAAAAGTTGATTCTTTTTTTAACTTTTTTAAATCTTTTGAAGATAAAAAACAAGAATATAATAAAGATAAATCTCAAGATTCAAGTGATAATGAAGATTCAGAAATTGAAATAGAAGATTTTGAAGGTGAAGTTTCTTTTTTTAAAGAAGATTTATTTAAAAATCAATTAGAATATTATTTAAATATTCTGGAAATTAATGAAAGTTCTTTAGATGAAGATGAAGATGAAGATAATGATGATGATAATGATTCTAGTGAAAGTTCTGGTGATAAAAAAGGAAAAAAAAAAGGAAAAATTATTGGAAAAAGAAAAAAATCTGGAAATAAAAAAAATAAAGATAAAGATGATAAAAAACCTGATTGTAAAAATCAATAAAATTTTTCCAATTTTTTATTATAGTTTATTATTTATTTTATCAATGAAAAAAGAATTTGTATTATTTTTATTTTTCTTATTTTTTTTTCTTATAATTTATAATATAATCAAACTTTTATTATTATTATTAAAAAAAATATTATCAATAAATTAAATGATAAGTTTAAAGAAGTTAGTAATAATAATATTAAGATAATTAGTTATTCATTAACAAAGAAAAATAAGAAGAATTTTATTTTAAGAAAAAAAATAATAATAATTTGAATTTAAATGTTATTTTATCATATTTTAAATTTATTGAGAAAATTTCTTTTTTCATTAATTATATATATTATTTATTTTTTTAAATATTTTTTTATTTAAAATTATTTATTTTTCATGAATCCTAAAGACAAGAAATTCCAAGATGCATTAGTAAGAATAAATATAAATAAAAAATTTAAATAGAAAGATTATGATAATAACGATTATAAAGCATGTAAAAAAAAATGTGAAAAAATATTAGAAAAAAATGGAAAAAACCAAGAAGCAATGGCATTAAAAGGATTATCATTATTAGGATTAAAAGATAAAGAAAATGCAGAAAAATTAATAAAAGATTCATTAAAATTAGGTTTTAAAAACGCAATATGTTGGCATTTTTATGCAATTTTTAATAAAGAAACTAAAAATTATTCCCAATCAATAAAATGTTATTTACAATCTTATAAAAATGATCCTGAAAATTATAATGTTTTAAGAGATTTATCTTATTTACAATTATTTTTAGGTAAATTTAATGATTTTGATGATTTTTCAAGAAAAGCTTTAAGTTTAAAACCTACTTTAAATACTAATTGGATTACTTATTCTTTTTCTCAATATTTAATTAAAAATTATGATAATGCTTTAAATTTAATTAATAAAATCTAAGAAATTCAAAAAGAAAAAATTAAAAAACAAGAAATTAATCAAATTTATTTATTTAAAGGAGAAATTTTATTAAAGTTAAAAAAATATGATGAATGTATTAAAGAATTAACTAGTAATATTGAAACAAAATGTACTGATAGAAATTTATTTTATTCTTTAATTATTAAAGCTGCTATTTTGGCAAAAAAAAATGATATTGGAATTGAATATTGTAATAAAGGTTTATTATTAAATCCAGATAATGTTAATTATTATATTTGGTATTTAAATTTAAAAACAAATGAAAATATAGAAAATTATCAAAATTTACTTAAATTAGGAAATGATGAATCAAAATCAAAACAATTATATGATATATTAATAAATGAAATAAAGCCCCAAATTAAAAAGTCCAAAGTTTATGATAGAATAGAATTAGCATTAAGTTCATTAGAAATTTTCACAAAATTAATTAATGAATATTTCATAAAAAATATAAAAATAAATTTAATATCTATATTCACAAATATAAAATTTATATATTTATTTCAACCAAAAAAGACTAAAATAATATCAAATAGAATTAAAAATCATTTAGAATCAATAGAGAAAAATAATTATTTAGATTTATCTTTAACAAACAATGAAAAATTATCAAAAGTAAATGAAATAACATGGATATATTATTATTCATCTCAACATTATGATTTTTTTAAAGATTTAAACAAATCATTAAAATATATAAATAAAGCAATAACAAATATTCCATCAATAGTAGAATTTTATATGTTAAAATCTAAAATATTAAAACATTTATTATTATATGAAGAAAGTTCATTATCAATGAAAAAAGCAAAAAAATTAGATTTAAGTGATAGATATTTAAATGCAAAATATGCAAAAAGTCTTTTAAGAAATAATAAAATTGAAGAAAGTAGATTAATAATGATTGAATTTGTTAAAGATCCTTTATTTGAAGAAAATATGAAAAGAACTCAATGTATGTGGTTTGAAACTGAATGTGGTTATTGTTATTTAAAAAATAATTTAATCTTACATTCTCATAGAATGTTTAAATATATTTTAATGCAAGTTGATAATATGTTTGAAGATCAAAATGATTTTTATAATTATTCTTTAAGAAGATATATGCTTAATGACTTTTTCTATTTAATTAAATTTATGAATAAAATTTATAATGGGAAATATTTACTTAATAGTTTATTTTATTTAGATATTATTAAAAGTTTAATTTTGAAAAAAAAAAATGAAAAAGATTTTAGTTTAAGTTTAGATAAAGAATATGAAGATATTAAAAACAATTGTGGAACAGTTTTATATACTTATAAAGATATTGAAAGTTTAATTAAAAATATTGATGATGATATTTATAAATATTCTATTAAAATTCAATCTATTTGTAAATGTCAAAGAAGTCATTTTATTTGTGTAAAAAGCTTTTTAAATAAGAATAAACCTATTTTAGCTCTTAAATCTTTGAAATTTTTAGAAAAAAATTTCCCTAATGATTTTTATTTTGTTGAAGCTGATAAATTATTTAAAAACTATCTTTCTGAAAATGAAAAAAATATTGATGTTGAAGTTAAAAAAATGATTGAAGAAAATTCGCCAAAAAATATTGGTAAATATGAAGAAGAAAATAAAATAAAAAAATTAATGAATGATTTATATTCAAATAATAAATATTATGATGAAGAAGGAAATAAAGATTTAATTAAACAATTTGAAGAAAATATTACTCCAAAAGAAATATTATCTAATTCAAATTTATTAAATAATTTATATACTTATATTGTTATTTTCACTTCTTCTCAATTTTATAACAATTTTTTAGAAAATTTAAAAGCTAAAGTTAAAATTGAAGGAATAAGTGAAGAAGATATAAAAGGAAATTTAACTTTTTGGCAAAAAAAAGAAGAAGCTGAGAAATTATTTCCTAAAAATAATTAAATAATAAATTAGAATAATTTCAAAAATATTAAATTGAGAAAAAATTGTATTATTTAATTATTAATTGATATTTATATTATTTTATTTTTATTTATACTATAATTTTACAAAGAATTAATCAAGGATAAAATCCATAAAAAAATTAATAAAAGGATAATAAGGTAAAATAATAATAAAAAAGATAATAAGTAAAATTGTATAAAAAAAGAAAAAAGTTCCTAAAAAAAAAATATAAATAGAAGAGAATAAAAATCCATTAATTTTTTTTTTAAATAATTTAATAAAAGTTATAAATGAAGCGATAAATAACATTAAATAACCAATAAAAAAACTAACATAAATTCTAATTAATAGAAATAAAATTTTATTTGATTGAAAAAAATTTTTTTTTCCTGGAATTATAATATTATTTTTCATTGAATAAACTCTACAATATTTTTCACTAAATTTATTAAAATGAGAGTTATCAACTTCTTTAAAACAATATTTACAATACCATTTTAAACAATTTAAACATTTTATTATACTCCATTGAGGTACTGTAAATAATTTTTTTGTTCCACAATTTGGACAAAATTGATTTTTTATTTTATTTAAAGAGAAATATATTTCTTCATCATTTGTTATTTCTGCTACATGTTTTTTACTAAATTTTTCATATATTTTCTCATTTTTATCTATTATATTTTCTTTATTTATATTTTTTGTCTTTTCTAATTTTTCCCAATTTTGTAAATATAAATCATAACTTTTTTTTGATATGTTATCTTTTATTATATTTAAATTTATTTTTTTATTACATTTAAATAAAGGACAATTTAATTTTATTTCTCCTTTTTCTATTTGAGATTCAAAATATGCTTTAAAACAATATTTACATAAAATATGATTACATTTATCTAAATAAATAAGTTTATCATTTTTATAAAATGAATTATTACATATTATACAATCTTTATTTGAATTATTTTTCTTCACTAAAAATCTAAGGGGAGATATTGGAGAATAAGTATGAAATATTTTTTCTTGACTTGATAAATCTATATTGTAATCATTATAATTTTGAAAATTTTTCTGAAATTTTTTATCTTTCTTTTTTTTTGATGTTGAAATAAAATCTTCTATTACTTTTTCTATTCTTTTTAAATTTAATTTTTCTGGATAATTAAAATTATATATTTTTTTATGCCTTTGAACAACAATTGAATTTATTGTACTTTTGGAATTTTTTCTTATTATAAAACTATTTTCTGAATCCTTAAAAGGACAATTATCATTATTTATTACTTTAATTTTTGGAAAATTAAATGATAAAATAGATAAATTAGTAAATGTTTTCTTAACATTATTTTCTTCTTTTTCATTTTTCAATCTATGAGAAGACATATAATTATTAGTTAAAATTTGTTTATTATTCAAATGTTCATTTTTCCCATTTAATAAAACATTATTCATTTAAAAAAAAAATATAAATAAAAAAATTCCAAAAATAAAAATAAATATTTAAAAAAAAATGAATAATATGATTAAAAAAAAAACAAAAGGAAGAAGAACAATAATTTAAAAGTATATTCAAAAAAAAGAAAAATTTAATTATGAAATAAAATATGTCAGAAATTATTTTTTAGAATGAAAATTTTGATTTATGAGAGTTATAAAATATCAATCAAGTTATTAAAGGATTTTACATTGTTTGGAAAAACAATTTTTTATTCAATTATATTACATTCTTATTGGTAATAAATTAAAAATAATATTTGAGTTGTTTGATTTAATTTAATATTTTATTGATTAGTTATGAATTTTAAATGAATAAATAATTATATGTAAAAAAAATAAATTTGTCTTTTTTTATTAATAAATATTTTTGTTTTGTTATATTTTATTTTTTGAATAAGGAGGTCTAATTTTAAATTCTTTTACTTCCTGAAATATTATAATTTTGTTTCTATTCAATGTTAAAATTTATTTTTGTTTAGGAGTACAATGATTAATTAAAATACAACTAAATTATCAATTTTATATTTTTTTTTTAAAGGGTCTATTTGAGAATGATAATTAATCATATTATTATATTATTTTTACTATTTATTAAATCATTTGATTCTTTTTCTCTTAAATTTATTCTATTTTTAAATGTATTAAATCCTGATTCAGTATTATTACTGTTTCTGTTAATTTATTTGGAAAAAAAAAGAATTATTTATCTTTTTTTGTTTATTGTTATTGTATTTATATTTAATTTATTCATTTTAAAAATTTTTTCAAAATGTTCAATAATCTTTTTTTATTATAAATAATAAATGGTTTTTTCATATTTCATTTTCTCTTTTTAATATTTCTTTTTCATTATTTCGAAGCCTATTTTGAAATAATAGTTTATTTATAACTAAGTCTTTAATTTCATTCTTAAAAAATAATTTGAAAATTTATAATTAATATTTTGAAATTCTTTTTTTTCATAAAAAATAAGAAATAAAAAAAATATAAAAAAAAAAAAAAATCAGTTATAAAAAAAATGTCAGATGATCAATCAAGCAAAGGATTAGATCAAAGTTCTTTTTCTTTAAAAAAAGATTTACCTCAATCAAAATATAATTTATCATATGATTCATTAATACAAATGAATAAAAATTATTTACAAGCTCTTTCAAAAATATTAAATGAAAATAGTATATCAAATAATAAAGAAAATAATCTTTCGAAATCAGATTTTAAAGTAATAGATGAATTATTAAATGAAAATTTACATTATATGAATTTATTAGTTAAAAAGCCTCTTTATCAAGTAGAATTTGGAAATTTATTTTCAGTATCAATGTCAATTTTAAATAATTTAAGTCAATTAAATAAAAAGGAAATATTATTATATGAAAAATTACAAAAAATAAAATTTTTAGAAATGAAATTTCATTCTTTAATAAAAAAAGGAACAGGAGAAGATTTAGAAAAATCAGAAGAAATATTAAATGAAATAGAAGAAATACAAAAAGAACCTTTAATATTAAGAGAAATATCTTTAGTTAATGTTGCAAGTATAATATTATATAAAGGAATGGTTAAATTTTATATGGAAGATTTAGAATTTGCTGAAAAATATACTCTTGATGCTTTAGATTTATTAGAAAGAAAAAATTTACCTGAAGAAGAAAAAGAAATAAAAAGAATTAATAAAATGAGTCATATTTTAGAATTTTTAGCTCAAATTTATGATTTGAAAAGAGATTTTAAAAGTGCTAAATCTTGTTATGAAAAAGCTTATTATTTAAATATTGGAAAATATGGTTTAAATAATCAAATTACTAATGAATATAAAAGAAAGAAAGAACAATATGAAAATTATATTAATCAAGAAATTCAAAAAGAAATAAATGAACAAAATTATAGTAATTATAATTATGGTAATAATAATAATAATTATAATAATTATAATAATAATAGAAGTAATTATAATAATAATGATGTTATTAATGAAGAAAATTATGATGAAGATAATTATAATATTAATCAATATGAAAATGAATTTTCAAATAATGATTTTGTAAATAGAAAATTAATTAATGGAAATGTTTCTAATGCAAAAGGAACTACTGATACTTTTTCTTTTAAAATTCCTATTACAAAACAAATTGAACCTTTTTTAATTTCTATTTATGATCTTTCTCAAGATAAAGAACAAGATAGATTTGATTCTAATTTATTTATTTCAAATATGTATTTAAATAAAAAACAAATTTTCCAATTTTTACATATTAATAAAGGACAACAAAATTATCAATTATATACTGATGAAGCTTTAAATTTAATTTTAGAAAAAATTGAAGTTGAAAATGGGCAAATTTATATTTTAAATGAATTATTAAATTCTGCTTTGATAAGGTAAAAAAATATAAAAAATATAAAAAATAATATTATTGAAGATTTTAATTTAATTTTTAAATAAAAAAATATTATTTTTTTTCTATTCAAATTCTTCAATTAAATATCTAAAATTATAAGGAATAAATTTATATCCATCACCTTTATAAAATTTATTTTGAAATTCAACCCAATGTAATCTTAAAGTATGTAAAGCACATTCAATAGAATCCATAAAAAGAAGAATTAAAACAGTAATATTTATGAAGATAAAGAACCAAATAAAGACTTTAAATATATTTAAACCATAAGAAAAATTTCCTTCTTGAATAACATCCATAAAAGTTTTTTCCATAAAAACATAACTTAATTCTTTATGAGCAATTGATAAAGCCCATAATCTTAAATAAGAAGCAGTATTAGATAAAGTTCCTAAAACAAATTCAATAGTATATATTAATTGAGAAATAAATATATCTGAGAAATTTCCTTCTATTTCTTTTCTTAATTTAACTTTTCTTCTTTGTTCATCAAATAAATGAGAAAATTGAGCATTTTTATCTATTATTTCTAAACTTGATTCACTAAAATTTAAACTATTATTATTATTTAAATCATCAAAAATATTATTTGGATTTTGCTCATTGTTTAATAAACCATTATCTTTTTGATATAATAATTTTTTATTTTTTTTTGATTTTTTATAATATAAATATAAAGGTTTTATAAATAACATAATTGGAATTAAAATTGATGATAATAGTAAAATATTAAAATTTAATTTTTCTTGATTTATTGATATTTCTGATTCTTTCCAAATTGGATTACCATCAATTTTTCCTAGTTTAACAATCATATTAATCATTATTGTTATTATACTTGGTGCTTTATCAGTTTCTTTAGTATAATCAGTTAACCATTTATAAAAAATCATAAAAATCATATATCCAAAAGTAATTATCATAAATATAATTTGTGGAATAAATTCAAAGAAGAAATTCAAATAATTTTTAAATAATATATCATTAACTCCTTTAATTAAAATTCCAAAAGTCATTTGAACAACTCCGACAATAACACTAAATTTCATTTTAAATGAATTCACAATAGTTAATTCATTCGCAGAAAGTAAAATAATAGGATCTAATCCAAAAATATAATTACAATTATCATCTTTAATATATTCTGAATAATTATTAATTTGATGATAACAAGAACCGAAAAAATTAATTGGAATAGAAAATAATTCATTATACATAAAACCACAAAAAATAGAAAAAATTCCAGAAATAAGGAAGAAATATCTATATTTAAAAATATTTTTTTCATTACTATTTCCTGTTAAATTTTTATAATAATTACTATTAAGTAAAAAATAAATAGAAATAAATAAAATGATAATTCCATGACCAATATCTCCAAACATAATTCCAAATAAAAAAGGGAAAGTTATTACAGTAAAAAAACCAGGATTAATTTCTCCATAAGTTGGAATACCATATTCATTGACTATTAATTGGAAAGGATAAGTTAAATCATTTGTTTTTATAAATGTTGGTTTTGGTAAATTATAATCATTTATATCTATTATATTTACTGATAATGATTCATCATCTGTATTTAATATTCTTTTTATTTTTTCATAATATTTTGATAAAATCCATATTTCACCATCTATGAAATTTTCTCTGTGAATACATTTACTTAAATTTAAATATATCATTTTTTGCTTTTGGAAATATAATTTATATAAAGAAAAATTCTTTTCTTTTAATATTTTTTCATTTAAAAATTTTTGAATTGCATCTTTTGCTTCGTATAAATAAGTTTTTTGTTCTCCGATTTTTTTATTAATATCACCTATTATTTCTTGTGCTGAATTAATATTATTTCCTGGTAAATTATATTTAGAGCAATTATATAAATCTATAATATTATTTATTTTATTTAATAAATATTCACTTTGAGAAACTAAAAGAATAAATATTTTCTTTGGTTTAATTTGAGGAATATCATTAGGATATTTAGTATTAAAAAAAGTTTGAATAATTCTACCTTTTGTTATTCTAAATAACATTCTCATTATTTTTATATCTAAATCCGCATCACAAACTCCTCCTATTGGTATTATATTTTCTTCTTCATTATCAATATTATTTTTATTTATATTTGAAGCTGTTAATAAAAAATATTTTTCTAAAACCATTTTTCTTTCTGTTTCATTTATTAAATCATTTTTTATTTTATTATAACTTTCTATTAATTCATTTAATTTATTATAATTTTCTATTATTTCTTGTTCTATTGTATCAAAATATTCATCATTGGAAATTTGATTATTTAAATGAATTTGAGATGTATTTATTAATTTTTTATCATTTTGGTCTTTTTCTAAATCATTAATAAAATCAAAATAATTATTATATGTTTGAATATTAAATCCATAATCTTTTCCAAATTGTTCAAATGAATTTAATTTTTTTAATATTTCATTACAACGATTAATTAATGGAAAATAATTATTTTTTGCTTCTATATCATTTGATGTTAAATCTATAAATTGTAATGCATCTTCTTCAAATTTTCCTATTATATCCATTATTTTTACTGCTTTTGGAATATTTCCTGGCATTCTTATTTTTTTATGAAGTATTTCTTCACTTTTTATAAATCCCATTTTTTATTTCTTTTGTTGATAAGTTATTTTATTTTTTAAATTTTTTAAAATATTTATTATATTTTTTAATTATTTTTATATATTTTTAAAAGTGAAATTCTTATTAATTAATTTAATTGTTTATGAAAAAGAATAATTTATATTTTGGGGATTGGGGATTGGGGATTGGGGATTGGGGATTGGG